>Ga0194060_10000382_pt1 | contig 32565 bp, 28 predicted proteins | sample SepL225m_MetaG_FD_163427 | JGI IMG/M metagenome (GOLD analysis project Ga0194060, IMG submission 163427) | Anoxic zone freshwater microbial communities from boreal shield lake in IISD Experimental Lakes Area, Ontario, Canada - Sep2016-L222-5m | ecosystem: Environmental > Aquatic > Freshwater >...
CCGCGGGTAAGCACGTAGATCAGCTGGAAGTCGGTGAAGGTGAACAGCACCGAGAACGTCATCACCACCGCGATGATCGGCGTCAGCAGCGGCAGCGTGACGTACCAGAACTGCTGCGACGGCTTGGCGCCGTCGATCGAGGCCGCTTCGTAGAGGGACGGCGGGATGGTCTGCAGCCCGGCTAGCAGGCAGATGGCGACGAAGGGCACGCCACGCCAGATGTTGGCGGCGATGGTCGACAGGCGCGCCAGCCAGGGCACGCCGAGAAAATCGATGTAGGTGTCGATCCAGCCAAGCTTGACCAGCATCCAGCTGATGATGGAGAACTGCGCGTCGTAGATCCACCAAAACGCAATCGCCGATAGCGCCGTAGGTACGATGAAGGGCAGCAGCACCACGGCGCGCACGGTCGACTTGAACGGAATGTTCTGGTTCAGCAGGATTGCCAGCCACAGGCCTAGGGCAAACTTGATCACACTCGCAACCACGGTGTAAAAAAGCGTGTTGAACAGCGACAGCCGCGCCACCGCGTCTCCGAACAGGTATTCGTAATTGTCCAGTCCGACCCATTCGCCTGCGCGCCCCACTTTGGTGTCGGTGAAGCCCAGCCACGTGCCCAGTCCGAGCGGATAGGTAAGGAACAGGAGCAGCAGAACCGCCCCGGGCAGCATAAAGACGAAGCCGAGGAAGTTGCGATTTTCGAGGAGACGCTTCACGTTTTTTTTGCTTGTGGTTTTAGCTGAGGCGCGGCGCGCGCGCCTCAGCTAAAACCCTGCCCCACCGCCCGAACGGTGGGGCAGGGAGGCATGCTCCCTAGACCTTGTAGTAGCGCTGGGCGCGTTTCTCGGCGCGCTCGGCGGCTTCCTTCGGCGTCTTCGAGCCCGATGCCGCTTCCGCGACCATGTTGACCACGATGAAGTCGGCCATGGAGGCGGCCGAAGCGTAGCCCATGTCGCCGGCGTAACCGTTCGGCTGCATTACCTTCATCGCGTCGCGATAAGGGGTGTGCTTCGGATCGACGGTCCAGATCGGGTTCGACTCGTAGGCCTTCAGCGGTTGCGTCACGTAGCCGATGGCCGCCTGCTGCCAGGGCTCGTACTGCTCTTTTTCCATCATGAAGCGCAGATACTCCTTGGCCGCAATCGGGTATTTCGAATACTTGAAAACCATCATCGGGAATATCAGGTTCAGCTCGGTCGTCCGGCCGATCGGGCCGACCGGGAAGTTGGCGTGCTGGATGTCTTGCGCCATTTCCTTCAACTTGGCATCGGGCGAAGTCTTGGCGGCGTAATAGACCGAGATGCCGTTGGCGGTGAGGCTGACCTGGCCGTCGAGGAAGGCCTTGTTGTTGTTCGGGTCGAGCCAGGACAGCGTGCCCGGAATGAAGGTCTGATACAGTTCCTTCGCGTATTCGAGCGCCTTGACGGTCTCGGGGCTGTTGATGACGACGTTGTTCTTCGCGTCGACCATCTTGCCGCCGAACGACCACAGCAGCCAGTGGGTCCAGCAGTTGCCGTCGCCAGTGGCGTTGCCCAGGGCGAAACCGCCGGGTGTGCCTTTGGCTTTCATCGCCTGCATCAGCTTGAGAAAGCCGTCGGTGTCCTTGGGAAAGCTGCTGAAGCCCGCGGCTTTCATATGGCTCTCGCGGTAGACGATGCAATTGCCGGCACAACCCATCGGCAGCGCGATCCACTTCTTGCCCTTGCCGTGCTCGGTACCGTAGGCGACCGCGGAGTCGTACCAGCCGCCATATTTGCCGCCCAGGTAGTTGGCGACATCGGTCACGTCGACCAGTTTGTCCGGGTACTGATGCGCGTCCTCGAAGGTGCTGATGATGATGTCGGGGCCGCTGCCGATATTGGCCGCCACCGCCGCCTTGGGACGCACGTCTTCCCAACCCTCGCTGTCCACGCGCACCTCGATCCCCGTCTTTTCGGTGAATTTCTTGGTGTTCGCCAGCCACATTTCTTCATCACCTGCAACGAAACGCTTCCAGCGCAATACCCGCAGCTTGGCGCCTTTCTCGGGTTTGAGGTTCAGCGCCGGTCCGGCAACGGCCGGCTTGGCAGCGGCCTTCTTATCCTGCGCCAGGACGCCGCCGGTGGCGGCGCCGGCAGCGAGGCCGGCAGACAACTTCAAGAAATTGCGACGATCGATTTTGCTCATGTGAACCTCCTTATGGTTGTTGCTACAGTCTCGCCCCGCTTGACGGATCAAACAGGAAAGTCAGTTCCGGATACAGCCTAATGGTCTCGCCCGGCTTGAACTCATGCCGCTCGCGTACCACCGCAGTAACCTCGGTGCCGCCGACCTTGCAGAAGATTTGGGTATCGGCGCCGGTCGGTTCGACCACCACGACTTCGGCCTGTACCCCGTCGGACCTGACTAGGAGGTGTTCGGGACGCACGCCCACAACGACCTCGCGCCCCTCGACGGCCGCCGACTTCGGTGCCGGTAGGAGCAAGCCGTCTGCCATCTGCACCTGCAAGCCGGCGCCATTTCTTACCAGCTTGCCTTTGAGGAAGTTCATGGCCGGTGATCCGATGAACCCGGCCACGAACAGGTTCGCAGGGTTGTCGTAGAGTTCCAGCGGCGAGCCGATCTGTTCGGTCTTCCCGGCGTTCATCACCACGATCTTGTCGGCCATGGTCATGGCTTCGATCTGGTCGTGGGTGACGTAGATCGAAGTGGTGGTGAGCCGCTGGTGCAGTTCCTTGATCTCGGTGCGCATCTGCACCCTGAGCTTTGCATCTAGGTTGGACAAGGGCTCGTCGAACAGGAATACCTGAGGGTCGCGCACGATAGCGCGGCCCATGGCGACGCGCTGGCGCTGGCCGCCGGAGAGCTGGCGCGGGTAACGCTCAAGGTACTCCATCAGCCCAAGGATGTTCGCCGCTACCTCCACGCGCTCGCGCATTTTTGCGCGGCTTTCGCCGGCGAGTTTCATCGAAAACGCCATATTGTCGAACACGGTCATGTGCGGGTAGAGCGCGTAATTCTGGAACACCATGGCGATGTCGCGCTCTTTCGGCGGCACTTGGTTAACCACGCGCCCGCCGATCTCGATCTCGCCGCCGGAGATTTCCTCCAGGCCGGCGATCATGCGCAGCAGCGTCGACTTGCCGCAGCCGGAAGGCCCGACCAGCACGCAGAATTCGCCGTCGGCAATGCTGATGTCCACGCCGTGTACCACGCGGGTGGAGCCGAAGGACTTGAATACACCTCTAAGGATTACTGCCGCCATGATTGGTTACCTAGGTTCCATTCCTTGCTGCGGCGGCGCGGCTCGCCCGCTTGAAGAGGCATGGATTGTTTGTCTTTGTTCGGAGGTGAAATGCGGTCGTGGGGATGTGCGAAAGTGGACGGGAGCTTAGCGGGCAGGCTACACTTTGGTCAAGTGGTCCGGCCAATTGCAGTGCGGGTAATCGGCTGCAAATCGGGACTGGCTGATATTGCGCCGCAGCATTCGGCGGCATTTCCGCGGGACGAATCCGTTACAGCGGAGTTTTTTCAACAACCTAAACGAAGGGAAATCCGATGAGCGGCAGACTGGCGGGCAAGATTGCTTTCATTACGGCGGCGGGGCAGGGCATGGGCAAGGCTGCCGCCATCGCCTTTGCGCGCGAGGGGGCGAAAGTCTGGGCGACCGATATAAAGTCAGGGTTGCTGGACGGGCTTGCCGGCGTCCCCGGTATCACCACGCGGCAGCTTGACGCCACTGACGAGCAGGCCATCGCGAAACTCGCAGCCGAGGTCGGCGCGATCGACGTTCTGCTGAACTGCGCCGGCTATGTGCACCATGGCAGCATTCTGGAGTGCACGCCGCAGGACTGGGACTTTAGCATGAACGTGAACGTGCGCTCGATGTACCTGGTGACACGCGCTTTCGTGCCCGGCATGCTGGCAAAAAAATCGGGTTCGATCATCAACATGGCCTCGATCGCGTCGAGCATGCGTGGTTTGCCCAACCGGCTTGTCTACGGCACGTCCAAGGCCGCGGTGATCGGCCTGACCAAGGCCATTGCCGCCGATTACGTCAGGCAAGGCATACGCTGCAATGCGGTGTGTCCGGGGACTATCGATACGCCTTCGCTCGCGGACCGGATCAATGCCTTCCCCGATCCGGTGCAGGCGCGAAAGGACTTCGTCGCGCGCCAGCCGATGGGGCGCCTGGGCACGGTGGACGATATGGTGCCGCTGTTCGTCTATCTTGCTTCCGACGAGTCCGCTTTTGCCACCGGGACCACCTTCTCGGTAGACGGCGGGATGACGGTATAGGGCGGTCGGATTAGGCTTCGCCGCGCCGGCCTCGGTCCGTACTGCGCAAGAGTATCGCGACCCGGCAATCTGATACGGGAACCGATCGCCGCGTATGCTCGAAAAACTCCAGGCGACGCGGGAAATCGCTGGAAACAGTTGGGAATTTGGCAATTGCTCAGTAAAATAGCTCCATTGCTGAAGTCCGGGTCCCATGAAACGGAGAAAATATGAAACTTTGTCGTTACGGTAAAAATGGCTTCGAAAAGCCGGGCATGATCGATGCTCAGGGCAACATCCGCGACCTGTCTGCAGTGGTGGAACAGATCGATCAGGGGACGATCTCGCCGGCGGGGCTGGCGAAGCTGCGCAGGATCAAGGCCGAGACGCTGCCTCTGGTCAAGGGCGAGCCGCGCCTGGGCGTGCCCTATGTGGGAATTTCCAAATTCGTCGCCATCGGCCTCAACTACGCCGATCATGCGCGCGAAGCCAACATGCCGATCCCGCCCGAGCCCGTGGTGTTCATGAAAGCCACTACGTCGATCACCGGTCCGAACGACAAAGTCATTCAACCCAGGAACTCGACCAAGCTCGACTGGGAAGTCGAACTGGGAGTCGTCATCTGCAAGAAAGCGCAGTACGTACCCGAGGACAAGGCGCTCGATTATGTCGCCGGTTACTGCGTGGTCAACGACGTTTCCGAGCGGGCGTTCCAGTTGCAGTCGAGCCAGTGGGACAAGGGCAAGGGCTGCGACACCTTCGGCCCGATCGGTCCGTGGTTGGTGACCACCGACGAGATACGTGATCCGCAAAACCTCGACATGTGGCTGGATGTGAATGGCCGGCGGATGCAGAAGGGCAATACCCGCACCATGATATTCGGCGTGGCGAAGCTGGTGTCCTACTGCAGCCAGTACATGACGCTGCTTCCGGGTGACATCATCACCACCGGCACGCCGCCAGGGGTGGGGTTGGGCATGAAACCGGAGCCGGTGTTCCTGAAACCGGGCGACGTCATGAATCTGGGTATCCAGGGACTGGGCGAGCAGCGCCAGGATGTGGTCGCCTGCCCGGGCTAGGGTTTCGCTGGGTTTCTGATCCGGTTCGCGGAGGGCGACCAGGCCTCGAGTCTGTCTGCCCGGCCCGCTCGACAAAATGAAAATTGCAGTATTGGGTGCAGGCGTGGTCGGCGTGACCAGTGCTTGGTATCTGGCCAATGCCGGGCATGAAGTAACCGTCGTAGACCGCCAGGACGCGGCCGCGATGGAAACCAGCTTCGCCAACGGCGGGCAGATTTCCACCAGCCATGCCGAGCCCTGGGCCAATCCCGGCACGCCGAAGCAGATCCTGAAATGGCTCGGGCGCGAAGACTCGCCGATGCTGTTTCGGCTGCGCGCCGATCCCCGGCAGTGGGCATGGGGCCTCGCTTTTCTGCGCGAGTGCCTGCCCGCGCGCACCCGCGCCAACGCAGCGCAGATCGCCGCCATCAACCGCTACAGCCGGGAACGGCTGCTGGCGTTGCGTGCCGAGACCGGAATTCAGTACGAGCAGCAGACACGCGGCATACTGCGCATCTACGAAAGCCATCAGGCCCTGGACGAGGCGGTAGTTGCGGCTTCCCTTGAAAAACAGCACGGCATCGATTTGCGCGTGCTGACTGCAGCCGAGTGCGTCGGACTGGAGCCCGCGTTGTCGGCTCGCGCCGAACACATAACAGGCGGCGTGCATGCGCCGGGGGACGAGTCCGGCGACGCACACCGGTTTACGCAGGAATTGGCCCGGCTTTGCGCGGCGCGCGGCGTCGGGTTCCGCTTTGGCTCCGGCGTGGCGCGCATTGCGACCGCGGGCGGGCGCGTGGCCGGCGTGCTGTTGGACTCGGGCCAAAGCGTGGCTGCCGACGCCTATGTCATGGCGCTCGGCAGTTACAGCCCCTTGTTGTTGCGGCCTATCGGCATTTCAATTCCGGTCTACCCGCTGAAAGGTTATTCGATCACGATCGATCTCGCCGAAGGCGACGTGGCCCCGCGCATCAGCCTGAGCGACGGCGCCCACAAGCTGGTGATGTCGCGTCTGGGAAACAGGCTGCGCGTGGCGGGCACGGCGGAACTGGCCGGATACGACACCAGCATCAACGAGGTACGCTGCAAGGCAATCGTGCGGCGCACTTTCGAACTTTTCCCCAAAGCCGGCAAACCGGAAAACGCCCAGTTTTGGGCCGGACTTCGTCCGGGAACCCCGGGAGGCGTACCCTGCATCGGCCGCACGCGCTATCCCAATCTGCTGCTCAACACCGGCCACGGCACCCTGGGCTGGACCATGGCCTGCGGCTCTGGCGCGGCGATTGCGGATATCGCCGGCGGCAGGACGCCGGAAACCGACTTTCGATTTCTTCAGTGCTAATAACCCGTTGCAAAATAAATTTTGCAACGGCCAATATAGGGGGGTATGAGGGGAGGTATCCCCTCGTTTTGAATCAACTACTAACCCGCGTTCAACTCGGCTATCGCGCCGTCGATCAGACGGCGTGCGATCGAGATCCGGTTCGGCAGTTTCGGCAAGGCATCGAGCGCGAACCACTGCGCATCCTCGATTTCGTCGGGCGCAGGCGTGATTTTGCCGCCGGCGTAGTCGGCGATAAAGGCGATCATGAGGGAATGCGGAAACGGCCAGGGCTGGCTGGCGAAATAGCGCGGATTGGCGATTGTGATCCCGGTTTCTTCCAGCACCTCGCGCGCCAGACATTGTTCCAGGGATTCGCCCGGTTCGACGAAGCCGGCGAGGGCGCTGTACATCCCCGGCAGAAAGTGCGGCGAACGCGCCAGCAATATCTCCCGCCCGCGCCGCACCAGGCACATGACGGCGGGTGCGATGCGCGGATAGGCGATGAGCGCGCAGTCAGGGCATTCCCGGGCGCGTTCGTGCTCGCGCACCCGCGTGGGCGTGCCGCAGCGTCCGCAAAACTGGTGGGTGCGGTCCCAATCGGTGTATTGCAGCGCGCGTCCGGCGAGCGCGAACAAGCTGTCGTCGAGTTTTCCGAACAGGGCGCGCAGGCCCTTCCACATCAGGCCTTGCGGAATCTCGATATCGGTCGCATATTCAAACGCATAGCAGGCGCGCCCGCCGAGCGTGCCGAGGTACAGGCGCCGCAAGGGCTGTGCGTCCAGGCGCGCCAAGTCTTCGTGAGTCGCCAGGGACGTTCCCGCCGCGCCATCCGCAACTAGCAGCAAGGTCTGCTGGAACACAAAACAGAGGCTTTCGGCGCCGGGTTCCCCCGCGTGCTTTACCGCGCCTAGATAGGACTCTGGCGCGGTGAAGGGCATGCGAAACAGCGGCGTGTCCGGGCTCATATCTGGTGTTCCTGCGCCATCAGGTCTTTCTGAATCGCCGGATCAGGCTGGAGGTGTCCCAGCGTCCGCCGCCCATTTTCTGCACTTCGCCGTAAAAGCCGTTAACGGTTTCGATGACCGGCAGCGGCGCGCCGTTTTTCTTCGCCTCCTCCAGGCTGATGCGCAGGTCCTTGCGCATCCAGTCCACGGCAAAACCGAAATCGAACTTGTCGTCGACCATGGTCTTGCCACGGTTGTCCATTTGCCAGGACTGGGCGGCGCCCTTGCCGATCACGTCCAGCACCTGCTTCATGTCCAGGCCCGCACGGATGCCGAAATTGATGCCTTCGGCGAGGCCCTCTACTAGGCCGGCGATGCAGATCTGGTTGACCATCTTGGTGAGTTGTCCGGACCCCGACGGCCCGAGCAGCGTCACCGCCTTGGCGAAATGGGCGATGACCGGCTTGGCCGTTTCGAAGGCTGTCGCTTCGCCGCCGCACATCACCGTCAGGGTGCCGTTCTCGGCACCCGCCTGGCCGCCCGAAACCGGCGCATCGATGAAATGGATGCCTTTCTTGGCCGCCTCGGCAAACAGTTCGCGCGCGATGTTGGCCGAGGCGGTGGTGTGATCGACAAAAATGCTGCCCGCGGCCATGCCAGCGAACGCGCCGCTTTCCCCGACGGTCACCACTCGCAGGTCCGGATCGTCGCCGACGCAGGAGAATACGATTGAAGCCCCCAGGGCCGCGGCTTTGGGCGTATCGGCCGCCTTGCCGCCGTGTTTGGCCACCCAGTTATCCGCCTTGGCGCGCGTGCGGTTGTAAACGGTAACCTCATGGCCGTTCTTGGCCAGGAAGCCCGCCATCGGAAAGCCCATGACGCCCAAACCGAGGAATGCGACTTTTGCCATTGCCTGTCTCCTGTGATGTATCCGTAAGCATAGATTCGATGCAGAGCGCGATTATAGATGCTCGCGGCCATTGCAGGATTTTCCGGATTGGAAAAATCATGGCGCTTGGATGATAATGCCCCCTTCGCCACCTCGGGGCCACCATGAAAACCACCAGCGCTGAACTCGCAAACGCCATCCGTGCCTTGTCCATGGACGCGGTGCAGGCCGCCAACTCGGGGCATCCCGGAATGCCCATGGGCATGGCCGATATCGCGGTAGCTTTGTGGAACCGCCACCTGCGCCACCATCCGGCCAACCCGAAATGGGCCGACCGCGACCGTTTCGTGTTATCCAATGGCCACGGCTCGATGCTGCTGTATTCGCTGCTGCATCTCACCGGTTACGACCTGCCGCTGGACGAACTGCGGCGCTTTCGCCAGATGCACTCGAAGACACCGGGCCATCCGGAAGTCGACATGACTCCGGGCGTGGAAACGACTACCGGGCCATTGGGCCAGGGGATCGCCAACGCCGTTGGCATGGCGATTGCGGAAAAGCTGCTTGCCGCCGAGTTCAACCGGCCGGGCCTTCCCATCGTCGACCATCACACTTACGCGTTTCTCGGCGACGGCTGCCTCATGGAAGGCATTTCGCACGAAGCCTGCTCGTTTGCCGGCACGCTCAAGCTGGGCAAGCTGATCGCCTTCTACGACGACAACGGCATTTCCATCGACGGCCATGTGAAGGGCTGGTTCACCGACGACACACCGATGCGCTTCGAGGCTTACGGTTGGCACGTGGTTCGCGCAGTGGACGGCCATGACGTGGACGCCGTGGACCGTGCGATCGTCGCAGCCAAGGCAGTGACCGATCGTCCCAGCCTGATTTGCTGCAAGACCGTCATCGGCAAGGGTTCGCCGAACAAGGCCGGCACCCACGACGTGCACGGCGCGGCGCTGGGCGACAAGGAAATCGCCGCCACGCGAGCGGCAATCGGCTGGAATTATCCGCCGTTCGAGGTGCCGCAGCACATCTACGAAGGCTGGGACGCCCGGTCGCGCGGCGCAGCACTGGAGAGCGGCTGGAACGAGCGCTTCGGCGCCTACGAGAAACAGCACCCGGAACTCGCGCGCGAGTTCCGGCGCCGTATGGCCGGTGAGTTGACCCCGGGCTGGAAGGTGCATTGCGAAGCGATGCTGGCGAAGATCGTAGCCAAGGCGGAGACGATCGCCACGCGCAAGGCCTCGCAAAACGCGATCGAAGGCCTGGCGCCGGCGCTGCCCGAATTTCTCGGCGGCTCGGCCGACCTCACCGGATCGAACCTCACCAACTGGTCCGGCGCAAAGCCGGTGGGCCCGAGCGGCGGCGGCAATTACATATCCTGGGGGGTGCGCGAATTCGGCATGGCGGCGATGACCAACGGCATTGCCCTGCACGGCGGGCTGATTCCGTTCGGCGGCACCTTCTTTACCTTCTCCGATTACTGCCGCAACGCCCTGCGCATGGCGGCGCTGATGAAACTGCGCAACATTTTCGTGTTCACCCACGACTCGATCGGCCTCGGTGAGGACGGGCCGACGCACCAGTCGGTGGAGCACGTTTCCAGCCTGCGCTTGATGCCCAACCTCGACGTGTGGCGCCCGTGCGACACCGTCGAATCGGCGCAGTCCTGGATCGCCGCGGTCGAGCGCCACGACGGCCCGAGCGCACTGGTGTTCACCCGCCAGAACCTGCAGTTTCAGAAGCGCGACGACCATGCGCTCGCGGGCATCGCGCGCGGCGCCTACGTGCTGTCCGATTGCGCGGGTACGCCGCAGGCGCTGCTCTTGGCCACCGGATCGGAAGTCCAACTCGCCATGGGCGCGCAGGCGAAGCTTGCCGAAGACGGAATACCAGTGCGCGTGGTGTCCATGCCCTCGACCAGCGTGTTTGACCGGCAGGATTCCATTTATCATGAAATGGTGCTGCCACGCGGCCTGCCGCGGGTCGCGGTGGAGGCGGGCGTGTCCGACTACTGGCGCAAATACGTGGGGCTGGAAGGCGCGGTGATCGGCATCGATCGCTACGGCGAGTCGGCTCCCGCGCCGGAGTTGTTCAAGCACTTCGGCTTCACCGTGGAAAAAGTGGTGGCCGCGGTGAAAAGCGTGATCTGAACGGTCGCCCGGCCTTGATTATTCTCAAACGGCGCCGACATTGGTCCGTGTATACCTTCAACTCCATGTAGGTGAACCGCTGGTTTAAATTTATTGCTAGGAGCAAATCATGACTATCAAGGTCGCAATCAACGGCTACGGCCGCATCGGACGCAACATCGTGCGCGCGCTCTATGAGGGCGGAAAGAAGCACGATATCCAGATCGTCGCCGTCAATGACCTGGGGAATGCCCAGACCAATGCGCACCTGACGCGCTACGACACCGCCCACGGCAAGTTCAACGGCACCGTGACGGTGGAAGGCGACTACATGATCGTGAACGGCGACAAGATCCGCGTCTGCGCCGTGCGCAACCCGGCCGAACTGCCGTGGAAGGACCTCGGCGTCGACGTGGTGATGGAGTGCACCGGGCTGTTCACCACCAAGGAGAAGGCGGGCGCGCACCTGAAGGCCGGCGCAAAAAAGGTGATCATCTCCGCCCCCGGCGGCAAGGACGTTGATGCCACCATCGTCTACGGCGTGAACCACGGCGTGCTGAAGGCGGCCCACACGGTGATTTCGAACGCCTCCTGCACCACCAACTGCCTCGCTCCCTTGGTGAAGCCGCTGCACGACAAGATCGGGCTCGTCTGCGGCCTGATGACCACCATCCACTCCTATACCAACGACCAGGTGCTGACCGACGTTTATCATGAAGACCTGCGCCGCGCGCGTGCGGCCACCATGTCGATGATCCCGACCAAGACGGGCGCGGCAGCTGCCGTCGGCCTGGTGCTGCCGGAACTCAACGGCAAGCTCGACGGCTATGCCATGCGCGTGCCCACCATCAACGTTTCCGTGGTCGACCTGTCTTTCGTCGCCGCGCGCGCGACCAGCGCGGAAGAGATCAACAACATCATGCAGGAAGCATCTGAAGGATCCCTGAAAGGCATCCTCGCCTACAACAAGGACCCGCTGGTGTCGGTGGACTTCAACCACAATCCGCATTCCAGCATCTTCGATTCCACGCTGACCAAGGTGTCGAACGGCACGCTGGTGAAAGTATCCTCCTGGTACGACAACGAATGGGGATTCAGCAACCGCATGCTCGATACCACCGTTGCGTTCATGGGCGCAAAGTAATTTGCATTGGCTCCGGCCGCGGTTCGACCGGGGCCGGAGCCACCTAGCGAGAACGACATGACTTTCCTGAAAATGGCCGACCTCGACCTTCGCGGCAAACGGGTATTCATCCGCGTGGATTTCAACGTGCCCGCCAAGGATGGCAAGGTCACCGACGATACGCGCATCCGCGCCGCGCTGCCCGGGATCCGCGCCGCGCTCAGCGCCGGCGCGCGGGTGATGCTGACCTCGCATTTCGGCCGCCCGAAAGAGGGCGAATGGAGCGAATCGGAATCGCTCTCGCCGGTGGCGCGCCACTTGTCGGGCCTGCTCGGCGCCGAGGTGCCGCTGATGCGCGACTGGCTGGACGGCGTGGCCGTGGAGCCAGGCAAGGCGGTGCTGCTGGAGAACTGCCGCTTCAACAAGGGCGAGAAGAAGAACGACGATGCGCTCGCCAAGCGCATCGCCGCGCTGTGCGACATCTATGTCAACGACGCCTTCGGCACCGCGCACCGCGCCGAGGCGACCACCCACGGCGCGGCCAAATTCGCGCCCGTCGCCTGCGCCGGCCCGCTGATGGCGGCGGAGCTCGAAGCGCTGGGCAAGGCGCTGGCGCATCCGGCGCGGCCGCTGGTCGCGATCGTGGCCGGGTCCAAGGTGTCGACCAAGCTCACGATACTCGCGGCGCTGGCGGAAAAGGTGGATCAGCTGATCGTTGGCGGCGGCATCGCCAATACTTTCATGCTGGCCGCCGGCTTGCCTATCGGCAAGTCGCTGGCCGAGGCCGATCTGGTGGACGAAGCGAAGAAGATCATGGCGGCGATGAAGGCGCGCGGCGCCGAAGTGCCGATTCCGACCGACGTCGTGGTGGGGAAGGAACTGGCGGCAACCGCGGCGGCAACGGTGAAACCGGCCTCAGCCGTGGCTGCGGACGAGATGATTCTGGATATCGGACCCGAGACCGCAACGCGTCTTGCGGAGAGCCTGAAGCGCGCCGGCACCATCGTCTGGAACGGCCCCGTCGGCGTGTTCGAGTTCGATCAGTTTGCGCAAGGGACCAAGACCTTGGCGCTGGCGATCGCCGCTTCCAACGGGTTCTCGATCGCAGGCGGCGGCGATACCGTGGCCGCCATCAACAAATTTGGCATCGCCAAAGACATCGGCTACATTTCGACCGCGGGCGGCGCATTCCTCGAGTTTTTGGAGGGCAAGAAGCTGCCGGCGGTGGAGGTGCTGGAGGCGCGCGCAGCGGGTTAAGCTGCCCGGCCGAAAATCGGCAACGCCGCATCCGCCGGCGTATCCAACCCGCAACCCACGGAAGTCCCATGCAGCTGCCACTGGAAGGAATCAAGGTGCTCGACCTGAGCCACGCGCTCGCCGGGCCGTATTGTTCCACCATGCTCGCCGATTACGGCGCGCAGGTGATCAAGATCGAGCCGCCGGGATCGGGCGACATTGCGCGCGGCTGGGGCACACCCATTGCCGGCGGGGAAACATCGTATTTCGTCAGCGTCCAGCGCAACAAGCAGGGCGTGGCGCTGGACCTGAAGCATCCCCAGGGCAGGGAAACGTTTCTGCGCATGGCCGAGCGCTGCGACGTCGTGTTGGAGAACTTCCGCGTCGGCGTGCTTTCCCGGCTCGAAATCGGCTATGACGTGGCGCGCGAACGCAATCCGGGCATCATTTACTGCTCGATTTCCGGCTTCGGCCAGGACGGCCCCTACCGCGACCGCACCGCACTCGACCTCATACTCCAGGCCGAAAGCGGCATGATCAGCGTCACCGGCGAAGCGGGCGGAGGCAATGCGCGCGCCGGCGTCTCGATCGCAGACATGGCCGCGGGCATGAACGCCGCGTTCGGCATCATGCTCGCGCTCAGAGTGAAGGAGAAGACCGGACGCGGACAGGCGATCGACGTGTCGATGATGGAGGGCCAGATCGCGCTGCTCAACTCCATGTTCGGAGACTATTTTGCCAGCGGCGAAATCCCGGCCCCGATGGGCACTGCCTACAAGGCCTTGCTGCCCTACCAGACGTTCCACACCAGGACGCGCGATCTGGCTCTGGCGGTCGGCAGCGAACGGCTCTGGAAAACCTTCTGTCCGGTGATCGGCTGCCCGGAGTTGCTGGACGACCGCCGGTACGGCAGCAACGGCGATAGGATGCGCAACCGCGAGAGCCTCATCGCCACATTGCAGCAGGTGTTTCTCCAGCGGACTTACGAAGAGTGGGAGGCACTGCTGATCGAGAACGGCATCCCAGTCGGCGCCATCAACAATCTGGCCGAGGTCGCCGAGCATCCGCAGGTCAAGGCGCGCTCTTCTTTCGTCGAGATCGAACATCCGCGCGCGGGCAAGCTGCGCGTGGCGGGCGTGCCGGTACGCCTGTCGGCCACACCGGGCTCGGTGCGCACGCCGGCGCCGCTGCTGGGCCAGCACACCGACGAAGTGCTGCGCGACCTTCTTGGCCTGAGCGCGGCGGAGATCGCGGCGCTACGCGCCTGCGGTGCTGCCGCCTGACACAACACCGGGGCACTTAGTCGAGCAGGTTCTCGCGCGCCCGCGGGTTTGACCGGCAGATGATAGTTGGTCAAAACTGTCGGCATGCAGATTGCCCCAGGTGGTCTGGTTCGCACTCTCAGGTTCGAGGTGAAACGAGTTGGCGGAAATGCGCGAAAGGCTATGAGATGAATGGCTCAACAGGGCATTTCCACAGAGCAATCGAAACTATTCGGCCGTAATCTTGGCCGCCTTGACTACCGCAGGCCACTTTGCCAATTCGGCGCGCACGTAGGCCGCCATATTCTCGGGCGACCCGCCCACCGGTTCGTCGCCCTGCAGGGCCAGTTTGCTGCGGAGGTCGGGAGAACTCAGGGCTATTGCGGCTTCCGCGTTCAATTTCGCGATTACGGCGATGGGAGTTCCCGCGGGCGCGAATAGCCCGAACCACGCACTCGTTTCGAATCCAGGGATGCCGGCCTCGGCGAATGTCGGCAGCTCGGGAAAGCTTGCTGCACGGTTGCGCCCGGTAGTCGCGAGCGCCTTGAGCTTTCCGGATTTTACGAGTGAATTGACGTTGGGAATGTGATTAATCGAGAATCCGACTTCGTTTGAGAGCAGCGCGAGGACCGCTTTTGAACCGCCGCTATAGGGGACATGGGTGAACTTCGTGCCGGTCGCCTGCCTGTATAGTTCAGCTGCTAGATGGGGGAACGTTCCGGGGCCGTTGCTGGAGTAATTTAGACGTTCGCCTTCTTGGCTAACCAAATCCTGGAACTCCCGGAACGTGGTTACGGCCGCGCCCTGCGGGACGACGAGGACCAGAGGGCCGGATGTCAGCTGGATGACGGGGGCAAAGCTCTTTACCGGATCGTAGGAGATGTTTGGATAGATCAGCGGTGAAAACACGTGTGTCGCCGCGCCGCCTAGGAGAAGGGTGTAACCATCGGGCGCCGCGCGCGCCACGTAGGTGGCGCCGAGAGTGCCTCCAGCACCAGGGCGGTTTTCGACGATCACCTTTGCGCCAAGCTGCGTCCCAAGCTTGTCTGCCAGTAGGCGGCCGATGATGTCCACTACGCCCCCCGGGGGGAATGGCACGACAAGGGTCACAATCTTGGCCGGGAACGCGATCCCAGGGCCTGCTGCGATCGCGGGGCAGGTCGTGCCTCCAAGAAGGACTGCCAGCAGCAGGAAACGCCGGAGCGCGATCGTGACATAGGGGTTTGCGCTTGTCATAGGTCCTCCCGTTGCAGAAGCATTCCTGGTTGCGGCTTTCTCGACGGTGGCATGCGCGATTGGAGTCCCGAGCGCATGGACCAGACGAGCAAATCACGGACCAGTTCCTCGCGCTTGTCGCGGTGTTCGGGAGACGCCCATAGATTGTGCGTCTCCTCCGGATCTGCCCTGAGATCGTAAAGTTCGCCGTCGGGTTCGTCCAAGTAATAGACGAGCTTCCAATCGCGGTCACGTCGCATGACGATGTACTCGGCGCCGGTCTGGATGTGGTCGCGCGCCAGTTCTGCGTATACGACGTCCCGGATCGACGGCTGCTCGCCGCGCAACACGGGCCAAAGCGAACGCGCCTCCCAGTTTTCGGGTGCGGCTACGCCGGCAGTATCAAGCAAGGTCGGCGCGATATCCATCAGCTGCACCAAGCTGTCGCTGCGCCCGCCGCCGCCGACGCGTTTGGGAGACCAGACGATGAGCGGCACGCGTGTAACGGTGTCGTACATCGTCCATTTCTGAATGTGGCCGTGGTCGCCGAGGGCGTCCGCATGGTCGGACGAAAAGATCACGACCGCGTCCTCCAGATAGCCTTTGCGCTCCAGCGCCGCCATGATCTGCCCGATCTTCTCGTCGATCATGGTTACGTTTGCAGCGTAGTGGCGGCGAATGCGCAGCAACTCAGTACTGTCCGGTCGAAGTTTCCACGCGATCGAATCATAATTATTGGCAATCATGTTCTGGCGAAGGATCGCTTGCGCGCGCGGCTGTAGCACTTCCTCCTCTGCAGTGAAATCCGGTACCGGGATGTCTACCGAAGCGTAACGGCGAAGGTGCTCCGCAGTCGGATCGTAGGGTGGGTGGGGACCGGGAAAGCCGATCTGCAGAAACAAGGGGTTCGCGGCCTTGCGTTCTTCAAGCCACCACAGCGCATGGTCGCCGACAAAGTTGTCGGAATGCATAGCGTCGGGTAGGTCCCAGACGAACGCGCCCACCGCCTTCCTGTATGCCTCGGCGTCTGCCGCATAGCGCAGATAGCGGCTTGGCTTGCTGAGCTTGTGCGCGTGCAGCGCCTTGTCCCACTCGTCGAAGAAGGCGCGGTCGTGTTCATCAAGGAACAACGGCCGGTCTTTGTTCTCGACGACGAAACGCTGGTGGAACCCCCCGGGGTCATCGTAGGGGTTGATGTGCATCTTGCCGATATTGACGCAGTGGTAACCTACGTCGGCCAACGATTGCACCCAGGTCGGACGCCACGGTTGAAAATTCTTGAATACACCAGCCGCATGCGGATACTTACCCGTAAACAGGCTTGCGCGCGATGCCACGCACACCGGGGAGGTGACGAAACAATTGGTGAAAGCAAAGCCCTCGCGCACGAGGCGGTCCAAATTCGGAGTGTGCATCCAGTGCGCGCCGAGCGCGTTCACCGTATCCGCACGCTGCTGGTCGGTGATGATGAGGATGATGTTTGGTTTCTTGTTCATTCCAAAGTCTCCAGTGCAAGCATCTCGGCGCTACAACCTCTCGAGATCGCGATCGCGCGTGAAGGTCCGTTAGGCTATTACGGTACCAGTACGATCTTCGCCGCCGCACTGCGACCCTGGTCGAGATCGGCGAAAGCGGCCGCGCCATCGGCCAGCGGCCGTTGCTCTACCCAGGCCAGGTCGCCGAACATCCCCCGATCCAGCGCATCGACGGTGGCGCGCAAGTCCGCGGTGGTGTAGGTGTAGGTGCCGAGCAGGGTAATCTCGGCCAACGTCAGCTTGCGCATGTCGATCTCGCTCGCCCAGTCCTGCAGTCCTACGTGCATGATCACGCCGCCCGGCTTGATCGAAGCAAATGCCTGCTGGCGCGTGACCTTGCTTCCTACCGCATCGATCACGTAGTCGAATGCGGCTTCGGGCAGGGCTTGCTGGCGCGGGTCGACCGCCTCGCAACCGGCGTGTTGTTCGATCGAGGCGCGACGCAGGGCATTGAGCTCGGTGACCACCAGGCCCCGAACACCGAGGCGCTGCAGCAGCAGCGCCGCGAGCATGCCGATCGCGCCGCCGCCGATCACCAGCGCCCGGCACTCGTGCAGCGGACGCGCGAGCGCCCGCATCGAAAGATTGACCGCGTGCCAGGCCGTTGCGGCCGGCTCGGTCAGGGCCGCGACCATCGCCGGCATTTCCTGAGGCATTGCGATCAGCGACGCGGCCGGGATGCTCATGTAGTCCGCATAGGCGCCCGGCCGCGTCATGCCGACCATGGTGCGCCTGCTGCATAGATTATTGCGGCCCTGAACGCAGTATTCGCAGCTACCGCAGGTGATCAGCGGGTTGCCGGTAAAGCGCGCGCCGCGCTCGATTTCGGGCGCAGCGGAGGCCTCTACCCGGCCGACGAATTCGTGGCCCAGCACCAAGCCCGGCTTGCGGCGCGGATCGTGACCGTGATAGGCATGCATGTCGGAGCCGCAGATGCCCACGGCTTCGATCTTCAACACCACTTCACCCGGCGCCGCTTCGGGCATCGGCCGCTCGAGCAATTGCATCTCGTTGGGTTGGGTATAGACGAGAGCTCTCATGTGGTCTCCAAAATTGGTGCGGTTCAACGCGCGGTGTATCCGCCGTCGATCATCAACGTTTGACCGGTGATGTAGGCGCTGGCGTCGCTGGCAAGAAATACGGTAACGCCGTACAGGTCCTCGAGCGTTCCGTTGCGCCCGATTGCCGTCTGCGCCGCGTTGCGCGCGGCCAGTTCCGGATTCTCGAATACCGGTGCGGTCAACGCGGTGGGAAAGAATCCCGGGCCGATCGCGTTGCAGGTGATGCCATATTGCGACCATTCCTGCGCGATCGCGCGCGTCAACTGCAATACACCGCCTTTCGCCGCCCCGTAAGGTGCGCTGTTGGCAAAGGCGCGATAACTTTGCAGGGACGCGATGTTCAGGATGCGCCCCCAGCCGCGCGCCTTCATGTCGTTGGCTAGGGCTTGAGTGAGAAAAAACGGTGCCGTCAGGTGCAGCCCGATCTGTGTCTGCCAGGCCTCGGGTGTGACATCGGCGAACGGCTGCCTCAAGTTGACGCCGGCGGCATTGACGAGAATGTCGACGCCCCCTAATTGCTGCTCGGCCGCCGCAGCACACGCGCGCAAGGCGGGGACATCGGTAAGGTCGGCAGCGAGCCACTGCGCGTCGATGCCGTCGCCGGTGAGGCGCTTTGCCGCGCGTTGCAGCTCCGCTTCGCGCCGCGCGACCAGGCACACGCGGGCGCCCGCGAGGCCCAGCGCGCGCGCCATCGCTTCACCGATGCCTGAATTGCCCCCGGTGACGAGCGCGCTGCGGCCGGACAGGTCGAACAGGCGCGAGAGGCTCATGCCTTGACCGGTTCGCCGAGGTCGAATTTTTCGCCCGGGTAGTACTTGGCCAGGCGGTCGTCAGCCGTGCGTGCGTGCGCTTCCATGCCTTCGAGACGCGAGACGCGAGCGGTGACTTGCGCGAGCTGGTGGTTCGCCTCGCGCGTCATGCGCTGCCAGGTCAGCGTCTTCATGAACTTGTGCACCGACAGGCCGCCCGAATAGCGGGCCGCGCCCTTGGTCGGAAGCACGTGGTTCGGCCCGCTGGCCTTGTCGCCGAATGCAACCGTGGTTTCCTCGCCCAGAAACAGCGAGCCGTAGCAGGTCAGGTTTTCCAGCCACCAGTCGAGGTCGCGCGTGTGCACTTCGAGGTGTTCCGCTGCATGCCGGTCCGAGATTTCGACGATCTCGGCGTGCGTGTCGCACAGAATCACCTCGCCGTAATCGCGCCACGCGGCGGCGGCGGCGTCGCGCGCGATCGGCGGCAGCCCGTCGATAAGCTGCGGTACCCGTTGCATCACCTGATCTGCCAACGGCCGCGAATCGGTAAACAGCCAGGCCGGCGACTCATGCCCGTGCTCGGCCTGGCCGACGAGGTCGGTGGCGACGATGGCCGGATCGGCGCTCGAATCGGCGATCACGGCGATCTCGGACGGGCCTGCGAATACGTCGATGCCCACCTTGCCGAACAAGGTGCGCTTCGCTTCGGCGACGAACTTGTTGCCCGGTCCGACCACCACGTCCGCCGGCTTTCCGGTGAACAGGCCATAGGCCATCGCCGCAATCGCCTGCACGCCGCCTAGCGTCATGATCACGTCTGCGCCGGCGGCCTTGAACGCGTACAGCAGGTAAGGGTGCATGCCGCCGCCGCGAAACGGCGATGAACAGGCGATTATGGTCTTCACCCCCGCCGCCTTCGCCGTAGCCACGGTCATGTAGGCAGAGGCGATGTGCGCATAGCGGCCGGCCGGCGCGTAGCAGCCGACGACGTTGACCGGAATGACCCGCTGTCCTGCTGTGACCCCGGGGTGCAGTTCGACCGAGAATTCCGCGATCGAGCGCCGCTGTGCCACCGCAAAGTCGAATACCTGCTTCGCCGCAAAATCAATGTCGCGCTTGACGCGATCCGGCACCTCGCGAATCGCGGCAGCGGCTGCATCCTCCGTCATTACGATGTCGCCGGTCCACTTGTCCAGCGTTTTTGCATACTCGCGTACGGCGCCTTCGCGCCCGGCCTCGATCGCCGCCAGCATCTCGTTGACCACCTTTTGCGCGGCGGCGGTTTCGGTTTCAGGCGTCTTGCTTGCCCGCTTCAGATAAGTGATTGCCATCGATTGCTCCAGTGCGCTGAAAATACCAGCTTGAAGATTGCGAAAAAGGGCGGCCGCAGCCGCCCCTTGGGGTCCGGTCTAGTTGCTGCGGTTGGCGAATTCGCGCAGCTTGGGGTCGGCCTCCACCCGCTTCATGTACTCATTGGTGATGTACTCGCTCGATTGCGGGACACTTTGAATCGCGCCGGTGCCGCGCATGAATATCGCGATCTGGCTGAACCACGAATCCATGTCGGAGTTGCCGCGGGAACGGTCCATGCGCGCGAGTTGCTGTGCGAGATCGAAGGTCGGGCGAAGGTCGAATTCCTTGCGCATCGACGCATCGCTGATCGATACGCCCCCTTGGTCGTAGAATTTGCGCATCATCGCGATCGCTTCGCTTTTGTGGGCGTTCATCCACTTCCAGGCGCGAAGATAGACCGCAAGAAACCTGGCGACGTTTTCCGGGTTCTGCTGCGCGTAGTCGCCGCGTGCGATCAGCGCTCCGGGCACGGTTACGCCGCCGTCTTTACCCGAACACAGCACTTTCGCGCCGGCCTTCTCTTCCAGCGTGTAAATGTTCGGCGCCCACAGCCCCGCCAGGTCTGCATTGTTCGACGACACCGCCGAGATGATCTCCGCCTGGCCCATGTTCTTGATGGTTACGTCGGCCTTGGACAGCCCGTACTTCTTCAGGCAGGACTGCACGGCGTAGTCGCCGGTCGAATTGGCGGTTAGCAGTATCGTCTGGCCCTTCATGCTTTGCGGCGCTTTTATCAGCTTGTCGGCGGCTTCCTTGCGCACCAGCAGGGCGTTGCCGGCGGACTCGTCGTTGGTCAGGCCGATGGTCTTGATGCCGAAGCGGACGTGGCCCAGCACCGCCGGTACCGATCCGGTGCCGCCCACGTCCCACGACTTCGACGCCGATGCGGCGATTTGCGGCACGCCTGCGGGGAAGGTGCTGAACTCGGGCTTCAGCCCCACCTCCGCCCACCAGTTCTTTTCGGTGGCGACAAAAAACGGCAATGCCCAATAGAGCGCGGGTTGATAACTGACCTTGATCTCCGTCAGCGCCTGCGCCTGCGCTCCCAGCGTCACCAGCATTAGCCCCACCGCGGCCGCGGCCTTGCGGACACTTTTGGTCATATTCGCTTCCATGATTCGCTTCCTCCAGATTGTTGATTCAATGAACATCGCCGCCCTGTTGATCGCGCAGCAGCTTCCACACGTGCGTTCGCAGGTGCACGAACGTAGGTAGATCCATCACGTCCTCGATTCGCGGCAATGCGTCCCAGGACGCGGCTTCGCGGACGGTCTTGACATCGATGATTTCGCGCACCGTGCCGGGGCGCCGCGACATCACCACGATGCGGTCGGCCAGGTACACGGCCTCGTCGACGGCGTGGGTGATGAACAGCACGGTGCGCGGGTGCTGGCGCGCCAGCCGCACCAGCTCTTCCTGCATCACCACGCGGGTCTGCGCGTCGAGCGCGCCGAACGGCTCATCCATCAGCAGCACCTTGGGATCGAGCACGTAGGCGCGCGCGATCGCCACCCGCTGCTGCATGCCGCCGGACAGCTGATGCGGAAACGCACGCTCGTAACCGTTCAATCCCATCAGGGCGATGTAATGCTCGATGCGGCGCTTGCGCTCGGCCGCGTCAACGCCGAGCGACAGCAGGCCGAATTCGATGTTGTCCCATACCGTCTTCCACGGAAACAGTGCGAACTGCTGGAACACTACCGCCCGGTCGGGCCCGGGCTTGGTCACCACGATGCCGTCGACCCTGACCTGCCCGCCGGTGGGATGGTCGAGTCCCGCCGCCATGCGCATGCAAGTGGTCTTGCCGCAGCCGGAAGGGCCCACGATGGCGACGAACTCGCGCTCCCGCACCTCGAGGTTGATGTCCTGCAGCGCGACGAACTCGCCGCCGCCCTGATGGAATACGCGCTGTACGTTGTCGAACACGATGTTGGCCACTGTTTGCTCCTTCAGCGTACTTTTTTGCTCAGGCGCCGCGCCGCGCTTCGATCGCCTGCTGCGCGCGGCGCAGCGAGACGTCGATCAGCACGCCGATCGCGCCGATGGCGATCATCCCGCTCATCACAGTGGCGGTGGAGACCGCGGCCTGCCCCTTGACCATCAGGTAGCCGACGCCGCTGGAGGCCACGATTAATTCGGCGCCAACCAGGGACTGCCAGCCAAGTCCGGCCGAGATGCGCAGACCCGCCACGATCGACGGTACCGCCGCAGGCAGCAGTACCTGCGTCATCGTGCGAAAACTGCCCGCGCCGAGGGTCTGCGCTGCTTCGATGTACTTGCGATCGACGTGCTTCGCGCCGCGATAGGTATTGATCAGCACCGGGGGGAATGCGCCCATGAAGATGATCAGCACCGGACCGCCGATCCCGGTTCCGAACCACAGCGCCGCGAACGGCACCCAGGCAATCGGGGCGATGAAGCGCACGGTTTCGAACAGCGGCGACATCAATCGATCGACCCAGCGAAACCAGGCCATCAGCAGCGCTAGAGGAATCCCGACGCATACAGCCAGCAAGAAGCCGAGGCCGAACCGCTGCAGGCTCGACAGCAAATGTTCGTGCAGCACGTGGCCGACAAACGGCTGGACGCTAAGCTGCATCAGCCGCATGAGCACATCCCATGGCGTCGGCAGGAAGGTGCGCGAGGTGATCCCGGAGAGTGCCGCGATCGTCCATACACCGAACAGCGCCGCCATGCCGGCCGCAGTGAGCAGCCAGAAACGTCCGGGTTTCAGCCTGGGTTCGATCATCAGCGCGCTCTCCACGGCGTCGCCCGTGCCTCTATCCAACCGAGCGCCAGCGTCATCAGCCAGCCGCACAGCGCGACGCTGAGCATTCCGACCATGATCATCGCCGGGAAGATGTCCTGGGCCGCCTGGTTGAGGATCTGGCCCAGCCCCGCGATGGCGCCTATCAGTTCGGCCGCGACCAGCGTGGTCCAGGCTGCCTGAAGCGACAGTCGCAGACCGGTGAAGATGCTGGGCATCGCGCCGGGGATCAGCACTTCGCGCCAATAGCGCCAGCCGCTCACGTCGAGCATCGCCGCCGCTTCGAAAATCGGCTTTTCGATCTGCCTCACTCCGGTATAGCTGTTGATCACTGAGGGTACGAAGGCGGCGACGAATATCACCATGATCTTGGCCGCATCGCCCAGCCCGAGCCAGACGATCGCCAGTGGAATCCACGCCAGCGGCGGTATCGGGCGCAGCAGGAGGAAGATCGGATTGACGAAGGCTTCGATTTTGCGGCTCGCGCCCATCGCAAGCCCGAGCACCACCCCGATTGAAGACGAGAAAATGAAGCCCATCGTGACCAGCAGCACGCTGCGCAGTACATGCTCGTGCCAGCGGCCGTTGCTGTAGCCTTCGACTGCGATTTGTTCCAGCGCCGAGGCGACTTCGAGCGGCGCGGGGAAGCGCGCCGGTGACACGAGGCCGGTTCCCGCGGTGGCGGCATGCCAGACCAGGAGCAGCACGATGATCGCAGCCGTGACTGTGCCCAGCGTATTGAACACGTTGCGGCTACCGGTCGTGACGCGCATCCAGCCTCTCTCCTGCCCGGCAGGTCCGCACGTTTAACTGCTCGGCGGTTACTGCCTTGAAATTGTAAGCGCTTACAGATTACGTGTCCAAAACGCATCTGTCAATGCCCCGTGATCGTTGCCGTCAACGGCGCCGTGCCTCAGGATGTGCCGTTCCCGGTATTGCCAAGCGGTCGTGTAAGCGCGTACAGTGTGCTGATGCAAGACAGCAAAAAATCACTGCCAACGATAGACGACGTGGCCGTTGCCGCAGGTGTTTCCACGGCGACTGTTTCGCGCGCGCTGAACCGGCCGGATTCTGTGCGCGAAGCGCTGCGCGCCCGGGTCGCTTCCGCGGTCGCCCGCCTTGGCTACGTGCCGCACTCGGGCGCCCGCTCGCTGATGCTGCGCCGCACCGGCACGGTAGGCGCGGTGTTTCCGACTTTGGATAACGCGATCTTCGCCCAGGCCATCGACGCCTTCCAGCGCCGGCTGGCGCAAGCCGGCTACCAGCTGCTGATCGCGGCCAGCGACTACGATGTCGAGACCGAGATGAAGCAGGCGATGAACCTAGTGACCTGCGGTGCCGACGCGCTCGCCTTGTGCGGTTTCAGCCAGAGGCCCGAGCTGCTGCAGTTCCTCCAGCAACGCGCGCTGCCCTGCGTGCACGTAATGGTTTTCCCGGGTCCGGCCGAAGCCACCTGCGTCGGCTTCGACAATGCAGAGGCGATGGCCAAGGCGGCGCGTTACCTGATCGACCTGGGACACCGCCGCGTGGCGGTGCTGGCCGGCATCACCCGGGACAATGACCGGGCAAGTGCGCGCGTCGACGGTGCGCGCCGCGCCTTGCAGGGCGCTGGGATCGACCTGCCGCAGATGCGCCTGGCAGAGCGGCGCTATGCGCTTGCCGACGCGCGCGATGGATTCCGCGAACTGATGGGGCGGACGCCGCGCCCCACCGCGGTCCTGTGCGGCAACGATGTACTGGCGTTTGGCTCGCTGCTCGAAGCCGAGCGCATGGGGCTCGAGGTGCCGGGGGATGTGTCGATCATCGGCTTCGATGATCTCGAGCTGGCGCGCCATGTCCAGCCTGCGCTGACCACGGTGCGCGTCCAGACCGAAGAGATGTGGGGCGCGGCCGCCGACCGCCTGCTCTCGATGATGCGACGCGAACCGGCGCAGCGCGCGACCGAGATCGACGTGTCGCTGGTGGTGCGCGAGTCGACCGGTCCTGCGCCGAGAGCGAGCGCCCGGCGCAGGCGAACTCGGCCCTAGGTTTTGCCGAGGTCGCTGAAGTATTCGTGCTCGGCGGTATTGACCAGGCTGGTGCGCAGTTCCACCGGCACGTTGTGATAGGTCAGCGCGGAGCGCTTGATCCGCAGCAGCGGCGATCCTGCGGGAACGCCCAGCAGTCCGGCGCTCGGCTGGTCCGCCAGCGCCGCGCTCAGGCGCTCGACGCTCCTCACCACGTTGATCCCGTAGCGCTCCTGGTAGAGCTGGTAGATGGTGCTGTCGCGCCCGCGGAACACTCTTTCGCTCAAGCGCGGAAAGAGCTCCGCCGGCAGGATGATTTCGTCCAGCACCACCGGCCTGCCGCGCAGGCGCAACAGGTTCGTGATGCGGAACACCGCCGCTCCGCGCGGGATATTCAGGCGTTCCGCGCTGTCGGCGCCGGCCTTGGCGCGCTCGAAGGACAGGAGCTCGGTCTCGGGCCGCACCCGCTCGCCGTCGGCCGGAACGATGTGGAAGAAGTGGAACAGCGAGCGTCGCGCGCCGTGGCCGGCGACGAAGGTGCCCCGGCCCTGGTGGCGCACCAGGATGCGCTCCGCCACCAGTTCATCGATGGCCTTGCGCACGGTGCCGATGGAGACGCGGTAGCGCTCCCCCAGCCTGGTCTCCGAGGGCAGGGCTACGCCCGACCGCCATTCGCCTTCGGCCAGGCTCTGGGTTAGGAGCCGCTTCACCTCCCGGTACAGCGGCAACTGGCCGCCCGTATCTGCGCCGGGGTGCGCGCTCATAGGCCGCCTTTGTCCGGTGAATTCATGCGTCCATATTAGCACATCATCTATATCATACAAGTCATATAGTTGACTTTGGCACGGCTTGCGCTTACCATCGCCGTTCCGCAACCATCCACGGGCAACGAGGAGCAGACATGATTCACTTTGTAGTGCACGACGAGCACGATTCGGTCGGCGTGGTAGTCGTCGAAGGCGTCAAGTCCGGCCAGCAACTCACCGGCTGGATCATGGACCAGGACAAGCAGATCAAGGTGCGCGCGCAAAACGACATTCCCATCGGACACAAGCTGGCGATCGCGAAGCTCGCATCCAACGACACGGTGATCAAGTACGGCACCGACATCGGCCGCACGGTGGCGCCGATCAAGGTGGGCGAACACGCGCATGTGCACAACATTAAAACGAAACGCTGGTAAGCGAGGCAGACCATGAACCTTTCCAAAGCAAAATTCTGGGGTTACAAACGCGAGAACGGCCGCATCGGCGTTCGCAACCACGTCGTCATCCTGCCGGTCGATGACCTCGCCAACGCGGCTTGCGAGGCCGTCGCCAACAACATCAAGGGCACGATGGCCCTGCCGCACCCCTACGGGCGGTTGCAGTTCGGCGCCGATCTAGACCTGCATTTCCGCACCCTCATCGGCACCGGGTCCAACCCCAACGTTGCTGCAGTAGTGGTGATCGGCATCGAGGAAGGCTGGACCAAGAAGGTGGTGGACGGAATTGCCAAGACGGGCAAGCCCGTGTGTGGCTTTGGCATCGAGCAACACGGCGACCACGACACCATCATGCGCGCGTCCAAGGCGGCCAAAGAGTACGTGCAGTGGGCCTCTGAACTGCGGCGCGAAGAGCGGCCGCTGAAGGATCTGTGGGTCTCGACCAAGTGCGGCGAGTCCGACACCACTTCGGGCTGCGGCGCCAACCCCACCGTGGGCAACGCCTTCGACAAGCTCTATCCGCACAAAACCACGCTGGTGTTCGGCGAGACCACCGAACTCACCGGCGGCGAGCACCTGGTGGCCGCGCGCTGCCGCACGCCCAAAGTGAAGAAGGAGTTCATGGCCATGTTCGATCGCTACCAGGCGATCATCGAGCGGCACAAGACCAGCGACCTCTCCGACTCGCAGCCGACCAAGGGAAACATCGAAGGCGGGCTCACCACCATCGAGGAAAAGGCGCTGGGGAATATCCAGAAGATCGGCAGGAAATGCCTGGTCGACGGCGTGATCGACAAAGGCGAGGTGCCCGGCGGCCCCGGGCTGTGGTTCATGGATTCGTCTTCGGCCGCGGCCGAGATGGTGACCCTGTGCGCGGCGTCGGGCTTCGTGGTGCACCTCTTTCCCACCGGCCAGGGCAACGTCATCGGCAACCCCATCCTGCCGGTGATCAAACTGTCGGCCAACCCGCGCACTGTGCGCACCATGTCCGAGCACATCGATGTCGACGTGTCCGGCCTGCTGCGCCGCGAAATGACGCCGGATGAGGCGGGCGATGCGCTGCTCGACTGCATGTTCCGCACCGTGAACGGCCGCCTGACCGCGGCCGAGGCGCTCGGTCATCGGGAGTTCGTGCTGACGCGCCTGTACGAAAGCGCGTAGAGCCCAATACCTGCGGGAACGATGCGGCGCGACGGAGATGCAGTCCGGCGCGCCGTATTGTCTGGCGCGCAGTCGCAGCCTATGTAAGCTTTAGTCAGCCCATTTGTCCGGCAGCAGTTTCGCCACCGGCTCGGACAGTTCGTACACGCTGCTCACCGCCAGGTCGGGGCCGTAGGCGATTTTCTCGCGCTCGGCGCGCAGCCGCAGCCGTTCTTCGTGCAGCGCCAGCACGTCCCGCGGAATGGGCATCAGGCCCGGGTCGAGGATGCGCAGGTAGCCGTCGACATCGCGCGCCGGCAGGACGCGGCTCTTGCAGTGGCGGTTGGGCGACCAGGGGACATCGAGCACGCCGGCCGCAAATGCCCTCACGCTACCCAGCGCAACATCGCCGTCGCCCATCTCCAGCACCTTGTCGACGATGGCCCGCACTTCCCGCGCGATCAGCGCTTTTTCACGCTCGAATTCCGCCAGGCCGTCGAGCCGGATGTCGCGTGCGAGATAGATTGCCGTCCGGGTGATGCGCAGGCCCTCGGCGTTGGCCTGGGGCGTCGGGATGCCGAATGCCTCGTGCGTGCTCTTGGTGGTCACGCTGGCGGCGCCGCTGATCGCGGCGAGCGTGCCGCCGTAACCGATCATGGCCGCGGCCTGCGCCTCGTCTTGCGGCCAGGCGCTCATCCAGTGCAGCAGGGTAATGGAGGTGAATACGTCGGCGTGGCCTTTTTTCAGCAGGTATTCCTGGCACAGCTCGCGGCAGGCCGAGACCGCGGCCGCGTCCTGGATCAGGTGCAGCGTCTCGCCCATTTCAAGGCCGTAATTCTTCACCCCCTGCGCCGCCGCCAGCAGGCAGTCGAGCACGCAAATGATGATCGCGATCGACGGCGGGATGTTGGTGCCGGTAAGGAAGCCGGGCTGGCGCCGGTGCAGCTCCACCCCGTGCTCCTGGTACATCGCCGCGAGGCGGTCCAGGTATTGGTAGTTGCGTATGCCGTCCTCGATCGACAGCTCCTTGATGTACGAAGTGGTGTAGGCGATGCCGGAACCGAGATATCCGGAATAGCCGCCGGCGAACGCGATTTCGCCGGTCAGCCTGGGCATCGTGGTCCCGGTCAGCATGATCGCCGGCTTGTCGATCGCCTCGATCAGCTTGCGCGCGCACGCCACCCCGTAGTTGACCATCGGATAGCCATTGAGCATCGAACGGCCGGCCTTCTCCGACTCCTCGATGCCTTTTTGCGCCAACTGCCATTGCTCGTTGCGCGTGTAGCTGTCGGTGGTGGTCGGAACGATGTCGGCCAGGCCTTCCTTGTCCAGCGTCACCATCAGATCGCGCTGCATCTCGAAGGTGCCGAAGCCGCCGCGTGGCTGCGTCAGGCAGCGCCGCTCGGCCACAGCCTTGCGCATCACCCAGCCGAGCTGCTTGTGCCGCGGCAGCCGCCGGTGCAGTTCGACCGTCTCGTCGAAATCGACGTCGGCGCCGCTGGGCCAGCGCTCGAGGTTGTGCCTGCGCATCCGGGCGAACTCGTCGTCCGCAATGCGCTCCTCCGACAGCGGCGCGCGCGCGGGTTCAGGCGCCGAGGCTTTGCTCATGCTGGACCTCCCGGTCTATCGGTTCGAGGTGGGCGAGGGCCAGCTCGAGCGCGGCCTGCGGCTCGACCGCGCCGAGCAGGCCGCAGGCGTAGAGCAGGTATTCGCGGTCGAGCAGCAGCCTGGGCTGCTTCGGCCGCAGCGACAGCGGCTCGGCGGCGTCGGCAAGCGCCATTTCCATCACTGCGCGCGTGTCGCGGCTGTGCACCAGCGCGCCGCCGGTGCCGATCACGGCGTCGACGTTGGACAAATCCTTGCCGTGCTGCACCGTGACCGGGCCGGTGGCGGTGAACACGGTTTCCACGCTGCCGCAGTGGCGCGCGACGGCGAGCTTCACCGAAGCGCGCACCAGCGCCTGATCCAGTGCCATTTCCTCGGCCGATTGCGGCAGGCGCTCCAGGTCGCGGCCGATCTGCTCGAGCAGGGCCAGCGCCCGGGCGGGGGCGAGGCGCGCGTCCGCTGCGATGCGCTCCAGTCCGACGGCGTCGACGATGGCCGCGGCGTTGTGGCGCATGCCCAGATCGCCTTCGACGGTGCGCTTCACCCGCGGCTCGGGCAGGCCCTGCGGTATCACCCCTGCGACCGAGGGATCGCCGCTGGCGACCGAGTGCACGTCGGTGGTGGCCCCGCCCGGGTCGACGACCAGCAGCGAGCCGAGGCCGGAGACGCCGGCGCAGCCGTCGGCCAGCAGTTTCACCCCTTCCAGCACGGCGGCCGGCGTCGGCATCAGCACCCGGTCGAATTCGGCCTGCGCCCGGTCTATGCCTTTGGCGTGCACGATGCGGTCGATGAACACTTTTCGGATCGCCGCACGCGCCGGCTCGATGTTCAGCTGGTTGAATTCGGGCATCACGTTTTCGCAAACGATCACTTCCATATTCCCGAGCAGCGCCACGGCGTCGTCGGCGGCGCTGCGATTGCCGGCGAGCACCAGCGGGCAGGCGAGGGCGCTCGCGCCCAGCGCCGCGGCATTGTGCAGGATCACCGCGCTGTTGCCGCCATCGGTGCCGCCGGCCAGGAGCAGGATGTCCGGAGCAAGCGCGATGATGCTCTCGACGTCGCCCCGGGTCAGGCGGTAGGCGTAGGTGCCGACCAGCCGCGCGCCCGCGCCCAGCGCCGCGCGCCGCGCGGCCTCCGCGGTCAGCTCGCGCACCAGGCCGACGGTGACCATGCGCAGCCCGCCGGCGGCGCTGCTCGAAGCCAGGCGGTACTTGAATCGCGGCAGCCTGCCCAGGCGCCGCTCCAGGTCCGCCAGCGCGGCGCGCATGCCGACCATGATGTCCGAAGTGACCGTGGACGGGCCCTGCCCCGAGCCGAGTATCCGGCGCGCGCCGATGTCGATCGCGCGCAGCTTGGTGTAGGTGCTGCCGAAATCGATGAGCAGCGCGCAGGCCTGCATCGGCTCAGGCCTCCAGCGGATGCGGCCGTTGATCGCGCGCGGCAAAATCCTGCGCCAGCCATCCGATCACCGTTTCTATCCTGGTTCCCGGGGGCGCCGCCCGGTCGAAGCCCATGTCGAGGAAGCGCTGCTCCACCTCGGGCCAGTCGTGCTTGCCCACGACCAGATTGCCGCCCAGGTAGAGCAGGATGTCATCCAGGCCGGCCTCGACGCACAATTCGCGAAAACCGCGGCAATCGAGTTCCCCCTGGCCATAGAGCGAGGACACCATGATCGCGTCGGCGGCGGTTTCTACCGCCGCCTTGATGAAATCACCGGCGGGCGTCAGCGCGCCTAGGGCGATCACCTTGTAGCCGGCCGCTTCCAGCGCCATCGACAGGATGCGGTTGCCGACGATATGCGTATCGGAGCCGATCACGCCGGTCACCAGGACTTTCTGCTTCGCGCTCATTCGAACATCGGCCTCTCGAAAATGTGAATCTGCCCCGCCGCTTCCGTCAGGACGCCTGACCAAGCTTGCAACGCGGACCGGCGGACTATGCTCCCGGCTGCTTCATCGTCGGGCTCCGCTCCTGCTTCAACTCGTGCCGCAGGTGGCGGATGGCGGGGAACGCCAATGCCAGGGCGACGAACACCATCACGGTGCCGCTGATCGGGCGGGTGAAGAAGATGGTCCAGTCGTTCTGGTAGCTGATCATGCTGGTCATGAAGGAGTTCTCCGCCTGGGTGCCGAGGATGCAGCCGAGCACCATGGGCGCGATCGGGAAGCGGAATTTCTCGAACAGATAACCGATGATGCCGAAGCTGACGATCATCCACAGATCGGTCAGATTGTTGCGCGCGGCAAAGGCGCCGATGAAGCAGAACAGGACCACGAAGGCGGAGGTGACCGCCTCCGGCAGGTACAGCACCTTGATCAGCAGCTTGATCGCAAAATAACCCATCAGGCACATGCCGATCACGCCGACGAAGAGCGAGGCGAAGATCGCGTATACCAGGGCGGAATTGTTGATGAACACCTGCGGTCCCGGCTGCATGCCGTGCAGCAGGAACGCGCCCAATATCACCGCAGTCGCGCCGCTTCCGGGTATGCCCAGGGTCAGCAGCGGCACCATGTGGCCGGCGACGGTCGCGGTGGAGGCCGTCTGCGGCGCGACGATGCCCTCGGGCAGGCCGCTGCCGAGCTGCGCGCGGCGCTTGCAGTACTGCGCCTCGGTGCCGTAGGCGACGAAAGACGCGATGGTCGCGCCCGCGCCCGGAATGATGCCGAGGACGATGCCGAGGACGGAACTGCGCAGCAGCGTCGGCTTGATCTCGGCAATTTCCCGCAGCGACGGAAACTCGGTGCTCACCCCGTCGCCCTGCGCCAGCGGCGGCGTCTCGAACCCCTGTTCCAGCCTCACCAGCACTTCGCCCAGGCCGTAGGCGCCGACCATCACCGTCAGGTATTCGATGCCGTCGGCGAGCATGGGCACGCCGAAGGTGAAGCGTTCGGCGCCGTAGATGCCGTCGACGCCGACGCTGGCGAGCATCAGACCGAGAAACAGGCTGATGAAAGCGTTGATCATCGAGCCGCCGCCCAGCGCGACCACGCTGGTGAGGCCGAACAGGATGATGGAGAAATACTCGGGCGAGTCGAACTTGAGCGCGAACCGGGCGAACGGGTGCGCCATGGCAACCGCCGCCAGCGTCGACACCAGGCCGCCGGTGAGCGCGGCCAGCAGGGTCCAGCCCAGCGCCTTCGCCGGCTGGCCCTTGCGCGCCATGGCGTAGCCGTCCCACAGCAGCGGCACGTCCAGCGGCTCGCCCGGAATCCGGAACAGGATGGCGGTGAAGGCACCGCCATAGGTGCCGGAGATGTACATCGCGGTGAGCAGGATGATCGAGGGCGTGATCGCCATGCCGTAGGTAAACGGCAACGCCAGCACGATACCCATCACCAGCGTCAGGCCCGGCAGCACCGCCACCAGCATGCCGATCACCAACCCGATGGCGAGCGCGAGCAGGTTGACCGGCTGGAATACGGTGAGGAAACCTCCGCCGAACTGCTGGATTACATCGATCACGCCGCCGCTCCTACCTGATGCCCATCAGCCGCATCAGAAAAAACGAGATTTCCGAAAACGGCGCCTGGCCCAGAGGCAGCGACACATACACGATTTTCATGAACACGAACATGAAGACCAGGCTTCCGGCGAGGCTGGTCGCCAGCACCACGCCGATGCGCCGGTAGCGTCCGACCAGCATGAAACCGGCGAGATAGACGAAGGTGCAGAGAAAGAAGCCCAGCGTCTCGATCGCGA
>Ga0194060_10000383_pt1 | contig 32533 bp, 29 predicted proteins | sample SepL225m_MetaG_FD_163427 | JGI IMG/M metagenome (GOLD analysis project Ga0194060, IMG submission 163427) | Anoxic zone freshwater microbial communities from boreal shield lake in IISD Experimental Lakes Area, Ontario, Canada - Sep2016-L222-5m | ecosystem: Environmental > Aquatic > Freshwater >...
GCGGTGCAATCCTCGTACCCATCGGGCGTTCCATCCATGCTGTGTACGCAAGCGCAGCAGAGTCTTGCTCTGTGTCTCGGGTTTGCTCGTGGTGTGCGTGCGGGGCCGGCCGTCGACGACGATCGGGAAACGATGACGACTGCTTAACCGCGCACATTAGTCCTATTCGTGCGACAAGTGCGTTTATTTTTATTGAGATTTATTGAGGTGCAACCCGGGATTTGTCCCGCTTTGCGCCGCGCGCGCGTCGCCCCTTTCGCCGCCTGTGGCTTTGAGTGAAAATGACCGTGGCCGCATAAACGATGCGGCAGCAAGGGAGGTCAACCATGGCCGAGCAGCGCACGAGCAAGCCCAGCATCAAAAGCGAGCCGACGCCAGCCAACGAACCGGAGATTGCCAGTGCAGCCCCAACGACCTGAAGTGCCGCCCCGTTTCCTGGACCGGGTTCTCGCGGCCTTGCTGGCCGGATTCATTCCGCTGCATATCATGGCCTGGTCCGCCTATCCGCCGGATGCGGATCCGGTCAATTTCTTCATGGCGCTGGGCGACTTCGACGTAAGCCAGGACCGCCCCCATCCACCGGGCTATCCGGGCTACGTGCTGGGCGGCCGGCTGCTTGCGCTGCTCGCCGGACCGCAGCACGCCTATCAACTGCTGAATCTGTTGCTGCTGCTGCTCACGAGCGTGGTGCTGTACGCGGTGTTGCGCCACGCGGGGCGTGCCGCAACCGGCGTCGCGCTGGTGGCCGTGACCGTCACCCACCCCCTGGCGCTGGCGGCGACGGTCATTGCGGAATCGTATGTATCCGATCTTACGTTTTCGGTGCTGGTGTTTGCGACAGTGTATTTCGCCAGCCTGCGCCGCAAACATTTGGCGCTGTCGGTGTTCGCGGTGTTCTTCGCCTGCGGGATGTTCCGTGCGGTGAGCTGCGTCATGCTGATCCCGCTCGCACTCGCGACGGCAGCGGTCATGAACCGAACGCATTGGAAGCGCCAGGTCGCGCACACCCTGCTTGCAGCCGTATGCGCAACCGCGCTCGCCTATGCGAGCACCGTCTTGTCTGCCGGGGGACTGGAGTCCTATCGCGCCGCGACGGCGCGCGTGATGGGCGGCGCGTTTTCCGCCGCCTCGGTGCTCGGTGGCGCGCCGCTTGCGTCGCACCTGCGCATGCTCGGCAAGTTCCTGGGCTGGTTCGCGGTCACGGCCCTGCTCTATCCCTTGCTGCTGGCCGGCGCAGCGGCGATCGGCGAGGGCTGGCAACGGTCGCTGCCGCGCCTGGAGCCGGCCGACAGATGGCTGCTGGCTGCGTGGATTCTGCCTTCGTTCGCCTTCTACGCGCTGGTCTATTACCTCAAGCCGACCTACCACCTCGTCTATCTGGCGCCGCTGCTCTACATTGCGGCGGCGATGGCGCAACGCCTGACCCGGCAAGCCCCCTGGCTGCTGGCGCTCGTGATCGCCGCCATCGTCGTTGCGCAACTCGCGTTTTTCTTTTTCGGCGGCCCGCGCCTGCCCGCTCCCCTGTACCGGCTCACGCGCGCGTATATCGAACATCAGGACGAGCGGATGAAGCGCATCGCCGAGGCAACTAAACAGTTGAGCCCCGCGGACATGCTGGTCTGGGTGGGCGCTCCGGCGCTTTCGCCTTACCTGGCGCGACTGGTCTCCGGCGATGAGGCCATCGCCGTCTATGACGCCACGGATCGGTCGGTTCACTTCTGGCACCCCTATTCGATCCGGTGGGATTCCGACTGGTCCTCGGTGACCAAGGGCCGCGGCCATCTGGGCCGCATCATGGTGGTGGCCGATCGCGCGGACGGGCTCAACATCAGCTGGCACGACGTTCCGCCGGCGGTGCAATCGACACCCGGGTTCGAGGGTTTCATGCCGGCCGTGATGCCAAGTCCGCCTTGAAGGCAGCGGGCCTCCTCCCACCACCCTGTCAGCGAATCACCCGCCGGAACCGGAATCCACTCTTGGGCTGGGGCACGGGAGCGCTGCCGCTGATTCCGGCGGCTCCACCGCCGCGTATGTAGGCCTCCGCCCAGCCGAGCATCAAGAAAAAGGACGGTACGACGTTTTCGCCCAGATACACGGTCACCAGGGAAATGAAAATCGCGATGATGATGCCAAGGAAGGTGAAGGCGAGCGAATTCGCCTGCGGCGGCTCCGACATGCCCTTGAGATACAGGCGCACCGACATCCAGGCCATCAACCCCACCAGCAACGCCGTGGTCAGCACGCCGTGCATCAGCGAGAGCAGCAGGTAATAGTTGTCGATCGAGATCATGCCCAGGACTTTCGGCCAAGTGTTTCTGCCCCAGCCGAGCCAGGGGCGTTCGAGCGCAATCGCGTAATACTTCTCGAACAGCACCTTGCGGTACATCGCGGTTTCCTGCGACAGGGTCATCTCGACGCCGGGCTTTACGTCGAGATAAGCCTGGAAACCGAGGTAGCCCGGAAGCGCGACCAGCGCAATGCCGCCGACCACCAGCATGAATGCCAGCTTGCGCTTGGAATGGCGCCCGGCGTTGACGAACAGCGCTCCGGCCAGCCCGCCCAGCCACGGCCCGCGCGCAATGGTGGTGATCGATCCGAGCAGGAGCCCGAGGGTGATCAATCTGCCTTTCGACAGCGGCAACCAGGGAAAGCGCGCGAACTTCGCCTCCCAGTGCCCGCCCCATTCTAGCCAGCGATTGAGGCGGTAGGCCATGACCATCATCATGCCGGCGAGAATGCAGTGCGCATAGGGCCCGCCAACCCGGGCAAAGCCGTAGCGAAACGTGGTGACCCAGCCCCGGCCCTGGCCGCTGAAGGGTATCCCCAGATAGACCAGGAAGGGATTCCAGCCGAACTTGAATTCGTACAGACCGACCAAGGCGACGCCGAACACGATGATGACGATGCGCCTGGCGAGTTCCACGTGCAGCCTCTCGCGCTCTATCGCCAGGCGCGCGACCATGTAGGGGCCGACGATCTGAAACAGCGTCCCCGCAAGCAGATTCTGCGCCTCGCTGTATCCGGCGGCGGCGTACTCGGAATACGCCATCAGTCCGGCGACGGCGATGACCAGCATATCCGCCACCGACGGCCTCCAGAAACGGCCGTAGACGATCAGCGTGACCAGAAAGATCGGCATCATCACCGCCACGTTGGCGCTCGGGTCGGGCAGGCCCGGGGTGATGGCGTGGAAAGTATCGGGCACGACCAGCAGGACCGGAACGTAGACCAAGACCAGGGCCTTGCCCGGAGAGTAGCGCAGAGCGGCGTAGAGGCCGGCGACGACGCCGAACCAGAGTATCAGGTGCATGAGGCTAGCGCGCTATGAGTGGGTAATCCGGATTGACCCGGGCTTGCTCCCGGCGGCCGAAGGCGACAGGCCCACACGATACCCGATAGACGAATGCTTGTGACGCGGCCGGAGCGCAATTTGCGCAGAATTTGCGATTCCGACACAAGTCGCCCTTCCCGCGGTGATGCAATGCACCCTGGCCAAACGCAACCATTTCAGGAATCGGCAAACACGGCATGACAACCCTGCGCTACAACCCCAGACTGGACGGATTGCGCTGCTTTGCCGTGTTCGGCGTGCTGCCGGTTCACTTCGTCCCCGACTCCAGCTTCCTGCAATACATAGACACGGGCAACCTTGGGGTCAAGCTGTTTTTCGTGCTCAGCGGATACCTGATTACCTCCAGCCTGCTCGATTACCGCGATCGAATCGACCGGGGCGGCTGGACGCTCCGCCAGGCGCTGCATGCGTTCTATGTGCGCAGATTCCTGCGCCTGTCGCCGGTGTACTTCGCCTACCTGATGCTGGCCCTCCTGCTCTTGCCGGGCATCAGACCTCATATCGGATGGTACTTCGCCTACCTGCAGAACTTCCTCTTCGCGGCGAAGCCGGAAATTTTCGCGAAGTATCTGGCGCATTTTTGGACGCTCGCCATCGAAGAGCAGTTCTATCTGCTGGTGCCGGCACTGCTTCTGCTGGCACCGCGCCGGCAGATCCTGCCGCTGGTGATCGGCCTTGCCGCGGTCGGCGTCTTGTTCAGAGCCGCAGGCCTCGCCTTCGGCCTGAGCGAGTTTTCCACGAAAATGATGGTGCCCGCCCAAGCGGACACCCTGGCAATCGGCGCGCTGCTCGCGGTGTTGCGCCGGAACAAGGATGAGGCGGCGGCCGGGTTGCTGCTCCGGCTCGGCTGGATCGCCGGTTTGCCGCTGGCGCTCGCATGCCAGGTGGCGCACGTGTTCGGCTTGCTCGGCCCGGCCGTCTTCGTGGTCGAGAATTTTGCGCTCGGATGGTTCTTCGTGTCCCTGATCGGCGCTGCCTCCAGCGAGCGCCCGGCGACGGGATTGGGCTTGCTCGAACTGCCTCCGCTCGTGTTTCTCGGCCGCATCAGCTATGGGATCTACGTCTATCACTTCAACGTCCCGGGCTTGCTGCGCGACGTGCTGTTTCCGCAGCTGGGGCTGGCGCTTCCCGACTCCGATTCTGTGCGATTTGTACTCTACGCCGGCGTGTCGGTCGCAATTGCCGCCGCGTCTTTTTACGCCTACGAGCGCCGCTTCAACCGGCTGAAGGATCGCCTGGGCGCAGGCGCCCAAGCGCCGGCCCGGCAACGTCCCGATCAAGCCGGCGCTGCCGCCTATGCCAAGCCCTAGCCGGAACGGGTCGACGGTGCCAAAGGCGCTGCAGACAAGCGACGGGCGGCACCCGCGCCGGCTGGTCGCCACCCCGGGCAATTTGCGCAGAATTTACGATTCCGACACAAGTAGCCGCGGCCTTCTGGTGAAATGCGCCATGTCGGAAGCAGTCATTCGCAAACCCACTCGAGGCGGATCCAGATGAAAATTCTCGTTGTCGGCGGCGCCGGTTATATCGGTTCGCACATGGTCAGCGCCCTGCGCCGGGCTGATTGCCAAGTCGTGGTGCTCGACGATTTGTCCGGCGGCCATCGCGATGCCGTGGGCGACGCCCGCCTGCTCGTGGGCAGTTTGGCGGACCGGGCGCTGCTCGACCGCCTGCTCGGCGACCAGCGGTTCGACGCCGTGATGCACTTCGCCTCCTTCATCCAGGTTGGCGAGTCGGTGCGCGCGCCCGCCGTGTATTACCGCAACAACCTGATCAACACTCTGAACCTGCTCGACGCGATGCTGGCGCACGGCGTGAAGCACTTCGTGTTCTCCTCGACCGCCGCCATATTCGGCGAACCGGAACTCACCCCGATCGATGAGGGTCACCGATCCGCGCCGATCAACCCCTACGGGCGGAGCAAATGGATGGTGGAGCAGATTCTCGCCGATTATGAAAAGGCCTACGGGCTGCAGTCGGTTTGCCTGCGCTACTTCAATGCCGCGGGCGCGGATGCCGACGCGGGCCTGGGCGAGCGGCACGATCCGGAGACGCACCTCATCCCCCTGGTGCTGCAGGCGGCTGCGGGCAGGCGCGAGGCGATTTCGATATTCGGCAGCGACTACGAAACGCCCGATGGCACCTGCATCCGCGATTACATCCACGTCATGGACCTGTGCGATGCCCACCTTCTGGCGTTGCGGCATTTGCTCTCCGGCAAGGGCAGCGCCCGCTACAACCTGGGCAATGGCCTGGGCTATTCGGTGCAGCAGGTCATAGACACCGCGCGCGCGGTGACCGGGCGCGACATCGCGGTGCGCCGCGAGGCGCGGCGCAGCGGGGATCCGGCGCGGCTGGTGGCCGATTCGGAGCGGGCACGAAGCGAACTCGGCTGGCGGCCGCAGCGCGCAGAACTCGAGCGCATCATCGCCGACGCATGGTCCTGGGAGCAGCGCCGCCACGCTGCCGATGCAGTGGACCCGGCGGTGCCTCTGGCCGCCTGATTCCGGCCTTCTCCATCAGACTCAGAGGAATTCCATGATTCTTGTCACCGGCGGAGCCGGATTCATCGGCAGCAATTTCGTCCTCGACTGGCTGGCGCAGTCGGATGAATCCGTCATCAACCTGGACAAACTCACTTACGCCGGCAATCGGGAAAACCTGGCATCGCTGGGAACCGACGCCAGGCACCAGTTTGTACAAGGCGACATCGCCGATGCCGAGAGGGTTTCGGGTCTGCTCGCCGCGAAGCGGCCGCGCGCAATCATCAATTTCGCGGCTGAGTCCCATGTGGACCGCAGCATTCACGGCCCGGAGGACTTCATCCAGACCAATATCGTCGGCACCTTCCGGCTGCTGGAGGCCGCGCGCGCCTATTGGGCCGACCTCGACCCGCAGAGCAAGGCAGCGTTCCGGTTTCTGCACGTGTCGACCGACGAAGTCTACGGCTCCCTCGGCGCGGAAGATCCGGCGTTCACCGAGGAAAAACGCTACGAGCCGAACAGCCCCTATTCGGCGACCAAGGCGGCAAGCGACCATCTGGTGCGGGCTTACCACCACACCTACGGCCTGCCGGTGCTGACCACCAACTGCTCCAACAATTACGGCCCGTATCACTTCCCGGAAAAGCTCATCCCGCTGGTGATCCATCACGCGCTCGCCGGAAAGCCGCTGCCCATCTACGGCGACGGCCGGCAGGTTCGCGACTGGCTCTATGTCGGGGACCATTGCGCGGCCATACGCCGCGTGCTGGAAGCGGGCAGGGCGGGCGAGACTTACAACATCGGCGGCTGGAACGAGAAACCGAACCTCGAAGTGGTGCATACCCTGTGCGCCATCCTCGACGAACTTCGGCCCCGCGCCGGGGGCGCGTCCTACAGGGAGCAGATTACCTACATCAAGGACCGGCCGGGCCACGACCGGCGCTATGCCATCGACGCCGGCAAGATCGAGCATGAATTGGGCTGGAGACCCGCCGAAACTTTCGACACCGGCATACGCAAGACGGTGCAGTGGTATCTGGCCAATCAGTCCTGGGTGCAAAACGTGACGAGCGGCGCCTATCGGGATTGGGTGGGCAGGCACTACGGGGGCGGAGGATGAAAATCCTGCTCACAGGCAAGGACGGACAGGTTGGGTTCGAACTGCAGCGTTCCCTCGCACCGCTGGGTGAAGTCATTGCGGTCGATGTCGCCGAATGCGATCTTTCCGACGCCGCCGCACTGCGCAACTTGATCCGCAGCGTCAGGCCCGGGCTGATCGTCCATCCGGCCGCATACACAGCCGTGGACAGGGCCGAAACGGATGTCGCCGCCGCCGATGCGGTGAATGCAAAGGCACCGGGGGTGATCGGCGAAGAGGCCGCGCGCATCGGTGCCTGGGTGCTGCATTTTTCCACCGATTATGTATTCGACGGCACGAAACCGGGCCCTTATACCGAGGAGGACACGCCCAATCCGCAGGGAATCTACGGCCGCAGCAAGCGCGATGGCGAATTGGCGCTGCAGGCGAGCGGCGCAAGGCATCTGATTTTTCGCACGAGCTGGGTGGCCGGAGCGCATGGCAACAACTTCGTCAAGACCATGCTGCGCCTCGCCGCCGAGCGTGACAGCCTGAGCGTGGTCGCGGACCAGTTCGGAGTCCCCACTTCGGCTGCCTTGCTCGCCGATTTGTCCGCCCTGATGGTGCGCGAAACGCAGCTCAGGGGCCTGGATGATTTTCCTTTCGGGCTTTATCACGTCGTGCCGGCCGGGGAAACCAACTGGCACGAATACGCCTGCTTCGTGATCGACCTGGCGCTGCGCGCCGGAAAGCCGATCAGGATCAAGCCGGAATCGATCAGGGCCATTACCACCGGCGAATACCCGGCGCCCGCCAGGCGGCCGGCCAACTCACGCATGGATACCTCGCGCTTTCGCCGGGCCTTCGGCCTGACACTGCCCCCGTGGCAATCGGGCATCCGGCACATCCTTCAGCAAATTGCATAGAGCCCCCATGAGCACACGCAAAGGCATTATCCTCGCCGGCGGTTCCGGCAGCCGCTTGTACCCGGTTACCCTGGCGGTCTCCAAGCAGCTGCTGCCGATTCACGACAAGCCGATGATCTACTATCCGCTCAGCGTCCTGATGCTGGCCGGAATCCGGGACATCCTTGTCATCTCTACGCCGCAGGACACGCCGCGCTTTGAGCAGCTTTTGGGCGATGGCAGCCAGTGGGGCCTGAATATTCAATATGCGGTGCAGGCCAGCCCGGACGGACTGGCGCAGGCCTTCATCATCGGCAGCGATTTCGTCGGCAACGGAGACAGCGCGCTCGTGCTCGGCGACAACATTTTCTACGGCCACGAGTTCGCTCACGTGCTCGATCGTTCCGGCTGCCGGCAGCAGGGGGCAACCGTGTTCGCCTATCACGTGCACGACCCGGCGCGCTATGGCGTGGTGGAATTCGACGCGGCGGGCAAGGCCATCAGCCTGGAAGAGAAGCCCAGGCTGCCGAAGTCCAGTTACGCCGTGACCGGGCTTTACTTCTACGACAATCAGGTGCTCGACATCGCGCGGGATTTGAAGCCATCGGCCCGCGGCGAACTGGAGATCACCGACGTCAACCGCGCCTATCTAGAGCGCGGCGCGCTGAACGTGGTGGTGCTGGGGCGCGGCCACGCGTGGCTCGACACCGGCACCCACGACAGCCTGCTCGATGCGAGCCAGTTCATCGCCACGATCGAGCGGCGCCAGGGCCTCAAAGTGGCGTGCCTGGAAGAAATCGCGTTTCGCAAGCGCTGGATCGACGCCGCGCACCTGGAGCGGCTGGCGCAGCCGATGCTGAAAAATCCGTATGGCCAGTACCTGCTTGGTTTGCTCAATGAAAGGATATTCTGATGCAAGTCACCAAAACGACGATTCCTGATGTGCTGATGCTCGAACCGAAGGTTTTCGGCGACGACCGGGGACATTTCTTCGAGAGCTACAACGAAAAGGCCTTCCGCGAAGCCACCCGGCTGGAGGTCGCGTTCGTCCAGGACAATCACTCGAGGAGTTCGAAAAATGTGCTGCGCGGTCTGCACTACCAGATTGCGCCCCGGGCACAGGGCAAGTTGATACGGGTGGTTTCGGGCGCCGTGTTCGATGTGGCGGTCGACATACGCAAGAATTCCCCGACTTGCGGCAAATGGGTCGGGCAGCTCCTGAGCGCCGAGAACAGGCGGCAGCTGTGGCTCCCCCCCGGCATGGCACACGGCTTCCTCACGTTGAGCGGCACGGCGGAGTTTCTCTACAAGACCACCGACTACTATTCGCCCGAGCACGAGCGCTGCATTGCCTGGAACGATCCGGAGCTGGCGATCGAGTGGCCATTCAGGGGCCGGCCGATACTTTCGGCCAAGGACAGCGCGGGCTTGACACTGCGCGCGGAGCATCGCGCATACAGCGCGGGCGGCCTTTTGCCTGGTTTTGCCATTCCGCCGCGGCGGCATCCGGCTGAACTCGTTCAATAGTTGCCGCCGGAAGCATCCGACTTTTTCGCAGGCGAACGATGACAAACGAACTGGAAGCCATGGCAGGCGCGAGTCCGGAGAACTGGGGTTCCAATCTCTATGAACTGGCTCAGGCAATCAGCGGGTTCGGCGTCTGGACCGTGGACCTGCGCACGAACAGGTGGACCATGTCCCCGCTGGCGAGCCAGATTCTGGGCATCTCCCCGTCGCCTCAGTTGCGGCGTGAGGTGCTGCTGGACAAGATGCCGCCCATCGATCGCTTGCGGCTGGCAAAGGCCTGGCGCGCGGTTGTCGACGACAAGCGCAGATACGCGGTTGAATATGCGCTGGAGCAGCCGGGCGGAACGCGCTGGATTCTGGAGAAGGCGGACGTCGAGCGGGATGGAACCGGCGCGCCCCGGTGCATAGTCGGCGTGGTTCAGGACATTTCGTCGCGCCGGGCGGATGAGGCGGCGCTCGTTCGGCGCGCCAATTTTGACGCGCTGACCGGACTTCCCAGTCGCGGCTTGCTCGACGCCCACCTGGAGAAGAGCATAGCGGTCTCGTGCCGCCGGCAGGAGCGCCTCGCCTTGATGCTGATCGATCTGGATCGCTTCAAGGCGGTGAACGACAGCTTCGGACACCAGACGGGCGATCTCCTGCTCCAGGCGGCCGCCAAACGGATGCAGGCTTGCCTGCGCCAGTCGGACATGGTTGCGCGGCAGGGCGGAGACGAGTTCGTCGCGGTGCTGCAGGATGTCGGCGATGATTGTGCGGCCGGTCTTGCCGCGCTGCGCCTGATCGAAGAACTGTCTCGTCCCTTCACGCTGGAGGGCAAGGACATCTCCATCGGCGCCTGCGTCGGCATCGCGCTGCTGCCGGAGGATGGCGCCGACGCAAAAACGCTTTTTGGCCGCGCCGACGTGGCCATGTACAGCGCCAAGCGCTCGGGCCGGGAAACCCTGCGGTTCTTCGGGCAGGAAATAGCTGCCGGCGCCTAGCGCCGCCAGGACCATCAGTTGACAAAACGGAGTTTATGCAAATGCGCCTGATCAGATTCATAGTATTTTCGGCTTTGGCTCTCGGTGCCGCCGCGGCCCGCGCAGACGGACTGTTCATCAGCAATCCCGGCAGTTCGTTCGCGGCCTCCGGCTTGAATGCGATATCGGGATTTTCCGGGCAGCAGAGCGCCACCTTCGGCACCCTGTCGACCAACGTCGCGGGCACGGTGACCTACACCTATCTCGGTTCGGAGGCCGGCTTCGTCAATGGTTTCGGAACCGCCTCCCCTTCGTACACCAGTCTCCTCAATCAAAACGCCATCTACAACCAGTTGCAGCCCAGCCAGGTCGGCAGTTCCATCTCTGCCGCCGCCGGCGTGGGGCAGTTGAATTTCGGTTTTTCCACGGTTTATCCCAACTCCTATACCGGGACCGTGTCCAACGGGCAGGCTTACGGTGCCGGGAGCGTAGCGTCTTTTGCGATTGCTGCCGGGGGCGTGGTGAACGGGAAGAGCTATGATTATTTTCTGGTCTACAACGACCCCTATCCCGGAGTCCCCGACTACAACGACATGGTCATCGGCGTGAATTTCGTGGCCGGTGTCCCGGAGCCGAAAGACTATGCCTTGGCGCTGGTCGGGCTGATGTTGCTGGCAACCGCCGTGCGCATTCGCGGCGCTAAGACTTAGAGACAGTTTCATGTTGAGGGGACACCTCCCCTCATGCCCCCTTGCATCGGCCGTCGCAAAGTTCATTTTGCGGCGGATTCTTAGGAAGCGGATCATGATCTTTTGTCGACCTTGCCGAAAATGCCGCGGAGCCGGCGGCGTGTTCGCAATGCTCGCTGCCGCGCTTGTCGCGGCCGGGCTCGCGGGTTGCGACCGGAACGCGGCGGCGCCGAGCCAGATCGTGGCTCGAGTCAATGCAGACGAAATCTCGGTGCATCAGCTCAATTTCGCGATGGCGCAAATGCCCAGGAAAGCCATCTCGAACAGCGAGCGCGAAGCCCTGGTGGAAAAAATGATCGACCGGCAGCTATTGCGGCAGCAGGCGCTGTCGCTAAAACTGGATCGACGCCCCGAGGTCATGGCCCGCCTGGAGGAAAACCGGCTCGACATCCTCGCTGCGGCCTATGCCGAAGAACTCTCCGGCCGGACGGAGCCGCCCGGCGAGGACGCCGTCGCGAGGTATTTTTCCGAACATCCGGGCCTGTTTGCAGGGCGCAGGATTTATCGTTTGCGCGAGATTTCCATACCCGAGGATTCCAGGGCGGAGTCGGCGACCATCGCGCAAGCCGAGGCGCGTCTCGGCCGCAAGGAGAATCTGGCCGACGTGATTGCCTGGTTGCGGGCGCAACCGGGGCTGTTCTTCGATCAGACGGTGGTGCGTCCGGCCGAGGAGTTGCCGCTGGAGGCGGCTGACCGCATGGCACAACTCAAGCGCGGCGATACGCTTGCCTTGCGCCTGCCCGGTGCGCTGGTGATCTACGAAGTCCAGTCTTTTGAAGACGCGCCACTGACCTGGAAAGCGGCGGCCCCGTCGATCAAGACCTTCCTCAAGAACCTGCAGGCAGCGGGGGCGGTAAAGGAAGAACTGAGGCGCTTGCGCTCGGCCGCCGGGATAAGCAAGTACCCGATCCCGGACAAGTAATCCACCTCGATGATGAGCCGCTGCGCAGCGCTGCAGAAGCATTGGCCCGGGTTGCCAGGAGTGATCAGTCCCGTCGTCTGGTCGGCTTTTGCCTTGCTCGGCTTGTTGCTGCCGACCTACCACGACGCGGCCTCGGGTCTGTGGAAACTGGAGGAGCACGCTTACGCCCCCCTCCTCACGGCGCTGTCGTTTTGCCTGCTGTATTACCGGGGGCGCAGCCTAGGGTGGGTGCCCGATGCCGGAGTCCCCGTGGCGGGGATGGCGCTGCTGTCCTCCGGCGCCTTGCTCTACGCCGTCGGCCGCTCCCAGCACATCGATTTTTTCGAGCTCGGCGCCTGCATTCCGCTCATCGCCGGCATGATCGCCCTGCTCGGCGGCCGGCCGGCCCTGCGCGCGCTGCGCTTCCCGCTGCTGTTTATGCTGCTTGCGCTGCCCTATCCGGGGTGGGTCATCGACAGCCTGACCGGCCCGCTGAAGGAATTGATCGCGATCGGCGCCGAGCATGCGCTCTACGCCGCTGGGTACCCGATCGCCCGCAGCGGCGTAGTTCTCGGCATCGGCCCCTACCGGTTGATGGTCGCTGACGCCTGCTCCGGCCTGCACTCGCTGATTTTTTTATCGGCCCTGGGCCTGCTTTACCTGCATCTCACCGGACGGCGGACGGCGCTGCATCGATCTATACTGGTAGTGTCTTTGGTGCCGATTGCGCTTCTGGCCAATTTCTTCCGCGTCTTGATCCTGCTGCTGCTCACCTACTATTTCGGGGATGCCGTGGGACAGAGCTTTTGGCATGACCTGACCGGCCTGGCGCTGTTCGTGACCGCGTTCGTGGTGCTGATCGGCATGGATGGCGCGCTATCGCTATTGATCGCCAAGCCCGCCGAGCGATTGGAAGAACAACGGAAACACTGCGCGACCGGGACCTGGATGCAGGCCGGCCGGGAACGCGGACGCAGCCTGGCGTTTTCACTGGTGCTGCTGGCCGCGGCGTTCGGCGCAAGCGCGCTGAGCCCGACGCAGTCGATGGCGGCGAAGCGGTCGGTTCCAGACTTGAACAGCGCGATTCCGGAAAGGCTGGGCGACTGGACCATGGAAAATCAGGCGCTGCTGCCGCTGGTATCGCCCGATCTGCAGGCGAGCGTGCAGCGCATTTACGGTCAGACGGTAAGCCGGGTTTATGTCAACGGCAGGGGCGAACGCATCATGCTAGCGATCGCCTACGGCGCTGACCAGTCGGGCAGCGAGCTTCAGGTGCACCGGCCGGAATATTGCTACAAGGCGCAGGGGTTCAGCCTGACGAATTCCGTTGATGGACATATTTCCACGGCAGCGGGCCAATTGCCGGTGCGCCGCCTGGTGGCGCGCCTTGGCAGCCGCATCGAGTCCGTCACCTATTGGATGACCGTCGGGAACGAAACGGCGCTGCCCGGGGTTAGTCGCAAGCTGGCGCAGTTGGGCTACGGCCTCAGGGGGCAAATTGCCGACGGCATGCTGATCCGGATTTCCAGCCTCGGGGTCGATTCAGCGAAGGCCTACCGCCTGCACCAGGCGTTCGTAGCCGACCTGGAACTGGCGCTGCCTGAAAACCTGGGCTTTGTCCTTGCGCGACCGTCGTCCAAGCCCGGCGCCGGACGGGGTGCTTCGACATGACGCGGAGCGAACCGGACAGCCAAGGATGGATAGGGCACTGGTCTCCGGGAATCGGCGATCCCACGATAATGGGGTGGCTCACGGTCCTGCTGTACGCTGTTTGCGCCTGGCAATGCTATCGGCTGTTGACCAGGCACGCCGGTCTTCTCGGGCGGAGCGAAGCTACGCTGTGGTGGATACTTGCGCTGGGGTTGACGGCGCTGGGCATCAACAAGCAGCTCGACCTGCAGACGGCACTGACCGAGTTCGGACGCATGGCGGCGTACCAGGATGGGTGGTACGAAAGGCGGCGCGAAGTGCAGGTGGTATTCATCTACATCGTCGCCGCGCTGGCCGGTTGCGCGGCCCTAGCATTGGCGTATCTGGCGCGGGAAGCGCCTTTCGCAACGATGGCGGCAATCGCCGGCAGCGCGTGCCTGCTCGCGTTCGTCGTAATGCGCGCAGCTTCCTTCCACCATTTAGACCGGTTTATCGGCGGCGAATATTTCGGCTTGCGGATGAACTGGATGCTCGAGATCGGGGGAATCTGTATCATCTTTTTCGGTGCGCGCTGGCGATTGCGCAGCCATCGACGCTGGCATGTCATTCATTGATTGAATGGCTGATGCGCCGTTCCGGCCCGGGCGGCGACGCCGCTTGGCGCGGCGCATGAGCACTTGCGAAAGCGCACGGTTGCGTTCACAAACCGTGCGCCGCTTGGCTCCGCACGCCGCGGACGCGAGCGCCGCCTGATCGGGTGCAACGCCGCCCGGCGCCGAATTCAACAACAGTTTTCAGTCTGGACACAAGGCCCGGTGCGCGACGCGGTCTAATTCGTCGAACCGGCTCCGACGTTCGCGGACATTGCCGGCGATGCGCCTTGAGTGGCAAAGGATACCGGAGACCATGAACAATATACGCACCCTTGCTAGAGCACGGCCGGAGCAGCGGCCGGCACCCGGCCCGCTGGTCGGAGAAGTACCCCTTTGCGTCGATCTCGACGGCAGCCTGATTCTCTCGGATGTGCTGTGGGAGTCGGTGGTTCAACTGTGGAACAAACCGGCCGCGGTACTGCGCGCCGTCTGGGCGCTGCGCCGCGGCAAGGCGGCGATGAAAAGCGTACTGGCCGAAGCAGTCGAAATCGACCCCGCGGCACTGCCTTATCGCGAGGATCTGCTGAGTTTCCTGCGCGCGCAGCACGAGGCCGGCCGGACATTGATCCTGGTGACCGCTACCCACCGCAAGATTGCGCAGCGGGTGGCCGCTTATCTGGGAATTTTCGGCGGGGTGATGGCGACCGAAGGCGAGGTGAACCTGGGCGGCGAGCGAAAGCGGGAGGCGCTGGTGGCCGCCTACGGGAACGGCGGGTTCGACTATGTCGGCGATCACGCCAAGGATCTCGCGATTTTTTCCGCTGCCAGGCTGTCGCTGCTGGCCGATCCATCCGACGCCTTGCGTCGCCGGGCGGCGAAAGTGAGCAGGGTGGACCGGGTGTTCGTGCGTGCCAGACGCTGGAGCAAGGTGGTTCCGCGCGCCTTGCGCGTCCATCAATACGCCAAGAACGCCCTGCTCGGCGTTCCGCTGGTGACCGCGCACCTGCTGCTGGAAGCAGGTGCGTGGCTGAATCTGATACTCGCTTTCGCGTGCTTCAGCATGCTGGCCTCGGCCACATATGTCGTCAACGACTTGCATGACCTCGCCCTGGACCGCAAGCATGCGAAAAAGCGCTTTCGGCCGCTGGCGTGCGGCGATTTGTCGATACCCGCCGGCCTGGGCCTGGCACTGGTGCTGGCGGGTTCCAGCTTCGCGCTCGCCTTCGCCTTGCTTCCGCGGCTTTTCCTGCTGTTTCTCCTGGTCTACACGGCGCTGACGCTTGCCTACTCCTTCGATCTGAAACGCCGGCTGATCGTGGACGCCCTGACCCTGGCCGCGCTCTACACCCTGAGGATCATCGCCGGCGCGGCGGCCATCAGCGTCGCCCTTTCCGAGTGGTTGCTGATGTTCTCGCTGTTTTTCTTCGTCAGCCTGGCGTTGCTGAAGCGGGCGATCGAACTGGAGGGGATCACCGACGGCAAGCGCATTCCGGGCAGGGGATATTTGCCCTCCGATACCGACATCATCCGCTCCATCGGACCGACTTCGGGCCTGCTCGCGGTGCTGGTGTTCGCTCTCTATGTCAACAGTCCGGCGGTCTCCAGGCTCTACGCCACGCCGCAGGTGTTATGGCTGCTTTGTCCGCTGCTCATCTATTGGATCACCCGCATCTGGTTTCTCGCCAACCGGGGGCAGGTCGACCACGATCCGGTGGTGTTCGCCCTGATGGATACGCGCAGCTACATGGTCGCGGCGTGTGCGGGGATCATTCTGTTTCTCGCCAGATTCAATCTCACCGGGGTGCTTCCATGAGCCACTGGCTGCTGTTGCTGCTGACCATCGTTCTGACTGCGGCAGCGAACCTGCTGCTCAAATACGCGGCGCTCAAGCGCCAGGACTGGGCGCAGGCGAGAGGAATCGCCGCCAATGTTTTGGATCTGTTCGCGACGCCCTCGCTGCTCCTTGGAATATTTTGCCTGGGACTGGCAGTGATCTCCTATGCGGTCGCATTGCGCAACATCAACTTGAGCGTCGCCTATCCGGTCATGACCGCTACGGTGGTGGTGCTGGTGACATTGTTCTCGGGCATATTTTTCGGCGAACCGGTGACGCTGGTGAAGGCGGTCGGAGCGGTCGTGGTGATCTCGGGCGTGACTTTGTTGGCGCTATAGCGGGGGAGGGGGCGATGCATGCACTTAATACCGGCGCGTTTGCCAGGCAGTCATGGCGGCGCGCTTGCGCGGGCTTGCGCGATCCTGCCTGGCTGCGGACCGCCGGCCTGTGGGCTCTTTTCGCCGCATTTTTGCTGCGCGCCTATTGGGCCATGTCGGTGCCGGTCGTGCCGCTGTCCGACAGCAATGCCTACGATGTGTTCGCGCAGAATATCGCCGCGGGTCACTGCTATTGCTGGAGGCCGGGGGAACCCACCGCCTACTGGGCGGTGGGGACCGCTGCGCTCTACGCATTGATCTACGGCGCCTTCGGGCATTCCTACGCCGCGATCGTCGTGCTGAACATCCTGCTCGGCCTGGGTACCACGGCGCTGGCCATGTCCCTGGCGAGGCGCTGGCTGGGCCCGGTCCCCGCGCTGCTGACCGGCTGGATCCTGGCCCTGTGGCCGCTCATGATCGAATTCACCACGATACTGGCGAGTGAGATGCTGTTCAACTTTTTCGTCCTGGCCGCTTTCTGGTTTGCGAGCGTTCCCGGATGGAGATGGTTTCCGCGCGCGGCTGCCACCGGCGTTGCGCTGGCGGCGTCCGCCTATATCCGGCCGGTGGCGCTGTTGCTGGGGCCTCTGGCGTTTTTGCAGGAGGCGCTGGTCCAGCGCCGGCCGGGCCGGGCATTTGCCGCCTGCGCGGTAGCTTCCGTCCTCATGGTTGCATTGATCCTGCCGTGGTCGCTGCGCAATCTGCAGGTGTTCGACCGGTTCGTGCTGGTGTCCACCAATGCCGGCGCAAATTTCTGGATGGGCAACAACCCCGGCACCAACGGCGGATATATGCCCCTGCCCGAAACCGGCATCGTCAACGAGGCGGACCTGGACCGCCATTTGAACCAGGAGGCGTGGGAATACATTCGCCGGGAGCCTTTGGCCTTTGTCGCAAGGAGCCTGAAGAAAGCGGTTCTGCTGCATGAGCGCGAGTCCATCGGCGTGTCCTGGAACGAAGAAGGCCTGGAGCGCAGTTTTGGCCGGGGCGTGCTGATGCCGCTGAAAATCGTCAGCCTTGTCTATTGGTGGTTGATGCTGGCCGGCGCGGCGTACGGTCTGGTGCTGCTATGGCGACAGAGGACGTGGCTGCAGTTCCTGACCCTGCCCCCGCTGACCGCCTGGGCCTATTACACCGCGATACACAGCATCACCGTGACCGGCGACCGCTATCACGTCCCCTCCGACCCGTTCATCGCCATGCTGGCGGCTTATGCGATCGGCGCTCTGCTCGCGCGCTTTGCGCCTGCGGGCAAGACCTAGCCGGAGCAGCGGAAAAATATCCTTCAAAGGTTTTCATTCATGACACAAACCGCTGCCTCGGCTGGTATCCAATAGGGGCTGTTCCCGTCGTGACGATAAATAAATTGAAAACCGCTTCCGCACCAGAAGTTCCGCCCGCTGCGCCACTGGTCTCCGTGGTCGTCATCGGCCGCAATGAAGGCCGGCGCCTGGCCTCCTGCCTGAAGTCCATCCGCGCGATGCGCGGCGGTGGCTTCGACACCGAAATCATTTATGTCGACTCCGATTCGACCGACGGCAGTCCGGACATGGCAGCGGCCATGGGCGTGCGCGTCATCCGGGTGAAGCCGGAGCGGCCTTCGGCCGCGCTCGGGCGAAACGCGGGTTGGAAGGCGGCCTGCGGGCAATTCATCCTGTTTCTCGATGGCGACACGCTGCTGCACCCGGATTTCGCCAGGCGCGCACTGGCCGAGTTCCGCGATCCTGAAGTGGCAATAGTCTGGGGGCACCGGCGCGAGGTGGCGCCGCGGCAATCGGTTTATGTGCGCGTGCTCGATCTCGACTGGATCTATCCTCCGGGGAACAGCAAATTCTGCGGCGGCGATGCGCTGATGCGGCGCCGGGTGCTGGAACTGGTCGAGGGCTTCGACCAGAGCCTGATCGCGGGCGAGGAGCCGGAGATGTGCCAGCGGATACGGGCCAGGGGCTATCGCATCGCGCATATCGATGCGCCGATGACGCGGCACGATCTGGCAGTAAAGACATTCCGCGCCTATTGGCGCCGCGCTTTTCGCGCCGGGCACGCCTACGGCGAAGTCGCCGGGCGCTTTCGCCACAGCCCGGATCCGCTGTGGCAGGCGGAAGCCAGGCGCAATCTGGTCCATGGTGGCCTGCTGCTGGCGGCTCCGCTGGTTCCGCTCTTTGGCGCACTGTTGCTGAGCCCGCCGGCGCTGCTGCTCGCAATAGGCCTGGAGGCGGCGCTGGCGCTGGTGCTGATCGCGCGAACAGCGAGGCGCTGCGCCTGGAAGTCTGACAACGCACTCACCTGCTGGCTTTATGCCTTGCACAGTCACTTCCAGAAGCTGCCGATTTTTTTCGGGCAGCTGGCGCAGCGTCTCGATGCCCGCCGCGGGCGGCAGCGCCGCTTGATCGAGTACAAGGCAACCGCTGGCAGCGCCTGATGCTGAATTCCGAAAGAGTTGTCAGTCCGGACACAACCGCGGGGGCGTTGGACGCTCTAATGCGTGTGTCCGAACCCGCACCGGGATTTCTGCCCATGCCATTTTCTTTCACCCCCAAAGCCCTGCTGGCCCGCTGCTTGTGGCCGGCGGCCGCGATAGGGAACCGTTTCGGAGGCAGCTGGCGCAGGCTATGGGCGTTTGCGCGCCTCGGGGCGAGCCTGGGCGGCCTCGACAGCTCCGTCGTGGTGCTCGGCATGCCCGAATTGCACGGCTCGAAGCGCATACGCATGGGGAGAAATCTCTACCTGTATCGCGATCTGTATCTGGAAACGCGGATGCGCGGTGAAATCGAGCTGGGCAGCGGCGTGGTGCTCTCGCGTGGCGTGCATATCGTCGCATTCGACAGCATCTGCATCGGCGAGGGCAGCATCATCGGCGAGTACGCAAGCATCCGCGACGCAAATCACCGCTTCGGCCCCGGCATCGCGCCGCGTGATTCCGGCCATGCGGCTGCGCCGATCCGCATCGGCCGCAACGTGTGGATCGGACGCGGGGCGACCATACTCCCGGGCGTCGTGATCGGCGATGGCGCCGTCATCGGGGCGAACGCGGTGGTGACGCGCGACGTCGCTGGCGGCACCGTGGTGGCCGGCGTGCCGGCGCGCGAACTGCGCGGGGCAAAGACATGATCACCAGGCGCGTTCTTCTGGTTGCCTACCAGTGCGGCAACGCCATGGGGTCGGTGTCGCAGATCGGCTGGGAGTGGTACGCAAGGCTCAGTCGGGAGCATGTGGTCACGCTGGTGACGCATGTGCGCAACCGCGCGGCTCTGAGCGCTGCCGGCGCGCCGTTCGCCGGCAGCGATATCGTCTATATCGATACCGAATGGTTCGCCGGGCCGCTCTACCGTCTGGCCAAACGCCTGTTCCCGCGCAGCGAGCACAGCGTGTTCCTGATTTCATCACTGGATTATTTTGTCTTCGATTGGTCGGCGTTGCGCCAGTTGCGCGAAAAGCTGAAGCTGGGCCGGCGCTGGGACCTTCTCCATCGCGTGACGCCGGTAACGCTGGCCGCGCCGACCTGGCTCGGCCGCCTGGGGCTGCCCACCGTGATCGGCCCCCTGAATAGCGGTCTCAAAGACCCGCGCGGTTTCGGCAAGATCATGCGCCAGGAGTCCACCTGGCTGGTGCGCCTGCGCGAGTTCGGCCGTCTCTTCGATCAATTGATCGGTTCGTCTCGGCGCGCCGCGCGCATTCTGACGGCGAGCCGGGCGACGCTCGCCGGGGTGCCGGAACGCTATCGCGGGCGCTGCCGTGACATGCTGGAAAACGGGGTAGAACTCACGCGCTTCGTACCGACGGCCTGGCCCGATGCGCCGGCACCGGGCAATCCGCTGAAAATTCTTTTCGTCGGCCGTCTGATTCCGGTGAAGGCGCTCGATCTGCTGCTCGATGCCGTGGCCGAACTGACTGCAAAGGGCGCGGCGCTGGAACTCACCGTGGCCGGCGACGGTCCGATGCGCGTGCAGTGGGAAAGCCGCGCCGCCGCCCTCGGCCTTGCACCGCGGGTGCACTTCGCCGGCAACCTGTCGCTGGCGCAGGTGTCGGCGCAGATGCAGCGCTGCCATGTGTTTTGCCTGCCCTCGGTTCGCGAATCGGGCGGCGCCGTTCTGCTCGAAGCCATGGCCTCGGCGCGGCCGGTGATCGCGGTGAATTTCGGCGGACCGGGAGAACTCGTCGACCGGGAGGTGGGTGCCCTGATCGAACTGAGTACACCGGAGCAGGTGACTGCGGACCTCGCGGCGCTGCTGCGCGAAGTGATGATGCACCCGGAGAACTGGCGCCGCCGCGGGCTCGCCGGGCGCCGCCGCGTCGAATCGCTCTATAGCTGGTCGGCCAAAGTGGCTTCGGCCGCTGCCCTCTACACCGAAATATTGAATGAAGGAACAAAAAATGAACTTGAGTCTCGCGCCTGAGCGTGGGCGCTTCGCGCTGAACATCCAGTCGGTGCCGGGCGCCGACGCATCGAGCGCCGCTGGCGCGCATGCGGGCGCCGCAGTGCGCCTGGGGTATCTCACCAGCCGTTACCCGGCGGTGTCGCACACCTTCATCCTGCGCGAAATCCGCCAGTTGCGCGAGGCCGGATTCGAAATTCACAGCGCGTCGGTGAACGAACCCGATCGCAGCCCCGAAGACATGAGCGCGGATGAGGCGGAAGAGGCGCGCGGCACCTACTATCTGAAGGCGCACGGCGTGCGCGGCGCCCTGCTCGCGCACTTGTGGGGCCTGTCGCATCCGCTCAGTTACCTGCGCGGCTTCGTCTACGGCCTGCGTTTCGGCGGCTGGAATCTGAAGCGCGGCCTGTTCGGATTTTTCTATTTCACCGAAGCGTTGATGCTGGCGCGCTGGATGTCTGCGCGCGGGTTGACGCACCTGCACGTGCACTTCGCCACCGCGGCCGCCAATATCGCGCTGATCCTCAAGCAAATCTCGCCGGCCGGCGTGTCGATGACCATACACGGGCCGGACGAGTTCTACGACGTGCCAGGCCAGAAATTGATGGAAAAAATAGCGGCTGCCGACTTCTTCGTCTGCATCGGACGATTTGCGCGCAGCCAGATGATGAAGCTCTCGCCGGCCGATCAGTGGAACAAGTTCGAAATTTGTCCGCTCGGCGTCGACGTCGCCAATTACAACCCGGCGCGCGAACATCGCCGCGGCGAGCCGTTTACCATCCTCTGCGTTGGCCGGCTGACCCCGGCCAAGGGGCAGCGCATTCTGATCGAGTCCTGCGCCGTGCTGCGCGATTGGGGCCGCGATTTCCGCCTGGTGATCGTGGGCGCCGGTCCCGACGAGGGTTCGCTGCGCGCCTCGGTGGCGCAGTTGCGGCTGGAGCAGCAGGTGGTGTTCACCGGCGCCCTGAATCAGGACGCGGTGCGGGCGCGCTACCGCGACAGCGACGTGTTCGCGCTGCCCAGTTTTGCCGAGGGTATCCCCGTGGTGTTGATGGAAGCCATGGCGAGCGGGCTGCCCTGCGTGACCACCCGCATAACCGGCATTCCCGAACTGATCCGCGACGGCATCGACGGTCTGCTCGTCACGCCGTCGGATTCGCAGGAACTCGCCGATACGCTGGCCATGCTCATGGACGATCTCGAACTGCGGCGCGAGCTGGGGGAAGCCGGCCGCGCGCGCGTGGGCGAGGAGTACAACCTGCCGGTCAACGTGGCCAGGCTGGGGCGCATTTTCAGCGCGCGCCTGGGAGCCAGGTCGTGCTGATGGCGGCTCTCAGGACCGCTATGGCGGCCTACACGCAGCGCACCGGACGGCTGCGCGGCCTGTATCGCCTCGCATGCCGTCCCGATGGCTACGCCTGGGGGGAACTGCTGCGCCGCCACGGCGGATTGCATGCGATGGGCGAGGGCTGTTGCATTCAGCAGAACGTGAGCTTTACCGATCCGTCCTTCGTGCGCATGGGTAATAACGTTCATCTTGCCGGCTGCACCGTGTTTGGCCACGACGGCAGCGTCAACATGATCAAGCGCGGGTGGCATGCCGCGGTCGACCGCGTTGGCAAGGTCGACATACGCGACAATGTGTTCGTCGGCCACCAGGCGATCATCACACCCGGGGTGACCATCGGCCCGAACGCGATCGTCGCGGCCGGCGCGGTGGTCACGCGCGATGTGCCTCCGGGCACGATCGTTGCCGGAACTCCGGCAAAACAGATCGGACGCATCGATTCGCACATCGAAAAGCTGCAGTCCGAGACGGCGCAACTGCCCTGGCGCGACCATCCATACATGCAGGCCGCTTATCGTGGGCCGTCGGACGCCGGCCTCGATCAGGCGCGGGCCGCCCATTGGTTCGGCAAACCGGCCGAGGATGCATCTCGCGCGCCGATTCCGCAGAGCGCCATCGCTGGTGGTGTGCGCAGGCGCCGCGCTTCCTGTAACGAATTATTGCGGATGGCGACTTTCACCAACCTTCTTGCAGCCTACACGCTGCGCACCGGGCGCTTGCGCTGGCTGTATCGCCGCGTTTGCGCCCCGGGCGGCGACGCCTGGGCCGCGCTGCTGCGCCGCCACGGCGGCTTGTATGCGATGGGGGAAGACTGCTACGTCATGACCAACGTGACCATAACCGATCCTTCTCACACCCGGCTGGGCAACAACGTGCGCCTGACCGGTTGCACGATATTCGGCCACGACGGCAGCGTCGCCATGCTCAAGCAGGGATGGAATATTGCCGTCGACAGCGTCGGCAAGGTCGATATTCGGGATAATGTGTTTATCGGGCACCAGGCGATTGTCATGCCCGGGGTGACGATCGGACCCGATGCGATCGTCGCGGCCGGCGCGGTGGTGACGTGCGATGTGCCGCCCGGATCCATTGTGGCCGGCGTGCCGGCAAAGCCGGTGGGCAGCGTCGACACTTATATCGGGAAACTTAAGGCCCAGATGGCGGAACTGCCCTGGCGCGACCATCCGTACATGCAGCCCGGCTACACCGGGCCCTCCGACGGCCCCCTCGACCGGGTACGGATTGCGCATTTCTTCGGAGATACTGAACACGACCCACGGGGAGGGGAGGCAGAATGAGCATCCCCTTGTTCTGGATCCTTGCGGAAACAGTGGCGCTGCTGCTGCTTCTGGCAGCGCTTCCCGGCACGATCTACCTGCTCGTCCTTTCCATCGCCGGCGTGCGCAGCATTGCTGCGCCGCGCAGTCCGACGCCGGACGAAAGCGATTCAGGCGTAGAAAAGCCACCGATCGCGATCGTGGTTCCAGCGCACAACGAAGCTTCGGGGATCGCGCGAACGCTGGAGAACCTGTGCCACATCGCTCGCTGCGACGGCGCCGCAAGCGTGGTGGTCATCGCCGACAACTGTACCGACGACACGGCGCAGATCGCGCGCTTGCTCGGTGCGCGCGTGCTGGAGCGGCAGGACGAAAGCCGCCGGGGCAAGGGCTACGCGCTGGATTTCGCTTTTCGCACCCTGGGCGGGGAAAATTACTCCGGCTACGTGGTGATCGATGCCGACAGCGTTGCCGATGCCAACCTGCTTGATGCGATTCGCAGTCGCTTCGCCGCCGGCGCGCTGGCGGTGCAGACGCGCTACACGGTGTTGAACGCCGATCAGTCAGCGCGCACCCAGTTGGCGGAACTGGCCCTGTGTGCGTTCAACTGCCTGCGGCCGCGTGGGCGTCATGCGCTGGGGCTTTCCGCCGGCATTCTTGGCAACGGCTTCGCGCTGCGCCAGTCCGCGCTCGAGCGCGTTCCCTACTGCGCTACGTCGGTGGTGGAAGACCTGGAATATCACCTGAAGCTGGTAGAGCAGGGGATTCGCGTCCATTTCGCCGACGAAACCACGGTCCGGGGCGACATGCCCACGGCCGGCGCGGGGCAGGCCACGCAGCGCTCGCGCTGGGAGGGCGGACGCTTGCGCATGCTGCTCGATCACGGCGGCCCTCTGGCGCGCCGGGCGCTGGGCGGCCAGGGCCGATTTATTGAACCGCTGCTCGATTTGCTGCTTCTGCCGCTGGCCTACCACGCACTGCTGCTGATGTGCCTGCTTCTGTTCCCGATGATCTGGTCGCGCGTGTTCGGCGTCTTCGGACTGCTGGTTCTTGCCGGGCACGTCGTCGCCGCGGCCAGAGTCGGCGCCCTGTCCTCGGAGAGCCTGTGGAAAACGTTTGCCCATCTGCCGAGCTATATCGTTTGGAAGCTCGCCATGCTGCACGCCACCGTGCGTGCTTCCAACACCTCAACGCGATGGGTCCGCACCGATCGTGAAACCTCCCGTCAAAGGCGCCATCATGCGTAAATCACCCAAGACCAGCGTCATCATCGTATCGTTCAATACTCGCGAGATTCTGCGCGCCTGCCTGGCGCGCCTGTTTGAAGTCACGCACGATCTGGACGTCGAAGCCATCGTCGTGGATAACAATTCAAGCGATGCTTCCGCCGACATGGTCGAGCGGGATTTTCCCAATGTGAAGCTGATCCGCAGCACCGTCAATCTCGGCTTCGCCGCCGCCAACAACCTGGGCTTTAAGCAAGCAGGCGGCGAGTTCGTCCTGCTGCTGAACCCGGATGCGCTGCTCGAACCCGGCGCCCTGAACCGGGCGCTCTCGTATATCACGGCCGATCCGGCGATCGGCATGGGCGGGGGGCGTCTGCTCGACGCGGCAGGGCGCATGCAACCGTCCGCCCGTCGCTATCCTTCCCTGCTCAACGAAATCCTGGTGCTCTCCGGCCTTGCCGCGCGTTTTCCGAAATCGCGGTTCTTCGGCCGCTTTGATCGCACCTGGGACGACTCCGGCCGCCCCGCGCCCGTCGATTGGGTGCCCGGCGCTTTCGCGCTCATGCGCAAGTCTGCCCTGGACGCGGTCGGACCTTTCGACGAGCGCTTCTTCCTGTATTACGAGGAGGTGGACCTGTGCCTGCGTTTTCGCCGGGCCGGCTGGACCATCTGGTACTGGCCGGACGTTGTCGTCCTGCACACCGGCGGAGAATCCTCGAAGACGGTCAAGGACGTCGAATTTTCCTCCTCGGGTTCGCAACTGACGCTGTGGCGCATGAGGAGCGCCCTGCTCTACTACCGCAAGCATCACGGGGCGGTCGCGGCGTCCCTGGTCGCGCTGATCGAGGGAGGTTGGCACCAGTTGCGCGGCCTGCGTGCGCGATTGTTGGGCAACCCGCGCAAGCAACAGGAATCCAGCCGCGTGGTGGCGCTGATGCGCCGCGCCTGGCTCGAAACCCGCTGCGGCGCGATCAGCCCGCCGCGGCCCTGGTGAGAATGCAAATGGGAGTTTGCGATCGTTTTTTCTTCAGTACGCAGCAGCTGCGGCGCGAAGCGTTCTGATCGATCCGTTCAATCACCGGCACCGACCCATGTTCGATCAGTTGCGAGAAGACTGGAAAACCTACGACAAGGACATCTGGCGCCAGGGCCTGTGGGCGATGTGCGTCTATCGCTTCGGCAACTGGCGCTACGGCATCCGCCCCGCCTGGCTGAGAAAACCGTTTTCCCTGCTCTACCGGCTGCTCAGGACGGGAATCCAGATCGTAGCCGGCATCGAACTGCACTGCGAAACGCGCGTCGGCCGGCGGCTGCTGATCGAGCATTTCGGCGGCATCATCGTCAGTGGCGATGCGGTGATCGGCGATGACGTCGTCATCCGGCAGGGTGTGACGATAGGGCTGCGCACCACGGGCCGGCGCGGGGCGCCGGTCATCGGCGATCGGGTCGACATCGGCGCCGGGGCGAAGCTGCTCGGCAATATCAGGATCGGCAACGACGCGGTGATCGGGGCCAACGCCGTGGTTCTGTGCGATGTCCCCGATGGCGCGCTCGCCGTTGGCGTTCCGGCCGTCGTGAAAATGGGGAAGCATCCGTCCTCGGGCAGGCGCAGACTGGTGGGGGTCAAGTGATTCCGAAGATCATTCATTTCATCTATGTGGGCGGAAGGCCGTTCTCGTTCGTTCACTTTCTGGCGATCTATACCGCCATGAAAGTGAACCGTCCAGAGCGCATCTATTTTCACCACACCGAAGAGCCGGCAGGGGAATGGTGGGCCCTGGCCCGTCCCCTGGTCACCATGAATCGCGTGCCGCCCGTCACCGAGGTTTTCGGAAATCCGGTGACTTATCTCGCGCACAAGGCCGACGTGATTCGCCTGGAGGTGTTGCGGCAGCATGGCGGCATCTATCTGGATCTGGACGTGATTTGCATCAACCCGTTTGCTCCCCTGCTGCAGCACGCGGTCGTGATGGGGATAGAGCCGGGGACAGGCTTGTGCAACGCAGTGATCCTGGCGCAGCCGCAAGCGCCCTTCATCGAACGCTGGCAGGCGCATTACCGGACGTTCGACGCGCAGCAATGGAACCATCATTCTGTGGTGCTGCCGGGGAAAATGGCGAAGGAAACGCCCGAACTGATCCATATCGCGGATAAATACAATTTCTTCTACCCGACTCACAATGACCCGGTTCACGCCTATTTGTGGGGGGTGAGGCCGTCGCTGAAGGCGCTGGCGCTGCGCATGGGCAAAAACGCGCTCAAACTCGCAGCGATGTGGGTGGCGCGAAACGGCGATCCGATCAAGCGCGCCTACTACCAGACATTCCACGGCCTGCGCGGCAACGAGTGGCATTACCGCCGGGCGCGCAAATCCTGCAGCATTCACCTGTGGGAGGGACTGTGGGGCGAGCCCTACCTGAAGCAGCTCGGTCCGGACTATCTCAAGAACAGCAACGCCAACTTTGCCCGCCTGATGCGTGACATACTTTCGCCGGCGGAAATCGAGAGCATCGCCCAGGGCCGCATCGCCGACGCTGCCTGAGTTCGATCAGACGTCTTTGGGCTTGCTCGTGTCCACGCGCTCGATGCGGTAGCCGTAGCCGTACACGGGAATGATCTGCCAGCCGTTTTCCGGCGCGATGCCCAGCTTGCGCCGGATGCGGCTGACATGGGTGTCGACGGTGCGCGTGTCGACGTTGGCATTCAGCCCCCATAGCTTTTCCAGCAGATGCACCCGCGAGAGCAGCTTGCCGTGGTTCTGGAAAAGGTAGCACGCGACCTCGAATTCCATTTTCGTCAGTTCGACTTCCTTTCCGCCGACGCGTATCTGCCGCAGATCCTGGTTGATTTCATAAGCGCCCATCTGCACCACGGCGGGCGGCTTGATCCTGCGCCCGAGGGACTCTATGCGCGCCAGCAATTCGAGGTACTTAGCCGGCTTCACCACATAGTCGTCGGCTCCGGCGCGCAGGGCATTGACGATGTCCAGCTCGGAGTCGCGCGCGGTGACGAAAATGACCGGGATTTCCCAGCCGATATTTTCGCGTATCCATTTGAGCGAAGTCTCGCCCGAACTGTCGGGCAGCATCCAGTCGATGATCAGCAGTTCGAACGTTTCCGAAGAGAACGACTCCAGAAATGCCTTGCTGGTGCCGTAACACTTGCAGCTGTGCTGAGCGCTTGCGAACCAGAGCTTGTAGAGCTCCTGCTGGGCCAGGTCGTCTTCGAGAACGCCGATGCGCATTGATCTTCTTTCGGGTGTATGCAGGCTCTAGCCGGATGCTTCCGGACTATTTTAACCCAATACCCGAAACAGGCTCACGCCGGCTGCTTACTGCAATCCGCTATTTTCCAGTGGTCGTACCGGTAGTGGCCCCGAATGCGCCTGCGGTATAGCCGAATGTCATGAACGACAGTCCGGGCATCAATTGCCGCAGGATATAGCCGACCTCGGCCAGCCCGCGTTTTGGCACATAGAGGATGTCGCCTTCCTCCAGCGTGTAGTTGACGTTCTTGCCTTCGGTCAGCAGCGACTTGAAGGAAATGGTTTGCACCGCATCGCGTCCCGGGCGGTAGATGCTGATCTCTTTCGCATCCCCGTCCTCGTTGAGACCGCCGGCCTGCGCCAGCGCGTCGAGATAGGACATGTTCGGCGTCAGTCGATAGGCGCCGGGTTTGGCGACGGCGCCCATTACGTAGACGGTGGTGTCGGAAGAATCCGGAATATAGACGAGGTCGTTGGGTTTCAACCGGATGTTGTAGGCCAGGTCGCCGCGATTGAACAAGCTTTTCAGGTCGACCCAAATGATTTTTTCGCGGCCGCGAAATATGGCGCAGCGGGTCAGGGTCGCCTGCTTGTCCAGAACCGGCAGGCTGCCGGCGCGGGCGAGCACGTCGAGCAATACCGGGGGTTTGTCGAATTGGAGGATGCCGGGGTTGAGTACACGGCCGAGAACGGTGACGCGGTTGGCCTGGTATTGTTCCACTCCCAGTGAAACAATGGGGTAGGTGTAATAACTGATCAACTTCGACTTGATGTCGCCGGCCGCCTCTTCCCGGGTCATGGCCAGGAGTCTTACCGGACCGAGCAGCGGTACGGTGATTTGCCCGTCTGGTCCGACCACGTGCTTGCCGCTGAGTTCCGGGCGGTTCCAGACCTGCAGGTCGATGCGGTCGCCTTCGCCAAGCCGATAAACCGGCTCGGACTCTGCCTCGAATTCGGCCAGCGCATTCTTGTCGAGGAAAGTTACCTTTTCGTTTTTTTCCGCAACGACGAAGTTCTCGGCATTGCGCGGTTTGTTCGGGATCTTCATTCCCGCGCATCCGCTCAGAATCACGGCGATCAGGGCATACCGGAGATGTCGCATCAGGAATTTCTCCACCGCGGCCACATCATGCCCAAGAGTCTTCCGCGAAGTTCGACCAGCCGCATGCGCTCCGAAGCGCTAAGCAGCCGGCTCCAGCCGAGCAGAATATAGCCAACAGTATAGAGCGTTCCAAAGATCCCCAGGCAGGCCAGCATTTCCCAGCGGCTGGTCGCGGCAGGGATAAGGAGGTCCCAGGTCAGCCGCAGCAATCCGGCGAGCGGATAGGCGAGCAGGCCGGGGAGCACGATCTCGGTCAGCAGACCTCGCATGGGCAGGGCAAGAAGGCGCTGGTTGATGACGAGGTAGCCGGCCGCCGCAGCGGCGCCGCCGATGGCGAGACCCCAGGCGAGGCCCGCTACGATCGAAGGTGTCACTGCTAGCGCGATGCTGACCGAGATTGCCAGCGACACTAAGCGCAAGCCGTGGTAGACGAATTCATTGCCCGCCTTGCCGCTGGCGCGCAGGATGGCCGATCCGGGACCGGTGACGATATGCAGGTGCGACCACAATGCGGTGAGCGTCATGATCATGGGGAATCCAATGAGGTCAACGCCCAGCTCTGCGCCCTTTCCGAGCCAGGCCCGGCCTATCGGTTCGGCGAATACGGCGATGAAGCCGAGCGGAATGGCTGCCAGCAGGCTCACCGAACGCGTGGCCTGCCGATAGAGATCGCGAATGGCGCCGGCGTCGCTGCGGGCGGCGTGTCCCGATGCCGTCGCCAGCGTGACGTTGCTGATCGCCGATGGAACGGCGAGGGCGGATACCGGCAGTTTTGCCGCCAGTTCGAACAGGGCGATGCCCTTGGGCCCGAGGAGGAAGCCCGCGAGGAGGCGGTCGATCGAGAACAGCGCCGTGCCGAGCAGGGCGCTCGCCTGGACCGTCGCGCCGAAGCCGTAGAAATGGCGCAACATCGTGCTGTCAAAGTGACGCAGCCGGATTTGCAGGCCGGGCAGGAAGCGGTGCGCAAGGCGCATGAACGACAGCAGCGACCACGTATAGCGCAGCGCGAAGGCGATGAGCAGGGCGTAGACGCCGAAGCCCGCGCGCAGGAGAATGAACATCAGCGCCAGTTCCAGCAAATAGCCGGCAATTGCGATTTTTTGCTCCTCCTTGATGCGCTGCAGTCCGTGCAGCAGGTAGCAGTAGGCGCCCAAGCTCAAATCGAGGAGAAAGATTCCGGTGGTGCCGATGATCAGAATGCTCGCTTTTTCCCGGTAGACCGCGTCGATTTTCAGAAACTCGATGATCAGGGGGAGGGCCAGCCAAACGCAGGTCACGACGATCAGCGCCATGCCCGAGAGCATGATGACGCCGGTGCTGAGCAGGCGGTTGATGCCCTCGACGTTGTTCTCGGCGTGATAGCGTGCGGTGAACCGGACATAGACGTTGGAGAATCCGACATCGGTCAGCCCGACATACATGATCAGCACAAAACAAGCCGTCCACAGCCCGTATTCGGCAAGCGTTATATGCGCCAGAACCAGCGGAGGAACGCACAGCCGGGTCGCCAGATAGAGCGCTTTGGCGAACATGGCGATGCTGGCGTTGCCCGCCGCGTCAGCGGGCTGCGGTGCGTGTTGGCTGCTTGAACTCATTGGCTCGGGTGCTCGGCAAGGGTATGCGCAGAGCATAGCCTCGCGCCGCCGCCGATTGTGTCGGCATCGTTAAAGCTAGGAAAACTGTTCCGGCCCGGCCCCCTCGTTGAGCCGGGCGGATCCGGACCTTCATGCTCGTCTGAATCCGTGCGCTGCAACGTTCATTCTGCAGCGGCATCGGGGACTAGCTGGCACCGGCCGGTTCCAGCGTGACCAGGCTGTAAGGGGGGATGGTGAAACTGAGCCGATTGTTCCGGCAGGAGACGTTCTGCTCGCCGATGGCGACCTGGGTCTGCGTTTCGTTGTTGCGCAGCGGGTCCGAGCCATCGAGGAGCCGCAGCGTGTAGCGTGCCCCGGCCGGACAATCCAGTGCCAGCCTGACCGGCACCGGTTCCGCGCTGGCGGAGACGATGGCCGTCCGCTTTCCCGCTGCGAAGCCCAGGCTGGTCAGGAGGGCGCAGGGTGTTCCCGAGCACTCCAGGGCATGGGGACGGCCGCCCGCGACGCGATTGAGCATGGCCAGGGCGATGCCGGTTGGCCGCAGGCGATTCGCAAAGCTGAGATCGCGGGTGATGCCCCATAAGCGAACCAGGGCTTTGGAACCATCGACAAAACTGTCGAAGCCGGCAAAGGAATACACCGCCTGCTCGCGCACGCCCGACAGGCTGGCCTGGAGCAGGCGGCGGGCGAGCGCGGCCCCGCTCGCCGCACTCGTCGTGATTTGATTGCGCTGTTCCGGGCCGGCGCTTCCTCCGGTAGTATGAAAATTAACTTCATAGACGGAAAGCCGCTTGCCTTGCGCAGCCGCGGCAGCAGCTTCCTTTGCCAGCAGCGTCCGGTCCTCCTTGAACGCCGCCGCCAGCGCGGCATTGACCGGGGTGCCGGCATCCAGCCTATACATGAAATACGGTGCGACGCTGATGCGATCCACTTCGCGGCTGTGTGCCCCGACCTGACGCGGGCTGTCTGGATTGACGAACTGCGCGTTGATCACGGTGTGCAGGCGCGGATCGTTGTCGGCGCCTTCGCGCAGCAGGCGGAAACCGCGATCGGCCACCTGCCCCAGTGAGGCCGGGTTGGGTATGCCTCCCGGCCGGAAAATCGTGTTCCAGTTCTCGTTGCCGAATTCGACCAAAATTTCGCTAAATCCGTAGCGATCTCCGGCTTCGCGCAGATAGCGGCCGAGTTTCCTCCATTCATCGTCCGACAGGGTGGTCGGAGCGGTCACCCAGGGCTGCGCATCAACGGCCGCGCACAAAGTGAGAAAGTCCGGCAGGCTGTAATGGAACTGGGTTTCGCTGTCGCCGGGGCGATAGCGCATGGGGCGATGCGCAAGTTCGTCGCTCAGACGGTTCTCAAGAGTGTCGCCCAGCTGCCCCTGCCAATCGCGAAGGTAACCGGGCTTGAGGGAACGCAGGGTATCGAGCACGGCGCGGCGAAAGCCCCCGGGTCCGGGATCTGCTTCACCCAGGTAGACTTCGTCGATCAGGACTTCGCCGTTTCGGGCGGTGAAGCCGAAGGTGAGTCCACCCGTTGGGCCCGTATCGCTGGCGTCGAACTCGAATTCGTAGCGCTTCCACTGCGATTGCGGCGACACTTCGGCCTCCAGAAACAAGGATTTGCCGGAGCGGTCGAAACGGATTTTCAGGCTTGCGTCCACACCAGGCTGGCGTGCCCAGAAGCCGACTTTCCATTTGCCGTTGACCGGCAGAAGTTTCCCGGCGCGGTCGCCGATGCTGTCGAGATAGTGCAGGATTTCCGCCGTCTGCCCGGGCATTGCGAGCAATCGCAGGGATTGCTGCCCGCGGCTGCCCGGGGGGACATCGCGACTGAGGGCGACGCGCCCCTTGCCTTTCCACCAGTGGGGCGCAATCGTGGCATCGGTCTGCCGGGTCAGACTGACGACATCCCCCGGGCGCAGCGCCTCGAGTACCGT
>Ga0194060_10000385_pt1 | contig 32464 bp, 24 predicted proteins | sample SepL225m_MetaG_FD_163427 | JGI IMG/M metagenome (GOLD analysis project Ga0194060, IMG submission 163427) | Anoxic zone freshwater microbial communities from boreal shield lake in IISD Experimental Lakes Area, Ontario, Canada - Sep2016-L222-5m | ecosystem: Environmental > Aquatic > Freshwater >...
GATCAAGCACTCCGCCATGGCCCGGCAGCAGTCCGCTGCTGTCCTTGACACCCGCGCTGCGCTTGACCAGCGATTCCAGCAAATCACCCACCACGCTCATGGCCGCCATGAACACAAGTGCAATCAAGAGCACAGGCCAACCCTTCTTGCCAATCTGGCTGTACAGACTGGGAACCTGAGTGGCCCAGGCCGTGTCGGCCCAGCGCCAGACCAGCGCCAGCACAATCACCCCAATCATGCCGCCCCAGACGCCTTCCCAACTCTTGCCGGGACTGATGGAGGGCGCCAGCTTGCCGGGGCTGAAACGCCCACCCAGCGCGCGGCCTGTGAAATAAGCAAAAATGTCGGCCGCCCACACCAGCGTCAAAATTGAGAGCAGGAAGTTGATGCCGATCATTCTTGCCTGTGCCACTGCCAGCCAGGCCAGCCAGAGGGCCACCAGACCCGCTACCAGCCGAACCGGGCGCGCGTAGGCGGACCAGGCCGAAACGCCAGCGCGCAATAGCCAGGCGCCCGCAAGCACCCAGGCGGCACCGGCCAACGACCAGAGCCAGGGCAGCGATTGCGCCAGCAAACCGAGCCACCAGGACAGACCACAGGCTACTACGCAAGTGGCGCTTGCAAGCAAGGAAGCACCCTGCGCATAGCCGTTCAGGCGGCCCCACTCCCAGGCACCAGCCGAGATAAGCAGCAGTGCAATGGCGCAGAACGGAACAGGCGTCCGGTAAAACAACGCCGGCAACAGGATGAGCAGTAAAACGAGAGCAGTGATAACGCGCTGTTTGAGCATGTGCCTATTCTCCCTTTGAAGAACCAGACCCGGCAGGCGCTGCTTGCGCCAGTTGGTCCGATGTCTTGCCAAAACGTCGCTCACGCTGAGCGAAGGATTCAAGGGCGCGGTCCAATTCTGCTTCGTCAAACTCGGGCCACAACTTTTCGCTGAAATAGAACTCCGAATAAGCACTTTGCCAGAGTAAAAAATTGCTAATCCGCTGCTCGCCACCGGTGCGCACGACCAGATCTGGATCGGCAACATGGGCCAGCGCCATGGCCGCGCTCAATTCCAGTTCGGTAACCGGCTTGCCTTGCGACGCAAGTTTGGCAGCGGCCTGGACGATGTCCCAGCGACCGCCGTAATTGAAGCAGATATTCAGGACCAGCCTGGAATTTGATGCAGTTACCAGTTCGGCCTGAGCGATGCCGGCAGCCACCTTGGGCGACAGATTGGCGCGCTCACCGACAAATCGGATTTGTATCCCATCAAGCTTGAGCTGCGGCACTTCGCGGCCCAGGGCCATGGCAAACAAATCCATCAGACCGGACACTTCGTCGGGCGGACGATTCCAGTTCTCTGATGAAAAAGCGAACACCGTTAAGACCTGGACACCCCGCGCCACAACCGCCCGCACGCAACGGCGCAGCGACTCAACGCCCTGCCGATGACCGGCGATGCGGGGCAGATACCGCTTTGATGCCCAGCGTCCGTTGCCATCCATGACGATGGCGATGTGCTGCGGTACTTGACTCATGATCCTGGCTGAACCGGGCATAGCGCCAACCGATCAGCCGCCGAGCGGTCTGGCACGCTAGACCGCCATGATGTCGTGTTCCTTGGCCGCCACAAGTCGGTCAATTTCGATAACATGCCGGTCCGTCACTTTCTGGATGTCGGTCTCGCAGCGCTTCTGGTCATCTTCAGAGGCCAATTTATCCTTGACCGCTTTCTTCACCGCCTCGTTGGCATCACGGCGCAAATTGCGAACCGCAATCTTTGCGCTTTCGCCCTCATTCCTGACGACTTTGGTGAGTTCCTTGCGTCGTTCCTCAGACATCGGTGGCATCGGGACCCGAATCAAATCACCCATCGACGAGGGATTCAAACCCAGATCGCTGTCGCGAATAGCTTTTTCGATCTTGGCACCCATGCCTTTTTCCCAAGGCTGGACGCTGATAGTTCGGGCATCGAGCAAGGACACATTGGCTACCTGGCTGATCGGCAGCATCGAGCCGTAATAGTCCACATGCACGGCATCGAGCAACGCAGGGTTGGCGCGCCCGGTGCGAATTTTGGTCAGGTTGTTTTTGAATGCAGCGATGGACTGGTCCATCTTGGCCTCTACCGTGCTCTTGATCTCAGGAATCGGCATATTTTTATCCTCTTTCAACTCTTCAACAGGCAATGCCCAAGGACGGCAATTTTGCCACGCTCAGGCATAGACCAAGGTACCTTCGTCTTCCCCCATCACCACACGCTTGAGCGCGCCATGTTTGAAAATCGAAAACACCTTGATCGGCAGTTTCTGGTCGCGGCACAGCGCGAAGGCGGTGGCGTCCATGATGCCCAAATTTCTGGACATCGCCTCATCAAATGAAATCCGGCTGTAGCGGGTGGCAAGCGGATCCTTTTTCGGATCGGCTGAATAGACGCCGTCAACTTTGGTCGCCTTGAGCACGATTTCAGCGCCAATTTCGGCGCCACGCAAGGCCGCCGCGGTATCGGTGGTAAAAAAAGGATTTCCCGTGCCGGCGGCAAAGATGACGACCTTGCCTTCTTCTAGATACTGCAGTGCCTTGGGCCGGATATAAGGCTCCACGACCTGTTCAATTGCGATCGCCGACATGACGCGCGCCGTCAGACCTGCCTTGTTCATCGTATCGCCCAACGCCAGGGCGTTCATGACTGTCGCCAGCATACCCATGTAGTCAGCAGTGGCCCGGTCCATACCGACCGAACCACCCGCCACACCACGGAAAATATTGCCACCGCCAATCACCACCGCCACCTGCACGCCCAAACGGGTGATCTCGGCGACTTCTTCCACCATGCGCACGATGGTGCCCCGGTTGATGCCGTACTGGTCGTCGCCCATCAAGGCCTCACCGGACAGCTTGAGCAATATGCGCTTGTAGGCTGGCTGGGCGATGGACATCATGAACTCCTTGAAATGACTGATACGGACCCGATAAACTGAGCCTCAAGCGCTGGCCTTCGCACCCAACACGCTGGCTCGGCAAACCAACGCCGCTGCGGCGTTGGTGTCGCCAACTACTGCGGCTGCTTGGCGGCAGCCACCTGGGCCGCAACCTCGGCCGCAAAATCATCAACCTTCTTGGCAATGCCCTCGCCGACCACATACAGGGTAAAGGCTTTGACCGTGGTCGCGGTGGCCTTTAGCATTTGCTCCACCGTCTGCTTGTCGTTCTTCACGAAAGACTGATTGAAAAGAGAAACTTCCTTGAGGTATTTTTGCACGCCGCCCTCAATCCGCTTGGCAACAATTTCAGCAGACTGCACAGCTTTGCCGGCGGCCGTTGCCACAGCGGCGTCTTCTGCCGCCTTAGCCGCCGCGACGGAGCGCTCCCGAGCAACCAATTCGACTGGAACATCGGCACTGGAAAGGGACACCGGCTTCATGGCAGCAACGTGCATGGCGACATCCTTGGCGGCGATCTCATCACCTTCAAACTCGACCACAACGCCAATGCGCGTGCCATGCAGGTAGGAGGCAAGCTTGCCATTTCCGGCAAAACGCTTGAAGCGGCGAAAGCTCATGTTCTCGCCAATTTTTCCGATCAGCCCCTTGCGTACATCTTCCAGGGTCGGGCCAAAGCCGTCCTGCGCGTAGGGCAAGGCGCCCAAAGCAGCCACGTCAGTCGGATTGTTTTGGGAGACCAGTTGCACGGCCGCATTGGCCAAGGCCAAAAAGCTGTCGTTCTTTGTGACGAAATCAGTTTCGCAATTGACTTCGAGCAGCGCACCAACGCCGTCAGCGATGCAACAGGTAACCACTCCCTCGGCGGTAATGCGGCCAGCGGCTTTGCCAGCCTTGCTGCCAAGCTTGACGCGCAGCAGTTCCTCGGCCTTTTCCATATCACCTTGCGCCTCGGTCAGAGCGCGCTTGCACTCCATCATGGGGGCATCGGTCTTGCCACGCAGTTCAGCAACCATGCTCGCGGTAATTGCAGCCATCTTGATTCTCCGTACTCAGTTCAGTTAATTGAAAAAAAGATTAAAAAAAAGGGGCACAAAAGCCCCCTTTCTTGGGGTTGCAGACAACTCAGGCAGAAGCCTCGTCAACTTCAACAAATTCATCACTACTCTCGGCCACCATCGCCTTGACAACATCGTCAACCATGTTGGTGCGGCCTTCAATGATGGCATCGGCAATGCCACGCGCATACAGGACCACCGCTTTGGACGAGTCATCATTGCCAGGAATGATGTAGTCGATACCTTCGGGTGAATGGTTGGTGTCGACCACAGCAATCAGAGGAATGCCCAGTTTCTTGGCTTCGGCGATTGCAATTTTATGGAAACCGACGTCAATCACAAAAATGGCATCCGGCAGCACCGACATGTCCTGAATGCCACCGATATCGCGCTCGAGTTTAGCGAGTTCACGGGCAAACATCAGTTGCTCTTTCTTGCTCAGACTGTCCAATCCGGCTTCCTGCTGGATCTTCATGTCTTTGAGACGCTTGATGGATGTCTTGACCGTCTTGAAATTGGTCAGCATGCCGCCGAGCCAACGCTGGTCAACGAAGGGGACGCCGGCGCGGCGAGCTTCCTCAGCCACTGTTTCACGCGCCTGCCGTTTGGTACCCACCATGAGCACGGTGCCGCGCTTGGCGGAAATTTGCCGCACGAATTTGGCGGCTTCCTGGAACATCGGGAGCGATTTTTCCAGGTTGATGATGTGAATCTTGTTGCGATGGCCAAAAATGAACGGGGCCATTTTCGGGTTCCAGAAGCGGGTCTGGTGGCCAAAATGGACACCGGCTTCCAGCATTTCGCGCATGGTAACTGACATGGTTAACTCCAAAGGTTGGGTCTAAAATCCAGTTCGTTTTTGCAAGCGCTGCAGCGACGAAGCTGCAACGGCGGCAACACCTTGATTGAACTGGTTTGCTGATTTATTCGCCAAACAGTCAATTGACCACTCAGCAGAACCCAAAGACTATAGCACAGGCCAGTCCACTTCCATGCTCCCAGACCTTCAAACCACACTCCTGCGGCTGCGCAGCGGCGAAAGCCACCCCTGCATTGAAATTGAACATGCCATCGAAGCGGCCCAGTCTGCGGCTTGCCAGCATGTCTTTTTGAAATCCACCTTTGATCAGGCCCGCGCTGTTGCGGGCGACCCGCAAGTCCTGCAAACAGCGCTGGCAGGTTTGCCGGTATCGATCAAGGATTTGTTCGACGTTGCGGGCCAAACCACTGCTGCCGGTTCAATCGCCTTGCAGCACGCTGCGCCAGCGCAGCACGACAGTCCGGCCGTGGCCCGACTGCGGCGCGCCGGTGCGGCCGTGATGGGGCGAACCAATATGGTCGAGTTTGCGTTCTCGGGCGTGGGCATCAACCCTCATTTCGGAACGCCGGCCAACGCCTGCTCCGCCGAGCAGGCACTCATCCCCGGTGGCTCTTCATCAGGCGCTGCTGTGTCGGTAGCACGCGGCGCAGTTTTCATTGGCCTGGGGTCGGACACCGGTGGCTCAATCCGGATTCCAGCGGCACTCAATGGCATCGTCGGCTTCAAGAATACCGCCCGACTGATACCAACCGAGGGCGCGCTGCCACTGTCAAGCACGCTTGACACCGTCTGCGCCCTCACCCGCTCAGTGCCTGACGCCATATTGGCGCATGAAATCCTGGCGCAGCGCCGGGTGACGCGCAGCCCTGCTCCGCTGGGCGCCTACCGCCTGGCCGTCGCCAGCAGCATCATGCTTGATGGGCTCGACCCAACCGTGGCACGCGCCTGGCAGCGCACGCTCAACACCTTGCGCCAAGCGGGCGCCCACATTGAAGATTTAGCGCTGACCGAACTCCATGAACTGCGGCAAATTCAGGCCGCCGGCAGTATCTCAGCGGCCGAAAGCTATGCCTGGCATCGACATTTGCTGGAAAACCGGGAGCAAGAGTACGACCCGCGCGTAGCCGCCCGCATCCAGCACGGCGCCACCATGAGCGCTTGGGATTACCTTGACCTGCTGGTGGCAAGGCGCCGCTGGATCAGCACCATGGACCGGGCCATGCAGGGTTTTGACGCCATTTTGTCGCCGACGACACCGCTTACCGCCGTGCCAATTGCGGACGTCGCACCCGGCACCGAGCGCGACGCAGCATTCTTTGGGCTCAATGCGCTGCTGCTGCGCAACACCAGCGTGGTCAACATGCTCGACGGCTGCGCCATCTCCCTGCCCTGTCACGCACCCGATGAATTACCCGTTGGTATGATGGTCTGGTCCGGCGCCTTGCAGGATGATCTGGTGCTGAACGTTGCGTTGCAAATCGAGAAGTTGCTCCGGCAACACTAGGCCTGCTTCCAAGTCTGTCATGCCTCTTGTTTTTGAATACTTTGGGAATCGATGAAGATTGCAATCATTGGCGCCGGCATCATTGGTGTCACCACGGCCTACGAATTGGCGACCGATGGGCATGAGGTCACCGTGCTGGAACGCTGCGCAGCAGCAGCCGAAGAAGCCAGTTTTGCCAACGCCGGCCTGGTGGCGCCAGGCTATGTGACACCCTGGGCGGCCCCTGGCATGCCAGCCAAGGTGCTCGGGCATTTATTGAGCCACTATGCACCCGTCAAAGTGGGCTTGCCGCTGTCGGCGCGTGACCTGAACTGGATGTGGAAGTGGTTACGCGCCTGCAATCTGGAGACTTACCTGGCCCATCGGACCCAGTTGCAACGACTTGCCTTCTACAGCCGCGCTCGTCTGCACCACATCACAAGCGATTTAACCCTGGACTACGAGCGCAGTGACGGCTACATGGTGCTGCTGCGCTCGGAAAAAGACAATAAATTAGTACAGCCCGGGCTGCAGGTACTGCGTGAGGCCGGCGTCAGTTTCCAAGAAATCAGCCCGGCAGAAGCGCGAAAGATCGAAACTGCACTGAATCCGGACACTGCATTTTTTGGTGCCATCTACCTGCCCGACGACGAGGTCGGGAACTGCCGCCAATTTGCCTTGCTGTTGAAGAACAAGGCGCAAAGAATGGGGGTTGATTTCCAGTTCAACACCACAGTCACACGCGTCGCTGACGCCGGCCACGTCAGCATCACCGGCGAGAACGCAGTACGCCAGTACGACGCCGTCGTGATGTGCGCTGGCCTGGCCAGTGCCCGTCTGCTCGCACCTATGGGTCTAAAAATTCCGCTAACGGCCGTTCATGGCTACTCGGTCAGTGCCGCCATCCGCGAACCTCTCAATGCACCCCGCAGCGCGGTCATGGATGAACGCTACAAGGTTGCCATTTCACGTCTGGGTAACCGGGTGCGGGTGGCTGGCAGCGCGGAGCTTGGCGGCACAGCCGAGAAGATGCGCGCCAGTTCGCTGCAAACCTTGTACAAGGTATTGCACGACTGGTTTCCGGGCGCCGCCAACCTGTCTGGCGGGGTACAGGAATGGAAAGGGGCGCGCCCCATGCTGCCAAACGGACCGCCCATGATCGGCCCCAGTGGCGTTGCCGGACTCTGGCTTAATCTGGGCCATGGATCGAGCGGCTGGGCCCTGAGTTGCGGCTCGGCCAGAGCATTGGCGGACCTGATCAGCAACAGGAAACCCGATCTTGACCTTGCCGGTTTTGGGGTCGAGCGCTTGCGGCCATAGGCTTCGCATTTGCCGACATCGTCCTGTTTGTTATCAAATATTGATGTTAAAAAGACAATTCCAGCCATGCGCTCTACACTCTCAGCCATCAGCAGCGCCCAACAAGGCTGCGCCATTGAGCAAACGGTTCTGCTAGCGTGGACAAACTTCGAAGCGCTGCTTGAGAGAACCGCAACCTATCGAATGATTTGAAGGTAAGTCATGAAAATCAAATTTTGGGGTGTGCGGGGTTCCATCGCTTCACCCGGTCCTAACACCGCGCGCTACGGTGGCAACACCACCTGTATAGAGATTCGCACCGACAACAACGAGTTAATCATCCTCGACGCCGGTACGGGCCTGTTCCCGCTGTCACAGACCCTGTTGTCTGAAATGCCCCTGACCGTCAATGTGCTGATTACCCATTCCCATTGGGATCATATTCAAGGTCTGCCATTTTTTGCGCCAAACTTCATCGCCGGTAACGTGCTGCGGCTGCACGGCGCCTTCGACCCGGTGTCAGGAAAAGGTGTGGAACAGGTCATGTCAGTGCAGTTGCAACACAGCTATTTTCCGGTGCGCGAGGAGAACATGAAAGCGCGCATCGAGTACATCACATTGGAACCGAACCAGAGTGTAAAAATCGGTTCGGCCACAGTTACGCCGTGCCTGCTCAATCACCCGGTCACCAACTTCGGTTATCGCATCGAAGCGAACGGAAAATCGGTGTTCTTTACCGGCGACCATGAGCCACCGCTCAACATTTATGAACCAGCCCACCTGGACCACGCGCAGTACCGGGCTGACATCAGTGACATGTCGGCGCGCATTTTGCGTGCCATGCAAGGGGTCGATGTGTTGATCGCGGACTGCTCCTACACCTCACAGGAGTACGAAGCCAGAAAGGGCTGGGGCCACGGCACTTTCGAATCCAGCATCCAGTACGCCAACGACGCCCAAGTTAAGGTCCTGTTTTGCACGCACCACGAACCCACCCGCAGCGACGATGCACTGGATGCTGTCTTCCAGCAGGTACTGGCACAGAACCCTCCGGCCAGCACCGGGCCCGACTACCGGTTGGCGCGCGAAGGTGAATGCTACGAGTTTTAGCCCCTGTGAATAGAGTTGACATCAGCGCACGCCATGCCTTGTACGGCATTGATGCAACACGCTGCATAGAACAGGCTGCCCAACTCGCGCTGCCGCCTCATGCCTTGATGCAGCGCGCCGGACTGGCCGTGGCGCAACTGGCCCTGGCCCTGGCACCTCATAGTCGCCGCCCGTGGATCGCGTGTGGTCCGGGGAATAACGGAGGTGACGGTCTGGAAGCGGCCATGCACCTGCAGAATTGGGGGAAAAATCCGGTGGTAAGCTGGATCGGTAGCCCCGACAGTGCGCCCCCTGACGCGCTGGCGTCCTACCAACGCGCCCGCAGTGCGGGGGTGCAGTTCGTTCAGGCCCCACCCGCAGACTTTGATTTGGCGATCGATGCCTTGCTTGGCATAGGCGCCACTCGACCCGCAACCGGACGCATGGCGCAATGGATCGATTGGCTCAACGCTGGCACGGCGACGGTGCTTGCTGTCGATACACCTACCGGAGTACATGCCGACACTGGTAGCACGGCCGTGCCGTGTGTCAAGGCACAGCACTGCCTGAGCCTGCTCACACTCAAACCAGGCCTGTTCACCGGCAATGGGCGCGATGCCGCAGAAACAGTCTGGATTGACAACCTGCAAATTGACCCCGCTGGAACCGCCACCCCGCAAGGGTTGGCGCCAACCGCATGGCTGGCCGGCGCGCCGACCCGGCAAGCAGCGCGTCTTCATGCCTCACACAAGGGCAGCTATGGCGACGTAGCCGTGGTTGGAGGCGCGCCCGGCATGACGGGTGCCGCCCTGCTGGCGGCGTCGGCCGCCCTGCATACAGGAGCTGGCCGAGTCCTTGTCGCGCTGCTCGATGGCGGCAGCATGGGTGTGGATGCAAGCCAGCCCGAACTGATGTTCAGACCCGTTGACGCGCTCGATTTCAAGACCATGACTGCGGTTTGCGGCTGCGGTGGTGGTGACGCCATTAGGGGCCAACTGCCCAGGTTGTTGTCAACGTCTGCGCGCCTGGTAATCGATGCCGACGCCCTGAACGCTATCGCCGATGACGCCCAACTTCAATCTCTGCTGCGCTCCCGGAGCCGACACCGCAGCGCGACCATACTGACACCGCATCCGCTCGAAGCCGCGCGCCTGCTGGGAAGCAACACAGCGCAAGTGCAGGGGAACCGGCTGGCAGCTGCGCAAAGCATGGCACAAGACTTTGGTTGCGCGGTGCTGCTGAAGGGTTCAGGCACAGTGATTGCGGCACCCGGAGAAACACCTTGCATCAATCCGACTGGCAACGCTCGCTTGGCCACAGGCGGTAGCGGTGATGTATTGGCCGGCATGATCGGAGCCGGACTTGCAGCCGGGTTGCCGGCCTTCCAGAGTGCCTGCGAAGCGGTCTATCGGCACGGACTGCTGGCTGACCATTGGCCTGCAGCGCAGGCCCTGACAGCCGGTGCTCTGTCACGTTCGTTGCGAACCGCGTAGTTCAACCACGCCCGGCGAACGGCATCCTGGTCGCCATCACGGTATGAAACATCACGTTTGCCTCCAGCGGCAAACTGGCCATGTACAGCACTGACTGGCCCACAATATTCACGTCCATCAAAGGCTCGATGGCAATGCCGCCATGAGCCTGCAGGATGCCGCTTGCCATGCGCTGCGCCATCTCGGTAGCGGCATTGCCAACGTCGATCTGACCAACCGCAATGTTGTACTTGCGGCCATCGAGCGATGCCGACTTCGTCAAGCCTGTTACCGCATGCTTGGTAGCCGTGTAGGGACTTGAATTTGGACGCGGCGCGGTGGCCGAGATAGAACCGTTGTTGATGATGCGTCCCCCTTGCGGGGTCTGCGCCTTCATCACCCGGAACGCCTGCTGAATGCACAGGAACATTCCGGTTAGATTGATATCAACGACGTTCTTCCACTGCGCCAGTGTCAGGTCTTCCAGGGGAATTGCCGGCGCACTGACGCCTGCGTTGTTGAACAAAATATCGACCCTTCCGAAGCGCTGCACCGCTGCATCAAACAAGGCCCGCACCGACTCCGGATCGGACACATCCGCCACAATGGCCAGCGTGCGCTCCGGCGCGCCGCCCATTGCCATGACTTCTGCCAGCGGTTCGGGTCGCCGGCCCGCAAGTACTACCTGATAGCCAGCGTTGATCAAGGCCAGGGTGGCGGCCTTGCCAATACCGGTTCCGGCGCCGGTCACGATGGCTACTTTCAATGTCGAAGTCATGTTGATTCCCCGTAGAAAATGACCTGCTGACCTGCTGATCGACTCAAGTTCGACGGCGCGCTTTGCGCCCTTTGTCCTTGCCCTTGGCGCTCGCAGAGCGTGCCGCGGTTTTCGCCGGCATAACATCCATCTCAGAAGAGCGCACTGAACGCTGTGCCGCCTTGCGTGGCGCACGCTTGGTAAACGAGGTGTCGGTCTGATCGCTACCATCCGTCCGCGCAGCACCCTTGTGCTGGGGATCCTTGCTTTTGAGTGGCCGTGAAAGCAGCCCGTCCGCCTCCGTCAGCAGTCGAAAATCAATTCGACGACCATCCAGATCAACTCGGCTGACCTGCACCTGCACCCTGGAGCCAATGGCGTAGCGCACGCCGGTGCGCTCACCCCGCAGTTCTTGGCGTGCCTCATCAAAACGATAGTAGTCGCCACCCAACTCGGTGATGTGGACCAGACCTTCGACGTACATCGCATCAAGCGTAACGAAGATACCAAAGCTCGTAACCGAACTGACGACGCCACTGTATTCCTCACCCAAATGCTCGCGCATGTACTTGCATTTAAGCCAGGCCTCGACATCGCGACTCGCCTCATCAGCACGGCGTTCATTGGCGCTGCAATGCATACCAGCCGACTGCCAGGCCTGCGTTTCCGGACTCAGCTTCCTGGGTTTCTTGCCCGGCTCAGCAACGCGTGCCGCCAGGCCTTTTTCCAATCGGCGTGATAGTTTGGCATGGGCCTCGCCGGGCGTCGGCAGTACTGGCAGTTGATAGCGGGTCTTAGCCAGAATCGCTTTGATAACCCGATGCACCAGCAGGTCCGGGTAGCGCCGGATCGGACTGGTGAAATGGGTGTAAGCCTCAAACGCCAACCCGAAATGGCCGCTATTGACCGGTGTATAAATGGCCTGCTGCATGGAGCGCAGCAACATGGAATGGATTTGCGTCGCGTCCGCCCGTTGCGCGGTTGCGGCGGCAATTGCCTGGAACTCGCCTGGCGACGGATCGTCACTGACCGTCATCGACACACCGGTAGCCTTGAGGTAGTTGCGAAGAAGCTCAACCTTCTCGGGTGTCGGTCCCTCATGCACGCGAAACAGGCCGGCGTGCTTGCTTTGAGAAATATAGTCAGCGCTGCAAACATTGGCCGCCAGCATGGCCTCTTCAATCACTTTGTGTGCATCGTTGCGGGTACGTGGCACGATCTTTTCGATGCGCCCACTTTCATCGCAGACGATTTGCGTTTCAACGGTCTCAAAATCGACTGCACCACGGCGCACGCGCGCCTTCTGCAAAGCCCGGAACACGTCGTGCAAATTGATCAGGTCCGCCACTCGCTCTTTGCGCTTCACGGCTTCGGGGCCGCGCGTATTGGCGAGAATGGCGGCTACTTCGTTGTAGGTGAAGCGGGCATGGCTCCACATCACCGCCGGATAGAACTGGTACGCTGAAACCTCACCATCTTCGCTCACCATCATGTCACATACCATGCACAGCCGTTCTACCTGCGGGTTCAGCGAACATAGACCGTTGGAGAGTTTCTCCGGCAGCATTGGAATCACGCGCCGCGGGAAGTACACACTGGTGGCCCGATCATAGGCATCAACATCGATGCTGGAGCCAGTTTCAACGTACTGGCTGACATCGGCAATCGCGACCAACAAACGCCAGCCTTGGGTTGCCAGTTTCCCCTTGCCGATCTTGACCGGCTCACAATAGACCGCGTCATCAAAATCACGCGCGTCTTCGCCATCAATGGTTACCAACGCCACGTCAGTCAAATCAACCCGGTGCTTCTTGTCCTGCGGGCGAACCAGGTCCGGCAGCGAACGGGCCAGCGCAATGCAGGCGTCCGAAAACACGTGCGGCACACTGTATTTGCGAACGGCGATCTCGATTTCCATACCGGGATCGTCAACCTCGCCAAGCACTTCGGTAACGCGCCCCACCGGCTGGCCATACAAAGCTGGCGCCTCGGTCAGTTCAACCACCACCACCTGGCCCGCTTTGGCTGCGCCGGTAGCCGCTTTCGGAACCAGGACGTCCTGCCCGTAACGTTTGTCTTCGGGCACAACAATCCAAATTCCGCTTTCCTGTAGCAGGCGGCCGATGATGGTCTGACTGGAGCGCTCCATGATCTCAAGCACACGCCCCTCGGGCCGACCCTTGCGATCACTGCGCACAATCCGGACCTTGACCCGGTCCTTGTGCAACACGGCTCGCATTTCATTGGGCGGCAAATAAATGTCAGGGGCACCGTCATTACGCGATACAAACCCGTGCCCATCGCGGTGTCCCTGCACGGTTCCTTCAACTTCATCCAGCAGGCCGCTGGTCTGGCTACAATTTTTGATACAATGACTCTCTTTCCTGAAATGCCCAGGTGGCGGAATTGGTAGACGCACTAGTTTCAGGTACTAGCGAGTAACTTCGTGGGGGTTCGAGTCCCTTCCTGGGCACCAATATAAATGAAATCCGTCGACCTTCTAAAATGATTGACGGATGCTTTTTGAGATAAGCCGCTGTACTGCCAGCGGCTTTTTTTTGTCCCCAAAGCGCTCTCAAAACGTCGCGACTAAAACGGCTGCGCCACAAGATCGTGACCCAGCGCTGAAACAATTCGCGCCTTGGTGAACTCACCAACCCGCAAGGTCTTGCTGATTTTTTCCGGCGCCAGTAATTGCACCACCCCGTCAATCTCGGGCGCATCCGCATAAGTCCGTCCGACACCACCTTTTTTGCCCAAGGCCGGCGCCGAATCAACCAGCACCTGCATGGTTGCCCCTATGCGCCGACGCAAGCGCGCCACCGATACCGCCTCAGCAACTGCCATGAAGCGCCCTCGTCGCTCCTCCCGAAGTTCTGCCGGCAACATGCCGGGCAGGTCATTGGCGGTGGCGCCCTGCACTGGGCTGTAGGCAAAGCAACCGGCCCGGTCAATCTGCGCTTCACGCATGAAATTGAGCAAATGGCTGAACTCTTCCTCGGTCTCACCGGGAAAACCCGCAATAAAGGTGCTGCGTACCACGATCTCAGGACAAACCTCGCGCCAGCGCTGAATGCGCTCCAGATTCCTCTCTCCGCTGGCCGGGCGTTTCATTCGCTTGAGCACCTCGGGATGACTGTGCTGTAAAGGTACATCGAGATACGGCAATACCATGCCCGCAGCCATCAAGGGAATAATTTCATCCACGCTGGGGTAGGGATAGACATAGTGCAGACGCACCCAAGCCCCGTAGGCTTGCGCCATTTCACCTAATGCCTGCACCAGTTCCAGCGTGCGAGTCTTGATGGGCTTGCCATTCCAAAAACCGGTGCGGTACTTGACATCAACGCCATAGGCTGAAGTATCCTGGCTGATGACTAGCAGCTCTTTGACCCCACCTTCGAAAAGTGCCTGCGCTTCCTTCAGCACATCGCCAATTGGCCGCGACACCAGGTCGCCACGCATAGAGGGAATGATGCAAAAGGTGCAGCGGTGATTGCAACCCTCGCTGATCTTGATGTAAGCGTAATGTCGAGGTGTCAACTTCACGCCGGCCACGCCAAATGCATTGGGCACCAAGTCCAGAAACGGATCGTGCGGTTTGGGCAAGTTGGCATGCACCGCATCCATCACTTCCTGCGTTGCCTGCGGACCGGTTACGGCCAGCACGCTGGGATGCATCTGCTGGACCAGATTGCCGCCGCCAGTCGTCGTCTTGGCACCGAGACAACCGGTGACGATAACCTTCCCGTTTTCCGCCAGCGCCTCGCCAATGGTATCCAGGCTCTCCCTGATCGCATCGTCAATAAAGCCGCAGGTATTGACAATGACCAGATCGGCACCCTGGAAGGTCTTGGACGTCTGGTAGCCCTCTGCACTGAGTTGTGTCAGTATCAATTCCGAATCCGTCAGCGCCTTGGCGCATCCGAGGCTGACGAAACCCACTTTGGGCACGCTTTGTACTTTTGATATGACTTCGCTCATGCCCCCATTGTCCCAGCATTCACTCCAGGCTCAGCGCTTGAGTCCGAAAGCCCCAAGCATCTGACCGGTCTGTTTCTCCATCTGCTCCTGCATTTGTGCCAGCATGGCCCGGGATTGCTCCACACTGCCGCCCATCATCCCCTGCAGCACCGGCGACTGCATAGCCAGAAACTGAGTCCACGTTTCCGGCGTCAAACCCTTTGACTGCTCCCGGAACTTGGTCTGCACATCCATCAGTGACTGCATGTTCTTCTCAAGGTAACCGCCCATCAAACCCTGCATGGCATTCCCATAAAAGCGAATCACACTGGCCAGTACCGGCGCTGTGAACATGGGTGAACCACTGGCCTCCTCCTCAAGAATGATTTGTAGCAAGATGCTTCGGGTGAGGTCTTCGCCGGTCTTCACATCGCGCACGACGAAGGATTCATTTTCCATGACCAGGCGCTTGACCTCGGCCAGTGTTATATAACTTGAGGTGTCGGTGTCATAAAGCCGCCGGTTCGGGTACTTCTTGATGACGCGCGCCGCGCCTCGGGCCTCGGCGGTATTTTTGCTTTGCATGTGAACTCCTCGTGGCCCGGGCTCACGCCGGGAAAAAATGCTGTTGCAGTGCAATACATTTTATGGATTACACCCCTGGAAAACGCCAAGGTTTACCCTGATGAGGCATCAAAAACCCAGAGCCCCCGAATACCCATTCGGATTGCCGCTTTGCCAGTGCCAAGCGTCAACACACATCGCAGCCAGGTCGCGCTCGGCGCGCCAGCCTAGCAGGGCTAGGGCCAGGCTTGGGTCGGCATAACAGGCGGCAATGTCGCCAGCGCGGCGCGCCTTGACCACGTAGGGCACAGACTTGCCGCTGGCTTGCTCAAAAGCGCGCACCATCTCCAGCACGCTGTAACCCACGCCGGTGCCCAAGTTGATCGCGCGACATTCGGCATGTTGTTCAAGCCGCTGCAGCGCCTTGAGGTGGCCCATTGCCAAATCGACCACATGGATGTAGTCACGCACGCCGGTGCCATCGGGCGTGTCGTAATCGTTACCCCACACATTCAAAAACTCACGCCGCCCCACCGCCACCTGGGCGACAAAGGGCAGCAGGTTGTTCGGCGTGCCCTGTGGGTCTTCACCAATCAGGCCGCTCGGGTGCGCCCCCACCGGGTTGAAGTAACGCAGGATGCTGAGGCGCCAGGCCGCGTCACTGCTGTGCAGGTCGCGCAACATCTCTTCGATGACGAGCTTGGTCTGGCCGTAGGGGTTGGTGCTTGCCAGCGGATGCGCTTCGTTCAAAGGCAGGCGCTGAGGATCGCCATATACCGTAGCCGACGAGCTGAAAACCAAGGTCTTCACATTGCACGCTGCCATGGCCTGCAACAGGCACAGGGTGCCCGCCACATTGTTATCGTAATAGGCCAGCGGGTTTTGCACCGAATCGCCCACCGCCTTCAGGCCGGCAAAGTGGATGACAGCCGTCGCGCCACTGCTGCGCAAGGCCGCCGTCAGGGCAGCCCGGTCACGCACATCGCCCTGCACCAGGGTTGGGGTCCGGCCCGCGATGCGCGCAACCCGTGCCAGCGCCTCGGGCTGGCTGTTGCAGAAGTTGTCGAAAACGGTCACATCTAGGCCCGCGTTAAGCAACTCGACACAAGTGTGAGAACCGATATAGCCAGCGCCGCCGGTGACGAAGATCATGATTGGTATGTTTTAAACAAAACCGAATAGTACCCTTGCGCTCATTGTCAGCAAGCGTAGCCTGCGATTGCAGCACGGCCACATCGCCAAATGTCGCACTGACTTGTAAATGCCGGGTTTAGCGCACAAACAAAAAAGCCACCTTGCGGTGGCCTGCTTGTGACTATAACTACTTGATTTCTATAAAGAAACTTTGGTAGGCGCGATTGGACTCGAACCAACGACCCCCACCATGTCAAGGTGGTGCTCTAACCAGCTGAGCTACGCGCCTGAGGTTTGCCCGAAAGTCAGAAGTATAGCAGCAGCGCGCGCAGCACCAGCAGGTTTGAAGCGAAAGCGTCATGACAATCGGTGATAATTGACGTTTACGTTAACGTCAACTGTTTATTGGAGATCAATATGGACATTGCAGGCAAAGTATTCATCGTGACGGGCGGCGCATCAGGCTTGGGCGAAGGTACCGCCCGCATTTTGGCAGCCAGGGGCGCAACCGTGGTTGTCGCCGACATGCAGGCTGAAAAAGGTGAGGCCATTGCCAAAGAAATTGGCGGCGCCTTCGTCAAGTGCGATGTGAGCCAGGAAGCCGATGGCGCAGCCGTCATCGCCAAGGCGGTGTCACTCGGCAAATTGATGGGACTGGTCAACTGCGCCGGCATTGCGCCAGCCGAAAAGACCGTGGGCAAGAACGGCGCGCACAGTCTGGCTGTATTCAGCAAGTGCATCACCGTCAATCTGATCGGCAGCTTCAACATGATGCGCCTGGCGGCCGACGCCATGTGCAAGAACGCACCTGAGAGCACCGGTGAGCGCGGCGTGATGATCTCCACCGCTTCGGTGGCAGCCTATGACGGCCAGATTGGGCAAGCGGCCTACAGTGCATCCAAGGGTGGCATCGTTGGCATGACACTGCCAATCGCACGCGATCTGGCGCGCAACGGCATTCGCAATATGACCATCGCGCCCGGCATATTCGGCACGCCCATGATGTTTGGTATGCCAAAGGAAGTACAGGACTCGCTGGCTGCCAATGTTCCATTCCCGTCGCGCCTGGGCACGCCACAGGACTATGCCAAACTGGTTCTGCACATTTTCGAGAATGAGATGCTCAATGGCGAGGTGATTCGCCTGGACGGCGCCATTCGCCTGGCGCCACGCTGAGCCCCCTTCCGTGGGCATGACCATCGGCGTACGCTGATGGCTGGCAGACAGAGCCGGCATGATCATCGGGTTTCTACAATCGGCTCATGTCCATTCCCCAGACCTTCATCCAGGAGTTGCTCTCACGCGCTGACGTGGTGGAGATCGTCGGCCGCTATGTGCAGCTCAAGAAGGGTGGTGCCAACTTCATGGGCCTGTGCCCCTTCCACGGGGAAAAGTCGCCGTCATTCTCGGTCAGTCCGAGCAAACAGTTCTACCACTGCTTTGGCTGCGGCAAGAATGGCAACGCCATCGGTTTCCTGATGGACCACGCAGGCATGACGTTTGTCGAGGCCGTTAATGACCTGGCCCAGCAGTATGGTCTGCAAGTTCCGCAGGACGACGCAAGCCCCCGGGACCGGGCTCGCGCAGCCGAACAGCGACAAAAACAGACCACCTTGAACGACGTGCTGGAACGGGCAGGCGAGGCCTATCGCAAGCATCTCAAAGAGAACAACAAGGCCGTGGCCTACCTGCAAAAGCGTGGCCTGTCGGGCGAAGTTGCCAGGGATTTTGGGCTTGGCTACGCACCGGCGGGCTGGCGCAGTCTGGCCAGTGTCTTCCCGAACTACGACGACCCCTTGCTGGTCGAGAGTGGCCTGGTCATCCTCAACGCTGAGGAAGGCGAAGAGGAAAAACGTTACGACCGGTTTCGCGACCGGGTGATGTTCCCGATCCGCAATATCAAAGGCGAATGCATCGGCTTTGGGGGCCGGGTAATGGGCGATGAGAAACCCAAATACCTCAATTCACCGGAGACACCAGTCTTTAGCAAAGGGCGTGAACTGTACGGCCTGTTTGAGGCCAGGAACGCACTGCGCGACCACGGCTACGCGCTGGTGACCGAGGGCTATATGGACGTCGTGGCGCTGGCCCAACTCGGTTTTCCAAACACGGTCGCGACGCTGGGCACAGCCTGCACCGCCGAGCACGTGCAAAAACTCTTTCGCTTTACCGATTCGGTGGTATTTAGTTTCGATGGCGACGCCGCTGGGCGCCGCGCGGCACGCAAGGCGCTCGACGCTGTTCTGCCATTTGCCAACGATGTTCGCAGCGCAAAATTTCTGTTTTTGCCAGCCGAACACGACCCCGACAGTTTCATCCGCGAGTTTGGCCGGGAGGCGTTCGCCCGCTACATCAGCGAAGCCGTGCCTCTCAGTCGTTTCATGATTGACGCCGCGCGCGAGGGTTGCGATCTCAACACCGCTGAAGGCCGCGCCCACTTGGCCAGCAACGCCAAACCACTGTGGATGCCGCTGCCCGATGGCGCCCTTAAACGCCAGTTGCTCAGTGAAATTGCCGATCTGGTGCAACTCGCGAGTCGCGAATTGACAGACCTGTGGCTGCCAAAGGCAACGGAGCGCCCATTCGAGAAAGCCAAGCGCCACCGGCCGGCCAATGAATTTGGGGGTGACTACCCGGGCCTTGTCGCGCACTACGCGCAAGGTAACGCCTCACACACCCGCTGGAAGGGCCGTCCGCTACCAGCCAGTCGGGCTGATCATGCGACCCGGCTGCTGCTGGGCGACATGACCGCACTTGAAGTCCTGTCAGCAGAAGATCACACCATGCTGTGCGAACTGCCTGCCCCCTACGGTCCGCTGTTTGTCTGGCTGGAAGGCCAGTTGCACGAGCACGGCGCACAACCCTGGGCCGCCCTGCGTGAAGGCCTGCGCGGACACGATGGCGAAGAAGTCGCCGTGCGGCTCATGAGCGGACACGAAATCAGCGACGCCGACGATGCCCAGGCCACATCGAACGAGCTGCGCGACCTGCTCAACCGCATGCTGGTCGAACGGCTCAAGGCACAGGAAACCGAAGCGATCAACGCAGCAAGATCCGACCCGACGGCCCTGCAACGCTACCGCGAACTCCAGACCCGCCGCCGACAGTTGGAATCCACTCCTGCGTCGAATTCCGACCAGTGCAACGACACCTGAATTTGTTTTTTTCAAAGCGGAGCTATAATTACCCGCTATTTTTCGGCAAGAGCGACAGCAGCACCTCCGGGCCCAGCCAATCGATGACAACGTTCACAACCGGCTACCTAACCGCAAGGACTGCACACCAAATGTTCGCCCACCCATTTTGCCGACCGGAAGTCAATTCCTTTGTGACTCAAACGACGTCAGTCGTCTGATTCGCTCGTCTGTTCTGTCTGTTTCTGCAATTTTGAGGTCATCACATGCCTGCCCAAAAGCCCAAGAAGCCTGTACCCGGCGCAAAGAAACCTGCTGCAAAGTCTGCTGCAAAGTCTGCTGCAAAGCCAGAGGCCAAACCCGCGAGCCGGTCTGCGCCTTCAAAAGCCACAAGTGCTGTAACAGCCAAAACCCCCAACGCCCAACCTGAATCGAGAACCAAATCAGTGCCTGCATCAAAATCGTCGACCAAAGCGCCCATCGCTGAACCAAAAAAGATTGCTGCAAGCCCGGCACCCGCCGATACAGTGACCAAGAAAAAACCCGGTCGCCCCCCAAAAGCCGCGGGCGTGGACGCCGAGTCTTCACCAGCCACTGGCGCCAAGCGCGGACGCAAGCCCAAACAAGCCGACTTGTCAGACGGTGCCGACAACGCCGACATGGCAGACATCGAGGCCGATCTGGTGGGTGAACCGATCGTCACTGGTGAAAAGGTCAAGCCGCTGCGCATGAAAATCAGCAAGGCCAAAGAGCGCGCGCTGATGAAGGAGTTCGGCCTGGACGAGACCGTGCTGTCAGAAGAAGACATCGCCAAGCGCCGCCTGCGGCTGAAAGCCCTGATCAAACTGGGCAAGACACGCGGCTACTTGACGCATGGCGAGATCTCGGACCACCTGCCCGACAAACTGGTTGATGCTGAAACGCTTGAGGTCGTGATTTCGATGCTCAACGACATGGGTGTGGCAGTCTACGAACAGACCCCCGACGCCGAGACGCTTTTGCTCAACAACAATGGGCCGACTGCGGCCACCGAAGAAGAAGCCGAAGAAGAAGCCGAGGCTGCGCTCTCCACCGTGGACAGCGAGTTCGGCCGCACGACCGATCCGGTGCGCATGTACATGCGGGAAATGGGCACGGTTGAGTTGCTGACGCGCGAAGGCGAAATTGAGATTGCCAAACGCATCGAAGGCGGCTTGATGGCCATGATGGAGGCCATCTCTGCGTCTCCCGCCACGATTGCCGAAATCCTGCGCCTGGGCGAAGACATCCGCGAAGGCAAGGTCGTCATCACCACTATCGTGGACGGCTTTTCCAACCCGAACGAAGCCGACGATTACGTCGCTGAAGAAGATTTCGACGAGTTCGATGCGGCCGATGACGATGACGGCAAAGGCGGCTCCAAGGCGCTTACGAAGAAGCTCGAAGAACTCAAGCGCGAAGCCCTGACACGCTTCGACCGACTGCGTGAACTGTTCGAAAAAGTGCACAAGATCTACGACAAGGAAGGCTACGGCACGCCCAGCTACGTCAAAACGCAGAAGATGCTGAGCGAAGAGCTGATGTCAATCCGCTTTACCGCCAAGGCGATTGAAAAACTGTGCGACATGGTGCGCGCCCAGGTTGACGACATCCGCAAGAAAGAGCGCGAGTTGCGCCGCATCATTGTGGACAAATGCGGCTATCCGCAAGAGCAGTTCATTGCCAATTTCAGTGGCCGCGACAAGCACGGCAACAAAATTGCCAGCCAGCTCCTGAACTTGCAGTGGATTGAAAAGCAGACCACCCTGGGCAAGCCCTGGAGTGCCGTCATGGGCCGCAACATTCCGCCAGTGCAGGACCTGCAGCAAAAGCTTACCGACCTGCAGTCGCGCGTGGTGGTGCCATTGGACCAGCTCAAGGACATCAACAAACGCATGAATGAAGGCGAGTCTTCGTCACGCGCAGCCAAGAAGGAAATGATCGAGGCCAATTTGCGTTTGGTGATCTCGATTGCCAAGAAGTACACGAACCGCGGCCTGCAATTCCTGGACCTGATTCAGGAGGGCAACATCGGCCTGATGAAAGCAGTAGACAAGTTCGAATACCGCCGCGGTTACAAGTTCTCGACCTATGCCACGTGGTGGATTCGCCAAGCCATCACACGCTCGATCGCAGACCAAGCGCGCACCATCCGGATCCCGGTGCACATGATCGAAACCATCAACAAGATGAACCGCATCAGCCGGCAGCACCTGCAGGAGTTTGGCTTCGAGCCCGATGCCAGCGTGCTGGCCGAGCGCATGGAGATTCCAGAAGACAAGATCCGCAAGATCATGAAAATTGCGAAGGAACCGATCTCGATGGAAACACCGATCGGTGACGACGACGACTCGCATCTGGGCGACTTCATTGAAGACAATGCCAATACGGCGCCTATGGAAGCCGCGATGCAGGCCGGTCTGCGCGATGTGGTGAAAGACATCCTCGACAGCCTGACGCCGCGCGAAGCCAAGGTGCTGCGCATGCGCTTCGGTATCGAGATGACCAGCGACCACACGCTGGAAGAAGTCGGCAAGCAATTCGACGTGACGCGCGAGCGCATTCGCCAGATTGAGGCCAAGGCGCTGCGCAAGCTCAAGCACCCTTCCCGCTCTGACAAACTACGCAGCTTTACCGACAACCTGTAGGCTAGAGATCAGCGCCCCACCCTTTCAGGATCGGGGCGCTGCAATCCGGCGTCAATCGACCAGCGTGGCGTACACCAGATTGCGAAACAGCATCCGGTAGTACTCGCGCTGGTTTGGTGCCTGCAGCATCAGGCAGGCAAACAGGTCTTCTGCCGGATCAACGAAGAATGTCGTTCCGGCCATGCCACCCCAGAAATAGCTGCCGACTGATCCCGGCACCGGGGCCACACCAAGTTCCTTGCGAACTGCAAAACCCAAACCGAAGCCATAGCCCAACGGCAACAAGGCGCGGGACGCGCCTGCATTCACCCCAATCTCGCCCAAATGATCGGTCGTCATGAAGTCCACCGTTCTGGGCCCAAGCAGGCGCACGCCGTCGAGTTCCCCCCGATTTAACAGGAACTGCAAGAACCGGGCGTAATCAGCTGCGGTTGAAGCCAGCCCACCGCCACCCGATTCCATAGCCGGAACTTCCCGGACATCGATCACGCGCATCTGCAAACCACCCTCGGGGTCGCGCACAAACGGTTCCGCAATGCGGCCATGCTGCTGCTTGGGAACGGAAAATCCGGTGTCTGTCATGCACAAAGGTTCCAATACATGGGCCTGCAAATAGGCACCGAGCGGCTGACCACTGACGACTTCCAAAACACGCCCCAGCACATCGGTGGCCCGCCCATATTCCCAGACACTGCCGGGCTCGAACAGCAGGGGTAGCCCTGCCAGCACATGGGAAAACTCGGCATTGCTACGCCCGCGCGAACCAATCCTGGACTGGGCGTATTGCCGCTGTACGGCGGTACTGCCCATGAACTCGTAAGTCAGCCCGGCGGTATGGCGCAAGAGATCCTGGATGGTCGATGGCTGTTGCACGGGGCGCAACTGCAGAACACCATCAACCAGGCTGGCCACGTTCTGCGCTGCGTATTCGGGCAGGTACTTGGCCACTGGGTCACTCAAGAGCAGTTTGCCCTGTTCCATCAGCATCATGGCCGCCACTGACACGATCGGCTTGGTCATGGAATAAATGCGAAATATGGCGTCACGCGACATCGGCGTACCCAAGGCCGGGTCCAGCGCGCCAAGGCTTTCGAACAAGGCCAGCTTACCGTGGCGGGCAATCATCGCCACCGCGCCGGGCAAGCGCTGGCGGTCAACCTCGGCTTGCAGCACGTCCATCAGGCGCCGGGTGCGTTGCGGACACAGCCCCACGCTCTCAGGGCTGGCCAGCGGCAGCGCCAATGCGGGAGAAGTCGTCCCCACTTTTGCGCGACTCATGAGAACACCTCGGTGACAAAAATATCAAACAAACCGATCTCCAGAAAATCCAATGACAGACCCACGACGCGCCTCACGCTGCGGCGCTATTGTGCCTCCTGCAAGCTTCGCCACATGACCTTGCCGGCGCCGCTCTTTGGCAAAGCGTCAACAAACTGCACCACCCGCGGACACTTGTAAACGGCCATATGCTCCCGGCACCAATCAATGATGTCCTGCTCGCTCACCGTACCGCGGTGCGACGGCCGCAACACAATCACGGCTTTAACCGATTCACCGCGGTAGCTGTCCTTAGTCGAAATCACACAGGCTTCCTGAATCGCAGGATGCGCAAACATCAGCGCCTCCACCTCGGCCGGCCAGACCTTGAAGCCCGAGGCATTGATCATGCGTTTGAGCCGGTCCGTCAAAAAGAAATAGCCATCGGCATCGACATGCCCCAGGTCCCCGGATCGAAAAAATCGCTTGCCCTCGAACGCAATAAAGGCAGCCTCGGTCGCTTCCGGGCGCTTCCAGTAGCCCTGAAAGACCTCAGGTCCGTGGATGATGATTTCACCCTGCCCACCAACTGGCATTTCCTGCAGCGTATCGGGGTCGATGACGCGCGCATCGGTGCTCATGAACGGGATACCCAGGCACTGCTGCTTAGGCGCATCGGGCGGGTTGCTGTGGGACGGCGCCGCCGTCTCCGTCAAGCCGTAACCCTCCACATAGCGCAGGCCGAACTGTTCAAACAAGCGCTGCGCCACCGCCTGCGGCATGGCGGCCCCGCCGCCGCCAATGTAGACCAGACTCGTGAGATTGAAATGATCGAAATTCGGACTGCCCAGCAAGTCAATCACCATGGTCGGAATATTGGTCCAGTGCGTCACCTTCCAGGCCGAAATCAAACGGCCCGCCAGGTCCCGGTCCCAGCGTGGCATCAAGACCAGCGTGCCGCCGCTGCGGATGCTGGTATGCATCACGCTCACCATGCCGGTGATGTGAAACATCGGCACCACGACCAGCACCACGTTTTCTGTGCACCCATTGCCCCACAGTGCGCTGGCGATGGCGTTGTGCATGATGCTGGCATGGGTGTGCATGCAGCCTTTGGGCAGGCCCGTGGTGCCGCTGGTGTAGGGAAGAATAGCCAGATCGTCCGGCCCCACCGACAGCACAGACGGGCTCGCGATGGCGTTGAGGGCCTGCTCCCAGGAATGCACCTGGCCCCCTTGCAATGGCGGGAGCATGTGGCGTTTTTGCAACCAGTCCGCCCAGACCGCTGGTACCGCCTCAGCGCCGTTGGCTGCTGCGGAGGCATCGAACGCGTCCGTGAAATGGGTAACCAGCAGGTGCTCCAAACGCTGCACAGGCGCCAGCGCGTCGCTCGCCTGCGCCAGCTCGGCCGCCAGGTCGGAGGTCGTGATCGCCACTCGGGCATCGGGGTCCACAATGTAGTGCTTGAGTTCCGCCGCGCGGTTCATGGGATTGACCGGCACCACCACGGCATTGGCCCGCAAAATCGCAAAATGCGCAATCACCAGCTGCGGGCAGTTCTGCATATTGAGCAATACCCGGTCTCCCTTTTGGACACCCAAGGTCTGCAGGAAACCCGCCAGTTGCTCGGCTTGTCGCAACAGTTCGGCATAGCTGATGACCTGTCCAAAAAACACCAGAGCCGCTTTGCCCGGGTAGCGCCGGGCGTTGGTCTCCAGGTTGTCCCACAAGGACGCCTGCGGCAAACTAATGGCGTGAGGTAGACGCGCCGGCCAGAACCGGTAGTGCGCGCGATGGTCCGAATTGATCCGGGCGCCGGGAGAACTCGCAGACGGTTTCATAGTGTCTTCCTGATTGGTGGAGAGCAGCCGCGTCGTCAACGGCGGGGTCACAGGATAATGCCACGACGGGCGGTGACCAGCGCTGCATGTCACAGTCGGGACCACCGCGCCAAGCGCACGCCGCACCGTTTCGGCGCACCCAGGTGCGGCATGAATCCTGCTAGGTTTTCGGACATCACACTCGACCGCAACATTAAAAGGGAAAATCTCCAGCATCCTGTTTCAAGCGTAAACCCCGATTCCTGTGCCTCTTCGATGCTGTTACAGTTCTGGCTCCGGGAAATCGGGCCGGACGTTCTATCTATCCATTTTTGAACTTATTTTTTAACGGGAGTATCGTAAATGCACGCGAGTAAACTGAAAGTATTGGCCACCATCGTGGCTGCTCTGAGCGCCGTAATGGCCGCACCGGCCCACGCTGGCAAAACTCTGGACGGCATCAAGGCACGCGGCCAACTGGTCTGCGGCGTCAATACGGGTCTGGCCGGGTTTGCAGCCGCTGATTCGACCGGCAAGTGGGCCGGACTCGACGTCGACATCTGCCGTGCGCTGGCCGCGACCGTGCTGAGTGACCCGGAAAAAGTCAAATATGTGCCACTGAACGCCCAGCAACGTTTTACAGCGCTGCAATCCGGCGAAGTGGACATCCTGCCGCGTAACACCACCTTTACCCTGACGCGCGACGCCTCGCTTGGCCTGAGCATCACCGTGCCAAACTACTACGACGGCCAGGGCTTCATGGTGCCGCTCAAGAGCAAGATCAAGAGCGCCAAGCAACTCAAGGGGCAAACCGTTTGCGTGCAATCGGGCACAACCACCGAGAAGAACCTGACGGACTACTCCAAGGCTAACGCCCTGAACATCAAACCGGTTGTGTTTGAAAAGCTCGAAGCCGCCGAAAACGCTTATTTCACCGGTCGCTGCATCGCCTACACCACGGACGCATCCGGTCTGTCATCGACCCGTGCCAAGGTTGCCAAGGATCCGAAAGAGCACGTGATTCTGCCGGAACTGATTTCGAAAGAACCACTTGGCCCGATGGTGCGTCGCGGCGATGACGAATGGTTTGCCATCGTCAAGTGGGTCCAGTACGGCCTGATTGAAGCCGAAGAATACGGCATCACTCAAGCCAATGTCGAGAAGATGAAGACCAGCACCGACCCCGTGGTGCAACGTCTGCTTGGCGGCGGCAATGAAGACACCGGCAAACTGCTGGGTCTGGACAAAGATTGGCTGGCACGCGCGATTAAGGCCACCGGCAACTATGGTGAAAGCTTCGAGCGCAACGTTGGCCCGAGTTCGCCACTGGGCCTGCCACGTGGCCTGAACAACCAGTGGAATAAGGGCGGCTTGGTGTACGCCTACCCGGTCCGCTAAACAAAGTCCCTTCGCTGCTTGACTTAGAACGCGCTGCCGGTACCCAAAAAAGGACCGGCAGCTTTTTTATACTGGCACGAATGCTTCCGGCCCCAAAGACTTTCATTGCAAGCGCCATCGCATGACCCCAAAACCTCCCCCAACAAAGAAGAGCTGGTCCTGGCGCAGCCAGGCCTTCCGAGGTCTGATCTACCAGTTTGTCGCCGTCGGCCTGATTGTTGCCGTCGTCTGGTTCCTCGCGCACAACACGCTCTACAACATGAAGATCCGCGGCATCCAGAGCGGGTTCGACTTCCTCAGTGGCCCGGCCGGTTTTGACATCGGCGAAGGCCTCTATACCTTTGATTCGGCGCAACCCTACTGGCAGGCGTTTCTGGCGGGCCTGAGCAATACCTTGCGCGTCGCCGTCATGGGCATCATTCTGACCACCATCCTGGGCACGCTTTTGGGCGTGGGACGGTTCTCGCGCAACGCTCTGGTGCGCGGACTGTGCTACGCCTACGTGGAATGTTTCCGCAACATACCCGTCCTGCTGCAGTTGCTGATGTGGTACTTGCTGTTTACCGAAGTTCTACCAGCGGCCGCCGACGCGTGGGTGGTGGGCCCCTTCTTCCTGAGCAAGGGCGGACTGAGTTTTCCCATCCCGGTATGGGCTGCGGGTCAGTTCTGGGCTGCAGTCGGCCTGCTGGCAGGCGCCATTCTGGCGGTGTTGTACCGCAAATGGGCATTCCGGCGATTTGAAGCCACAGGCCAACTCAGGAGCATGTTCTGGGTTCCGGTGGTTATCACCTTGACCGTGAGCTTGCTGGGTTGGGCCGCCGGGGGTGCCCCGACCGCGTTTGAGTATCCGATCAAGGGCGAGTTCGCCATCGAGAAAGGTGGCTCGCTGACGCCCGAGTTTCTGTCGGTCCTGGTGGGCTTGACCGTATTCACTGCAGCCTTTGTGGCCGAAGTGGTGCGCTCAGGCATTCAGTCGGTGGCGCGCGGCCAAAGCGAGGCTGCGGCCGCGCTGGGCTTGGACCCGGGCCAAACCATGCGCTTGGTGCGACTGCCGCAGGCGCTGCGCGTCATCATTCCACCCATGACGAACCAGTATCTGAACCTCACAAAGAACTCGTCCCTGGCAGTGGCCATCGGTTATCCGGACGTGGTCTCGATTGCCAATACCGCGCTGAACCAATCAGGGCGTGCCGTCGAGTGCATTGCCATCGTGATGCTGGTGTACCTCACCACATCGCTCTCCACAGCAGTGCTGATGAACTGGTACAACAGCCGTGCCGCCATCATGGAACGTTGAAAGAGCTCCCCATGACCGCACAAACTTTTCAATCCATAGCAGCACGCCCTCTGCCTCTGAAGACCGAAGGCGTCGTCGCGTGGATTCGTAGCAATCTTTTTGGCGACATGATCACATCCATCATGACGCTCGTCATCGGTGGCGCATTGCTCTACGTGATTCCGCAATTCCTCGGCTGGGCGCTGGTTCGGGCGTCCTGGATTCCCAACTTCGACGCCTGCCGCGTTGAGGGCGTCGGAGCTTGCTGGGGCGTGGTGGCGGCCAAGTACCGACTCATCCTGTTCGGTCGCTATCCGTTTGAAGAACAGTGGCGCCCGTTGATTGCCACCAGCCTGATGCTGGGTCTGTTGGTTATGAGTTGCACCCGCGCCTTTTGGCGCTCCTGGATGGTCATCGTTTGGGCACTGGTGCTCTCGCTGTTCTTTGCCCTCATGTATGGCAACGTTGCAGGCTTGAGCAAGGTCGAAACTGACCGTTGGGGTGGCTTGCCGCTGACCATTTTGCTGTCCACCTTGTCCATGGTTTCTGCCTTCCCGATCGCGCTGCTCGTAGCGCTAGGCAAGCGCTCCAACCTACCAGCGATCCGGACCTTTTGCACCATTTACGTTGAGCTGATTCGCGGTGTGCCCCTGATTTCAGTCCTGTTCATGGCCTCCTTCATGTTCCCGCTGTTCATGCCGCAGGGTTTCACCATCGACGTGCTGATCCGCGTGCTGGTGGGCATCACCTTGTTTTCTGCGGCCTACATGGCGGAGATCATTCGCGGCGGCTTGCAGGCCATTCCCAAGGGGCAGATCGAGGCTGCAGCCACGCTGGGCCTGTCGTACTGGCAGACACAACGCAAGATCGTCCTGCCGCAGGCTTTGGCGATGGTGGTGCCGAGCATCATGAATAGCTTCATAGCGACCTTCATGGACACCTCGCTCGTGACCATTGTGAGCCTGTATGAACTTACTGGCGCGATGTCCATGGCCTTGAACTCCGACTCCGACTGGCGTCCGTTCAAGATCGAAGGTTACCTCTTCATTGCCATCATCTATTTCATCTTTTGTTTTTCCATGTCGCGCTACAGCATCTGGGTTGAAAAACAAGTCAACCGGGGCGCGCAGCGCTAGGGCCTAATCATCATGACAGAACCCATCATCAAATTCGACAAACTCAACAAGTGGTACGGCAACAACTTTCATGTGTTGCGCGACATTGACTTGAGCGTCACACCGGGCGAGCGCATCGTGATTTGCGGTCCCTCGGGCTCCGGCAAATCAACCCTGATCCGCTGCATCAACCGGCTGGAAGAGCATCAGCAAGGTCATCTCTACGTGGACGGCGCAGAAGTCACCGACGACGTCAAAGTCATTGACGACATCCGCAAGAAAGTTGGCATGGTGTTTCAGCAGTTCAACCTGTTCCCGCACCTGACGGTGCTGGAAAATCTGACGCTGTCGCCAATGTGGGTCGGCAAGATGCCCAAGAAGGAAGCCGAAGAACGGGCCATGGTCCAGCTCAAGCGGGTGCGCATCGCCGAACAGGCGGGCAAGTACCCGCTGCAGCTGTCCGGTGGTCAGCAACAGCGCGTCGCCATTGCGCGTGCCCTGTGCCTGAAGCCCAAGATCATGCTGTTTGATGAGCCAACCTCGGCGCTCGACCCTGAGATGATCAAGGAAGTGCTCGACGTCATGATCGAGATGGCCAGCGGCGGCATCACCATGCTGTGCGTCACGCACGAAATGGGTTTTGCCAAGGCAGTAGCAGACCGCGTGATCTTCATGGACGAAGGCCAGATCGTCGAGCAGAACAATCCGCAGGACTTCTTCAACAACCCGCAAAACGAGCGCAGCAAGGATTTCCTATCCAAGATCCTGGGCCATTGAGCCAGCGCATGAACCGTCCGCAACATCCTGGCGACGCCATCACCGATGTCCTGGGCCTGGAGGTCGGGCACTTCACCGACACGCGCCGCCCCACTGGCTGCACCGTAATCATCACGCGTGAAGGCGCCGTTGCCGGTGTTGACGTGCGTGGCGCGGCACCCGGCACACGCGAAACCGATTTGTTGCACCCCTCGAATCTGGTCGACCGTGTCCATGCCGTGCTGCTGGCAGGCGGTAGCGCCTGGGGGCTCGATGCCGCCAGCGGTGTGATGCGCTGGCTTGAAGAAAACAACATCGGCCTGCCGGTCGGCTTCGGACTGGTCCCGATCGTCCCGGCTGCGGTCCTATTTGATCTAGCGGTAGGTGACTTCAAGATCCGGCCTGACGCCAGCGCCGGTTACCAGGCCTGCGTGGCAGCCAGCCGCGCCGCACCGGTGCAAGGCAATGTCGGCGCTGGTGCTGGGGCCCTCATTGGCAAGATATCGGGGCTGGCGCGCGCCATGCGCGGCGGCATCGGAACCGCCTCAATCACAGTCGATGGCATCACCGTCGGCGCCATCATTGCCTGCAATGCCGCAGGCGACATCGTCAACCCCGCCACCGGTGCCATCATCGCCGGTGCACGCACGGCCGATGGCCAGTCATTGCGCGACAGCCGCGCCGCCCTGATCGCTGGCGAAGGGCCCAAACCGGTACTGGCCGGCACCAACACCACGATCGGCGTGATTGCGACGGACGCGGTATTGACCAAGACGCAAGCTCATCGCCTAGCAGTGGTTGCACACGACGGGTTGGCACGCAGCATCAACCCGGTGCACACGATGTCCGATGGCGACACGTTGTTTGCATTGGGCACCGGCAAAGCCGGCAAGACCGCCGACATGATGCTGCTGAGCACGCTGGCGGCCGAGGTCACGGCCCGCGCTGTAGTGCAGGCGGCACTGGCCGCCAAGGGTCTGCGCTGCGGTGACATGCACTGGCCCGCTGCGACGGACCTCGCGCAATCGACTACTTGAGCGCCTTGAAGCGCATGCGATGCGGCTTGGCGCCTTCTTCGCCCAGGCGTTTGCGCTTGTCGGCTTCGTATTCCTGGTAGTTGCCGTTGAAGAAGGTCCACTGACTGTCGCCTTCGCAGGCCAGGATGTGGGTCGCAATACGGTCCAGAAACCAGCGGTCATGGCTGATCACCATGATCGAGCCGGCGAACTCCAGCAAGGCGTCTTCCAGCGCGCGCAACGTTTCCACGTCGAGGTCATTCGACGGCTCATCGAGCATCAGCACGTTGCCGCCGGCGATCAAGGTCTTGGCCAGATGCAGACGACCGCGCTCACCGCCCGACAGGGTACCGACGCGCTTTTGCTGATCAGCACCATTGAAATTGAAACGGCCGCAATAGGCGCGGCTGGCCATCTGGAACTTGCCCACGTTCAAAATGTCCAGGCCACCCGACACATCCTCCCAGACCGTCTTCTCATTTGACAGGTCATCGCGGTTCTGGTCCACGAACGCCATCCTGGCAGTGGCGCCAATCTTGACTTCGCCGCTGTCGGGTTTTTCCTTGCCCGCAATCATGCGAAACAGCGTCGACTTGCCAGCGCCATTCGGCCCGATGATGCCAACGATGGCGCCGGCCGGCACCTGAAAGCTCAGGTTGTCGATCAGCATGCGATCACCAAACGATTTGCTGACGTTGGTGAACTCGATGACGTCGTTGCCGAGTCGCTCCGCCACCGGGATGAAAATCTCGTTGGTTTCGTTGCGCTTCTGGTATTCGAAATCGGACAGTTCCTCAAAGCGCGCCAGACGCGCCTTGCTCTTGGCCTGGCGTGCCTTGGGGTTCTGGCGCGACCATTCCAGTTCTTTCTTCAGCGCCTTGGCGCGTGACTCTTCGCCCTTTTGCTCTTGCACCAGGCGCTCCTGCTTTTGTTCCAGCCAGGAACTGTAGTTGCCCTTGTAGGGCATGCCGTTGCCACGGTCGAGTTCCAGAATCCACTCGGCTGCGTTGTCCAGAAAATAGCGGTCATGGGTGATGGCGACCACGGTACCCGGATAGCGTTGCAGGAACTGCTCAAGCCAGTCCACCGATTCGGCGTCCAGGTGATTGGTAGGCTCATCAAGCAGCAACATGTCGGGTTTCGACAGCAGCAGGCGGCACAAAGCCACGCGGCGCTTTTCGCCCCCCGAGAGCACGCCAACCTTGGCGTCCCACGGTGGCAAGCGCAGGGCATCGGCGGCGATCTCAAGCTGGTGCTCGGAGTCGGTGCCAGCGCTGCCAATGATGGCTTCCATCTTGGCCTGCTCTTCGGCCAGTGCATCAAAATCAGCGTCTTCCTCGCCGTAGGCTGCATAAATTTCTTCCAGCCGCGCCTTGGCGTTCAGTACATCGCCCATACCGGCTTCAACGCATTCACGTACCGTCTGTTCCGGATCGAGTTGCGGCTCCTGCGGC
>Ga0194060_10000387_pt1 | contig 32450 bp, 34 predicted proteins | sample SepL225m_MetaG_FD_163427 | JGI IMG/M metagenome (GOLD analysis project Ga0194060, IMG submission 163427) | Anoxic zone freshwater microbial communities from boreal shield lake in IISD Experimental Lakes Area, Ontario, Canada - Sep2016-L222-5m | ecosystem: Environmental > Aquatic > Freshwater >...
CCTTTAAATCAGTTTTAGAAATTGGTAATACTTGTTTAATATTTGGCTTTTGAGTTAAAGCCGAAATAAAATCGGTGTAAGCTATTAAAACCTTATCATAACGCTCCGCACTATATTCATCAATCAATAATTTTGATATTGGAAGTATGTCTGAAAGAGATATATTGTCTGGTAGATCCGTGAAACTTGCAATAACATTTTTGTCTAAACGTCTAATTGCAACATCGCCCTTTTTCCCAACTGTAATAAAATCGAAATTAATATTTTCATTTGTTGTTTTGAGTAAAGAAATCACCCTTTTGATAACCTGGGCATTATATGCTCCACACAGACCACGATTTGAAGTAATTAAAACAACTAAAATATTTTCCTTCCCACCCTTCTTGTCACGCTGAATAAAAAGTGGATGAGTAGATTCATCTAAATTTTTTGCTATAGATGTAAGTATCTCCCAAGAGTAGCCAGCATATAGGCGAGAAGCCAAGGTGGAAGAAACAGCGCGCTTCATTTTGGAAGCAGAAACAAGCTCCATCGCTTTTGTGATTTTCTTTGTATTCTTTACGCTTTTTATTCTTCTTTTAATTTCTTTGGTTCCGGCCATAATAATTAGGTTCTAGGTTATAGCTTCTAGGTTCTAGCTAAAATTCTTTTTAAAATCTTCCAGCACTTTTTTTAATTCCTCCTCCCCTTTCTCATCCCACATTTTTTTCTCAGCAACTTGTTTGTAAAAAACCTTTGCATTGCGTTCAATATATTCTATAAGTCCTTGCTCAAACTCCTTGATTCTATCTATTGCAACATCATCCATAAAACCTTTTGTAAGTGCATAAAGAGTAACAACCTGATGCTCAATCTTTACCGGAGCGTATTGCAACTGCTTCAAAACTTCAATAGCTCTTTTACCACGTTCTAGCTGACGCTTGGTAGCATCATCAAGGTCAGAACCGAATTGAGCAAAAGCCTCAAGCTCACGGAATTGGGCCAGGTCAAGTTTCAAAGTACCTGCGACTTTCTTCATAGCCTTGATCTGAGCAGTAGCACCGACACGAGAGACAGAAAGGCCGACGTTTACTGCTGGACGAATACCTTTGTAAAATAAATCTGTTTCCAAGAAAATCTGTCCATCTGTAATAGAAATAACGTTCGTTGGAATATAAGCGGACACGTCGCCTGCTTGAGTTTCAATAATAGGCAATGCTGTTATTGAACCTCCGCCGTATTGTGTATTTCTTCGGCAAGCGCGTTCGAGTAAACGAGAGTGCAAATAGAAAACGTCGCCAGGATAAGCCTCACGGCCCGGAGGACGACGCAACAGAAGAGAAATTTCACGATACGCTACAGCGTGTTTGGAAAGGTCATCATAAATAATCAAAACGTCTTTTCCTTGATCCATAAAATATTCTGCAATAGATACTCCGGTATAAGGTGCAATATAAGAAAGAGAAGCTGCCTCGGATGCTCCCGCAGAAACTATCACTGTGTATGCCATCGCTCCACCGTTTTCCAGACGAGCTTCAATTTTTCTAAGCTTAGAATCCTTTTGACCAATAGAAACGTAAACACAAATCATATTTTGTCCCTTTTGGTTAAGAATAGTATCGATTGCTATTGCGGTTTTGCCTGTTTGGCGGTCTCCGATGATAAGCTCACGCTGCCCGCGGCCTATTGGAATAATCGCATCGATAACCTTGATACCAGTAGAAAGTGGCTGATCCACAGAAAGACGGGTGATAACTCCGGGAGCAACTTTCTCGATAGGATAAGTTTTTTCTGCCTTAAGGGCACCCTTGCCATCAATAGGGACACCAATAGCATTAACAACACGACCTAAAATAGTATCAGAAACAGGAATTTCAAGAATTTTTCCAGTTGCAGTAACTGCATCTCCCTCTTTAACTTTGGAAAAATCTCCAAGAATAATAACACCCACAGTATCTTCTTCGAGGTTTAGAGCCACACCAGTTTCTCCTCCGGGGAAAGTAACCATTTCGGAAGATTTGATATCAGAAAGTCCTGAAACTTTTGCAATACCGTCAAAAACTTCCAAAACCTTGCCCACCTTTTCAACTTTAATCTGAGCTGAAAAATTCTCTATTTCTTTTTTTAAATTTTCTACTATGTGGTTTGTGCTCATATACTCTTTGTTAAATATTCTTGTAATTTCTCAATTTTATTTTTAAGTGTTAAATCTATAACTTCATCATTTACCTCTATCTTGAATCCCCCTAATAATTTTTCATCAAAATTTGAAACTATACTTATCTCTTTTGCTCCGTAACGTTTTGCTAGTATGTGCTCGAGTTCTTTCTTTATCTTCTCGCTTAATTCTCCCTTGCTCGTTACCCTGGCTACTACCCTGCCTTCTTCTTCATTTATAATTTTATCTAAACTAAAAAGTATGTCTTTTGTTTTTGACAGCAATCGCTTTCGATCTAAAAATTGAATTACTCTTTTAAAAAATATAGACTGCTCGACGTGGTTTTTGTCCTTTGATGACAAATATATTGCTCGAGCTATGTCATTGTTTGTTAATGTTGCCATTTGTAAAAAATACTATATATTACCTAACTCTTTGGCAGTTTTTTCATTATATGATTCATTTACCTTGCCACCAAGTAATTTTTCTGTTGCCTTCATCGTAAGATCAACTATTTCCTTCTTTGCTTCTTCAACCATTTTAACTTTTTCTGCCTCTAAAATTTTCTTGCCATTTTCGATTGTTTTAGCTACTTCCTTCTTTGTGTCTTCGAGCATTAATACTTTTGTATTTTCTGCTTCCTTTTTACTTTCCTGAAAAATTTTATTAGCTTCATTTTTAGCTTTGAGAAGAGCACTTTCATACTCTACGTGTGTCTTCTCCAAAATAAGCGCATTTGCTTTGGCATCATCAATTCCTTTTGCTATCTTTTCACTTCGCTCTGCCATTAACTTAGAAAGTGGTTTGAGAGCAAAGATATACAAGACAACAAACACAACACCAAAGTTGATTGCTTGAGCAATAATAATTTTCCAGTCTATGTGAAATGTAGAAATAATTGATTCCATGGGGTTTATATTTGTATTTATTCCTCTCCCCCTTAACAAGGGGGAGAATGAGAGGGGGTGCTTAATTATAATTCACCTCACCCCAACCCTCTCCTTGTGAAGGAGAGGCGGAATTAAAATGGTTAAATTGAAAACGCGATAACAAGCGCATAAATTGCGATTGCTTCTGCGAATGCACATGCGAGAAGCATAGGGACAAGAATCTTGCCTGCTGCTTCTGGATTGCGTCCGATTGATTCCATAGCTTTTGAACCAATCATACCGATAGCGATAGCAGGACCTACTGCTCCGATCGCCATGACGACTGCTTTTGCGAATGTTGCTGAATCCATATATGTGTTTTGCTTAACTAATAATAATTTCGACTAATTTTTAATAATTTTCAGCCCTAGGCTGATTTGCCTTTGGCAGAAAACTCAACCCCCCAGACTTTCATGTTCATGGTGTTCCTCGTGCTCGTCATGATCTGTCGCTCCTATCGTGAAGTAAACAACAAGCAAGATTGAAAAGATCAGGGCCTGAATGACTCCTACCAATAATTCTAAGAAAAGAAACGGAATAGGAACTACATATGCGACCAAAGCTGCCATAGATGCCAAGAGAACTTCTCCAGCAAAAACGTTTCCAAAAAGACGGAAGGAAAGCGAAGCAACCTTTGCGAATTCACCGACAATTTCAATCAAACCAACAAAGAACGTAATAGGTGCAACGATTATAGTCGTTGGCTCATGACGAATTTTGGTAAATATTCCTCCGAGCACTTTTAGATTAACATATTTATTAAAAGTTTTCCATAAACCTATGGAAAACACACCGAAAAGATTTGCCCCCAGAACAGCCATAGCAGCAAGGGCAATAGTTGTATTAATGTCAGCAGTACCTCCGCGAATAAATGGGATAAACGCCAACCCATGTTCACCTTGTTCTACAAGACCAAAACCCCCTAAAGGCAAAATGCCAAACCAATTATTTATTAAAATAAAGAAAAAAACAGAAATAGCTATTGGGAAAATTTTCATGGAGAGGGCTCTGTTGTTTGTTACTTGATCACAAAGACTGAGTCCTTCCTCTATTACTATTTCAAATGTATTCTGCAACTTTCCAGGAATTTCTTTGAGTTTTGTTCGTATCGCTATTGCTAAAATTATAATTACTGCAACAACTATATAACTAGTAAATAGTGCATTTGTAAGAGTAAAATTTTCAAAATGATAAACTGGCTCGGCAAACAATGTAACTTCGTGGGAGATTTCACCGGTTGGCGCAGCCCCATCCAGAGTAGTTAATTCTTTTACTATTTCCTTTTCTGTTTGTGTAGCCATATTATTAAATATTAATTTCTATTTGTATTCTTATTCTCTCCCTCCTGTAATTTCTTTATATAAGATTTTGTTGTTCTATAAATTCCAAAACAAGTCACCAGAAACCCAAATACAGCAAAACAAAGAAAAATAACAGGCTTTGTTCCAAAGCGTATATCTAGCATCTTACCAAATATTAGCGCTAGCACAATAGGTACAACTATCCACGTAGAAACCTCACTAAGTATCTGCATTCCAGGCTTCCACCAAGGACTAGAGTTCTTTGAACTTTGTTTGTCATTTTCCATGTGAGCGTGGATGGGATCGAACCATCGGCCTCTGTCTTATCAGGACAGCGTTCTACCACTGAACTACACGCTCGTACAAATAACATTAAACAATAACAACTCGATTCATAAACAGCGTTCGGACTTTATCCGGCCACGCCGGGACTGAACTACACGCTCGAAACCATATTTTACAATATCATCCCCGTAGCGTCCTATACTTAACTACAGGCTCAGAAATTATTTAAAACAACATAAGAAATATAACAGAAAAAAATAATTTGAGCAAACAAAAACCCTACCACTCGCGAGTGACAGGGCAATTGTTTTTGAGATACGAATTTAAATTAGTATTCTCGGCGTCCACCTCCATTGCCACCGTAACCACCTCGGTCATTGCCGCCAGTTCTTGGTGGGCGAGCTTCCATAGGTCTAGCCTCGTTGACTGTAAGTTTGCGTCCTTCAAATTCTTGTTCATTGAACATAGAGATAGCTTTTGCAGCTGCATCAGCACTATCCATTTCTACGAATCCAAAACCTTTTGAACGACCAGACATTTTGTCCATGATAATCACAGCGGATACTACTGACCCTGCCTGTGCAAAGAGCTCTTTGAGAGCATCCTCTTGTGTACTGTAAGGGAGCCCCCCTACATATAGCTTTGTAGCCATACTATTACTTCTTCCTTTTTTCCTAAAAAGGACAAAAAACTACTTAATAAAACGTAGAAACTCTTTTCGCTAGGTGAGAAACTACACTAAAAGTATAGCCTAACACCTATTGAAAGTCAAAAATCGGTGTGTGGAAATACTATATATAAAACTAAATGCAAAACGATACACAATAATTTATATTAAATAAGAAATGGTCGGAAGAGGGCGTGTTGCCCTGTTCCGACCCTTTGGTCGCCTACCTTTTCACTGGAATGAAAAGGGAGGGCTGCTTGAAGAAGAACTCGGCCAGCATCTCCTCGAGGAGCGGCTGGACAAATTCTCTGATCTCGGCTACCGGGATGCCGGTCTCCTTGGCTACTATGCCCATCTGTCTCATGTTGTTCTGAGACAGCTCTACCCCATGCTTACGCATGAGGTACTTGATTATAGACACAGCAATCTCACCCCTACGACTGTCTTCCATCTTGTACCCCCCCTTCATCATGAGACCATTTCTGGTTCCTGGGAAGCAATCTTCCCCTTTGGAATGCGAAAGTCGGGATGTCCTGCTTCTCCTAGTGCGTCGATCATGCATTCAAGATCGATCTCTATCTCCCGGTCACACTTCGGGCATGATATTACAATAGTGCGACGGTTCTCTCTCCATGCGAGCCGAACTATCTCCATCGAACATCCGTAGCAACGACCGATAGATGCGCTCTTTGCCATGGTGTCACCCCCAGATTGTTTACATCAGGAACTGGCTCAACAAAAGATTACATTAGAAAAGATAATATATCAAGAAAAAAAATTCAATATAAAATAAGACCCAAAGATTAAAGACGGAAGCCTTGCTTCCGTCTTTAATCTTCTTCTTCGTCCCCCACTGCGCCAGATTCTATGTCATCTATTATAGGACCGATACCTCCTTCTAGAATTTTTGGTAAATTATGCCAGGATTTTTTGATACGGTGGTCGGTCACACGGTCTTGAGAATAGTTATAGGTGCGAATTTTTTCTGAGCGGTCCCCAGAACCAATTTGCCCTTTTCTTATACCAGCATGTTTTGCTGCTTCTTTTTCTTCTTCTAATTGCTGAAGTTTCGCAGTCAAAATCATCATCGCTTTCTCACGGTTTGCAAGCTGACTTCTTTCGTTAGTAGAACGGACATCGAGCCCAGTAGGTATGTGAATAATACGGACAGCAGTCTCAACTTTATTTACATTTTGTCCACCCTTACCACCTGAACGAGAATATTCCATATCAAAATCTGCAGGATTTATTATAAAATTAACTTTTTTTCTTATTGGCAATACTGCGACAGATGCAGTAGATGTGTGCACTCGGCCATTCTTTTCTGTTGCTGGAATTCGTTGCACTCTATGCACCCCTGTCTCATATCTTAATTTCTTGAAAACATCTTTTCCTTTTATTTCAAAACTAGCTTCTTTGTAGCCATTCAAATCACTCTTTGATTCATAATTTACTTTCCATTGCCAGCCTTCTGCTTCCGAGAACTTCTCATACATATGCGCCAGCTCCCAAGCAAAGAGAGATGCCTCATCTCCACCAGCTCCAGCTCGCACCTCGAGGACTATCTCGTTTGGAAATTCATCTGCTTCTTTATCCTTATTTAAAATATCTTGAACCTGCCCTTCTACTCTATCTCTTTCTTCTTGAATAAATTTAAGTTCCTTGGCTGCCATCTCATGTAAACTTTCATCACTTGCAAGCATCTCTCGCACTTCAGCTTCCTCACGATTCAAGCGCTCTAAAATACCAGCCAAATAGCTCGTATTGTGATCCTTCTTTAATTCTTCTAAATCTAGAGTCATATAAATAAAATAACATAAATTTGTCGCAGGCGCACTTTTTAGAAAGCCTTGCGCAGAAGCTTAGAAAATAAAAATGGTATTCCATTTATTATTTTCTTGAGCGACGAGCAGTTCGCTGGCAAAGCTTTGCCAGATAGATTGCTTTATAAAAAGTCGTGCCAAGAAAGAATTTAGATTATTTTTTAGCTTTTACAGTAGCAGCAGCTCGTTTCTTGAATCTTTCTACGCGTCCAGCGGTGTCCATGATCTTTTCATTTCCAGTATAGAATGGGTGACACTGACTGCAGATTTCCATTTTTATTTCAGGCATTGTTGAGCCAACTTCAAAAACCGCCCCGCACGCGCAGGTTGCCTTTGTTTTTAAATCATATTTTGGATGTATATCTTTTTTCATTGCTCCGAAATGTTATCACAACTTTAGCTTGAAAGCAAATCCATGTCTGCCTGTATGCTTGTAGCTTTCTTCATAACTCCATCACCATAAAAGGCATTTGCTTTCTTGTTCCAATTACTACCAGCATAATACTTTAGTGCTGCAGTTCTCTCGGCCGTAAATCCGCCATTATCAGCGCCGAGCTCTCCGAGATAAATAGACGAAGCCATAAATGCATGTTCTGGGTCCCATGGGTTTGCCATACCTACAATATTCAAGGCAGCTGCAATCTTCTTGGCATAAAGTTCCCATGTTGAAGGAATAAACTGAGAAGGGCCTATAGCTCCACCCCAGCCACCGTTCCATGGGCACGACACCGGCATAGAATATGGATTGAGTCCTAATGCTGTAGTTATACGTTCAAATGGCGCTTGGTCACGGTCTGGTTTCATTACAGCCTTCCAACTCTTTGATGGTGGATCGGTAGGACGATTGCAAGTACCGATATTGGCACCCAAGTTTGTTTCCTGCGTAATAATTGCTAGCAAGAATGCCGGACGCACACCAGTCTTGACTTCAGCTTCCTGCGCATACTTGAGAGCAGTACCAAAGGGAATTGCTTTTGTATCACGCAACTGAAACAAGGCATTGCGAATCTTGTCTGCCCTAACTTTTTTTTCTGCAGCAAGCTTCTGGAACTCTGCTTCTTTGTTCTTTGAAATAGCTAAAAGCTGTTTCTGGTTAGCCTCGGTTTTCGCTACAGTTTTTTGTGCATTTTCTAACTCTGCTTTTGCGTCAATCTCAGCATTTTGTTTTTTTTCTAGATCCTGCTTTGCAACTTCAGTTTGCGTTTTTACACCGTTAATTACATCAACCGAGCTTTTGATTGCTTGTTTGATTGAAGAATAAGACTCCATATCACTGTAAAAATTTGAAATAGAATTATCAGAAAGGACCAGGTGCACTAAATTTTCTTCGTCAAACTCGTTTGTATTACGAAGCAACTGCGCCAATGATTCATGTTCACGCTCAATCTTGCTAGATAAAGTCTGGATAGTACTTACTTTTTCTGCGATATTTACCTTCAACTGCGCAATAACGAGCCCGCGAGCTTTTATTTTTGCTTTTAATGCATTGATTTGAAGTGTGAGTTTCTTAACTTCGGAGGCATAGTTAGTACTTTGTTTATTCTGACTCTCCAGTTGTTTTACCAATGACGCGTATTCTGCCTCTATTTGAGTAAGCTCACTTCTACAGTAATCCTTGTCAGGCTGGCTAGAAGCGACATTCAGAGTCAAACAGTCAAAAACTGCAGTGGCGGTTGGTACGCGAAAGGATGAAAACATCAGAACTGCGCCTAAAAAAATAAAAACTACGGCTTTCTTTACCATAGTTTTTATTATAACATATTTTAGTATAAATTTTTCTATTTTTTCTCTGCTTTTTCCTCAGTTGTAGGTGCACCTTCTACACCTTCTTCATCTTTCTTGCCCTTCTTCTCCACCTCGATAGCAGATAGGTCAACAGGGGCTGCTACTTCTTCTTTCTCCTCAACTTGAGCAATAATAGAAGCAACAACTTCAGTACCATGTGTAATAGCAGTAACTCCAGTAGGCAATTTGATATCGGAAACGAAAATCTGGTTTTCCAAGGTCTCAAGTGATGAAATATCAACAACAAGATTGTGTGGAAGATCAGCTGGAAGAGCGACAATTTCAATTTCGTGAACAACCTTTACAAGGTTTCCAATTCCGCTCTTCACTGCATTTGATATACCAATGAACTCAAGAGGGACTTTGACATGGATTTTCTTTTTCATATCGATAGCCAAGAAGTCCACGTGTATGGGCTCACTTGTCACAGGATCAACCTGAACATCATGAATAAGAACATCAATATCACCTTTTAGCATTCCAATTTTAACAGCAGAAGACTCTCCTGCTTCACGCCAAACTTTCTTAAATTCAACAATCGAAACCGAAATAGAAGTTGATTCTTTTCCTGCACCATAAAATACAGCCGGAATTTCTCCCCCTTTTCTTAAAGTATCTAGTTTAACATTTGTTTCTCTATTTTTAGCTTTGATTATAAACATAGAGATAGTATATATAAAAATGATTAAAAAGCAACTCTAAATCCCTCAAAACTATAAACTGGGCAATTAATTAAACTTTATGAGTGGCTTTGTGCTCAACAGCTATATGACTTGCGATGTATTCCTTTGTACCACCTAATTTTTCGGTTGGTACTTTCTTGCCTGGGTTAAAAATATTTTTGGGATCAAAAATTTCCTTTATTTCCTTAAAAATTGAAACAATTCTATCTCCATACATTTTTTGTAAATACGGAGTTCTAATAATACCATCGTTGTGTTCAGCAGTTATGGAGCCATGATATTTTATCACAAGGTCATAAACTTTTTCTCCGAGCTCCATTATTATTTTTGCAGTATCTGGACGCTTGAAATCCATAAGTGGAATAATATGAAAATTACCATCTCCCACATGTCCTGCAAGTGTAAATGTTAGTTTATATTTGTTCAGAATATTATTTAACTCCGGAATAAATTTGGGTAGAAACTCTGGACGCACAATGATGTCATCTATAAATGGAGCCGTGCGCATTCCCTTTACATGCTTTCGAAGCAATGCAAAACTTTCTCTTCGTATGTCCCAATACTTGTTTGCTTCTGCTTCTGACTTTGTAATATGAACATTTAACTTAAAATCTCTTATTTTTTTGACTAACTTAATACATTTCTCATTTACATCATTTTCATCATTACCAGCAAACTCAACCAGAATAATCAAATTTGGAAATCCACTTGTGAGCATAATAAATGCCTCCGGCAAAAAGCTCCATAGAAATTTGAACATTCCAATAAACCCTTTGTTTTTAAGAAAATCTGGGAAAAACTTCACCGCCAACTTCATCGTCTTGTCATCATAGGTTTCAAGTGTTTCAGGATTTAATGTCAAAAGCTCGTCCACTAGACGACCAAGCGACCCCATATCCTTATCCTTCAGAAATATTGCAACAAGCTTCGAGTGCTTATTCTCAGGAATTAATTTCAATGTCATCTCTGTAGTTATGCCAAGTGTTCCCTGCGAGCCCACTAGAAGTTTATTCAGGTCAAAAAATTCTGTTGCAACCCTGTCGCGATTTAAAACATTCCAAATATAATATCCTGCAGAGTTTTTGGATACACGTGGCTTCGCTTGTTTTATCTCTTCTTCATTTTTAATTATTAGTTCATAAATATTTTTATAAACATTTCCTTCGTAGTCACCTTGAGAAATTTTTGCTTCGAGCTCTTCCTTTGAAAGCGACTTAACTAAATATTCGTTGCCATCAGCAAAGACAACCTTGGATGATAAAACATAGTCCTCCATTTTGCCATATTTTAATGTTCTTTCTCCTGCAGAATCATTACCATACATTCCTCCCATAGCGTTCAAACTCTTCGATGCTGTGTAACAAGGCAAGATCAAACCTTTACTTAAAGTTATTTCCTCAAAATCTCTATAAAACATACCTGGTTCTACGGTAATATATGAAGGTAATAGTGGATAAACACTAGAATAGTCATTAGAAACTGTCTTCTTGCGCCCCGGGATAAGGTTATCCGTTGGTAATGGCCCACCCACAAGTCGATTCATATATTTACTAAAATCTAGAATTATTGATTCTCCAATTGCCCCACCAGACATATCTGTCCCCGCGCATCTCGGAGTAATAGATAAATTTGCACCTCCTTGCTCAGAATTCGAATTGTTTATTTTGTTTTCTTTTACCCATTTCACTAAATTTTTTACATCTTCAGCGTCTTTTGGAAAATATACTGCCCGAGGTCGAACCTCAAGTAAACTCGCGTCATGAGAATATTTCACGAGTGTCGCCTCGCTATCATCAATATCTCCTTTAAAAAAATTTTGTATTTCTTCTTTCATTTATTTTATATACTGCCCGACAGAGGCATCACTATTATTTTTGGCAATTAGAAGCAACAATGCTTGGGCCTCGGCAGTGCCTGAGGAATTTCTAGCCCAGAACTCGAGTACTCTGTTTTGGATTGCACGACTGTATGAAAAAGTTAAAGGCCAAAGAAGAGGACTTTCTTTATGCATAGTATTCAGATTCATTATTGCATCTTCTTCACTCTGTCCTCCAGAGAGGAAAACTATACCCCCAATGTGCGCAGGCACATGCTCTCTCAAACATTTGAGCGTCATACGAGCAACCTCCTCGGGAGAAGACGCCGGGGCATCTTTTCCTGGAAGAACCATACCAGTTTTTAGAATAAGCCCAGGAATAAAAATACCAAAATTTTGTAATTCAAAAAAAAGTACATCAAAGTTGTGTGCCATAACCTCATAGCATTTCTCAATACTATGGTCACCATCCATTAAAACTTCTGGTTCAATAATAGGAACTATATCTAACCCTTGGCATATTAATGCATATTTTAATAATGTCGTTGTGTTTTCTTTTATACAATCTTCTGACGGACTATTTTCCCCAATATTATAAACAACACGCCATTTTGCGAAAGTAACACCCATTTTTTTGTATTCTTTAAGCCTATTAGACAATACATCTAACCCTTGTGAAATTTTCTCGTTTGGGTGTAATGGAAAATCAACTAGGCCTTGGTCAACTTTTATACCAATATCTATTCCTTTAAATTGTAATTTCGAAGTCAGACTTTTACTGTCTTTTGCGTACTCTCTAATAGTTTCATCAAAAAAAATATATCCTGAAACATATTTTTCAATATTTGGCGCTGTTATCAAAAGCTCTCTGTACTCTCTGCGTTTTTCTTCAGTTTGTGGAATACCCAGCTTTTCAAAACGTTTATTGCATGTAGCAACGCTCTCATCTATAGCCAAAATTCCTTTTGGTGTTTTTGTTAGTCGAGCAACTATTTCTATAAGTTTGTCTTTATTCATCATTCAAAAATTTTAATTATTAAACAATATAATTATAACATGTACATATAATTCCTGGCGAGTAAATTGCTATTTAAGTAAGTCTATTAGTAATTGTTTTGCTACCCCTGGATTAGCACTTCCTTTTGTTTCCTTCATAATTTGACCCACCAGAGACATGATCGCAACTTCTTTGCCACCACGATAATCAGCTACAACCTTGGGATTAATATTTATTATTTTCTCTGCAATTTCCTTTAGTGCCTCTGCATCATTACTTTGTAATAAATTTTTCTCTGTTGCTATTTTTAGTGGCGACTCATCATTTATCACAATCATTGCCAAAATGTCTTTTGCCGCACGAGAGGAAATTTTGTTTTCTGTAACTAAGTTTATTAATTCAGAAAAATTATCAGCGCTTGGAAGCTTGACATTCTCATTTGATTTTCTAATACCCAAAAAGTCTGAGACAGTGTAATTTGATGCTATTTTAATTTTATTTTCATCTTTCAAAATATCAGAAACTTTTTCAAACCATGTACTTAGAACCAAGTCATTTATATATACCTCTATATCTTCATCCTTAACACCAAAATCTTTTTTATATCTAGCACGTTTAGCTTCTGGCAATTCAGGTAAATCCTGCTTCATCTTCTCTAAATGAAAAGCCTCGTGAAGCTTGAGCTTGGGTAAGTCTGGGTCGGGAAAATATCTGTAGTCCGCGCTTCCCTCCTTTTTTCTCTGAGAAAATGTTTTCTGTTTGCTTTCATCCCACCCACGCGTCTCCTGAATGATTTCGTCTCCTTTACCTTCTTCGAGAAGAGCTGTCATCCTGTCCACTTCATATTTTATAGCCCTCTCAACACTACGGAAGGAATTTAAATTTTTAACTTCTACTTTTATACCAAGTTTCTTTGGATCTGTTGAAACAGAAATGTTTGCTTCTACTCGCATCTCTCCTTTTTCCATATTCGCTTCAGACACTCCCAAGTACCAAAGTACAAGCTGAAACTCCTTTGCAAATCTTGATGCTTTCTTTGCTGTTTCCTCAGAATTTTCAAATGTGTGAGGCTCGGTGACGAGCTCCATGAGTGGCACACCCGCTCGATTGAAATCAACCAGAGAGAAATCTCCTCGGTCATGCTTGTTATTTGCTGTGTCTTCCTCCAAGTGCACGCGAGTAACATCCATATCAGCCAAACGCCCTCCCGATACTATTGGATATTTATACTGAGAAATTTGATACCCTTTTGGAATATCTGGGTAAAAATAATTTTTCCTATCAAACTCTGTAAAGTCAGCAATCTTTCCATCTAAGGCAAGTCCTACTTTAATTACATTCTCTATTGCCTTTTTATTAATAACGGGCAACGCCCCTGGATGCGCCATGCACACAGGACAAATATTTAGATTTGGCTTTTCTTCGTCGGGGTCATTCTTGCATGCGCAAAACATCTTTGTCTGTGTTTTTAGCTCTGCGTGTATTTCTAGCCCAATTGTCGGATAATATTTATTAGTCATTTTCCAAACAAAAATTTATTTCTTTTTTAATATTTTTACTAATTCATCTCTAAACTTCTTTACAGTTTTGTCATCATAAAGAGTAAGTGAAAAAACTTTTACATCTAACTTTTCAAATTCCTTCACTACCTTAGCAACCAACTTTGTGTCTTCTATTACATCAGTCTTTGTAAGGACTACAATTTCTTTCTTCTCTGCTAGGCCATCTCCACTCAAGCCAAGATTTTTATCATATTTTGTTAATTCTTTACGAATCTCTTTATAAGCTTTAATCATTCCTGCTGGACTAGTTGATTTCAAATTCTCAAAAGATACAAGATGTGCGAGCATCTTTGTGCGTTTAATATGTCGCAAGAATTTTACCCCTAGTCCTTTGCCTTCTGAAGCTCCCTCTATAACTCCAGGAATATCAGCAATAATGTGTCCATAAAAATCACCAAGGTTGGGATCAAGTGTAGTAAATGCATAATCACCCACTTTTGCATCAGCATTTGTAAGCGCATTTAATAAAGACGATTTGCCAGCATTTGGCAAACCTATCAAGCCAATGTCTGCGAAAAGCTCTAATTCTATTTTAAAATTCCCTTTCTCTCCATCTTGCCCTGGGCGTGATTCCATCGGAGTAGTGTTTACAGAACTTTTGAAATGCTCATTTCCAAAGCCACCATAACCGCCCTTCAGTAACATTATTTTCTGTCCCTCGTCGGTTAGCTGCCATGTTTCTTCTGTTCCTAGGTTTGTCACAATTGAGCCTACGGGTAATTCTAAAAAAAAGTCATCACCATTTTTGCCATGCAAACTTTTATTACTGCCGTCTTCTCCGCGTCCAGCAGCAAAACTTTTCTTGGCTTTGTATTTTGAAAGTATATGTATATCACGCACTGCTAAAATATAAAAATCACCACCACGGCCAGCATCACCTCCTGAAGGTCCGCCCTTTGGTGTAAATTTTTCTTGTCGCCAACGCACAACGCCGTCTCCACCGCGTCCTGCCTCAGCTGTTATTTTCATTTCATCAATAAATGCCATATATATAAGGCACTAGGCACTAGGCACTAGGCATTAGCTTTATACTAACATTTTTTAGCTACTTAACGCTAATTGAGCCAATTGAATAGCTCCTTCTTTAGATTTTGCTACAGTTAAAAAAAGTCCACGATGACAAAAAATGGCATCAGCCACTCCTGTGACATTTGCCAACTCCTCATTCTTTAATCCTGCCCACAGTTTTGGAAAATTTTTTCTGTTAATAAAAGTTTTTGGATTTTCATTTACTGCCTTGGCGCCCCAGGTATTATCAGACACCCTAGGATATATAATAAAAACTGGTTCAGAAAAATTATTTAAAATATATTCACTAGGATAATTCTTGTCCAAAACTATAATTCTTTTATCTTCAGTTTTATTGTATATTGAAACGACTGACTCTTCTGCCAAGAGAGCATGCTGTACCTGAATAATTTCTCTAGACAAAATTATTTTTGCAATTTCAACAGATTTAAGGAACATTCCATCCTTTGATTTTGTTTGGTCACGATATGCAAGATCACTTGTGTTTAGGTTTTCTTCTTCTTCTCTCCAAGTAGGTCGCATAGAGATCAAAAAATGTTGTATATAATACGGAGTAGTCTCATATTTGTTTTCTACTAAATCAAAACCGTTGTCAAATGCGTCAACGGGGGCACTAAGCCTATTATCTATAAAATCTGACAACTCTTCGGAGCCAGTTAGTATTTTACCAAATTTTTTCCAAACTAGGCCAAAAGCGGCATATTCAATATTATTTTTTCTCCTGCCGGCGCCTCCTATTTGATGATGGTCAAAAAGGTTTTTAGATTCGTCATAAATACCTCCAATATCAAAAATGTAATCTCCTGTTTTTATAATGTGCTCGTCCCTCGTGCGAATAATCTCAAACTTTTCATTATTCTTCTCCAAATATAGACATAGGGTCGCACAAGCAAAAACATCATCTGCGTGAAAGGAACCATTGTGTGTAATTAATTTATTCATTTTTTCCATTGTAAAATTCTTCAAATAACTCATAAAGCCAGCTTACTAATTTATCAAAAAGAACGAATATAATAAACAAAACCATAATAACCATCAAAAATCTCCATATCTCACGACTGACACGAAGTGCAGTATAACTGAAAAAGTAACCTAACGATAGTAGCACAGGAGCCCATATCACCGTCGCAGAAAGCTCAGCTTTCAAATATTTCCTATAATCAATCCTCTCAAAACCAGAAAATATTATTACAATATTGTTCGCACCAATAATAAATTTTGACGCAAATACAGACCAAAATGGGTTTTCCTTAAATCTTGGAACTATGGTATAAACTCTCTTTTGAATATATGTAAAGAATCTGTGATGATTGAACTTTCTGAACAAGAATTCACCAAGCCGGTAGCCAATCAATGTTTTTGATAGTCCACCGAGCAAAACAAAAAACAACGCGCAGTAAAAATTTAGTGCTCCAAGGTGAGTAAGAATTCCTGTAGAAATTATAAAAAATTCTCCCTCAAAGAGTACCCCAATATAAATTATTGCATAAGCTAAAACCTGATAATGTTCAACAAGGCTAGTTAAGAGATTGATTGTATGCATAAATAGAAATTAAAATAAGGAATCCACAACTTCCTTCACCATCATTCCATCTGCTTTGCCTTTGAGGTCCTTCATCAGGGCTGACATGAGCATTCCCTTCTTGGTAGCATCTGTGATAGCTAATTCATCTTTTTTGGCTTGTGCTATTTTTTCAACTTCGCTCCTTTCCATCAACTTGGGTAAATAGCTTTCAAGAATTGCAAGCTGAGCTTGCTCTTCTTTTACCAAATCTTCTCTATTGCCCTTCTTGAATTGCTCGATAGAGTCCTTTCTCTGTTTGGAAAGTTTTGTAATGACGGACAAAGCCTCATCATCTGTCAACATTTCTTGCGGAGTTCTACTTTTTGAAACTAGCTCATTTGTAAAAGCGGCAACTAAGCCCCTCATGACCTCCAGGCGAACCTTGTCGCCAGCTTTCATTGATTCCTTAATATTATTTTTTATTTGTTCGTGCAACATATATATAAATTATATCAAAAATGTGTTAAAATAGCACTATGTCTAAACTTATATTTTTTGATACAGAAACAACAGGCAACACAGAAAAGGATTTTCTTGTTCAAATAGCCTACAAAACTGGCGATGAGACTTTTACAGGTCTTTATAAACCAGAAATGAGAATTCCACCAGAAGCTTCTGCCGTGCATCACATCACAAACAAGATGATAGCTGACAAGCCTACGTTCAAAGGAAGTGCTGATTCAATAAAAATTAAAAAACTTTTCGAAGACGAGAATTCTGTTGTCGTAGCACACAATGCCCCTTTTGATTTAATGATTATGAATAAAGAAGGGATAAATCCAAGCAAATTCATTTGCACTCTTCGTGTTGCAAGACACTTAGACCAGGAAGGAAAAATAGATAGATATAATCTACAGTACTTGCGATACTATTTGGATATAGAGATAGAAGCAACTGCACATGATGCAATGGGAGATGTTTTGGTTTTAGAAAAACTTTTTGAAAGACTTAAAAATAAATTAATAAAGGAGGAGAATTTGAGCGAAGACGCAACTATAGAAAAAATGATAGAAATTTCTTCACACCCATCACTCCTACGTTCGTTTAATTTTGGAAAACATCTCGGAAAGAAAATTGAAGACGTTTCAAAAACAGACCGTGGATATTTGGAGTGGCTACTAGCACAAAAGCTCGAAAGCGACCAAATCGATGAAGATTGGATCTTTACTCTAAAACACCATCTCAAAAAATAACTTATTGACTTAGAAACTTATTTTTGCATAATTATAGCTACTAGGTGTTCTTTTATGCTTCGTTTTTTGGGAGGAGCCGATGATTGGGAAAAACCAACTCGTGATGTTTATGCAGCAAAGTGGTGTGCTCACAGCGTTCGTCTTCCCTGGTGTACATCTCGCCATAACGCCAGATAGGGAGCCCATCGAGCAGCTGAAGGTCCCCCAGGACCTCGCCCCTGGAGACGAGATGCGAGCATATTTGCTCGGCCTTGCTGTTCATTCTGGCAAGCCGCTTGCTGTGGTATCGATGAGTAGGAGCGGATACACCTTCGGAGTCGTCGAAAGGTGTTAGATTCGGCACCTGTGGGCGGAGGTCGTCTCATAGAGCTCCGCCCACAATTTGGAGTAACATGTTCAACAACCTAAGAGCTAACCAGAGAATTTCATTTGAGATATCTCTGGAGTCGAACCGGGTTACACGAGGTCGTGTATTCTCATCATCTGGAGAGTTTCTGGAAAGCTTGCGCATCCCGGACGGGCTACGAATAAGTGACGGCTCGCTCAAAAACTGGATGAATTGCAAGCTCATTTCGAATGAGGTCGTCGTGCTCCAGGACATTCTCCTGCCACATGTGTTCTGGCTAGAAGCAACACCAGAACAATCGTCATAATCGCCACCGGGAAAGCCTAGCTTTTACGGTGGCTTTCTCTTTTATTCAGAAATTTCTCTTTACAAAATAAAGGTGTTAAAATATTAGAATGGAAAATATTTTTGGAATATTTATAGGTCTCGTGGTTGGAGGTTTCACTGCTTATTTTATATTTAACAAGAGGAAGGATGAAAAAAAGAATGACACAGGTCTAGGCTTGATTCTAACTCAAATAAACGAGCTCTCTAGAACAGTGGACAATAAAATAGGAGAAAGCCATAAACAAGTCAACGAGAGTTTAAGATTTCACTCTAGTGAATCTAATAAAATTATACGTGATGTCACAGAGCGACTCACACGACTCGATGAGACAAACAAACAAGTCATTTCTTTTGCAGACCAACTACAGAGCCTGGAAAATATTTTAAAAAATCCAAAACAACGCGGCATACTCGGAGAATATTATTTGGAAACAGTTTTAAAAAATGTCTTACCTCCTGGAAGCTACCAAATGCAATACCCTTTTCCTGATGGAACTATCGTAGATGCAGTAGTCTTTGTAAAAGATAAAATAATCCCAATTGATTCAAAATTCTCCCTAGAAAATTATAATAAAATGGTTGAGGAACGAGATGCAACAGAAAAGAAAAGATTAGAAACAGTTTTTGTTAATGATCTTAAAAATAGAATTACAGAAACAGCAAAATATATCCATCCAACAAAAGGCACCACAGATTTTGCATTTATGTTTATCCCTCACGAAGCTATTTATTATGACTTGCTTACAAATAAAGTCGGAGCATCAACAACTGAAGAGAATGAAAACCTTATACAACGTGCAGCAGGAAAATATAAAGTTATAATCACCTCTCCTACTTCTTTTCTAGCCTATTTACAAACTGTCCTCCAAGGACTCAAAGCACTTAAAATAGAAGAATCCGCAAAAGAAATAATAAAAAAAGTAGAAGACCTAGGTAAGCATTTGAAATCCTATGACGAATATCACAATAAACTCGGGAACGCGCTAGGTACTGTGGTAAACCATTACAATGCATCAAATAAGGAACTAAAAAAAATAGATAAAGATGTCCTACGCATAGCTGGAACTTCTCCAGAACTCTCGCTACTTGAAGTAGAAAAACCTAAAATTGAAGACTAAAAAAATTATTTTTGATTTTCCAAGAAAAAATGCTATATTTTTTCTATTGGGCATATCGCATTATTGATATGCCCCTGTTGACGGCCCTATCGTCTAACGGTTAGGACGGATCCTTCTCAAGGATTAAATTCGGGTTCGATTCCCGGTAGGGTCACACGATCAAAAATAATCCACATCAGTGGGTTATTTTTATATCGCTAGTGATCTCCTTACGGAGAGAATCGAAGGCCGCAGGACTGACGAGTCCGAGGCGGGGTAGCGAAAATTTTTAGCAAAAAATTATTTGTGACCGAAAGCGTACTCGCGTTTCCGCGTAGGGTCACAAATCACACAAAGCAAATAAACTGCTTTATTTGCAAGTGATTTGTGAAGGCGCAGGCATAATTTTTGAGTACAAAAATAGCCGAGCCGGGGTCGGCAAGTACTTACATTTTTTACGATTTTAAGAAGTAAAAAATTTAGTAACTTGTGACCACGTAAATATAGAATGCGAAGCATCCAACTTTTTTTAAAAAATAAAAATAGAAAAAGCCGTTCCTCCAGTTCGGCTTTTTCGTTTGCGCGAACTGACGGAACGGCTGATGATATTACCAGGGCGTTTTCTCGATTGAGAGACCGAACGAAGCCAGGTTGTCGCTGAACGCGATGTAGGTGACGCTCTCGCCACCCAGACCGTTCCGACACGTGAGCTTGTAGGCCGTGTGGTTATCCGGTCTCTTCCCCGCCTTCTTGGCCAAGGCCTCTTCCAGTTGATCCAACAACGTCCTCGGCAAGAAGAGGAACCGCTCAGTGACGACCACAGAACGGTACGTGAACACTTCAACTTCAACGTTGCTCAAATCTTCTGACATCTTCCTTCTCCTTCGAAAATAAACGCATTTGCTCTGAAAAGTGAATTAAAGACGAATCTAAATACTCCTCTACATTTCACTTTCCAGAGCACTTTTAAAGAACATACCTTATATTATAGCATATTCAATATTAAATGTCAATACATAAAAACTATCATGAAAATTATTTCCCCTAGCTTAAAAACTGCTCAAATCCCCTTACTTGACATACAACCCGGTTCCAATTCCGTATAATTAAGGTCACAAAAGCGCGAATTCAAAAAGACTAGACTGCTCTAGTCTTTTTCGCTTTTGTGAAGACGGAAGCATATTTTTTTAGTAGAAAAAATAGCTGAGTCCGGGGCTGGAAAATTTGCTTTTGTCGAAAAGCAAATTATTGTGGCTCACATAAACATTGTACGCAAAGCGTTCAACTATTTTTTATATTGAAATAGAAAAAGCCGTTCCTCCAGTCGGCCTTTTCAGTTGACTGGTGGGAACGGCGTATGATGCAGGAAAAACGTCCCACAAACTAGAAGTAGACGCAGCCATAGGCGGCCGTTTCGCGAACCTCAACTTCAACCTCTTCTCCTACCTCGAAACAGATTGTGTCGTGGATCGCCAAGATCTGGCCTTTGGCGAAGATGGTCCCATGGAGCACGATGATTATTTCGCGTCGTTCCGCACGTCCGAACTTGTAAATACCCGGCTCCAGAACGCCGACAGTGGCGTCTTTGCCGTTTCCGTCCGTGAACCCGAGTGACTGCACTCTTCCTTCGTAGTAGCTGTTGTGCGTGATGGCCATGAGGCCCTCCTCTAGTGATACAGATGAACGTTTCCTATAACAATTTAAATATAAAAAAACAAATTTGTCAAGGAATAAGATTCTTAAAAACTTTTTATTTGATTAAAAATCTGGTTCCAATTCCGTATAATTAGGGTCACAAAGAAAGTGCGATTGCTTATTGTTTGATTATGTAGCCCCCTGCATCAACTAATACAGCAGTGTCGTCTCCAATGAACTTGTCTTCATTTACACTATCATCAGACAGATTCCTCTCTATAAAATATAGTTTCTCCCCGGTGTTCACAGTATATGTCTGGGTTTGGTATTCTGGATTTGTAGCATTTAGTACATATTGGGTAGAACCATCAGAGAGTACTGTTCGAGCAACACTGAAGCCGCTCAATGCTTTATTTACTGTTGCATCGTAAGTAGGTGTAGAAATTAAATATGCATTTTGTGCAAACTGAGAACTTGAAAAGAGTTGGCTTCCAGCTTGTGAATTTTGGATTGCTGAAACACCGGGGTTATTCTTTGGGTTCTGTTCAGTACTCATATTGTTTGATATATATATCCACACACATAAAACAATAATAAAAATAATAATTACTATATATATCATTTTTGAATTTTTTTGCATTGTTGTATTTTAAATCATATATATGAACATTCTGTGAAGGAATCTCTCAGTATTAGATTTTACAATCAATTAAAGTTATACTTTCTTTATGAAAAGAATAAAGAGAGCATTAATTATAGTGATAGCAGTCATTTCTATATTACTTGGTCTAATTGGCCTTGTTCTGCCAATTTTGCAAGGAATATTATTTTTGTTTATTGGATTCTTTCTTTTGTCTTTCTCATTTCCAGAAACCCGAACCCTAATAGAAAAATATACACAGAAATACCCGCACCTTCACTCTGCAACAATAAAGATTGAAAAGTGGATTAAAAAAATTTTTGGAGAAATTTGAGTGTTATTTCTTGCAGAGCCACTCAACATCCTGTCTGACAAGCAATCTACTTTTATTTTTTTGGTCTAGAATTATCATTCCAGAGACTCTTTCCATTCTCATTCCCTGTGAACCTTTGACCAAAACCAAGTCATTTTTTCTTATATATGTTTTTATAAATACTCCTGCTTCATGAGAATTTGAAAACTCAAAAATTTTATCTTCTTGCATGCCTGCTTCTATCGCACCTTCCTTGATCGTCTTTGCTCTTGGCCCCACAGCCACAAGAACATCAGAATTTTCTTTTGCTATATGACCTATGTTGTTGTGCGCCTCAATAGTATGCTTACCTAATTCAAGCATGTCGCCTAGGATCGCTATCTTTCTGCTATCATTTTCTTTGGATTTTATTTCACCCAGTGTTTTTAATGCTGACTCGCATGCAAATGGAGAAGAATTATATGTATCATCAATAATAAGGCTATCTCTAATTCCTTTTAAAAGGCGCATCCGCCCAGGAGGAACATCATAATTCTTCAGTGACTGAACTGCATTTATCATATTGAGTTTCAAACCAAAAGAAAGAGCAAGCGCAGCCAAAGATGCATAAACATGGTTTCTTCCAAACACTCCTTCTATTACAACAGGCAAGCTCTTCCCATCATTGTCTATTCTAAATATTATTCCTTCTGGTTCATTTTTTTCATTATAAAAAATATTATCACTGGATACCTTTATATCAACTTCGTCCTTGAATCCGTAAGTAATTGTGAGATTTTTTGTAATTGATTTCATCTCAAAAACTGCCTCATCGTCTGCGTTTAAAACCAAAATTCCATCTTTTCTCAAGGTCTTTATTAGTTGGCTCTTTTCTTCGATGAGATGTTTGCGCGATTTGAAAAATTCAATATGTGAAGGGGTATCTCCTATCGCAGTCATGATAACTGCATCAGTCATAAGCCAAGAAGCTACCTCATACATATCATTTGGCTTGCCAATCCCCACCTCAAGTACTAGCCATTTTGGGTATTTGTGTGGCCATAAAATTAACCAAAAGCCCTTCAGTATGTTCACTGTCCAGACGAATGGATTATTCCAACCATTTGGACATCCCAGGATCGTAAGTGGAATACCTATCTCACTATTAAAACTTTTTTCACTCTTACGAACATATGCAACTTTTGAAAGCACAGCATAAACAGCATCTTTTGTGGATGTCTTTCCGACAGAACCAGTAATAGCGATAACTTTTGGTTTATATTTCCAAAGTACCAATCGTGATTCGGTTTTTAATATATATGATACAGTATTTTTAAAAAATATATGCATGTTAATTTAATTAGTAATTCATAACCAAATCATCTATCTGGCGCAACTTCATAATAATTTAATAAAAATTTGGTAATTTCCAAAAAAGGGTCAGTCCACGTTGTCGCTGCATATGGCACACCTTTTGGGTTTACTGCATAAAGAAAAATTATAAACTTTGGATTATAGGCCGGGAAATAACCAAAAAAGGAATGCGTATGCCTGTCTGTATAATATCCTCCGTTTGTATTATCTGCAACTTGCGCAGTTCCTGTTTTTACTGCGACACTAAAACGATCAATCTTTCCCAATCCACCTTTGATTGCTTTGTCCATCACAGTTACAAGCATGCGAGTTATTTCCTCTGAGGTTGATTTTGATATCTTTGTCGGAGTTGTTGGATAAGTCATCTCTTTTGTAGTACCATCATTATATTTAATTTCCTTTACCACATGTGGAACAACCAAATTTCCTCCATTTGCAAGAGAAGCTAGTGCTCGAATTAATTCAACAGGGGTCAATGCTATTCCTTGTCCAAAGGCAGCATTAGCATATTCAATCTCACGAGGGCTATTTACTATATTAGAAACAAGTCCGGAGGTTTCGTTTGGTAGATCAATTCCTGTTTTGTTTTTTATGCCATAGGAAAGCAAATAGTCACGAAGTCTTTCTTTGCCAAGCTTCTGCTCAACAAAAACCATACCGGTATTCAATGATTGATTCAATACCTCTTGCATGCTTGTTCCTGGGCCTCTTCCTTTTTTATCAAAATTAAATATTTCTTTATTTTCTACTATTACAGAACCTTTATCGTTGTATGTTGTATTTGCAGATACAGCTCCCACATCAAGCGCGGCCGCCATCACTAAAGGCTTAACGACAGAACCAAATTCAAGAACATTTTCTACTAAAGGATTGGAAAAAGTAGAAACCTTGTCTATTTGTGAAAAATCATTTGGATTAAAATCTGGTTTTACACTTAGCGCATAAATAGATCCATCTATGGGATTCATTATAATTCCACCAATGGAGTCAATTTGATATTTATCTTTTACTTCAACTAGTTTTTTCTCCAAAAAGCTTTGAACTTGTGGTTCTATTGTCGTCACAATATCTCCCTCTGGAACCTGATTCTCAAAAAATGTTTTATGTAAATTGGAAAATACTTCAGCAAAGAAATTCACATATGGATTATCGACATTTCTAGTAAGCAAGCTTTCATATTGTCTTTCGAGTCCATAGCGCCCACCAAGCTCGTCGCCCTTGTAACCAACAATACCAAGTGTGTGTGAAGCCAAACTTCCCCCAGGATAAAAACGCCATTTTTCTTTAAAAATACTTACACCAGGTAATTTTAATATAGAGATCGCGTCTGCTTCTCCTTTGGAAAGATGATTAACTATTTCTTCATATGGATCGTTCTTCTTTTCTACTTTTGATATAAAATCATCATGGTCAAGACTTATAATTTTTGATAGTTCATTGTATGTATATTCTCCATCGATAATTTTTACTGAAACGATAGCAACCTTGAATCCTGTCGTCTGCGTAGCCGCAGAAACAAGTTCACCATCTTTGCGCTCGAAATATACAGTACCACGTTCGTATATGTCACTCGAGGGTGTCACATACTGATGATCAGCTGCTTCTGCATAAATTCTACCATTCACGACTTGGACATAAAATAATTTACTCACTAGAATAAATGCAAAGGTCATTACGAAAAATAGAACGACCCTAGATCTAATAAGAAAACTATATTTCATTGTTGTTCGAGCTCAAACTGCCTATACTGCTAAGAGATTTGCGAGTCGCAAAACTAGCGCGAGTTTCCTTGAATCCCATAGACGATGAAAGAGTCAAATCAACCTTGTTAGATATAGATAAATAAGAAAGTTCCAAATTTCCAACTTCACTAGAAAGAACAAGTGCCTCCTTTTCTAAAACCTTTCTTTGTGTAATATTGAAAACCATATTTCCTAAAATAAGAACATAGAATATTGCCAACGTGGCTATTATCAAAAGCATGGTCCTCAAAATAATTTTTTGAACTTCAATATTATTATCAATAATATTTACATTCTGTATGCTCATTTTCAATTTTAGACTTGCTTGTTTCATGCTGTTTTTTCTAATACTCTTAATTTGGCACTTCGTGATCTCGGGTTATTTTTTACTTCTTCTAAACTTGCTCTAATCGGTTTTTTTGTAATAATTTTTGCAACTCTATTTTCTTTTCCGCCTGAGGCGGATCCGCCTTTGGCGGAATAAAATTTCTTTGTAATCCTATCCTCCAAACTATGGAAACTTATGACTGACATTCTTCCTCCGATCCTTAATTTCTCAAATCCGCTCTGCAATCCAAGCTGCAATACTCCTAGTTCGTCATTAACTGCTATACGTAATGCTTGAAATGTTCTTGTGGCAAAATGTATCTTACCGCTTCTATATGCTCTCGGTACTGAACTTTCTATAATCCTTACTAAATCAAAGGTGCTTTCTATTTTGGATTTTTTCCTGGCATCCACTATCGCCTTGGCTATTCTTCTGCTATACCTCTCCTCTCCATAGCCATAAATAATGTCAGCTAAATTTTTCTCCTCCCAAGTATTTACAATGTCACTCGCAGTAATGTCTTCTCTCGAAGGATTTTCCTTCATGGTCATCAGGAGTGGCTCATTCCTCATAAAGGAAAACCCTCGTCCAGAATTTTCTAATTGGTCAGAACTCAAACCTAAGTCAAATATAATTCCATCTACTTCTTTCACGTTTTCTTTTTCTAAAGCATTTTTTAAATCCTTGAAATTTGTATTGATATAGGAAATATTACAATTCAAGTCCTTTAGTTTGCTTTTGGCTTTCTTGAAGGCACCCTCATCTTGATCAATTGCGATTATCTTTGTGTCTTTGTTTCTCTTACAAACTTCAAGAGAATGTCCTCCTCCTCCAAACGTGCAATCTAGAACTACTGACTTTGAATTTAAATTCAAACCATCTATTGTTTCATTTAAAAGAACTGTCTTGTGGATGCTTTCCTTCTCCCCTCGGTCTGTGTGTGAGGTCATCTTATAAACTGTGGCTATTTCCAAGCTTCTCGGCCAATTCACCTGCTTGCTTTTCTACAGCCTCCTGATTCTGCGACCACACCTTGTCGTTCCAAACTTCTACTCTATCCTCTACTCCGATAATCGCTGCCTTGTCCTTCAGTCCAATTCTGTCTTTCAAGAAGTCAGGTATCAAGATTCTGCCAATAGAATCTATCTCTACCTCAGCTGCCCTTCCGAACATGTATCTATTGAAACTTCTCTGGTCTGCTTTTAAGAAAGATAAATCGTTCTCGGAATCTGAAAGTTTCTTACTAACTTTTTCCCATTCTTTGATTGTGAAAATAAACAAACAAGAATCTAATCCGGGAGTAATAATAATTTTCTTGCCGAGCTCTTTGCGAAATTTTGCTGGCATAGATACTCTGTTCTTCTCATCTATTGTGTGTATGTATTCGCCTATGAGCATAAATAATTTTTAGTGAGTAAAGCGAACATAAAAATATTTACCCTGTTAAATGCCTTTTGGGCAATTTTTGCTTTGCAAAAATTATTTAACAGGGTGGTGAAATTTTATAGTCGCTGCCGCTTCTTAAAATTTCCCACTTTTTCCCACTTGATATATTATATTCCAAACAACTCAATAAAGCCAAATATAAATGTGGATAACTTTGCCATATTAAAATACAAAAAAACCATTAAAATATGGCTTTTGGTTGATTTTCTAGATTATATTTATTCTTTGAGTGGCCTCATCAAAGGAAACAGTTGAGTCTCGCGAATAGGCTTGTCTATTAGGAATGCAAACAAACGTTCTCCAATTCCAAAACCGAAAGCCGGAGGCATGCCATGCTCGAGCATTTCTACGAATTCTAAGTCTGGCATCATGGCCTCATCATCCCCTTTCTCTATTAATTTCCTCTGAATCTCAAAACGGCTATCTTGGTCAATAGGGTCATTCAACTCAGAAAATCCATTTGTTATTTCTGCACCAGCGAGAAGAAGCTGAACGCGCTCTGTCAAAAGTGGATTATCGGTTTTTGCTTTTGAAAGTGGCGATACGAGCTTTGGAATATCAACGAGCCATACAGGTCCGACAATTTGCTTTCTGCAGTGCTTCCAAAGTGAGTCTGTCAAACGCTCTTTGTTGTTTCCATCATATTTCACTCCGAGTTCATCCAATTTATTAGTCATTTCTCTCTCAGAGGCAGTTAGCACATCTATGCCTAACATTTTTTGAATAGTATCAACATAAGCAATTTGCTCCCATTTTGTAGAAAGGTCCACTTCATGGCCATGAATTTGAAACTGCAATTTTCCAAAAGTTTTCTCAGCGACTTCTTTTATCATTCTTTCTGTAAACTCAATACCCTGCTTGTAGTCCATATAAGCAGCATAAAACTCCATGTTGGTAAATTCTTGTAAATGTTCTGGGCTGGATCCTTCGTTTCGATAGACTCTACCAATTTCAAAGACACGCGGGAAACCAGCAGCGAGCAATCTCTTTTGCCAAAGTTCTCCAACAGAGATTCTCATGTAAACATCAATATCAAAATCGTTGTGATGTGTCTTGAATGGTCGCGCCTCAGCCCCACCTGTCGTGACCTCTATTGTAGGAGTTTCAACTTCAAGAAAACTTTCGTTCTTCAAAAAATTGCGAAATGCTTCCCAAAACTTTGCTTTCTTTTCAAAAACATCCTTTAGTTCTGGATTCATTAAAATATCCAAATATCGTTTCCTAAATCTTTCCTCCACGTCAACGAGTCCATGCCACTTCTCAGGAAGCGGGCGCAAGCTTTTTGAAAGCATGCGCCAGTTCTTTGCCTCGATTGTTTTTTCTCCACGATTTGTTTTAAAAAATGTTCCTTCTAATTCTACAAAATCACCTATATCAACTACCTCAGCCCAAAAATTAAATATTTCATCACCAATGAGATCTTTCTTTAATAAACCCTGAAATGAGGCTGTGCCATCATATAAAGTAATAAATACAATAGCACCCTGCCCACGTATAGACATGATTCTACCAGCTATCCATTTGGAAGCTTTGTTTTTCTCAAGATCATCAAAATTAAGAACTGCAAAATTCAAAGATATCTCTCTTTTTGATTCTGCTGGGTATGGATTTATTCCCTTACTTTGTAAGAGCTTAAGTTTTTTTATTCGAGCGTCCCTAATCTCATCAATTGAAGACATTGTGCAATTTATTTACTTCGATTGACTCGCGAAGCAAAAGTTAAGAAACATTTGTGATTTTATAATTGACTAGACCATTTGGAGTTTTGAAAGATACTTTGTCTCCCTTTTTTTTACCAAAAAGTGCTTCACCAAAAGGAGAGCGGTTTGAAATTTTGCCTTTCAGCATGTCCGCCTCCTCTGAACCAACTATAACATAAATTTTTTCTTCTTTGGTACCTTCCTTTTGCACAGCTACTTTTGAGCCAATTTCTATAATATCACCACCACCACCTACCTTCACTACTTCTGACGACAGCAAAATCTGCTCAATTTTAGCGATACGTGCTTCCAGCTTGCCTTGTTCTTCCCGAGTTTGATGATATTCAGCATTTTCTGATAGATCACCAAGAGACTTGGCATACTCTAAATTCTCCAAAATTTCTTTTCTTTTTGGACCTTTTAAATCATTGAGTTCTGCTTCAAGCGAACGTCTTTTTTCTTCTGTTATATAATCTCCTGATTGATTCATAGGTGTTTATATTATAATTATTATTCATGAAAGTCAATAAATTCAGAGTTTTTGCGAACCATAACTTGCTAAAAATATTTTTTATGATAACCTTACATCTATATGGCTAAAACAGTAATCGAAGTAAAGAAAAACCCAAACGAAAACAATTCGAGTATTTTGAGACGTTTCTCTAGAAGAATCCAAGAATCAGGAATAATCCGTAAAGTAAAGGGCGCTCGCTATAACGTCAGAAAAGAATCAAAGCTCAAAGTAAAGAAAAGCGCTCTAAAGAGAATGACAAGAAGAAAAGAAATAGAAAAACTCAAAAAACTCGGTAAAATGGTTACTAAGTAAAAATGGAAAAAGATTTTTCTATAATAAAGAATGATATTTTGGGAAAGAAATATTCCCTTTCTGTCGCGTATGTTGACGAAAAAACATCCAAATTCTTAAATAATAAATATAGAAAAATAAATAAGCCTACAAACATATTGTCTTTTTCTCTGCGCATAGATTTGGGCGAGATAATTCTATGTCCTACAGTAATCAGAAAAGAAGCTAAAAATTTCGGCAGAACTTTTGAACAATTTATTGGATTCTTAGTTATCCACGGGATGCTTCATTTGGAAGGAATGGAACATGGTAGTACAATGGAGAAAAAGGAAGAAAAATATGATCAAAAATATTTCTGTGGGAATAGATGTGGGATCGTCCATGACTCGTGTCGTGGTCGGAGAGTTTATAAAAGGAGAAAAATATCCTAAAATTATTGGCGTTGGTGAAACTGAAACGTTGGGTGTAAGACATGGTTATATAACGAATTCTGCTCTTGCTGCAATTTCAATAAGAAAAGCCTTAGATCTAGCAGAAAAAACTTCAGGTATAAAAATTAAAAAAGGTTTCGTTTCACTTTCGGGCACTACATTAAAAGGAGAGACTGGTTCTGGTTCTACAATTATTTCTAAGGCAGATGGAGAAGTAACCAATCTAGACATAAACAAGGCGCTACAAGACTGTGAGGAAAATTTAAATCTAGAAAACAAGAAAATTATACATATGTATCCTCTTTCCTTTCGCCTCGATGGCAAAGAAGTACTAGGCAGATTAGAAGGCATGCGAGGAACAAAGCTTGAAGCAAAGGCACTATTTGTTACTTATTCTATGCAGCACCTGGAAGATTTGCTCAGCGTTGTAGCAGAAGCCGGCGTAGAAACCATAGATGTAGTCGCTTCGCCAATTGCAGTTAATTATATAGCTTTGTCAGAAAGGCAAAAGATAGTCGGCGTGGCATTGGTAAACATAGGAGACCAAACCACCTCTCTTTCTGTTTTTGAAAATGGTTTGATGATATATACATGTACTTTTTCAATTGGTTCATCGGAAATCACAAATGATATTGCTTTGGGATTTAAAATTACTTTAGAAAAAGCAGAAAATTTCAAGCTTGGAAATATTACTGAGGAATTTTCTAAGAAAAAACTTGATGAAATAATTGATGCACGTCTATTGGATATTTTTGAGTCGATTGAGAATAATTTGAAAAAAATAAAAAGATCAGAGCTTCTGCCTGCAGGTATTGTATTTGTGGGTGGGGGCGCAAATCTTCCTGGGCTGTTGGAATTGTCGAAATCTACACTAAGGCTTCCTTCAAGTTTGGGAACTATCGATATATTCGGTAATTCTAAAACTAAACTTAGAGATTCTTCTTGGTTTACTGTCTTGGGGCTGCTAACCGCTGGCAAGTATAACGGAAACTACAACGAAAGTTCCTTCTCAAACATCCTTAAAGATTTAAAAAACATAATAAAATCAAGCATTAAACAGTTAATGCCGTAGATAGACATCTGGCCCTAGATGCTAAGCTCTAGGAAAAGAATAATACCCAGTTTTCTATAAATAGACAAAAACTTTGCTTTTTTTTGTTTTCTGCTATTATAGGGTTTATATAGGTTTCATAACTTTTTATTAAAAATTAACTCAGCTCGCTACGGCGGGACAAGAAAAAATGCCAAAAGTAAACCAGGAAATAGAAAGCTTTGCCCGTATTATGGTCATAGGAATTGGAGGGTCAGGGAAGAATGCCGTGAACCATATGATAAATTCTAAGGTCAAGGGTGTCTCTTTCATCTGCATGAACACAGATACACAGGATCTACACCACTCTCTTGCTGAGAAAAAAATTCACATCGGAAAAAATTTGACCAAAGGTCTTGGTGCAGGAATGGATCCTGAGGTTGGCAAAAAAGCTGCAGAAGAAACAAAATCAGAAATTCAAGATGTCATCAAAGGTGCAGACATGATTTTCCTTGCATGCGGTATGGGAGGAGGCACAGGAACAGGAGCAGCTCCAATAGTGGCACGCGCAGCGAGGGAGCAAGGAATATTGACTGTCGCTGTGACCACGAAGCCATTCTTTTTTGAAGGTAATCACAGAATGAAAATTGCCGAAAAAGGAATCGAGGAACTTGCAAAGGAAGTAGATGCAATTATCATAATTCCAAACGATAAATTACTTCAATTAGCTGAAAAAAACACCAATTTTAAAGACGCTTTCGTAAAATGTGATGATGTATTGCGTCAAGCAGTAGAAGGCATTTCTGACCTTATCACCACTCCTGGTGTCATAAATGTTGACTTTGCTGACATCAAGGCTGTCATGGCAAATGCTGGCTCTGCTCTTATGGGCATAGGTAGCGCCTCTGGTGAGAAGCGTGCAGAAAAAGCCGCTCTTGCTGCAATCAATTCCCCTCTCCTTGAAGTATCAATTCATGGAGCAAAAGGCGTGCTCTTTGCAATTTCGGGTGGCGATGATTTGACTATCAACGAAATCCAAGAAGCAGCAAAAATAATTACTGAATCTATAGACAAGGATGCAAAAGTAATCTTCGGAACTATACGCGACGAAAAATTAAAGAAGGGAGAAATCAAAGTCACCGTAATCGCTACTAGCTTCCCTGCTGATACGCCTCGCAAAAGCCTTTTTAGTGGAACAAATATCGGAGGAAATCAGACGACACTTGTTAAAGACGAAAGTCCTGTTGTTATCAAAAAAGAAATTCACAACAGTCTCCAAAATGGAAATATCAATAGTAATAATGATTTTCTTAAAAAGATGGACAGCACTATCAAAAAGGAAGTTAAAGAAGACATAATAGAAGACGACGGCGATGACTGGAGCGCAGTTCCAGCATTCCTCCGAAGGAATAAAAAGTAAAAAAATTGACGTATGGTGTATAATGTAAATATGAATACTATTTACGACCTTGTAATTATAGGAGGT
>Ga0194060_10000388_pt1 | contig 32443 bp, 33 predicted proteins | sample SepL225m_MetaG_FD_163427 | JGI IMG/M metagenome (GOLD analysis project Ga0194060, IMG submission 163427) | Anoxic zone freshwater microbial communities from boreal shield lake in IISD Experimental Lakes Area, Ontario, Canada - Sep2016-L222-5m | ecosystem: Environmental > Aquatic > Freshwater >...
ACTTTTGTATCTGAGTTTTTATTGCTTGTGTGCGGGTAGACTTTTTCATGTACCTATTATAAAAATGGTTAGTGTTTTTGTTGTTGATAAAATTGCAATTGTTGTTTTTCTTTTGGCCGCTTTTTTTTCTACGAGTTTTTTTGTGTATAAGTCTTATCATCTATCTGGGATAGCCATGGAACCGATTTTTAAAGATGGAGATCATTTGTTGGCACAACCTTTTGTTCATTATCTGAATCGTGGAGATGTTGTGTTTATTCAGGATACTACTGATAATCAGCGTGTTTACCTTGTTCGAATTATTGGTCTTCCATGTGAAGTTGTTCAAGTGAAAGATGGTAGGGTTTTTGTTCAGGGGAATCTTTTTGAAGAGCCTTATCTTGTTGAGGGAGTTAAGACTTATTCGAATTTGATCTCGCGGGTGGAATTAGAATCTGATGAGTATTTTGTTTTAGCTGATAATAGACCGGCAGCTGGGGCAGATTCAAGGGCTTTTGGGGCTGTTAAAAGGGCGAGTATTGTTGATAAGTATTGGTTTTCTCCGGATGTTTTTAATGGGAAGGGAGGGTATGAGGAATTTAAGAGGATGTTGAGCGTAGAGTTTTAGCTAGTGTTTAGTTTTTTTTAATAATAGTAACTATGAAGAAGTTTTCATTCTTTGTTTAACTGATGGAGAGGGGAAATTCTTACTTTTTTTGCGGAGTTTTTTTTCTTGATAAAACCCTTCGACAAGCTCAGGGTACGAAACCAAATCGAAATAAATATCGCGTTGTGGGTTACGACGTATTTCGACGGGCATCAGAGGGCGGGGAGGAGGTTGGGAGTGTACCCGTGAGGCTGCAACCGAGAGGTGAAGTGGGGTGGCGAGATTTCGCGGTCGATTGGTGGGGGTATTGACCGTTCGCTGGTTTAAGAGAATGCGGGTGCCTGACGAATGTCTTGGGGTGCCTGCGTATGCTTTTTTTGCCTGACGGATGTCTTTTTTTGACAAAGAGTTGTGGGTGATTATAATGGTTGCAAAGGTGATGTTATGAAGATTATTGTTAACAACGTGCTTCTCCTCGTGAACCTTGTGCTTACAAGGTGAGGAGGGGCGTTGTAACCTTATTGATTACTTACAGCAAAACCTCCTCGGAAACGGGGAGGTTTTTTTTATTTGCTGATTTGATTTATTCTTAAGACATATGAGAGGAGTAAGTTCATGACTAAGGGTAAGAAAACCATTACGGGTGCTGAGCTCCTTTGCCGGTGCCTGGTTGAGCAGGGCGTGACGTATCTGTTTGGGTATACAGGTGGGGCGATTATGCCGGTGTATGATGCGTTTCCGAAGTTTCCTCAGTTGAAGCATGTTATGGTGAGAAATGAACAAGCAGCAGCTTTTGCTGCTCAGGGAATTGCTCGGGCGACGGGGCAGGTTGGTGTGTGTATCGCAACATCAGGTCCTGGAGCGATGAATTTGCTGACGGGGATTGCTGATGCGCATATGGATTCTATTCCTCTTGTGGCGATTACTGGACAGGTTACTTCTGATGTGATCGGGAGTGATGCTTTTCAGGAAGGGGATATTGTTGGTTCGATGATTCCTATTACGAAACAAACCTACATGCTTGATGATCCCTATGAAATCCCTCGTATAGTTAGAGAGGCTTTTTACCTAGCGAATAACGGACGAAAAGGTCCGGTCAATATCGATTTTCCTAAAGACATTGCAAATGCTGTTATACCTGATGAGGGTTTTGATGACACCATTCGTTACCCTGTACGTCAGCCAGTAGGTATTACTTTGGCTCAGTTGCAACATGTGAAACGCTTGCTGGCTTCTGCTGAACGGCCAGTCATTTTTGTTGGGCATGGTGTTATCCAAGGTGGTGCACAAGCCGAGGTGTTGGAGTTGATCGAAAAAACACAGATTCCTTTCAGTGTTACGCTGCATGGTATCAGTGCATTACCTGCTGAGCATCCTCTTTGCCTTGGTATGATGGGAATGCATGGTACTGTAGAGGCAAATCGAGCGATTGAACATGCTGATTTGATCATTGCATTGGGTATGCGATTTGATGATCGAGTTACAGGGAAATTAAACGAGTATGCAAAAAATGCTGATGTGATTCATATTGAATCTGATCCAGCTGAAATTAATAAGAATGTTCGAGTGTCTGTTGCAATCAATAGTGATTTGAAACCGGCTCTTGTGGAAATTCTTCGTGTTGCTGAGTTGAAAGACACTAAAAAATGGCTGGCAACAGCAGTGGAAAATCGTAAACTTTGGACTGGGCTCGATCCAGTAAATGCGAGTGCGGGTTTGGGACCTAATGGTAAACTATTGATGGGGTATGTGATTGAACGGCTGTCTGAGGTTACTGAAGGTCAAGATAATGTGGTTTCTGATGTTGGTCAGCATCAGATGTTTGCTGCTCGATATTATAAATTTAAACGCTTTAATACTTGGTTTAATTCAGGTGGTGCGGGTACAATGGGCTTTGCTTTGCCTACAGCGATGGGAGTGAAAATTGCCAAACCAAATGAGCAGGTTTGGGTGGTTGTTGGTGACGGGTCTTTTCAGATGAATATTCAAGAACTTGGCACTATCATGGCACAGCAACTCGATATCAAGATTGTGTTGTTGAATAATAATTTTTTAGGAATGGTTCGTCAGTGGCAGGATCTGTTTTATGACGGTCGTTTTGTGGGAACCCCTGTGAAAAATCCTGATTTCATCACGTTAGCTTCAGCCTATGGTATTGCAGGAGAACGTGTAGATGGAAAGGAACAGCTTGAAGCTGCCTTGCAGCGAGCGAAAGTACATAAAGGTGCGTACCTTATTGAAGTGATGACTGATATTGAAGAACTTATTTTACCGATGATTCCTTCTGGGGCATCATTTTCAGACATGAGGATCACAAAATGAAACGGAAAAAACTACAGACTATTTTAGCCTTTGCACACAATCAACCTGGTGTACTGAATAAGCTTTTTTCACTCATTCGTAGGCGACGATATAATATCGAAACAGTTACAGCTGGTCACACCCATGTTGATGGTGTTAGTCGTATGACGATTACGTTTTCTCATGAAGAGGGGAGCAAGATCGAGCAGATTGTGAAGCAGATTGATAAACTTACGGAAATCACTAGGACTGAGGATGTTACAGATGCCAATGTTATAAACCGTGAATTGGTTTTATTGAAAGTAAAGGCGAAGGCTGAGGATCGGATTCATATTACTGCAACTACGGAAATGGTTGGTGGTAAAGTTATTTATCTTGCGCCAGATTATGTGATTTTGGAAATTGTTGGTAAGAAGCCAAATATTGATAATGCTATTGCGATGTTTGAGGCGTTTGGGATTTTGGGAATTGCCCGGACTGGTCCGACGGTGATGCATCGGGATGAGGAGGATATGGGGTTGGATAGAGTGGTGTTGCCGAAGAAACGGGATGAGTAGTTTTTTTCTTAGAGGAGCCGTCTAGTAGATGGCTCCTTTTTTTTGCGAATTTTTAAAGTGGCATAGTGGTTTGTGGGACTTTATTTCTAGTTGTTAGTTTGTCTATAGCGAACTTAGATAGCTGTTTGATTGTTTTTAGATTAAAGAATGCTACTGTTTGCCATCTCTTTGCCATAGGTTGGAGTTCTTTCGGCGTTGTCATCCTACTTTTTGTGCTTGGCAAAAAGGTAGCAAAAACCGCGTCACTTTTTTAATCTCAGTAAGTGGTGGGTATCGAAGAGGAAAAAAGTGACATAAAAAGTTATCAGAGAGCGGAATGGAGGTTGGAGACATCAGGCGTTGCGTTGCGGAAGAACTTTCCTGATATGGGGGTGCTTTGCTCGGGATTGTTTTTATTTTCCTGCGTATGCTGTTTGTTTGTTCAATGTTGTACATTGAATGTTTTAATTTTTCTTTAAATGCGATTAATTATGGTTATTGTTGGTTTTTTTCGCAGGGTTCGGTGTGGACTATTACGTCTTTGATTTTTGGGTAGGTTGTTTTGAGTTTGTCTATGACGGTGTGGGTGATTTTGTGGGCTTGTCGGATGGTGATTTCTGGGTCTACGCCTATATGGAGGTCAACGAGGATTTCTTCGGCGCTGCCGCGGGAACGGATTTTGTGGCAGAAGCGTACTTCACTGATTTCCATGGTGGTTTTTAAAATTAGATCAGGATCCATTTGTACAGCATCGGAGAGGATCATTACGCCGTCTTTTATGATGCCAAATCCTGCTTTGGCAATGAGAATAATAATAACAGCGGAGCCGACGAGGTCGATCCAGTTGAGACCAAATCCTATTCCAATAAGGGAAACTAGTACTACGCTTGAAGCGAATACATCACTTTGGGTATGTTTTGCATCTGCGATGAGAATGTCACTGCCCAGTTCTTTTCCTCTTTTGGATTCATAGGTTGTTACACCTAGGTTGATGAGCAGTGTGCTGATAATGGTAATGAAAGTGAAGGGTGTGGTTTCAGGCAATGAAGAAGTTGTGATGCGTTCGTAGGTACTTTTTGCGATGGTGAATGCTGCAATGAGGATCATTATGCCGATAACGGTTGATGCAAATGTTTCAAATTTTTTATGTCCGTAGGGGTGATTTTTGTCGGCTGGTTTTCCACTTATGGAAAGTGCGATGAGGCCGACAATGTTTGAATTGCCATCAAGTACAGAGTGAAAGCCATCTGCTGTAAGTGAAATAACGTTGAAAAGAAGCCCCACTGTGATCTTTGCTGCAGCTACCAGCCAGTTGAGAATAAGAATCTGCCAAAGTATGGTTTTGACTTGTTTTGTGTTATCCATAGTACTGTTTTATATTGCCTTTTCGTAGGAAGAGATTTCATTTTCGTATTGCATTGTGATGCTGATATCGTCAAGGCCATTGAGGAGTTTTTCTTTATTTGATTGATCGATGGTGAAAGAATAGCTTTTGTCTGCAGCTATGACGGTTTGATTTTCGAGGTTGATAGTTATTGGGAGCTTGTGGTCTTGATAAACAGCGTTCATCATTTCTTTTACTTCTTCTTCGGACAGTTCGATGGTTAGGAGGCCGTTTTTGTAGGAGTTGTTGCGGAAAATATCGGCAAAAGCTGGTATGTCTCCGACTTTTGGGGCGATGATGGCTTTAAATCCAAATTGCACCAGAGCCCACACAGCGTGTTCACGTGAAGAACCACAGCCAAAGTTGTTGCCAGCGAGCAGTATTGAAGCGTTATGAAATTGAGGTTTGTTTAGTTCAAAAACAGGATCCAGTACTTCTTTTGTGAGTATGTAGTCGCATTTTTCTTCGTCGATTTTGCAGATGGTTTCTGTGGTGTATTTCCAGTCGTAGAACAGGAATGGTCCATACCCTGTGCGGGGAACACGTTTGAGAAACTGTTTTGGGATGATGGCGTCAGTGTCCACGTTTGCGCGGTCGAGAACGGCTGCTGTTCCGGTTATGGTGGTAAATGGTTGCATGGTAGTTGCCTTCCACAATTATGGTTCAATCGAAGTGTTATTTTTACATGTTAAAAGTACGTATAACCCTGTTATCATACCAAATGGAGTAATAACGTATAATAAAACATTGTCGATCCAAAGCAAGTATTGGCAAAGTATCCCTACCCATTCTGGACCCGTTGAAACTGCTTCAAATCCACCATGAAACTCGATAGTAGTAAATATCATCTTGATAATAACAGTTAATAGAAGTATCAATATAAATAGTATTATCGGTCCAAAACAAAATAGATAGCCTACGTTTCTTTTTTTTAAGAAAGAAACTTTGTGTGTTGGTTTTTGTTCGTCGCTGCTCATTTACAGGTAATTCCAATTGGTAATGCAGGCTTTTTATTTCCACGTTCTAATGTCTACGAAGTGCCCTGTAACAGCAGCAGCTGCTGCCATCTCTGGGCTGACCAAGTGCGTTCTTCCACCTTTTCCCTGACGACCTTCGAAATTGCGATTCGAAGTCGATGCACAGCGTTCCTGCGGTTCAAGTTTATCAGGGTTCATGGCTAGACACATGCTGCAACCGGCATTTCTCCACTCTGCGCCAGCATCAGTGAAAATTTTATCGAGACCTTCTTGTTCTGCCTGTTTTTTTACTTGTTTAGAGCCTGGGACTACGATGGTTTTTACTTTGCTGTTTACTTTACGGTCTTTCAGTGTGTTTGCTGCGATACGGAGGTCTTCGATACGACCGTTGGTGCAAGAGCCGATAAATACGACATCGACAGGGATTTCGGTGATTGGGGTGCCGGGTTTGAGTCCCATGTATTCAAGCGCTCTTTCGGCGTCTTTTGGTGTAATGTGGCGCGTGTTTTTGGGATCAGGGATTCTGTCTGTGACGGAAATGGTCATGCCGGGGTTTGTGCCCCAAGTTACTTGCGGTGCCAGAGCTGCACCATCGATGGTAAGTGTTTGATCATAGTGAGCATCGGTATCGGACTGGAGTTTTTTCCATTCTTCGATTTTTTTCTCAAGTTCTTCGCCTTTTGGTGCGAAAGGGCGATTTGGCTTTGCTACGTATTCAAAGGTGGTTTCATCTGGTGCGATCATACCTGCACGGGCACCACCTTCGATGCTCATGTTGGCGATGGTCATGCGGGCTTCCATTGAGAGTGCTTTGATGGCACTGCCAACGTATTCAAAAACGGATCCTGTACCACCAGCGGTGCCAATTTCGCTGATTACTTTGAGGATGATATCTTTGGCGTAAACCTTCGGGGAAAGTTGTCCGGTGACTTCTACTTTGAAGTTTTTTGGCTTTCTAGTTTGCCAGAGGGTCTGTGTTGCAAGAACGTGTTCGACTTCTGAGGTTCCAATCCCGAATGCAAGGGCTCCAAATGCGCCATGTGTGGATGTGTGGCTATCGCCACAGACGATTGTTAATCCTGGAAGAGTGATTCCCAACTCTGGTCCGATAATATGCACAATTCCCTGCTGATCCGTGGTGATATCAAAAAGATTGATTCCAAATTCTTTGGCATATTGGCGGAGAACATCAACTTGCTTACGGGCAATGGGGTCTTTGATGTTGAATAAGTCATCGGTTGGGATGGAGTGATCCATCGTTGCGAAGGTTAGTTTCGGTTGGCGAACTTTTCTACCGGCGAGCTTGAGATTTTCAAAGGCTTGAGGACTGGTTACTTCATGAACGAGGTGACGATCAATATAAAGGAGGGTGTTGCCGTTAGGAAGTTCCTTTAGTACGTGGTTCTGCCAGACTTTGTCAAAGAGGGTTTTTCCCATGATATGCTCCTGTTCTGCGGTCTTTTTGTTCACATAATGATTGCATGGAAAAGGCGGTTTTGTCAATCAATACTGTGATGTTATACACTAATTGCCAGATTCGATTTTTTAGGAAAAAAACATGGAGCAAACACTCCAGATTCAATCTAGTAGTATATTTAGAGCGACGGTGTCTGGTGCTATTGCGGCTATTGTTGGGATGTTTTTGTGGATGGTGATTCCTCTTCTGACCAAACTTCAGGTTTCCTATACAGCAATTGTTATTGGTGTTTTTGTTGGTATTGTAGTTAGAGTAGCTGGTCGAAGTACAAGTCGGGTTTTTGGTTGTTTGGCGGCTGGTTTTTCTTTACTCAGTTGTATGGGTGGTTATCTATTGACGGGGATTGCTCTTGGTGCAATCAAGCATGGGAAACCATTTTTTACGTATGCTAGAAGTTTGTCATTTTCTACACATGTTAGTTTTATTTCTGCTACATTTACGAGGCCAACATCCTTATTGTTTTATGGATTAGCTATTTATCTCGCGTATTTCACTGTAGTTAGGCATAAAAAGGTTGTTCAATAACACTTTATTTTTTGCAAAGGAATTAGTATTTATGAATCTTCCTATCGTTCGTGAACCAGAAGTGTATTTAGTTGGTAAACAGGTTGTTGTTCAGGACGAAGTGCAGCGTTTTCTTGGGGATAACGATTTGGTTTGGGAAACAGATGCAGAACGGGCTGCAGAAATGTTGCCAGAGATGGCGGGGCGTTTATGCTACATGTCTTATGGGGCAGGGAGAAAAACTAACAAAGAGTATTTGGAAAATATTTTGAAAGCTGGTCATGGTTCGGTGCTTGAGCATTCAGTCTGGAATTTTTTGATCACGAATGTTTCTCGTTCTTTTACTCATGAGCTTGTCAGGCATCGCGCAGGTTTTGGGTATTCGCAGCTTTCTCAGCGTTATGTGGATGAGTCAGATACTGTTTTTGTTGAGCCTGATTGTATTGCTGAAGACCCTGAGTTGCATGCGATCTGGGTAGAAACGGTTCAGAAGAGTCGAGATGCCTATATCACTCTCACGGCTAAACTTGCGGAAAAGTTTGGGAATGTGGAATCCGCGACGCTTCGTAGAAAAATGGCTCGGCAGGCCGCTCGTTCTGTTTTGCCAAATGCAACTGAGACCAAAATTTTTGTCACTGCAAATGCACGTGGGTTGAGAAATTTCCTTGAGCTTCGCGCTAATGAGCATGCTGAAGTGGAGATAAGGAAAGTGGCGGACAAGATTTTCACGATTTTGCAAAAAGAGGCTCCGAATATTTTCTCGGATTATGCGGAGAAGAAGTTGGATGATGGGACTGTGGCGGTGGAAACGGTATTTAGGAAGGTGTAATTATGGTTTAGATTGAAGATGTTGGTGTGTTTGAGTGGTTTTGAGGAGATTGCTCTTTCATTTTTTCTATCGTTTCCTTATGTGTCAACCAAGCGTTTGGGATGATTTTATCAGTGTCATTTCGGGTAACATCATAGGGTTGAGCAATTTCCAGTTTGGGTGAGTTTCTGTTTAGTAAGGCTTGCCACAAGCCAAACTTGTTATTTCGTGGCATTCTTTGTTGAGTTCCATAGATGCTGACAGCTAGAATTGTTAAGGCTCCAGTTCTTGTGATGACCTCGTTTGCGATATCTGCTGTAAACCTTTTGGCTTTATCATAATTTCCGGGTAATTCTTCTTCATTATTAGCTCTGGTTCCTGCAGGAAATAGTACTACATCGTGGCCGCTGCAGAGAGCTTCTATGATTGTAGTACGAGTGTTTTCAAGGAGTTTTCTTTTTAATTCTCTATCTTTGAAGTCCGCTAAATTTTGTGGTGGGATGGTTGGTAGTAATAAGCTGGTGTCCTCAAACATAGAAAGCGTGAATATGCTTTGGTGAGACTCTTCTGAAAGTGCGGCGATTCCGGCGATTGCGTAGGGTTTGGTTTTGAGAGCTTTTTTGATTGCAGGGAAATCAAGATTGCTCATATGCGGGGCTATAATGAGTCTTCCAGTGGTGGAGTTTTTTTCAATATTTTCTTTGCCTGTTATTTTCAGACCTCGTAAGAGGAAGTTGAGAGCTTGCTGAAGGAGTTTTCGGGCTGGTTTGATCAGCCTTCTTTTTCCGACGATTTCTTGCCATTCTGGTCCGGCATGGGAGAATTCTACTGGCTCTGTTAGTACTTTTCCGAGTCTGGATAATTCTTTTCCGTCTTTTTTGTAAAAAAATCTATCAATTGCCATGGGGACCTTTTTTGCTTTGAAATTTTATTTTTCTTGTTGTATATTGCAACAAAGCTTGTTTCTTTTGTCAATTTATCTTGACATTGTTTTTTGAAAGATTTATTTACTTTGGGTGAATATTTTAGATATTAGAGTTAAGGTGTACCATTAGAAGGTCATTCTAGTGGCTTTTTTTGTTATGACACGCTAGAATCAAGCTGGATATTGATCTTTAGAGGAACCTGTTTTTCCTATGAATCCTGAAACCCTGCAAGAAAAAGTGTTGGTTGTTCCTTCTTCTAAGATTTATATCGATGGGAAGTGGGAAGGGATGTTGACGTCTAAGGTTGAGAAGTATTTGGATGTGATACATACTGAGCATTTCTTTCTTTCCCGCGAATTGGCGGAGTTTGATCCTACTCATCAGCAAATTATTCCGTATCTCGTTTTTCGGAGTGGAAAACAGTATTTTGTGATCAAAAAATTGAAGGGTTCTAGCGAGAAGCGACTGCATCAGAAGTTTATGATGGGAGTTGGTGGGCATATCAATGAAGAGGATAGTGGTGTTGGAGAGAATATTCTTGAGGCAGGCATCAAAAGAGAGTGGGAAGAGGAGGTTTTGTACTCAGGAAATTATACGAAGCGTTTAGTGGGAATTTTAAGCGATAGCAAGACACCCGTTAGTGAGGTACATCTTGGGTTGGTCTACCTTGTTGAAGGGGATAGTCACGAAATTGATACAGCAGAGCCTGAAAAGATGTCAGGAGAGTTAGTGCATGAGTCAGATCTGAGGCAGTATTATGAGAATATGGATTCGTGGGGAAGAATTATTATCAGATGGATAGAGCAAGGGCAACCGGTGGGGGATGAGGTGTTTGCGTAGTTTTTTTTCATTCAGTCGGATAGTGGGGGTGTTGAACCTCCTAAATTCCCCTTCACAGGGAGACTTTGAAGGCACCATATATGACTTTACCTCCGCAATACGAGAAGATTTCCAGACCTCCTTGGGAAGAGTATTTTATGCAGATTGCTTTCCTAGTTGCAAAGCGCGCTACTTGTTTACGTCGACAGGTTGGGGCGGTTATCGTGAAGGATCGGCATATTTTAACAACAGGTTATAATGGCCCTCCAAAAGGTTTTCATCATTGTGATGAGCATGGCGGATGTCCAAGATTGCAAGCGAATGTGGAGTCAGGGAAAGGGCATGATGCCTGTTGGGCCTTACATGCAGAGCAGAATGCGATTATCCAGGCGGGGTATCACGGGGTTTCCATTCGTGATTCGGAACTGTATTGTACGACACAGCCGTGTAGTATTTGCGCGAAAATGATCATCAATGCAGGTATTACTAAGGTGTATTATGTGGGTGGATATCCTGATGCATTGAGCAATGAGTTGTTTGCGAAGACGGGAGTGGCGTTGGTGAAGTTGGAGTGGCAGGGGAAATAAAAAAAACCGCTCACTAGTGAGCGGTTTTTTTTATTTAAACAGAATTTGCAGTTGTTACTTTGCTACGATCTCGTTGATCTTTAGCACGGTTTGCAGCTGTCTGTGGCCGTTTTTTCTGCGGTAGCGTGATTTGGCTTTGAACTTGTAGACATAGAGTTTGGGTGCTTTGGTCTGTTGTTCAAGGGTAGTGGTTACTTTGGCGCCTTCGATGTATGGGGTACCAACAGTTACGTTTCCTTTGTCATCAGAGATAAGGAGTACCTTATCGAGGACGATATCCAGACCTTGTTCGCCTTCAAGCTTTTCTGTCGTAAGTTTGTCGCCAACTTTGACGCGTTCTTGTTTGCCGCCTACTTCTACGATCGCGTACATGGGCACTCCTTCTTACCTTAACGGGATGAAAGTGAAGAAATTCACCTATCTCTAAATCACCTTGCAAAAGGGATTTTGAAAGCTTATTTGAGCTCGACTTTGGCGCCGGCTTCTTCGAGTTCTTTCTTGATGGCTTCGGCTTCTTCTTTTTTCACATTTTCTACAACTGGCTTTGGTGGAGTTTCTACAAGGTCTTTAGCTTCTTTCAAGCCAAGTGTCTGGTTGAATTTGCGTACTACTTTGATGACGTTGATTTTGTTTGCGCCACCGTCAGTAAGTACAACGTTGAAGCTAGTTTTTTCTTCTGCAGGAGCAGCAGCTTCTGCGGGAGCAGCAGCAGCGGCAACGGCTACTGGAGCAGCAGCTGTGATACCGAATTTTTCTTCGATAGCTTTAACGAAATCATTTAATTCAATGATGGTCATTTGTTCGATTGTAGCGAGAAGCTCTTCCTGAGAAACTTTCTTGGTTGTCATGTGTGACTCCTTGATTGGTTAAAAGTTAAAATTAAGACAAAAATTACTTACGATGTTTTTGTAGCTGCAACGGCCTTGAGCGCGTAGAGTAGTTCTCTCTGCTTGGCTTGGGCAACGTTGAGTAGTCCGTACAGTGGTGAATTAAGCATACCAACTAATTTGCCGAGCAAGGCTTCTTTAGATGGAAGTGTTGCAAGTTCTTCAACCTGTTCTCTGGTGAGAAACGTGCCTTGGAAAATTGCGCCTTTGATATCGAAGCTTTCGATGTCACTAGCGAATTTTTTGAGCACTTTGGCTGGAGAGGTTTCGTCTCCGTAGGCAAAAGCTACGGTTGTTGGTCCTGCAAAGATAGCGTCGAGGTCAAGTGTTGCACCTGCACCACCTTTTTTCACTGCTAGTTTGGTGAGTGTGTTTTTCGCCACATTAAACTCAGCATTGAGTTTGCGAAGATCAGTACGAATTCCTTGAATTTGACTGACGGTAAGTCCACGAGTATCAGTGAGAATCATGATTTTCGCGTTTTGGACTTTTTCCGCAAGTTCTTCGACCTTTGCTTCTTTTTTGACTGTAGGCATAGGAAGTTCCTTTGCTGTTAGCACTACGCTTTTCGCAGTATGCTAGTTATGATCGTGGAAAGTTAAGAAGAAGGTTGGGATAACTCTGTAAGTTTCTCAAAACCTCTGCAGGGTGAACGTTTAACCCGTAAGGGCCCGGCGATCTTCGGTTTTCCAGTTATTAATACTAATCTTTTGATTTGGTGATGTCAATAAGGGCTGATACGTCTAGTGCAATGCCAGGTCCCATAGATGCATTAAGTGCTGCACTTTTGAGGTACTGACCTTTGGCTCCGCGTGGTTTTGCACGAAGAATTGCATCGACAAGTGCACGGAGGTTGTCGACAAGTTGTGCATCAGTAAAAGATGCTTTTCCAAAAAAGGTGTGTACGATTGGTTGTTTTTCGAGCCTGTATTCTACACGACCTTTTTTGAGGGCTTCAATGGTTTTTTCGATATCCATGGTTACTGTGCCTGATTTTGGATTAGGCATGAGTCCTTTGGTTCCGATGATTTTTGCAATTTTACCAACTTCTGCCATCATGTCAGGAGTTGCAACGGCAACGTCAAACTCGAACCAGCCGCCTTTAATTTTTTCAATAAGGTCGGTATTTCCTACATGATCAGCGCCAGCCTTTTTTGCTTCTAGCTCTTTTTCACCTTTGGCGAATACAAGAATGCGCTGTTTTTTTCCAGTTCCGTGAGGGAGTGTAATTGTTCCTCTCAGTTGCTGATCAGCTTTGTTGGGATCAAGATTGAGCACAACATGCAGTTCAAGTGTTGGGTCAAATTTAACGAATGTGGTTTTTTTGGCGAGTGCGATTGCTTCGGCTGGTGTGTAGTGCTTGGTTTTCTCTACTAGTTTTACGACTTCGCGGTACTTTTTTCCATGTTTTGCCATGAGGTGTTCCTTTCGTGGTGTTTGCGAAAATATTGGGTACTTTCTTCCACGGATACTGTGAATTATGGGTTAGTTTGCTTTAGATGCTGTATTGCGGTTTTTCTGACGGTGAAGAAATAAATTACTGCTCCAAAAATTGAAAAAACAACGAGTACGATTATCCAAATTACTTTATTGTTCACTGGTCTTTGGATGCAATCTATTAGCATAAAAAGCCAGAAAATTGATAAGGGAAAGACCAGTACAAATGTGCCAACTAGTAGCCAAATAAACCAACCGTTTTTTTTCATAAATCCATCAGTGGTGAAGTTTTGATGAAAATCGGTGTCTAGTATAAGCCATTTCCCATCAATTTTTTCAAAGACGTAGTAGTTGGTAAATCCTTGTAGTGTCCAATTTGTACCTCTTGCGGTGGCTGGTCCTTCAACTTTTATCTTTTCTGGGCTTATCTGTTCAAAACGGGTGATTTCTTGGATAAAGAGTATTTTTTTTCCTGATAGGGTTTTCGTGATGGCATTTCTTAATTCGATGGAAGCGTTGGGTGAAAGTAATGCGGTTATAGTATCGCTCTGCCCAGTGCTAAGAGCTTGTTGGAGTGCTGCAACCTGTTTTAGCACTTCCTGAGTTTCGTTTTGCTGTGTGAGTGCGTAGGATGTGAAGGGGAGAAGGAAAAGTAGCGTTGTTATGATAGAAGCTGCAAAAAATTTTACTCGCATATGATTCCTTTCGTGGTGCAAATGGAAGTAGTTATCTTCCTCCCACGGATGGTTGCAAATTATTTTAAAAAGGTTATGAGTTAGTCTATGACTTCAATACCCATGCTTTTCGCTGTTCCTTCAACCATGCTCATGACTGCTTCGATAGAATGGGCGTTCGTGTCAGAAATTTTGATCTCAGCAATTGTTTTTACCTGTGCTCTCGTGATCTTGCCAATTTTGTTCTTGTTTGGTTGGGCAGAACCTTTGGCAATGTTGATAGCTTTGGCGATGAGGTCGGAAACCGGAGGTGTTTTCAGTTTGAATGTGAATGTTCTGTCTTCAAATACCGTAAGTTCAACTGGAATGATCTGTCCAAGTTTGTCTTTGGTTGCTTCGTTGTATTGTTTGCAGAAATCCATGATGTTGACGCCATGCTGACCGAGCACTGGACCAATAGGAGGTGCTGGGTTTGCTTTTCCGGCTTCGATCTGGAGTTTAATGACTGTTTTGACTTTCTTTGCCATGGTGGGGTAATTCCTAAATCCTAATTTCTAAATTCTAAATGATGTAATCGATTTTGTCCAGAAGTGTGTATTTACCGTGTACGTATATTCGGGGAGCGCTGGTGAAAAAGGTTATTTTACCCGCATGATGTCGATTTCAACAGGAGTTTCTCGACCAAACATGTTGATAAGCACTTTGACTTTACCGCGTTCGTCATCAATTTCTACTACTTTTCCAGTCATTTTAGCGAATGGGCCATCTTTAATATCTACAACATCACCAACTTTGAATTTGACGTTGTACTTTGGAGCTTCCATGCCCATGTGGGTCAAAATGGTTTTGAGCTCTTCTTTGGATAGAGATGTTGGACGACCACCAGAACCTGTAAATCCGATAACGGAAGGTGTGTTGCGAACAACAAACCATGAATCGTCATCCAGTACCATATTTACCAGTACGTATCCAGGGAACATTTTTTTAAGTAAGCTGCGTTTCTTTCCACTTCGGTATTCAACGGTTGCTTCTGTGGGTACCACAACGCGAAAAATCTTGTTGTGCATATCCATTGATTCAATACGCTGGGAAAGATTTTTCGCAACGCGATCTTCATAGCCAGAGTAGGTGTGGATAACAAACCACTCTTTTTTTGATCCTGGTAGCTTTTCTTCCGCTTCATATTCTACAAGAAGTGCGTTGAGATCAAGGGGTTTTTTCTCTTCCTTGACGATTGCCTTACCTTTTCCTGTGGGAACAGGTTTGTTTTTGGCGATTTGCGGGGAAGAACTATCTAGCTGTTGTGTCATAGTGCGATCGTCCTACCTCGTTTTTAGCCACTCACGGAGGGCTTTGATGAGCGTGAAAAATCCGTTATCAAAAAGACCCAAGATTATCCCTATTGCTGCTGCAATGGCGATAACAATCAGCGTGAAATTAACCACCTGCTTGCGGGTTGGCCAGATACATTTACCGAGTTCGCTGCGGACTTCAGAGAAGAAGCTGAGAAAGCTCATTCTTGATCCAGCAGAAAGGTTGCCGATTTTTGGTGGTTTTGCCATATGAAAATTGTTCAAAAATACAGATAGTATACTACGTTATGCAGATTTATTCGTCAAGGGAAGGTTTTTGAGTAGGTCTGTGAAAAGTTTGCGATCAAGTATGAAGAGTGCCAACGCAAAGCTGCCTCCAGCTATGATGATGTTGAGAATAAAATTAAGTGGAAGGCTGAAGTACAGACAAACTCCCATGATGCCTGCGGCTAGTATGATTTTTGATAATGATAAGAAACTTTTTAGTGTAAGCGAGGTTTTTCTCAGTATGAACCATGATGAAGTAAAGACTAGTAGTTCCGTTGCCGACGTCATGGATGCTGCACCGATATAGGAGTATCTGGGTATGATAATGAAGTTGAGCCCTACATTGAAGCAGACCGCTAGAAAGTTAAGGATAAGTAGGTTTTTTTGTTTGTTCAGCGAAATAATGGCGCCGTTGTTGAGTGAATTGAAAAAGCTGAGAAATGCAGCAAAGGAAAGGATTTGTAGCGTAATAATAGCATTATCAAAGCTCCCGTCTTTTTTAAGGATATGAATGATTTTTTCTGCTAGTAAGATTATGCTGATAAGCATGGGGAATGCTAGGGTGCCAAGAAACTGAAATGATTTGGTGTAGATATTTTTGAAACGCTCTTTGTCGGCAAAAGCATATTTTGCCAGTATGGGAAAAGTGGCGACCATAAATACTCCTGGGACAAAAATAATATTGTCCAGAATTTTGTACGCAAGCCCATAGATACCTACAACTTCGGTATTATCAAGTCCACTGGCTGGAAGTTGGAGATGGCGAAGCATGAGCATGTCTGCGCGGTAGTATACTCTCCAAAGCACAATCGCTAGCCCAATAGGTAGTGCTTCAACAATAATTTTTTTCCAAAGGCTCCAGTTGAAGCCGATACGGAAGTGAAAAAGTTGTTGCGCGTAGAACCATGTGATTATAAACCAGACAACATTCCCAATCACTCGGGCGAGAACGACCATGAGTACATTCCAGTGTAGTGCCCAAGCTATGACAATCAGCACAAACGTTACAACAGAGCCTACTATGTCGCCAACCACCTGTTTTTCCATTCTTAGTTTTACTTGAAAAATACCTTGCATGATGGCATTAAATAGTAGTGCGAGACTGGAGATAGTGGCAATCATGATGCCGTATCGTTCTTCCATACCGTATTTAAGGAATGGAAGCTGAAGGGAAGCAAAGACCGAGATAACCATAATCACGGAAAGAAACAGTCGAATACCGAGAATGTTGCTGATAATTTCTTTTCCCTGTTCTTCATCACGGACAACCCATTTGCTTAGAATGGTGTTTAGCCCCATATCAGCAATGAGTTCGAAGAAGGCTAAGTGGGCGAAAATACTTTCATACTGGCCATATCCTTCACGACCTAAGAGACTTAGTATGAAGAAAAGGAGGAGAAAGTTGACACCGATTTTTATAAGGCGACCAAGTATTTGTATGCCAGTGTTCCAGGCTACTTTTTTTGATAAGGACATAACTTATTTATAAGATTTTTTATGAGTTTAAGAACAGATCAACGGTAAAGCAACCATTGTAGAATTGCAACAAAGCTTGTCAGGTTTTGGGGACTGTGGTGGTTGCAGCTGTTGTTGTAGGAATTGCTACTGGGGCAAATGATGAAAGTATTGTTTCTGCATCATTTTTCTCACTACCGTTATTTGTTTTTGTGTTGCAGGCGAGTTTGTAGAGAGCGGTTGTGACTTTTGTGAAAAAGGTATGTTCGATGCTTGTTGTTGATTCATATGCACCTAATTTACTCGCTATAGTTGTTTGTTTTAGTTCTTCGGTGTTGAGCGCTGGATACTGCTTTTTTACTGCGTTAAGTAGTAGGTCGTTGTTTTCAACCAGGGCAATAACGATAGTACACGATGGTTCATTGTCTGTTGTGTCTTTGTTGCTAGTATTTCCATAGAAATTGATGGTGTTTTGATTTTCACTTTCTGTTACCTTCCAAGTTTTAGGATAGCGGATGGAAAAGTTGAATTTGTAATTGGTATACAGTTGAAAAGAAGGTGTTGGTGTTATGGACGGCAGGACAGGAGAATTTTGTTCGCTAAGAGTGCTAGGAGTAGGTGAATTTTCGGAATCTTCAGGATTTGTGAAGAATGCTTTTTGGATAAGGAAAGCACTGAAAAGAAAAATGGCAATGAGTGTTATAACGAGAATTAACCAATTGAACGTTTTTGGGGGTTCTGGTTGGATTCTATGCAATGGGGGAAATTCAGATGGTGGTAAATTTTCTGTGGTATTCAGCATAGAGATTTGTTTTATGTTTTTATTGTACCATTTGGGTTGAGAAATGAAATGTATGATTAGGGTATGTATTGTACGTTGCAGCATGGAAATTCTCTGGGTATCGGTTTTCCCATGGTATTATTGTTGAAGGAGCATTTGATCATGACTCATTGGTTTTGTCCGTATTGTGTTTTGAGTTGGTTATATCCGATTTCCAAATGTCCACATTGTTTTGGTGTTGTGCTGAACCGGGACGATAAGCAGATAACGCAGGTTGCTTCCGTGACTACTAATATTCCGTCACGTTTTCATTCTGAAGTGCCGTATTCGATTTCGCTTTTTCAGAACTCTTATGGTGATTCTTGGTTTGAAAAGATATGTAGGAATGAAGAGCAATCATTGCAAGAAAGTGGAGTTTTTGCAGAGCATGTGCGTAATGATTTTTCTAGTGTAGTTGGCACACTTTTTGACCATCTTCGGATTTCTTTTTCTGCCCCTACTATTCTGATTATTCCGGAAGTTGGAAGGGGGGATAAGCAAGGTAAAGGAGCTCCACATCTTGGGACTGCTGTGCATCCTAGTCTGGTTGCAGGACTTGTGAGTTATTTCCAGGAAACATATCCTGATCTCTCGTTATGTTTAGGTGCATTGAACGAGGTTTTGTTACAGCATTGTGTTTCTTTGTATTCTGCGGTTTGTCCAGGATGTGTATTTTCAGTTATCCCTGAAAAAGTTTCGTCTGATTTGTTTTTGATTGCGGTTCCGGTTGTGCACTTTGTGCAGGAATCAGTTGTGCTTTGTGAAGATTTTTCAGAGTTACTTTCAAGAGCTGCTCACTTTGTGGTTGTTGTTGACTGTGTGATTGGCGATGCTAATGGGAAGCCAGGATTTTGGAATAGAGTAGTTGGTGGGCAACGCTGGAGCGAAATTGTCGATTATTTTTCTCAGTTCCGTGGAAGTGACTCTTTGTTGAGTTTTCATGCGACGACGGTTGAACACTAACACTAATCAAATTTTTAGGAGTGGAATGTAGTTATGCCGACTATTGGAATCGATGCAAGAATGTATGCATATACTGGGATTGGACGGTATATTCAACAATTGATACAAGGTTTGCACCATAGTGCTGTTGATTACCGTTTTAAGCTGTTTTTGTATCCTGATGTAGCGGAGTCGATAGTTCTTGATAAACGTTTTGAAAAAATTTTAGTTTCTCAACGCATTTACTCGCTAGAGGAGCAGGTGCAGTTGGGATATCGGTTTTGGAAAGAGCAGTTGGATCTTCTTCATGTCCCGCACTTTAATGTACCAATTTTTTACCCTAGTAAATTCGTATTAACTATCCATGATATTACCCAAACTGTGTATAGCAGTACTGGAACGTTTAAGAGTAAGGTGAAAAAATGTGGGTATTCTTTAGCAACATCAGTTGCAACTAAGCGAGCAGCTAAGGTTATTGCTGTAACTGAAACAACTCGATTGGATGTTATTAAGCAGTTTCATGTTGCACCTGGAAAGGTACAGGTGATTTATCAGGGGGTTCCGGATTTGTTGTCTGCTGGAATTTCTGGATCTTTTTCTTCACTGGCGAGTAAGTTTTCTCTGAAAAAGCCATATGTACTTTATGTCGGTTTATGGGGTCCCCATAAGAATGTGGTGCGGTTGGTAGAAGCAGTTGGTTTATTGGTGAAGAAAAAGCCGGATTTGCAGTTAGTTTTGGTGGGGAAAAAGGATGAGCGATATTTTCCTGAGTTGCAGGCTGCAGTTTCGCGGGTAGGAGTAGAGAAGAATATTGTTTTTACCGGTTTTGTAACTGATGAGGAGCTTGACGGGTTTTATAGAAATGCTGAGGTGTTTGTTTTTCCCTCGTTGATGGAGGGGTTTGGTTTTCCGCCTTTGGAAGCGATGCAGTACGGGGTCCCCGTGGTTTCTTCTCATGCTTCTTGTATGCCTGAGGTTTTGGGGGAGGCTGCGGAATATTGTGATGCGTGTGACTCATTTGCTATTGCGGAAAAAGTGTTTGAGGTACTTTCTGATACGAAAAAGCAGGAGCAAATGCGGGTAGCGGGTTTTGAGCAGGTGAAGAAGTATTCTTGGGGGAGGATGGTGAGGGAGACGATTGGGGTGTATGATGAGTTTTTGCAGTAGCGATCAGGTTTTTCTGGTTTGTGTGTATGCTTTGTAGAGACAATGGCATGTCTTGTCTCGGGAGGAGTGGGTTTTAGAATGCTGCTGTTTACTTTTGTTCGTTCAATGTTGTACATTGAACGTTTTTATTATGGGAATGCTAAGCCGATGTTTGGGATGAGGAATGGTAATTCTGTAGAGACAATGGCATACCTTGTCTCAGGAGGTGTGGGTTGTGAACGCTTCCTGTTTACGGACGGTATGCCATAGGTTGGAGTTCTTGCGTCTTTTTCATCCTACTTTTTGTCTTGGCAACACTTCGACAAGCTCAGTGACCACACTTCGACAGGCTCAGGGCGGGTGTCGCAAAAACCGCGTTACTTTTATAATCTCAGGTAGTGGAGGGTGTCGAAGAGTATAAAAGTAACCAAAAGTCATCAGAGAGCGGGATTGAGGAGGGAGACATCAGGCGTTGCGTTGGGGATGAACTTCCCTGATTCGATTGTGCTTTGCTCGGGATTGTTTTTATTTTCCTGCGTATGCTTTTTTTGATGCGCTGCGGTAGGTTTTTAATGGCTGCTTTCGCTTAGAGGACGTAATCTTTGAGTTTTTTGCTTTTTGAGAGTTCTCTTAGTTTGGCTAGGGCTTTGGCTTCGATTTGGCGGATTCGTTCCCGGGTGACGCCGAATTCTCGACCTACTTCTTCGAGGGTGCGTTGTCTACCATCTTCCAATCCGAAACGGAGGATGAGTATGCGACGTTCGCGTGGGGTAAGGTGTTCAAGAACTTCTTGTACGTGTGTTTTGAGAAACTGATAGTTAGTTGCAGCGATGGGTGTAATGATTGACGTGTCTTCGATGAAGTCACCAAGGTGACTGTCTTTTTCTGCACCAACGGGGGTTTCAAGGGAAACTGGTTCTTGCGATATTTTTAATACGTCTTGTACTTTGTCGACGTGGATTTCCATTTTCTCGGCGATTTCTTCAGGGGTTGGGTCGCGGCCTTTTTCTTGGAGTAATTCACGAGAAACACGGGTGAGACGGTTAATTGTCTCGACCATGTGTACAGGAATACGGATTGTGCGAGCTTGGTCGGCGATGGCACGAGTTATAGCTTGGCGAATCCACCACGTGGCGTATGTAGAGAATTTAAAGCCTTTGCGGTAGTCGAATTTTTCAACGGCACGGATGAGTCCCATGTTTCCTTCTTGGAGAAGGTCAAGGAGGGAAAGTCCACGACCGATGTATTTTTTTGCAATACTCACTACGAGACGGAGGTTTGCTTCGATGAGGTCGTTTTTGGCATCCATGTCTCCTGCTTCAATGCGCTTTGCCAATTCAATTTCTTCGTCTGCAGTGAGGAGATCAACACGTCCGATTTCTTTCAGGTACATGCGGATGGGGTCGGAGATGGTGATCTCTTGGGCTGATGTATCGGCAACGTCGGCGGTTACTTTGGTGTTGGCTGGGGTATTGTCCCAGATGATCATGTTGTCTTCGTCGACTACGTCTATACCACGGTCGATAAAGTGGGCGTACAGCTCATCAAGGATTTCAAGACCTTCTTCGGCTTCAGGGATCAGTTTCGTGATCTCTTCCTGACTCACTACTCCAAGTTCCTCACCGCGTTTTATGAGATCAAGAATTTCGGGAGAGAAGTTGTATGTCGGCTTGACGACTGCTGCTTTTCCTGCTTTACCTTGTTTTCCCTTCTTCTGTGTCTGCGGTTTCTTTTTAGCCATATGACAAACCACTACCTCTTTTTATTGCTGGAATCTTTTATTAACTCTAGCATATTTTGCAAGAGTTGAGAAGACTCCTCGGGGTTGTTTATTTGACGAATTTTTCTTTGTAAACGATTGGTGTGTTGTTCTTTCACTCTAGCGAGTAGTTGGGCGATAGCGGCTTGTACATCTTCGTCTTCTACTCGAGTATCTAGACGTTCATCGAGTAAGAAATCTTGCCAGATTGCGCGAACTTCTTCTGGGGCGCTATGAATCAGCTCTTTTATTTGTAAAGATTGTCGGTCTTTTATGATAGAAATGATTTCATGGCAGATTGGGTTGGCAATGAAATCGGGGTCTATTTTGTTCTGTATTGGGGTGAGTTGGTCAAGATTTTCACTGAGAATTTTTACGAGCAGTTTTTCCAGTTGGTTGTCGTCTTTTGCGTTGAGCTCAACCGTTTGAATTGGACGCTTGGGATTTTTTTTCTTTCTTTTTTCCGCTTTTATGGCTTGGTGAAGTGTTTCTTCGGGAATGTCGAAGCGGTGGGCAACGATTCGTAGGTAATGAGTGGTGACCACAGGGCTGGAAAAGTTGGAGAGGTAGGGAATGAGTTGTTGGAGGGTTTCTTTTTTGCCATTTACTGTTCGGCTGTCGTGTTGGCTTTCGGTATTGAGAATATAGAAAAGGGGTCCTTCAACTTTTGTTTCTTCAAGTTCTTTCCAGGTTTTTCCTTCCTGAATCCATTGAGCTACGTCGTAGTTTTTTGGGAGTGCGACGACCCATGATGAGAAATCGAGTGAGCCAAGTAGTTCGAGAGCACGGAGCGTGGCTTTTTTCCCCGCATCATCGCCGTCGAAAGCTAGGATGACGTTTTCTGTCCAATGTTTGATGATGCGGAGGTGTTGTTCTGTTAGTGATGTGCCCAAGGGGGCGAGGGCATTGAGCGTTCCTTCTTGATGGAGGAGTAGTACATCAACGTTGCCTTCTACAAGGATGGCAGATTTTTCTTTGATGATACTTTCCTTTGCTCTGTTCATGCCGTAGAGCACGCTGCTTTTGTCAAAAACCACGCTTTGTGGGGAGTTCATGTATTTTGCGCTATTGGCTTGTTCTTCAGTGTTAAGCAGGAAATCCAGAGATCGTCCGCTGAAGCCTACTACTGCGTTTTGTCCATTGAAAATCGGGAACATGATACGACCACGGAATCGGTCGTAGTGGCGGTCGTTTTTGTGTTGAAGTAATCCTAATTCAGTTGCTAATTCTTGTTGTTTTGGTGATTGTTTGAGTTTTTTGCTTAAGGTGTCCCAAGCGTTGGGTGCTAATCCCAGTTGAGCGGTCTGGATCATTTCATCGGTAAAGCCTCGTTGATGGAGGTATTCTCGAGCAGGTTTTGCACTCTCTTGCATCAAGATTCGGTTGTAATAGTCTGTTACTCGTTTATTGAGTCGGTATGCAGATTCTTTTCTATCAATTTTTCGGAGTTGTGTGACGTCTTTGGTTAGGGTAACGCCGGCTTTTCTGGCGAGTTTTTCCAGAGCTTCTTTAAATGTGAGGTGCTCTTTTTTCATCACGAAAGCGAACATGTCACCGCTTTCGTTGCAGCCAAAGCATTTGAATATGCCGATGTCGGGGTTTACCACGAAGCTGGGAGTTTTTTCCTGATGGAAAGGGCAGAGGGTTTTGAGGGTATGACCGGCTTTTTTTAGGGGGATGTATTCTTCGATGACGTCTACTATGGAAAGGCGATTTTTTATTTCTTCTACTTGGTCTTGCATGGCTGTGGCTTCGGGTTTTGGGACGTGTTTAGTATACAGGAGATTTTTTTTTCGAGGGAGAGGTGGTTTTTTTAACCTTGAATTTCACCAATTATAAATACTTCTTCCCCTCTAGGAGCTAGAATTCGTTCTCGAATCCGCATGTTTTTTACAGTTTTACTTTCCTCAGGTCTCGCTACAAACAACACTTTTTGATTGTAAAATCCACCGTTGAGACGAGTTTTTTCTACCTCGACAGCATTGCTCATCATAATTGTTTCTCCAAGCACTGAATCTCCTTGTAACCGTCTTTTTTGCACAATTGTGGGATCTATTTGATTATAAAAAAGCTCAAAGATGTATGGTTGAATCGTTTCTGTTGTGGTGAGAAGAATGAGATCATACTTTTCCTGTTCATGAGCAATTACTGTTGCAACGTCCTGCATTCCCGTTTGCCAGTCAGAGTAATGGCCTGATTGAGAGAAAGAAGAAATTGGATAGTGGATAAAATACTCCTGTCCAAAACCGGAAAACTCCCCAAGAGCTGCTATTCCAAGAATCGTAAAAAAAACTAGAGTAAATATGCCAAATGCCTTTTGATGGGTTTTTGACAGTAACCAAGAAAGAACAGCTTCTACTCCTATTGCAGTCAATAGGGCAAAAAGTGGAGCCCCCCATAACGATCTAGTAGCAAGAACCCCTGTAGTGATTGCGCTTGGTATCGGGTAAAGCAAAAGCCAGAGTACTAGTAGTTGGAAAGGTTTTTCTCCAAAGCGTGCTCTCTTTATGCAAACCAATAACCCTATGACCAAAAAAGGTAGGGAGAAAAGAAGTAGCTGACCAATGCCATCTTTCATCACATGATGGAGTATAGAGTAGCGATCACCTTCGTAAAATAGGTAGGAAAAAGAAAACTGCTGCAAGTAATTTGTAATTATAAGCGGTATGAATATTGTTTTTGGTGCAGCTACTTCAAACCATCGTGCAAACGACTCTTGTGGATTTTGTATGGTAAAGATTATGAATGGAGTGAGAAGTATTGTAAAAACTCCAAAGAATGAGAAGGAATCAGTTATACGTTTTAAGAATCGTTCTGAAGAAATAAATAGAAGCATTATAAGGCAAATCAATACTGTTAAAGAGGCCACTACTTTTCCGGTATGGTTACTATAGAAAGTCAAAGCAAAAGATAACGAAGCAAATGCTATTGGAATTCTTGATTTCTTTTTCTGTGTTTGTAAAAAGCAGTAAAAACCTAGTAACGCAAAAAAAGGCACTAGAACTACTCCATCAAAAGCTGTTCGGGCAATCTGCAAATACCAAGGCATAAACAGTAAAATAACTGCAGTAATTAAACCTATTCGTTTGTTCCCCAATAGTTTCTGACCAAAAAGCAATCCGAGTGTGAGTGTTCCCAGTGCGAAAACTACTGAAATAAGTCGTACAGAAACAGCATTCATGCCTAATACTGCAACAGGCAGCATAGTGAGGTAGATATATAATGGACTTTTATATTCACCAAAAGCTTTGAAATAGAGGGGGAAAATCGCTCCCCACTCATCTTTTCCGGTTTTTAGCAGAGAGTAGGCGTTGTATCCTACAGAGGCTTCATCACAGGAAAGACCAGGAGAAAGATCACCCAGACGGTATCCATAAAAAAGGACACCTAATAACAAGATAATTACAACACCCCAATGTCGACGAAGAACACTCCCAACTGTATTTAATAAATTTTTCTGAAATTGTTTTTTTATCGACATGAACGAAAACTCCTCCGTCTTTTGTCTGTTATCAGAATGGACTGTGCTGTTAGAAAAAGTGTAATAAACTAATCTTATTATCATCCACTATTGTTGATAGAAACAAATTCGAAGAAAAAAATAGAAAGTTATGGATGCCCAAGCATATTGATTGTTAAAGATGTACCCATTTGTTGAGACCCATTATAATGATGGTAAGTTATGGAAAAATTTATGGCTTTACGTAAGGCTTGTGTTGAGAGGAAGACAAAAGAGACTGCTATTGCGATTGATTTGGTTGTTGATGGGAGTGGAAAGTATGCGATTGAGACACCTGTTAATTTTTTTACTCATATGTTAGAATCGTTTGCTCGACATGGGTTGTTTGATTTGAAGATTAAGGCGGTAGGGGATGTGCATATTGATCAACATCATTCGGTTGAGGATGTGGGGATTGTATTGGGACAGGTTTTTAAGGATGCATTGAAGGATAAGAAGGGAATTCAGCGGTCGGGTTTTTTTGCGTTTCCGATGGATGAGGCTTTGGCTTTGGTGGCGGTGGATTTGAGTGGACGTCCTTTTCTTCAATATGATGCGAAATTTAAGCGTAGGATGTGTGGGGACTTGGATACGGATGTGTTGGAGGATTTTTTTCAGGGATTTGCGATGAGTTTGCAAGCGAATGTTGCTATACGGATGAATTATGGACGGAGTGATCATCATAAGGTTGAGGCGATTTTTAAGGCTTTTGCGAAGGCTATGTTGATGGCGTGTTCAGTGGAACCGAGGTTGAAGGGGGAGGTGCAGAGTACTAAGGGTGTGTTGTAACTGTCACAATTTCAGTTTTTTTCTGTATATAAGGAGTTTGCTTTGAAAGAAATAGTGGCTCGTTTGGATCACCTGAAGAAAAAAGTTCTTCAGGTAAAGGAGTATCTTTGACTTTGCTGCAAAGGAAAGGGATTTGGCTACGTTGGAAGGGCAGACGTTGGATCCGATTTTTTGGAATGATCATGAGCGGGCGAAGATTGTTTCCCAGAGAATTACTGGTTTGAAGAAATTGTTGGATGAGTGGAAGGGGTTTGAGCAGAAGTTGGATGAGTTGAGTGAGTTTGCAACGGTGGCTGACACTGATGTTTCTTTGCAGCAGGAAATTGAGGTGGAGTTGAGTGCTGTTGAGGCGGCGTTGAAACAACGAGAGTTTTATCTACTACTTTCTGAGCCGCATGATCAAGGCAACTGCTTTGTTTCTGTGCATGCAGGGACTGGTGGTGTAGATGCTCAGGATTGTGCCGCGATTATATTGCGTATGTATCTTCGCTATGCTGATCGCAAGGGGTTTAAGGCGGATATGATCAATCTGCAAGAGGGTGAGGAAGCGGGGATAAAGAAGGCGACGATTGAGATTTCTGGAGACTTTGCTTACGGTTTGTTGAAAGGGGAGGCGGGAGTACATCGGATCGTTCGACTTTCTCCTTATAATGCGCAAAATTTACGACAGACTTCTTTTGTTTTGGTTGAGGTAATGCCGGTTGTTGATCAGGGAATTGATATTCAGATCAACCAGGATGATTTGAAAATTGATACGTTCAAATCGTCAGGTGCGGGGGGGCAGCATGTGAATAAGACAAGTTCGGCTGTTCGCATTACGCACGTCCCGTCGGGGATTATTGTTGCGTGCCAGCAAGAGCGTTCGCAGTTGCAGAATAAAGAGAATGCGATGAAGATGCTGAAGGCAAAATTGTACCAGTTGGAGGAGGAGAAAAGGTTGGTTCAGAATCAAGAGTTGCGGGGGGAGCATAAGCAGGGATCTTGGGGGAATCAGATTCGGTCGTATGTGTATCAGCCTTATCAGATGGTGAAGGATCATAGGACGGATGCGGAGACTAGTGCGATAGATGATGTGGTGGATGGGAATTTAGATTTGTTTGTGGAGAAGTTTTTGGAGTGGAATAAGGCGGGGGGGTAGGTTTTTGGGGTTTTTCCACGTAGAGACAATGGCATGTCTTGTCTCGGGAGGTGTGGGTTTTTAGAATGCTGCTGTTTGAGATCTTTATGCCATAGGTTGGAGTTCTTGCGTCGTGTGCATCCTACTTTTTGTGCTTGGCAAAAAGGTAGCAAAAACCGCGTCACTTTTTTAATCTCAGGTAGTGGTGGGTATCGAAGAGTAAAAAAGTGACATAAAAGTCATCAGAGAGCGGGATGGAGGTGGGAGACATCAGGCGTTGCGTTGCAGATGAACTTCCCTGATATGGTGGTGCTTTGCTCGGGATTTCTTTTATTTTCCTGCGTATGCTTTTTTGATGCGCTGCGGTAGGTTCTTATTGGCTGTTTTCGCTTTTTTTGAATGCATGTTTGTTTGAGGGGTTTATTTTTTTGTGAAATCATTTTCTACTTTGACGGTGGAGCTGGAGATTTTTGCTTGTTTCCAAGGGAAGAAGACGGTGGCGGTTTCCATGGATTGGAGAAAGGTTTTGCCGTTTTTTCGTTTGATTTGGGTAATGTTTTGGATTTCTGTGGTGCGAATGTAATCGTCATTTTCCTCGAGTTTTACGAGAATGCCGTTGAGGTTGAAGTAATTTTTTACGCTTTGGATGATGATGGGTTTTACGATGGGGGTGTCGTCTTCGAAGCCGAGGAGCATCATGATATGTCCTGGGAAAGCGAGGAGTGTGCCGGGTGGAAGTTGTTTGAGAACCATGAGTCTGGTTTGGTCGTCGGTTTTTGCATCGAAGTAGTAGCGAATACCTGGGGATTCGGATTGTACCCAGCTTCCGCGGGAGAGTTCTACTCCCATCGTTCGGTAGGTGTCCTGAATGAAGCTGGAGCAGTCTTCCCAGCTCCAGATCCATCGCTGTCCAAGTGATTTTGTTGCCTGACTGATTATCGTTGGGACGTTGAGATCAAGAGGGCTGGTTTGTGTGTCTGCGCCAGATGGGAGAGCGATAGAAAGGGGTTGAAGAAAGCCATCTTTTCCTCGGGTGGGTAATGTTACTCTGCCATTGCTTCCTTGAAGATAGACGCCCATTTTTGCTTCGACTGGGACGTTGCTGTTGGGGATGGTGAAAAGGATGTTTTTCCCTGTAACAAGGGTTGGATTTTTTTCTCTAGCTGCTGTGAAATCTATTAATTCTTGTTTTGTTTTTGTTACGGCAATGTCTTCTGCCATGACCCATCCTCGGATGGTTTCCACATTTCCGAAGCCTTGGACGTAGTACCACTTTTGTTCGGCTTTGTTTGTTTGGCCAACGACTTGGGGACCTTTCGCGGTTGTTTCATAGAGAATAGCAACTGGGATTCCGAGGTTAAATCTTGTCATCATGGAATCATCGTCTTCGTCGCCTTGCGCTTCGCCTGCGTAGATTACTGGAAATCCGTGAGCTTTTGCCGTGTTTACTGTGATTCCCCATTTAAAGTCTGGTACGTAGTCATCTGGAACTTCGGCAACGGTTTGGAGTGCTGTGATTTCTGCTTCGGTAAATCGGCTTTTGTCGGGGTGATAGTATTCGATTTTTTCGAAAGAGCTTCGTTGATAACCAGTTGTGACCAGTGTTTCTTTGCCATTAATTATTTTTGATTCTTTTACTGCTTTGTGGAGAGGTGAGTGGCTAAGGATGGCATTTTTTACTTCTTTTCCAGAGAAGGGTGGGGTGTAGTTCTTCCAGTCAGTGTATGCGCCGGTTGTCTTTCTAACCCCAAGTTCCAGTTGTTGTTTTTCTTTAGCGTCCATGAATGTGGTGAAAGGGTTGGTGTCTTGTAAAAAGTAGTTTGGATATTTTTCGTACCGTTCTATCCAACGTTTTATCCAGTAGCCGGTCTTTTCACGAGAAGAGGTGTTGAGTTCTGCATAGGGAACTTGGGGGAGAAATGTTGCGAGCGCATCCTGACAGAGCTTTTGGTCGGTTTGGTTTTTACCACAGATGGTGGTGAGTGATTGGTTCCAGGGAATGGAGATTCCAACCCAGATATGGGCTTTTTTTATTGGATCACCGTTGGTTGTATTGTTCATCCACTCTTTGCCGTAAGCAAGTGTTATGTCTTCTCGATATTTTCCTGGAAGTGCATCTTTGCGTGTCATAAATTTGATTTTGAAAGTGCCTATTTGCTCTGGTGCTACTTCAGTTTCTTGGAGGGTGGCGACTTGGTAGTTGTTTCCCCACGCCTCGTTAACAAAGTAGCTTTCTCCAAACTTTCCTTCGCCAGAGCAAGTTGTTTCGGGATTGCTGTAGCAACTACCATGTGGCCCCGATCGAGCTTTGGGATCTTTGTAGATTGCGAGAGTTATTGCATCAGCTCCCTGATTTTTCCAAGTTGTTGTACCTGTATTTTTAAATCTGATTTCGACTTCAAGTTCTTTCCCGGGCATGACTGGGAAATATTCCTCTGAGTTTGCTGGTTGTGTTTGGGAAACCCAGGCTGCTTCATAGGATTGAGGTTTTGTTTGAGCGAATGAGGGGGTGAGTTGTACTGTTGCTACGAGTGCAATGATTGTGAGCATGAACAATTTTTTCATGGTAGAAAATTCCGTTAAATGATGTGAAGAGAGTTTTTATGTATCCGAAAAGATCAAGTTTGATCTTCTTTAGGGAATGAGATACGTACAGGTTCGTACGCTTTTTGTTTGTAGGTGGTGTGACAAGTGGTGTGAATATTTTGGTGATTGTTTAAAAATTTTTCATAGAGGGTTTTGATAGCGGGATTTTGATGTGCAAGGCGGTTTTTTTTATGGTTGTCGATAGAGTAGAGCCCTTCTGCACGTTTTTTTCGAATTTCTGGGCTGACGGGGATTGGTTGTCCGCCACCACCAATGCAACCGCCTGGGCAGGCCATGACTTCGATGTAGTGGTAGGCGTTAGGGTTTTCTTTCAGCTTTTCAATGATGAGTTTTGCATTTTTTATTCCACTGGTGACTGCGACTTTTAGTGTTGCCTTTCCGATAGTTATTTCGGCTTCTTTGAAGCCTTTTAGACCACGAACTTCCTGTAGATTCAGGTTTGGGAGTTCTTCTCCGGTGAGCTCTTTGTAGCCGGTACGGAGGGCGGATTCCATGACACCACCGCTGGCACCGTAGATTACTCCGGCACCGGAGGGATTTCCGAAGAAATCATCGGCTTTTTCGGGGGTGCATTGTTGTAAATCGATGTGGTTATTTTTTAACAGTTGAGCAAGTTCTCTGGTTGTGAGGACATAATCGACAGGCGGGAGGTTGTTGATGTTCATTTCACTGCGGGAGGCTTCGTATTTTTTTGCGATGCAGGGCATGATTGAAATGACGATGATATTCTCTGGCGCGATGGCATGCTTTTCCGCCCAGTAGGTTTTTGTTAATCCACCGAGGATGATGTGTGGTGATCGAACGGTTGTGAAGTTGGGAATAAGTTCTGGATGGTTGTGTTCGACGAAGCGTACCCAGGCGGGGCAGCAGGAAGTGAACATGGGGAGTGGTTCATTTCCTTGGAGACGCCTGATCAGTTCTCTGGCTTCTTCTATGGTGGTGACATCGGCACCTACAGATACGTCGAACACGTAGTCTACTCCAAGTTTTTTTAACGCACTAACCATTTCATCGGTGAGTACTTTTCCTGGTGGAAATCCAAATTCTTCACCAATGCTGGTTCTGATTGCTGGGGCAAATTGGAACACGACGGTTTTGTTTTTTTGATTGAGTATCTGTTGGATTTCGTCGATGGAGTCGGTGGTGTCCAATGCACCAACGGGACAGTGGGTGACACATTGACCGCAGGAAATGCAGTTTTTGTGTTCCTGTTCTGATGCTGGTGTGACTTCGAGGAAATGTTTATTTTCTTTGATTTCCAAATACTCGATACTTTGTTTGTCGCAGATATCGACGCAGTTTCGACAGTCGATGCAAAGAGCACTGTTGAATTTGATGGAGTGGCCAAAGTGGTAGGTTGGGTAGTTTATTTTTCGGTTGGGAAAGCGGGGTTTTGTGACGTTGTATTCTTTCGCGAGTTGTAGGAGTTTGTTATTTTTTGCAGGTTTTTTATCTTGCTGTTGGGCGAGTAGTAGTTCGATGTTGATCTTTCTGGTGCGGAGAATTTCCTCGTTGTTGGTTGTTATGTTCATGCCATCTGTGGCGATGGTTGAGCAGGAGGTGATTAGGTTTTTTTCGCCTTCGATTTGGACGAGGCAGAGGCGGCATCCGGCTTTGGCTTCGAGGTCGGGATGGTAACAGAGTGTGGGGATTTCTATGTTATTTTCACGGGCAATTTCTAGGATGGTTTTGCCAGTTTCTGCTGTGATTGTTTTTCCGTTTATGGTGAGGGAAATGGTTTGGTTTTTCATACGGTGATGGTAACTCCGCATACTTTTTTCAAAAGGCTGGAGATGGGGATGTGCACTGATTTTCCCAATGGGCAGAAGCAGGTTTTTTGTGTAGTAAAAAAAAGATCGCTAAGGAGTGATTCGTTGAGATTTTTGGTATTGATCATTTCGCGAAGTCGGTAGACACCTTCTCGACAGGGGAGGCATTTATCACAGTTTTCTTTGAAGAAAAAATCGAGCCAGCGTTGCATTAGCGCAAAGGGATCAGTGGTTGTTTTGTTGTAGATGATGATGGCTCCACTGCCAGTTACGGGGATATTTAGTTCATCGGAAAGAAGAATTTCCCCGCTAGCACTGCCACCAATCTGTGTGAAAAAGTCGAACGTTGGGAGCATGTTGGTGTGCTCCAGAACCTGTTGGATAGTCCAGTGTTCGGGTAATTCGAAGACGCCTTTTTTTTCGCCTTCGCTGGTGATTGAATAGAGCCGAGTTTCTTTGTAGGTGCCTTGGTCTATTTGTGCGACATCGTAAAACGTTTCGATATTGTTGATTAGGGTTGGGTAATTCCAGAGCCCTGAAATAAGTGGAAGAGGAGGTTTTGAGCGGGGTTGGATAACTTTGGCATCTTCGATGGTGTTGATGAGGGTGGTTTCTTCGCCACCGAGGTAGCCTGAGGTTTCTCTGAAAAGAGTGATTGGTAAGTTTCCAATATGCTTTTCGAGTGAGGCTTTAAATCTATCAAAGTAATCGGTGCGGAGGTAAAGGTATGCTGTGCTTTTATCTATAGTTTTGAGGGCTATTTCGATGCCTTTGATAAGTTGTTCTGGGTGATGAGTGAGAATGTATTCGTCTTTGTAGACATAGGGTTCACCTTCGGATCCATTGGCGATGATGTATTTTTTTTCTGATTGCTGTTGAAGTAGTATTTCCCATTTTTTCGCAGTGGGAAAGGCTGCTCCGCCACGGCCGTGGAGGTTTGTTTGGTAAAGTTTTTCGATGATGGTGGGCATTTGTTGGTTTTTTGTTTGTGTTTTTATGGTAGTAGTTTTTGGGAGGGGGGGCAACTACTGTGGGATTTTTTTCTGATGGACGGGGT
>Ga0194060_10000391_pt1 | contig 32256 bp, 25 predicted proteins | sample SepL225m_MetaG_FD_163427 | JGI IMG/M metagenome (GOLD analysis project Ga0194060, IMG submission 163427) | Anoxic zone freshwater microbial communities from boreal shield lake in IISD Experimental Lakes Area, Ontario, Canada - Sep2016-L222-5m | ecosystem: Environmental > Aquatic > Freshwater >...
CGTCACCACGTCATGAATGGAACCACTGTGAGATACCTACGCGCCCTGATCACCCTCGCCACCCTCGTCGTTATCGCCGGGTGTGGTGCCGAAGCCCCGCCTGCGCCAACCCTCTCGGCCCTGGGGGCACGCCAGACAACGGTGTCCATAGAGGGTCGGCCAACTCTGCCGCCCCTGCCTACCTCCGATGCTCCTGCCACGCCCACGCCGCAGCCGACCACGCCCAGCAAGGTAGATGTGCTGCACATCCCCGACAATGACCCCCGAGCGCTGGGTAGCCCGACCGCCCCGGTGACGATCTACGAGTTCACGGACTTCGAGTGCCCGTTCTGTGTGCAGTTTTTCAACGAAACGAGGCCGCAGCTCATCAAGCAGTTTGTGGACACGGGGGTGGTGCGGATCATCGCCCGTGACTTCCCGCTCACCCAGATCCACCCTTCGGCGATGATCGCGGCTGTAGCCAGCCGTTGTGCCGCCAACCAGGGCAAGTTCTGGCCCATGTACGAGTCGCTCTTTGCAACGCACCAGGTAGAGTGGGGCGGGGTGCCCAAACGCGACCACGATGTGCTGATCGATCTGGCCAGCAAAGTTGGGGTCGAGACGGTAGAGTTCACGCGCTGCCTTGACGACCCAGCCACCAAACAGGCGGTGCAGGACGAGGCCGCCGCCGCCGGACAACTTGGCGTAAACTCGACGCCGAACTTCCTGGTGAACGGCCAGTTGGTGCGCGGTGCCCTGCCTTTCACTAACTTCCAGCGGCTGATCAAGCAGTTGGCGGGGATGTAACCTCAATCACCGCTCAGCCCTCACCCCCTGCCCCTCTCCCGCACGCGGGTGAGGGCTGAGCGATTGGGCTTAGGCCACGACGATACCCTCTCCCTCAACCACCTCGCCGACATCCCAGCACTCCTGGCCAACAGTCGCGCAGCGCCGCAGCAGATCCTCGGCGGCGATGGGCGGCAGGGCCACCAGCAGTCCGCCCGAGGTCTGCGGGTCGTTGAAAAGCAGGCGGTACGCCTCCTCCACCTCGTCCGCATAGCGCAGGTAGCCATCGGCCTCCAAGAACTGGCGGTTGCGGACGAGGCCACCGGGGCAGATCCCGGCGCGGGCGTAGGCTAGGGCACCCGGCAGCAGGGGCAGATCGGCGCTGTGGAATCGCAGGCCCACCCGGCTGCTGCGGGCGATCTCGGCGGCGTGGCCCAGCAGGCCAAAGCCGGTGATGTCGGTGGCGGCGTGAACCCCGACCTGGGTGGCCAGTTCGGCGGCCCGGCGGTTCAAGCGCAGCATACTGATAATTGCCGTCTCCAGATCGCCGGGGGCCACCTTGTCCCACTTCGCCGCCGAAGTGATCAGACCAGTGCCAATCGGCTTCGTGAGCAGCAGCCGGTCGCCCGGACGCGCCCCGCCCTTCGGCGTGATCTGCGCCGGGTGAACCAGGCCGGTCACGCTCAGCCCATACTTCGGCTCGCGGTCAGTGACCGTGTGGCCGCCCACCAGCACCGCACCCGCCTCAGCCACCTTATCTGCGCCACCCTGGAAGATCGCCACAATGATCGCGGGGTCGAGATCATCCGGGAAGGCCGCAACCGACATCGCCGTGATCGGGCGACCGCCCATCGCGTACACATCACTCAGCGCGTTGGCCGCAGCGATAGCCCCGAAGGTGTAGGGGTCGTCCACAATCGGCGGGAAGAAGTCCACCGTCTGCACTAGCGCGGTGGACTCATCAATGGTGTAGACAGCGGCGTCATCGCTGACCGCGAGCCCGATCAGCAGGTTCGGGCTCGTGGGCAGACGCAGCGCACTGAGGATCGCGGATAGGGCACCCGGCCCCATCTTTGACGCTCAGCCGGCACAGGACGCCATGCTCGTGAGTCGAACGCGCTCGCGCTGATCCATGTCGATGTCTCCTAGAGGTGTACGTGTGGGCATCCGGTGCCATTGTAGCATCCTCCTATGGGATACCTCTATGGTACAATTACGCTATAAGCGTGTCCTTCACCGCATATGCTAACCAGGGAGGTTCTTATGAAGCAGGTCATTGGCGCAATCACGTTCCTTTTCGGGCTGATGGTCGGCCTGATTGGCGGCGCAGCGCTGCTCGCCTATGCGTACCAGATGGCCGGGCTCTACCCGCCCGACGACGCTACGATCAAGTTTATCGCTCGTGAGCGCGGCTGGCTGCGCGACGACGTGTAAGTAAAGCTTTGAGGGGAGAACTTACCTTCCCCGAAGCCTTTTCTAAATCTGCACAAGTGAGGTGCTAGGATGGACAAACCCTGGTTCTCATTCTATGAGAAGGGTGTGCCCCGGACGATCAGCTATCAGAGCCAGAGCCTCAGCGATCTGCTGGCTCAGGCTGCGCGCACCGTCCCCGAGAACACCGCGACCAACTTTGTCCTCCGCTATATGCTTGGCGGTCGCCTGACGATTGGTGGTAAGCTGACTTACCGCAAGCTGAACGAACAGGTTGATCGTCTGGCTACCGCGCTCTATCAGCTCGGTGTGCGCAAGGGCGACCGCGTCGCGGTGATGCTGCCCAACTCGCCGCACTATATCATCAGTTTCTTCGCCGCCGTGCGCCTCGGCGCAGTCGTCGTCAACATCAACCCTACCTACACCAGCCGCGAGCTCCAGCATCAGCTTGAGGACAGCGGCGCTGAGACGATCATCCTGCTGAACCTGTTCTGGCCGCGCCTGCGCGAGATCCGCCACGAGACGAAGATCAGGCGGGTGATCGTCGCCCATATTTTTGACACCCTGCCCTTCCCCATGCGCCTGCTGGTGAAAAGTTCGCAGAAGAAATCCCCCGACTGGGTTGAGATGCACCCTGAGCAAGACATCTTCCTCTTCGGGCACCTGCTGGAGAAGTACGGGCCGACCCCGCCACGTGTGAACATCAACCCCGACGACGTGGCCCTGTTTCAGTACACCGGCGGTACCACCGGCCTGCCGAAAGCGGCCATGCTTACTCATCGCAACCTGCTGGCCAACACGCAGCAGATCGACTCTTGGCTGGTGACCGGTAAACATGGCCAGGAAAAGATGATGGCCGCCATCCCCTTCTTCCACGTCTACGGGATGACGGTGGCTATGCTCTACAGTGTCTTTGTCGGTGCCGAGATCATTGTTGTGCCCAACCCACGCCCGATTGATAATGTGATGAACATTATGCAGAAGGAGCGAGCTACGATCTTCCCCGGTGTGCCAGCGATGTATATCGGGATCATCAACCACCCCAAAGTGGCCGAGTACGATCTGCGCAGCATCAAGGCGTGTATCTCTGGCTCGGCCCCCCTGCCGATGGAGGTGCAGGAGCGCTTTGGCGATCTCACCGGCGGGCGACTGGTCGAGGGCTTCGGCATGACCGAGTGCAGCCCGGTGGCCCTGGTGAACCCGGTCTGCGGCACGCGCAAGGCGGGCAGCATCGGCATTCCGCTACCCGACACCGATGCGAAGATCATTGACCTGGAGACGGGCGTAGAGCTACCCATTGGCGAAGGACAGGGCGAACTGTGCGTGCGTGGCCCGCAGGTGATGAAGGGCTACTGGAACCAGCCCAATGAAACGGCATTAACGATAGATGCCGAGGGCTGGCTGCACACCGGCGACATCTGCACATCTGACTCCGATGGCTACTTCTTCATCGTAGATCGCAAGAAGGACATGATCATCGCCAGCGGCTTTAAGGTACTCCCGCGTGATGTCGAAGAGGTGCTGTTTATGCACCCCAAGGTGATGGAGGCGGTGGTGGTGGGCGTACCGAACCAGGCTCGCGGCGACGATACAGTGAAGGCGTTTGTGGTGTCCAAGGCCGGTGAAAACCCCACTGCCGAGGAGATCCGCGAGTTCTGCAAGCTGCACCTGGCCCCCTACAAGGTACCCCGCGAGGTTGAGTTTCGCACGGAGTTGCCCAAAACGATGGTGGGCAAGGTGCTGCGCCGCGTATTGCTGGACGAGGAGAAGGCGAAGCGGAAGGTCTAATGTAGAATGCAAAATGCAAAATGCAAAATGCAAAAGTGCCGAAGCCATTTTGGATTTTGGATTTTGGATTTTGGATTTTGGATTTCGCAATTCGCAATTCGCAATTCACAATTCACATTTTGCATTTTGCATTTTGCATTTTGCATTTTGCATCTTGCATCACTCCCTCACCACCTGCACGTTCGTATCCCCGGCAAGCATGCTCAGCACAGTGGCGACAATAGAGATCACTAGGCCACCGAAGAAGGCCGGCCAGAACCCGGCGACGTGAAACTGGATGTTGAGCTGGTCGGCCAGGGCCGAGGTGAGGCCGAGCATGGCGGCGTTGATCACCAGGCCGAACAACCCCAGGGTGAGCAGCACCAGCGGGCAGGTAAGCATGTAGATCAGCGGGCGCAGCAGGGCGTTGAGCAGCCCGAAGACCAGGGCCACCACGCCGATCTGCCAGCCTGGCCCGCTGAAGTCGATCCCCGGCACCAGCCAGATGGCGGCGAAGATCGCCAGACTGCTGATCAGCCAGCGCAGGGTGATCCGCTGCCAGGGCGGGCGCTGGTCAACTGGCAGTATTGGTTGATTTTGCATAGGTACCTCCACCTGTATGATACTATAGCCGCCGGTTAGGCGCTCACGCCCTGACCAGCGGCACTTCTATTTGGAGGGACAGCCCCTGATATGGCACAGAATACCCAAGCTCTCTTCGCCACGGTGGCCCGCAGCGCCGAGGCCGACGGCAAGGCGGCCTACTTTCGGCTGCACCGTCACCGCTTCGCCGCCATGCTGGGGGCGATCTCGGCCCCACGCGGGGCCAGCGTGCTGGAGGTGGGCGTCACCCCCGGCCACTTCACCGAACTGCTCGTCCAGTCGGGCTATCGGGTCAGCGGGGCAGACCTCGACCCGTTCACGCGCAAGGCTCTCTGGGATCGGCTGGGCGTCGAGGTGCGCCAGGTAAATCTGGAGCGCGAGGCCATCCCCTTCCCCGACGAGTCGTTCGACCAGGTGGTCTTTTCCGAGGTGATCGAGCACCTGGTCTATTCACCACTGCCGGTGCTGCGCGAGTTCCGCCGCGTGCTGCGGCCCGGCGGGCGGCTGCTGATCACCACGCCCAACGAGATCTACTTCAAGAGCCGGATGCGCGGAATCCTGCGCATGCTGCTCTGGCAGAGCCTACTCACTCGCGACGAGTTCCGCCACCAGATGCGCCTGGAAGGTGATCATCGCTACACCACCCACAGCCGCACCTACACCATGGGCGAGCTGAGTTGGCTGATCGAGCAGGCCGGTTTCCGCGTGGTGCGTCGTCAGTACGAGGCTCCCTGGGAGCGGGTTGGCCTGGAGGCCGGGCGTCTGCGTACCCACCCCCTACGCGTGCTGATCAAGGGCGCGTTCTACGCCCTGACCGCACTCGTCCCGCCCATACGCTCGATGCTCCTGGTGGTTGGGGAAAGGTAGCGTGTGATTTTGGATTTTAGGCAATAGACATGGTTTCAGGTGCCGGGTTTCAGCTTTACAGTTTGGCGAGGATGCGAGGATGCGACGAGGCGATGCTATCGCATCCTCGCGTCCTCGCGTCTCCGCCACACTGTAAAGCTGTTCTGAACCATGTCATACCGCAAAACTCGCCCTGTCACGCTGAGCGAAGCGTCCCAGCAGCCCAAATTGCGGTCGGGACGCTTCGCTTCGCTCAGCGTGACAGGTCTCACGGCGTTACTTCTGCGGTATTGCCATTTTGCATTTTGCATTTTGCATTTTGCATTGTAAACCGGGGTGTACGATGTCTGAAACAGACCAGGCGCTCGATGGCCAGATAATAGTCGCCAGCAGCGTGTCCACCCTGTCGGAGCAGCTCACCACGGGCGTTGCGGTCAAGCCACGCACCCTGCTGGGCGATGCTTGGCACCGCTTCCGCAAGCACCGGCTGGCCATGTTTGGGGTGGCCACGCTGCTTTTCTTCGGGCTATCTGTCACTCTCGGCCCGCTGGGCTACCAGGGCTACCTGCTGAATCAGCTTGCGCAGGAGGGGATGCCTATCACGAACCCGCATCCCGACCTGCGTACATTAGTTGACCACCTCGACTTCCTCTCCCTCATGACCCCGCCCAACAGCATCCACCCGTTCGGCACCGACGACCTCGGACGCGACTTGCTGGCCCGCAGCATGTACGGCGGGCGGGTGTCGCTTGCGGTCGGTTTTGTCGCCATGATCATCGCCATCTCGCTTGGCACGCTGATCGGCGCTATAGCCGGGTTTTTCGGCGGCCTGATCGACCAAATCCTTATGCGCGTCACCGACCTGTTCCTCTCGCTGCCTGGAATCCCCTTCATCCTGCTCACGGTCTACCTCTTCCGCGAGCCCGTGATCATGGCGATGGGCTCGCCCGAGGCCGGGATTTTTATGATTGTGGTGACGGTGATCGGCTGTCTGGCCTGGATGCAGACGGCCCGCATTGTGCGCGCATCGTTCCTTTCGCTCAAGGAGAAAGAGTTTGTTGATGCCGCCATCGCCCTTGGCGTGGGCACGTGGGCGATTATGTTCCGGCATATCCTGCCCAACGCAATTGGCCCGATCATTGTCGCGGCCACCCTTGAGGTTGGCAACGCGATCATCACCGAATCGACACTCTCCTTCCTCGGCGTCGGCTTCCCGCCCGACACGCCAACGTGGGGCCGACTCGTCACCGATGGCAGCCAGTACCTCCAGGCCGCGCCCTGGCTCGCTCTCTTCCCCGGCGCTCTGATCTTTCTCACCGTGCTGAGCATCAACTTTCTGGGCGACGGCCTGCGTGACGCCCTCGATCCGCGCTCGCGGCTGTAGGCACAGGGGTTAGGGGCCAGGGGTCGTGCATTTCTCAGAACTGATGCAAAGTCACCCTCCGGCCCTCACCCCCTGCCCCTCTCCCTCACGGGGAGAGGGGGCTGGGGGGTGAGGGCTGATCGGCGACAAACTGTAAAGTACCTGCGAACCATCCCTAACCGACACTACTGCGTTCCTTGCGCGGTATAGTCTGTAGAATCGACACCTGACACCTAAAACCCAAAGCCCGCCATGCCAACCCACCAAGCCAACTGCACACCACAGGCCGGAAACCACCGTCTTCGCCTCGGCCTCGTTATCGTGGCCTGCCTCCTTGGTGTTGGCTACGCCCTGGCGGGCCAGGGCGTGATCGACATCAGCCGCGTCGGCATCGGCCCCACGGCGGCTAATCCAAGGCCAGGCTCCGCCGCAGACGCGATCCGGGTCTTCTTCACCACGCCGAGCCTGGTCTACCCCGATGTGGCGAAGAACCGCAGCCCGGCGCCCTACGAGCATGCGATCATCGCCGACATCGACGCCGCCACCCGCAGCGTTGACATGGCTACCTACGAGTACAACCTCACCAGCGTCGCCGACGCCCTTGTGCGCGCTAGGCGGCGCGGCGTGAAGGTGCGCGTCGCCCTTGACCGCGAGAACCTCGACGACCCTACGATGGCCCAGTGGGCCGGTGCCGCCCAGGATGCCAAGATCCCGGTGACGTGGGAGCAAACTGACGCCTTCATGCACAGCAAGTTTATCATCGTGGACGCGAAGCTGGTCTGGACAGGCTCGTGGAATGCGACGAACAACGACACCTATCGCAATAATAACAACCTGCTGCGGATCACCGCGCCTGCGCTCGTCGCCAACTACCAGGCCGAGTTCGCCCAGATGGCTGCCAGCCGCTTTGGCACCAGCAAGACGCCCCAGACGCCGAACCCTAACGTGAGGATCGGTGGCGTGGCCGTTGAGAACTACTTTACGCCCAGTGACAGCGTCAGCCCACACATCATTGATCGGATCAGCCAGGCCCGCCGGAGCGTCGATTTCCTGGCCTTCTCCTTTACCAGCGACGCTATCGGCGACGCGATGATCGCTCGCCAAAAGGCCGGTGTGCCCGTGCGCGGCGTCTTCGAGCAGCGCAACGCCGGGGGTATTGGTAGCGAGTACCCGCGTCTCCAACACGCCAAGGTAGATGTGCTCAGCGATGGCAACTGCTACACGATGCACCATAAGGTGATCATTATTGATCAGCGCGTGGTGATCACCGGCTCGTATAACTTTACTAGCCGCGCCGAGAGCGTGAATGATGAGAACCTGCTGATCATCGAAGACCCGACAATTGCCACGCTCTACATGGACGAGTTTGCACGTGTCTACGCCCAGGCCCAGAACCCCGTTGCGTGTCGCTAGTACGACAACGAGGATTCCTCGATTTACGGCCATAGAAAGACACAGAAGCACACAGAACTATTTTTTCTGTGTGCTTCTGTGGCAAAATGTCGTTGTAGTAAGAGAAGGAGCGAGAATTTGCGCCCGTAGACCCTCGCTCAATCAGAGTAGCCGGCAGCCCCTATGCAACAGATGATCTTCCTCGTACTCGGAACCTGCATCGTACTGTTCATCCTCTGGCTGATCACACAGTTCCTCGATCAGGAGAGCGGCTATGGCCTGTACGTCTCGCTCATCCTCTTCAGCATCCTCATCTTCATGCTGGCAATACTGATGGCATCATCGATCAGTATTGTCATCTTTCACACCTGAGTCACAGTGCCTGGGGCTACACATCTACCGCACCAGCATTTCCTTAATTGTGTCCCCTACAGATTTGTCACGCCCCAACTGTATGAGAAGAGATCTCACTATTCAGCACGTGGCGCGTCTGCGGAGCGATATCGGGTGGCATGGTGCGCAGATCTGTCGCCAGGCGATCAAGGTCGGCCAGCGTATCTAGGGTGTACCACGCGGGGAGCTGCGCCACCCGCAGGCCGTGGGTTGCCGCAGCGATACACAGGTCGTCAGGCGGATCATCGCTGCCGGGCAGGGTGCGCAGGAGGGCGGGGTGTGCAGCCCGCAGGCCGATGAGGTACCAGCCCCGCGTTTCTCCTGGGCCAACCACCAGATCGGCATCACCCTCTAGGTGGGTCAAGGCGTCCCGCAGACGCCAGATCGGCAGATGCGGCATGTCGCCGCCAAATAGCACCACCGGGCCATCGCTGAGTGCCTCGGAGAGGATACTCATCAGGGAGGCAGGAGAGAGATCGGGCAGCAGGATAATCCTTGGGCCAGCAAGAGCCTGTAGCCGAGCCACCAGACCTGAGTCCACCTGGGCTATGACGCTCAGCCGTGCCCCATACGCCTGGCCGGCCAGGGCGAGGCTGTCGTCCAAAAAGGCGGCATAGATATCGGAATCAGCGCCAGAGTATCGATTCAGATCGTCAAACGTCGGTCGAACGGTCGGATCATGGGCGAGGATAATGAATATGTGTGCCATGGTTTTAGAGATCAGACCTCAGCAGCGGTGAAGGTGATCAACGACGATTGGTTGGATGGGCGAATGTATCTGATGAGAGAAACAGGCGCACGTATAAGGTAAAGAATACGACATAAATTAAAAATTGTAAAAAAATGGGCAAAGGCGCTGGCGACTGAGGGTGAAGGTTGAGATTACCCTTTGACTGACCCAGCCAGCAGGCCGCGCACGAAGTAGCGCTGCAGCGAGAAGAAGACGGTCAGCGGGATAAGCATGGTGATGAAGGCTCCCGCCGTGAGCAGATGCCAGTCCTGCCCGCGTGAGCCGACCATATCGGCCAGGCGCATGGTCAGCACCTGCACGTTCGGCTGGGCACCGATGAAGACCAGGGCTACCAAGTAATCGTTCCAGACCCAGAGGAACTGGAAGATTGCGAACGAGGCCAGGGCGGGCATCGAGAGTGGCAGGATGAGCTGGGTAAAGATAGTGAAATGCGAGGCTCCGTCGATGAAGGCCGACTCCAGAATGTCGCGAGGGAGCTGACTGATGTAGTTGTAGAGCAGATAGGTAGCCAGGGGCAGACCGAAGCCGGTGTGGGCCAGCCAGACCGCCAGATAGGTGCCGTTCAGCTTGAGGCTGACGTAGTCACGCAGGATGGGGATGAGCGCCACCTGGAGCGGGACCACCAGCAGGGCCACCACCAGCGTAAACAGCAGGAAGCGACCGGGGAAGCGCATCCAGGCGAAGCCGTAGGCGGCAAAGGCCGCGATCAGGATGGGGATGACAGTGGCCGGGATGGCTACCGTGAGCGAGTTGATCAGCGCGCCCCAGAGGTCGTCGCCCTGGATCGCACGATCCGTTCCGTCGGCGTTCTTCACCACGAACTTCTGGCCGCTGAGTACATTCGCGTAGTTCTCGGTGGTAAAGTTCGTGTTGACGGTCCACGTCCCGGCCTGGAGGGCCAGCAGGCGCCCACGGCGATTCTCCCAGGTGGCCTGACGCCCATCGGGTAGCTTCACGCCCGAGGCGATCTCATCGACGCTGTAGGATCTGCCGCCAAGCTCAGCCGGGAACACAATTGGCTGGCGCAGGTCGATCTCCTTCGCGAGCTGGAAGGTATCGACCGTCTTGAACTCCTGGTGCGGAAACACCGCCCACCAGCCCGAGGAGGAGATGTCATCGCGCAGGCGAAACGACGAGATCAGCAAGCCGAGGGTGGGAATCGTCCAGGCGATACAGATGAGTGCCAGCACCACGTTGATGATGATCTTGCCAATCACCTGCTGGCGCTTGGCACTGGCTCGGCGGGTGGTGCGGGATGGGGTGGTAAGAGCGGCCATCAGAACACCTCCTGCTTGTTGAGCTGGCGCAGATTGTAGACCATCACCGGGATGACGGCGATCAGCAGCACGATGGCGATGGCCGAGCCGCGACCGTTGTCGTTCGAGGAGAAGAGCTGGCGGTAGAACTCCACTGCGATCACGTTGGTGCCGTACTGGCCGCCGGTCATTACGATTACCACATCGAAGATCTTCAGCGTGAGGATCAGGATGGTGGTCGTGACCGTGACCAAGGTGCCCTGGATGGCGGGCAGCATAATTTGGAAGAAGATCGTGAACTCTTTGGCTCCATCGACGCGGGCGGCCTCTAGGATGTCTTCGGGGATGCCCTTGATCGCCGCCGAGAAGATCACCATGGCGAAACCGGTCTGCATCCAGACCAGGATGGCAATCAGGAAGAAGTTATTCCAGGGCTGCACAAGGCTCGTCCATGCCTGGGGCTGACCGCCGAACCCGGAGACAACCGCGTTGAGCAGGCCGATCTGAGGCTGGCCAGGGGGCGAGAAGTAGTAGATGAAGCGCCAGATCACGCCCGCGCCGACGAAGGAGATCGCCATGGGCAGGAAGATCAGCGCCTTCGCCACCGACTCAAAGCCGCTGCGGTCGGCAAGGACGGCGATCAGCAGGCCGAAGATCACGCACCCGGCGGTGCCGAAGATCATCCAGAGCAGGTTGTTCTGGAAGGCCGTGAGCATGGTGCGCTCGGTGAAGGCGGCAACGTAGTTCGTCAATCCCACAAACTCGGTCGAGTCTTTATTGAGGAAGCTCAGGTAGAGGGTACGCAGGGTCGGCAAAAAGAGAAACCAGCCAAGGAGCAACACCGCTGGCCCGACAAACACAAAGGGGGTCAGTAGACGGCGAACAGTCAGCGGTAGTTGCTCAACCACAAAGTTGGCGGTGAAAAAGATCGCAGCAGCCCCGCCGACGCCCCAGACAATCGCAAAGACGCCGGTCAGGATCTTCGGCATGCTGTTGTCGCGCTGGCTGGTTCGCAGAACGTCGAAGCCCCACCAGAGGGAGGCAAGCAGTATGACGAACAGGACGGCAGACAGGGCGAGGCGTCCGACATTCATGCCATCATCCGACGCGGCGCTGTGCCGCGCATTCACATCTGTTGTTTGCATCGCTCCGCTCCATTGCGCTACTCGCAGTACCTGAGGCTGCGCCCGAATCTTGCCTTTTACTGCACTATCGCAGAAGTCACACTGCGAGGCGTCCTGTCATTCTGAGCGAAGCGAAGAATCTCGACCGAGACCCTTCGCTTCGCTCAGGGTGACAGCGTTATGTATGCTCTACTGCCTGTTACTGGTGTTTGGCGGACTCGCCGCCAAACACCAGCAGAAGATAGATCACTACTTTGGCCAGGCCGCGTCAATCTCCTTCAGCGCCTGATCGAGGGTGACCGTGCCAGCGACATACGAGGTCATCCCCGTCCAGAAGGAACCGGCTCCCACCTGACCGGGCATCAGGTCGGAGGCGTCGAAGCGGACGCTGCTGGCGTCGCGGATGATCTTGGCCACGCCGCGATCAACGTCGTTGGCGTACCAGTCGATGCTGGAGTCGGCCTGGGGCGAGATCGCGCCGTTTGACTTGATCCAGGTTTCGACCGAGAGGCCGCTGGAGAAATAGGACAGCACGGCACGCACTTCGGGCCGGTCATTGAAGGCAGCCATCAGGTCGCCGGCCACCAGCACCGGCTTGCCGTACTTCGCGTCGATGGGAGGCATGTAGAAGAAGTCGTAGTCCACACCAGCCTTGACCGTCGGCGGGAAGAAGCTGGTGATGAAGTTGCCCTGATGGTGCAGCCAGCACTTGGGCGGGTTGGAGAACATTGGTTTGGGGGCGTCGCCAAAGCTGGTGGTGACGATGGAGGCCCGCCCGCCGAGGACGTAGTTATCCTTGAACCAGAGGTCGGACATGACTTTGGCCGCGTTGGTCACCTCAGGGGAGGAAAACTTCAACTCGCCCTTGACCCACTTGTCATAGTTCTCAAGCGTGGTGGTGCGCAGCATGATCTCTTCCATCCAGTCGGTGGCGACCCAGCCGGTGGCGGTGCCCGACTCGAGGCCAACGCACCAGGGCGAGTCACCATCGGCGACGATCTGGTCACTCAGTTTGAGCAGTTCGTCCCAGGTGGTCGGGATCTTGTAGCCGGCCGCATCAAATGCCTTCTTGGGGTACCAGATCAGGCTTTTCGCATTCACACGCTGCCAGACACCGGCGGTGATCGGGCCCTTCGGGCCGGTGATCGTGGCCATGTCCAGCCAGCTTTGGTTGTAGTTCTTCTTCAGCCAGGCGGCGCTGATGAACTGGCTGGCGTCAACGATCTTGCCAGCCTTGACGAAGGTGGACAGCAGACCCGGCTGGGGGAAGTCGGCGATGTCGGGCGGGTTACCACCGTCCACCGTGATCTTGATGCTGGTCTCGAACTCCTTCGTGCCCGCGTACTGGATGTCGATTCCGGTGAGATCCTCGAACGACTTCACGGAGGCGTTGAACTTCACGGCGTCGGCGGCGGTGAAGGGGCCGCTCATCGTGACCGTCGTGCCCTTCAGCTTACCGGCCAGTGCGTCATCAAGCTCTTTGCTGATCCCCGCCAGCTTGGTAGCGTCGAGTGGGCCGCTGGGGGCCACGGCAACCGTCGGCTCTGCGGTGGGAACCTCGGTGGCGGCTGCGGTGGCGGCTGCCGTGGCGGCCGGAGCCGTGGCGGCTGCGGTGGCGGCCGGAGCCGTGGCGGCCGGAACCGTGGCGGCCGGAACCGTGGCGGCCTCAGTCGGCTTGGGAGCGGCGGTCGGTGGGGCGGCGGGAGTTCTGCCACAGGCGGCGATCATGGAACTAACCATCACGAGCATGAGGGTCAGCGAGAACGTACGAAGCATTTGAGTGTCCTCCATTGGTACACAAAGCTACACCGAGAAGCGTGTCGTGACAGACTGCGCGATCAGCGCAGGACGGATCGACCACCACCTCCTTTCGATTGCAGATTGGAGATTGGAGATTGCGGCTGCAATCAGCAATCATCCAATTGATCCCGTCGTGCCCCGCATGACCAGTTCAATCGGCAGCACCTCAGACTGTGGCCCCAGGTTCTCGTCGCCGATTATGCGTAGCAACAAATCGACGCCGCGCTGCCCGCTCATAAAAAGTGGTTGGCGCACGGTGGTCAGGCCAAGGTACTCGGCCACATCAATGTCATCAAACCCGATGATCGAGAGGTCGGCGGGAACCCGCAGCCCCAGATCGCGCGCGGCCTCAAGCACCCCCATCGCCTGCGTGTCGCTTGCGGCAAAGATAGCTGTCGGTGGTTCAGGAAGCTGAAGCAGATTGCGTGTAAGAATCCGAGCCTCAAAGCGGCCATGAACTCCATAGCACTGATACTCGGGCCGCCGCACAACCCCAGCGGCGTCAAGCGCCCGCATATAGCCGATGTGTCGGTCACGGCTACTGGTGAAATTGAAGGCCCGCGCCTCGTCAATGGAGTCGCCCGCAAACCCGATCCGCTGGTGGCCCAGATCGATGAGGTGCCGCACTGCCAACTCGCCACCGTAGACATCGTCAATCCGAACGCCGGAGATCCCCTCCGCCACGGTGTCGATCAGCACCACGGGCGTCCCCGCCTCTTGCAGGGCCAGCACCTCATCCTCACGCGGGGTCAGCGACATGATCAACACCCCGTCGGAGCGGTCGTGACACGAGATGTTGCGGATGCACGCATCGCGTCGGGCGACCGTCTCCACATTAAAGACCACCAGGCTATAGCCGCTGGTCGTAAGTTGGGATTCAATACCGCGCAGCCGCTCAACCACCGACGGGCGGGTGAAGAACGGGGCGATAGCAGAGACGGTGAAGGTTTTGCCCGAGGCGAAGCTACGGGCGATCTGGCTTGGGGAATAGCGAAGCTCGGTGATCGCAGTGAGGACACGATTGCGCGTGATCGGGCTGACCAGGGGGCTGTTATTCAGCACTCGTGAGACGGTGCCGAGACCAACGCCTGCCTGGCGTGCCACGTCGCGAATCGTTGCCGCCATCACACCTCCTTGTGTGTTGCGCCCGTCGATGAGATCTGTCCGATAGGGTTGTGGGCAGTGGAACTAGTTCCATAGTAGCAGATATTTTTTGACTGTCAAGATCGTGGTATGATCCGCGCTGATGAACACACCGTCGCCAGCCAATCCTATCCGCGTCGCCATGCTCGCCCGCGTCGTCTACCCGCTACACGGGTTTGGCGGGATCGAGCGCCACGTCGGACACCTCGTTACGCACCTCGCCCGCCTCGGTGTTGCGGGGACGCTCTACGTGCAGTCAACGCCTGATGGCCGACGGCCAAGTATCGCCGAGCTACCGGCCCTGGCCGACGGTCGCTGGTCGCTGGCCATGCTGCGCTACGACTACACCTCGCCGCTGCTGCCGCCCAACGGCATCCTGGGCCGCCAGATCAACTACCCCTGGTACAGTTGGCAGTTGGGGGCGCTGGCCGCCGCCGCCGTGCGCCGTGGCGACGTTGATGTGGTCCACAGCCAGGGTCTCTGCGCCAGCGGCTACGGGTATATTCGCAGGCACGACCCATTGCTACGCCGGGTGCCCTTTGTGGCCAACCCGCACGGTATGGAGGAGTTCCGCACGCCCGATTGGCGCAAGTGGCTGGCCTACGCGCCCTTCCGCGCCCTCTACGCCTACGGGCACCGCGCCGCCGACCGGGCCATCGCCACCGATGCATGTACTAGGGACGACCTGCCGCGCTACCTGGGGGTTGATCCCGCACGGGTTGCGGTGGTGCCCTCAGCGATTGACGTGGACGAGTGCCTGGGCCTCGTGCGCGAGGATCTGCGAGCCACGTTGCGGGCACGCCTGGGGCTAACCGAGTCCCGCCCGGCCCTGCTCAGTGTGGGCCGCCTGGAGCGCAACAAAGGCTTCCATATTCTGATCGCGGCCCTGGCCCAGCTACGTGGCGAACTTCCACCGGGCTGGCGCTGGCTCCTGGTGGGCAACGGCAAAGAACGCGCCGCCCTTGAGGCCCAGGCCCGCGCCGTCGGCATCGCCGACCACGTGACCTTTGTGGGCACACTCGACGACGCCGAGCTGCACAGCCTCTACGAAGAGGTTGATCTGGTGATCCACCCGACGCTGTATGAGGGCAGTTCTTTAGTAACCCTAGAAGCGATGATCCACCGCAAGCCCATCGTCGCCAGCGCGGCCGGTGGCATCCCCGACAAGGTTTTTAGCGGGCGCAACGGCTACCTGGTACGGCCAGGCAGCGTGGAAGACCTGGTCGAGAAACTACGTGCGGCCCTGGCACACCGGGCGCGCTGGCCAGCCTGGGGCGATGAGAGTGTGCGGATCGTGACCACAACCTTCGCCTGGCCGGTGGTGGCCCGACAGACGGTGGATCTCTACCGCGAGTTGCTTGGGTGATGTTCTATTCTTTGGCAGACATGTGCGAGCAAAACCGGTACATGTCTGCGACGCAACCAAACCTTGCCGGAGGCATTGTGACACACTCTTCACTCGTAGCTATTGGCGGCGGAGGCGGCGCGGCCCAGGTGCTGCTGGCCGCAGCGTCCTCCTTCGCTCGGCGCACGGCGATTGTGGCGGTGACGGACACGGGCCGCAGTACGGGGGTGGCGCGGGCGGTGAGCAAGATCCCGGCCCCCGGCGACCTGCGCGCCACGGTCTCGGCTCTGGCCGCCGACCACAACGCCCTCTGGCCGCGCCTGCTGGAGCAGCGATTCCGCGCCCCTGAGCATCCATCCCTTGACGGCATGGCCTTCGGCAATCTGCTGATCGCAGCCCTCGCCCAGTTGAGCGGCGACTTCGCCGGGGCGGTGTCCACCGTCGCTGATCTCGCGGGCTGCGCCGCCACCGTGCTGCCTGTATCCACTGCCGACGTGCAGCTTTGCGCGGAACTAGCTGATGGCTCCACCGTGCGCGGCGAGGTGTCTGTGCGTGCCCTGGGCCAGCCCCCGATCCGGCGGCTCTTCCTCGACCCACCGGCCCCCGCCTACCCGTCGGCGATTGAGGCGATCCTCGACGCCGACCTGGTGACCATCGGGCCGGGTAGTTTTTTTACCTCGATCCTGGCTACCCTCCAGTTTGGTGGCGTTGTCGAGGCGCTGCGCTCAACCGGGGCGCGGGTGATCTACATCTGTAACTCCACCACGCAGTCCGGCCAAACCGAGCATATGGGCGTCTACGCGCACGTGGCCCGCCTGGACGAACTGCTCGGCCCAGGGCACCTCGACGCGGCCTTGATCAACCGCAGCCCGCACCTGCCGAATGAACGAGTTGAGCGTCTAGCCGCCGATGGACTCCAGGTACTCGCCGCCGATGATGACGAGATCGCGGCAATTGCCGCCCTCGGCGTGCGACCCCTGGTGGCCGACTACAGCGAGGCTCCCGGCCCGCGTCGTCAGCTCTGGAATAAGCAGGACACCCTGCGCTACGACCCGGCGAAGGTCGGCGCGGCCCTGGCGGCGTATGTGAAAACGCCGTAAGACATGGTTCATATCTGCTTTACAGTTTGGCGATGATGCGATGATGCGATGATGCGCCGTCATCGCATCATCGCATCACATATCCTCGCAGAACTGCTACGCTGAATGTGCCCATTTTGAACCTTGTCTAATAACGCAGAAGAGACGCCCCGCCGGGGCGTCTCTCCTATCACAATGCCGCTGCTGCCGGACACAGAGTTGAATTCAACACCGTTACGTCGGGCCTACATTACAGCCCCGCCCGGCCCAAATTCCCTTCCCCCTGAACCGAACCCTCTCTGAACCTCGTTTCGCCACTAAACCTCGCAGATGGTGTTACAGCAACTGCTGAAGAAGACACCCTCTGTCATCCTGAGCGCAGCAAAGGGTTTTGCAGGTTACATAGAACGATGCTTCGCTACGCTCAGCGTGACACACGATGTCTTCTTCATCAATTAGACTTGTAAGAGTACTCTGTAGTCTGCTCTTATTGTAGTGGGCAGAAGAGAAAATGTCTCTATGCTGCATGGCATATTAATGTTGGCAATAGGCGAGATAACAGGCAACAGCAAACAGAGATCCCACACCCCGATGCAGTCTCTCAGGGGGTCACGACAACCGAGCCGAGCAGGTAGCTCCCATCCTGGCGGCGGCCCTGGATCGCCAGCGACATCGGCCTACGGCTCGCCTCCGGATCACGCACAATCAGCACCAGGTCATAGATGCCGCTGGCGATCTTCGGCGGTAGGGTAAGGCTATCGGTGTGCGAAGAGGGAGTGTCCTGTCCAGTAGGGAGTAGCCGCCGAACATCGAACGAGGACGCGCCATCCCAGATCATCTGCCCGGTGTCCGGCTCGCGCAGTTGGTAGGCCAGGTGCCAGATCTCGTAGGGTGGCGCAACCCCGGTATTCACCCAGGTGCTGCTGATCGAAAAGCCCATCCCCGGCCATAGCATGATCGGCACGGTGATGCGCGAGGGAGCGATCCGATAGCCGCTGGTCTTCGCCATCTGGATCAGAGCCTCACGTGAGACCTCATCGAGCCGATCCCAATCCGGCAGGTTCCCGTTACCCACCAGCGAGATATGATAGCGCTGCACCTGTTCGCTGGCACGCAGGTACGACTGCGGGGCGCGCTGCTGCTCCGGGTTGATGAACTCGGACACCACCGGCGCGGTCTTCCAGCGGTCCTTGATCAGCGCCCAAAGTTGCGTATTCTGGCTCAGTTGCTCAAAGTGGTCGGTGCCGAGACTATCACGCCGCCAGCCAATCGTGGGCGAGGCCCGCAGCGCATAGGCCAGGGTCTCCTTATCATCGGTGAGCATCACCAGGTGCTTATCGGGGAAGGCAGCGCGATACATGTCAACGATGGCCCGCCGGTTCTCGGCGGTCATGTCCTGGGCACCCGCTGGTGAGGGGTAGGGGAAGTTCGCCATGTGCCACTCGCCCCAGTTGCCATACATGCCGATCTCCACCCAGCCGACTCGCGGGTCGTGATTATAGCGTGCGCCGAGGGCGGCGATCAGGTGACCAGCCCGATCCATAAAATCGGGGGCATTCCAGTCGGGCACATAGGTGTCGTCCGCGCCGCTATGACTGTAGTCGTACCACCAGCCCTGCTTCATCATGTCGGCGAGGTAGTTTGGCACAGACATGCCATTGCCAGAGACGAGGGTGCGGATGCGAAAGGCGTGTTTACGCCCGGCCTGTGCAGCCGCAGCGAGATCGCGGTCGATGACCGAAAAATCGTACTGATCGCGAGATGGCTCAAGGTTGCGCCATATGTAGCGATCATAGGAGTCGAGGGCTGGCGCGGGCAGGGGATCGGGTGAGGGTACCACTTCCTGGCCTCTCCAACGATAAAGGCCACGCAGCGGGTTGATCAGCGCGGGCGCATCGAGGGGGACTGCAACCGGGCAGATCGTCAGGGAGACATCCTGCGCTGTCCAAGCGATGAGCGCAATCAGCAGGGCGATCACAAAGGAGCCCGGCAGAACCACCTGCATCGGCAGCTTCATCATCGTCCTCCAACACTGTCATTGCAATAGCGCAGAAGTAAGGCTGTCAGGCGGAACAAAGCACGATTCTTTGCGCCTTTGCGCCTTTGCGTCACTCCATGCGCGCACTGTGACGCAAAGACGCGAAGGCGCAAAGGGTGAGAAGGGTCGCGGGAGGGGCGCTTCGCTTCGCGCAGCGTGACAAGTCTCATAGCGTTACTTCTGCAGTATTGCCTATCATCCCATCGCCAGACGGTACGCACCCACCGTCTGGTCGGCGACGGAGGCTGGGTCGTAGGACTGACGGGCCACAGCCGCCGCACGTACACCCATCGCCTGGGCGCTTGACTGATCCTGAAGCACGGCGATCAGGCGATCCGCCAGACTCTCCTCATCGCCGGGGGCCACCAGATAGCCCGTCTCGCCATCGACCACCATCTCAGCGGTGCCTCCCACCCGCGAGCTTACAACCGGACGGCCAACCGCGAGAGCCTGGGCGATGATCGTCGGCAGGGTCTCTTGATCCGAGAAGAGCGTCAGGACGTGGGACTGATGCAGTGCAGCGAGTACCCCGGCGGGCGCAAGATGTCCGGCCCAGACCACGGCGTCGCTGATGCCAAGCTGGCTCGCACGCTGCCGCACTGCTTGGGCGTAGTCGGGCTCCAACTCGGGGCCAGCGAGGACGAGGCGGGCCGTTGGGATGGCCTGACGCACCCGTGCAAAGGCGTTGACGATACCGAGGACGTTCTTGCGCGGGCGAATCACTCCGGCGAAGAGTACCTGCGGGCACAGCGGCGGCGCGGGCGCGGCGGCGAAAAACTCCGGCCCGATTGGGTTGGCGATGCGAACCTGTCGCCCGCCGATCATTGGCGCAAGCAGGCTCGCATCATAGCGCGAGATCGAGATCGCCACTTGGGCGCGGCGCAGCACGCGGCGCACCATCATCTCAAAGAGCAGCGTCTTGATCATACCAGAAAGCCCCCGCGCAGATTGACGCGCCTCAATATGCACCAGCCCGTGGATCGTCACTACGGCGGGTAATCCCAACTGAGTCGCCACGTCGCCCACCCGATCAATACCGGTGCCATGAACCAGATCGGGGCGCAGCGACGGTAACAGACGGCGCACCGCCTGCACACACTGCGCCGAATGCACGAGGACATCGCCGCTGAGGAAGGGCACCGGGATGTCGATCCGATCAAGCGTGGCGCTTATCTGGCGCCGCCGCAACTGACCACGCCGACGGAGGACGCCCACCGTAACGTGGGCAACAGCGGGATGTGCGGCCAGTGCCGGCACCAAGGCGTAATTCACTGCCTCAACGCCGCCGACGATCTGGAGCAGGTCGTTTGGATACGCGCCGAGCAGCAGCACCCGCAGGCCGGAAGGTGACATGGAATTTAATCCCTCAGTATGAAAGTTCTACGATAAGGCGATGAAGCGAGCGCGTCCTCGCCTCATCGCTTCATTAGCAACAGAGCATAAGTAACGCTGTCATTCTGAGCGAAGCGAAGAATCCCGGCCGGGATTCTTCGCTTCGCTCAGAATGACAGGATGCCTCACAGCGTTACTTATGCGGTATTGCCTCATTGTAAAGCTGGATCGAACTTCACCTGACACCTACGATGGTATGCGGCTACGGTTGCGGAAACGTCGGTAGAACCAAGAGATGCTGAGAAGCCCACCGACAACAATCGCAATCAGCAGTACCGAAAGGCCGAGCGCGATTATCTGAGAGGGCGGCCCTTGCGGTGCCGTAGCGTTGGGAAAGGGTGAATCGACCACCGCTGCCTCAGCGGGCACCGTCGTCGGGCTCGTAGCGGCGCTCGTCGTGCTACTTGCCAGGTTCGCCAGATGCGCCCCGCTAATGAAGATCTGTTTGCCAACAATCGTGGCGAAGGTACCGCCCAGCCGTGTGCGCAGATCCGGCGATGTGAAAACATCGCGAGCATAGATCAGTCCTTGCGGGCTGCTGCCCAAGATCGCAAGAACCAGCCGCTGGGGATCCCACGGCGCACGCAGCAACTCTGCGTAGCCAACATCCTGGCCGACAGCGGTGCGGAAGACCACCTGCGTATCGCGATTGTACGCCTGATTGGTCGTCATATCAAAAGGTGCCGGCAGATCTTCTTTCAGCTCTGTGATCAGCTTAATCTGGTTGGGCAGGCCGATGATCAGCACATTGCGCTGGTTGCGCACCTCCGGCGAGACCGCATCGCCATAGGCGACATCCAGGTCGATCAGATTCCCGGTAACTTGGTTGCCCAGATCCGCAGCGATCTGCGCCGCAACCTCCCAACTCGCTGGGTCGCTGGGGGCGAGCACGAAGGCGATGTCGGCGAGGTTGGGGTCGGACGTGAATATATCGGGGTAAAGATCGAGGTTGATGGAGCGATTCGGCGTGGAGTTGACCTGGGTGAGGGGCAACGTGATAAACGAACTGGGCCAAATATTGGCCCAGAGGTCGCTCTCGGTTGCCCCCAGCGTCGCCGGGACAAGGCTCATCCGCACGGTAATCGTGTTACGACCGGCGCGCACCAGCTTTGACGGGATGCTCACCGCAATAGTGCTTAGTGATGTGGAGGCATCGCTGAAGCGCACGCTGCCGATCTCGCTCGCGTTAAGCAGCACCGTTATCCCCGACTGGCTGTAGTCGAGCATGGCCGAGTGGTTAAAGTACAGGGTCAGACTCGATTCTTCATCGGCCACCCGATTACGGGGGACATCGAAGACAAAGGGAAGGTTCGTTTGTCCAAGGCGAGCCGTGCGGATCGTCGACACGTAGCCAAGGTACTCGAAGCTGCGCACGGGCGGTGGTTCTTCCTGCACCGTTTCGGGCTGAACTGCAGCGATCAGCGCGAGGTTTGGGTTGCTGATTGTGAGCAGATCGCGGGCGGACAGAGCCTGAGCCGCCTTGAGTACCGCCGCATTGGAGTTGCCGCCCACCACCAGCACCGCCTTCTCGGCATTCCAGGGTGAGATCGCCATCTGCACAACGCCGTCGTCCGCACCCATCGTCGGTGCGGTAAATCCGGCGGCGCTGATCGCAGCCGGTAGCGTCACCGTGCGCAGTAGCGGCAGATCCACAGGCTTGCCGACAAAGATTAGATGCGCGGCGCTATACTCCTTGCTGGTCAGGTCACTACTTCGGCGCACACCCAGATTCAGGTGGTTCCCGCTCATCCGACCGAGCCCCGCCGCAACGATCAGCGCCGCCCGCAACTCCTGGGCACTCGGCGAGTCCGGTAGCACCAGCAGCGCCGCATCCGTAAGGAAGCTGCCCTCGTAGATCGGGGCCGGTAGATTACTCAGGGAGATGTCCAGCGGCACAGCCGAGTGTATCAGGGTAAAGGTTGAGTCGTCTCGGATCTGAATCTGGATCGGTAAGTCGGATGTCAGCGTGGTGTTCAACGCCAACCGCTGGTCGCTCAGCAGAGCCAGGGATGTTGCGGGGATGAGAACCGAGATCGTCTGCTGGCCGATCTTGGTGAGATCAAAGCTGCCCAAGGAGTGACCGTTCAGATTGAACTGGAGCTTGCCCAGCGTGGTGGCTCCCCCCAACAGGGGCTGCAAACTGGACACACTAACGTTGAGTTTGATCGCAGAACCTGGCTCGATCTTCCAGGCCCGTGGGAGCGTAACAAAAAACTGATGCGACTCGTGCGGGGATGTCAGGGTTCGGGCACTCAGGCCCAACTGCACGAAGCTATAAATGTCGGCAGGGGGCGGAGGCTGCTGAGCATCTGGGGCTGCATGGACCGCGCCCGCGCCCGCCATAAAGGTGAGCAACAGGGCCACGATGAAGAGGCGTTTTATCTGGTTCATGAATGTCTTCCTTGGCCCGTGGCCCCGAACGGGGCACGGGGAGGGCTTGGTCTTATTCACCGCAATACCGCAGAAGTAACGCGGTGAGGCGTCTTGTCATTCTGAGCGAAGCGAAGAATCCCGGTCGGGACGCTTCGCTTCGCTCAGCGTGACAGCGTTACTTATGCTCTATTGTTATTCACCGTCCTATGCCGTGCGCCCGCTGGGCACGGGGCGAGCGGGCCAGCACCTGCGCGAAAAGATACTCGTACTGGGCGACGGTCGTGGACATGTTACACTCACGCCGCACGCGCACCCGCGCCGCCTGGCCCATCTTCCGGCGTGCCTCGGGGTTACTGAGGAGCGCCAGGATCGCCTGGGCCAGGGCCACCGGGTCGCCCGGCGACACCAGCAGCCCCTCAACCCCCGACGTTACCAGATCGGGCACCCCACCCACGTTGGTGAGAACCACCGGGCGGGCGGCGGCCATCGCCTCAATTGCCGAGATTGGCAGACCCTCCCATGCCGATGAGAGCGTGAAGATGTCGGACTGGCCCAAGATCGCCGCGATGTCGTGGCGCGTGCCAGCGAACTCAACCTGCCCCGCCACGCCCAGATCGCGAGCCTGGTTCTTGAGCTGCTGCTCAAGGGGGCCGCTGCCCACGATCAGAAAGCGAGCGTCGGGTCGGACATTCAGCACGATCCGGGCGGCGGCCAGCAACACATGGTGCGCCTTCTGCTCCATCAGTCGGCCCACGGTGGTGATCAGCGGTCCGGCGTTAATGTCCCGTGCCGTCACCCCTGTGTCCAGATCGAGAAAACCATCAACGGTAACACCGTTCTTAATCGTGCTGATCTGGCCTTCGGCGATGCGCCAGCGCCGCACATACATCGTGCGGATGCTCTCGGAGCAGGCCACCAGATGCGCGGCTAGGGCGCAGGTTGATCGCTCAAGCCAGTAACGGTAGACCGCCTGACGCTCGTAGTCCTCGGGCATGTTGTGCATGGTTGAGATCACCGGCACACCCGTAGCGCGACCGACCAGCCGCCCCACAAAATCGGCGCTGGTCAGGTGCGTATGGATCAGGTCGATCCGCTCGGCGCGGATGTAGCGTACCAGCGCACGGTAGAGCCCCGGCGCGTACATTTTGCGTGCGCCCAGAACATAGGTCGGCACGCCGATTTGGGCGAACTCGCTCTGGAGCGGGTTGCCCTGTACCACACTCAGCGCACAGACCCGCGCCTCGCAGCGGGCTGGGTCGAAGGATCGTACCAGGTCGTAGACCAGCCGCTCGGCACCGCCAGCAGCCAGAGACGAGCAGAGCTCAAGCACACGGATGGGCCTGCTCACGGGCGTCTCCCTCCGGTAGATGCGCGGGCCGCTTGCTCAAGATACGGGGCCATGCGCCCGACGACATCATCCCAACTGCCGCCGTTTGTCAGGCTGGCCTGGGCGGCCCGGCCAAGCCGCTCGGCCCGGCCAGGGTCGCCCAGCAGGGCGATCAGCGCATCGGCCAGCGGCTCGGGCTGCCCGGTCTCGGCCAGCAGACCCGTCTCGCCATCACGGATGATCTCGGGCATCGCACAGACGGTGCTGCCGATACAGGGCAGTCCAAAGCTCATCGCCTCGAAAAAGACGTGGCCCCAGGGCTCGAAGATCGAAGGCATGACAAACACGGTTGCCTCGGCGTAGCGCCGGGCCAGTTCCTGTCGGTCATCAATCCGACCGAGCCAGTGCAGCCCCGGTAGTTCGCGCAGGGGGCGGCGTGGCCCGACGACCCACAGTTGCGCATCAGGCAGCGTGCGGCGCACCCGCTCCCACGCATCAAGCAGCACCAGGCCGCCCTTGCGTGCAAAATCAAAACCAACAAAGAGGGCGATCTGTCCGTCGTAGCGCTTCGCACTGATCGGTGCCAGGTGGAAGTTACCGCCCCCGCCTACCCGGATCACCCGCGCCGGGTCACAGCCGTAATCCTCAATCAGCGAACGGCGCAGAAACTCGCTGCGCGGAAAGAGAAACTGGGCGCTGCGGTAGACCCGGCTCTCGTACTGCACCCAGGCGTCGCGAGTTGCGCCGCGCAGCGGTGCCCAGGCCGGGTAAAGCCGCTCGGAGATACGGTAGGTGTTGTCGGTGTGCAGCACATAGCGCTGGCGCTCGGGCTGCGCGCCTGGAGAAAACAGCGTGTGCAACTGGACAATCATGTCGTAACGTCCTGCGTGGGCTTGGATCAGCGCATCAGCGTGGGCAGTGCGCCGCTGGAACGCCCACATGTTCAATGAACGGCGCTGCCGCCAGCGTTCGCGGTTGGGGTGCAGCGAGCGCAGCCGATTCAGGTACTCCTCGGCGCGGCTCAGCGCCGGGCGCACCAGATCGACTACCGTGTAGCGCCGATCCAGGGCGACGTACAGGCCAGCACTCTTTGACAGCGGGTTACTGCGGAAGTCCGTAGCCTGCTCCAGAGTCAGCCCGAGAATGCGCAGTGTCTTCATAGGTTCCCGTCTTAGACATATTTCAGATTGCAGATTTTAGATTGCAGATTTGCCGCAACAGGACGCAGTACATGTGTCCAAACTGTCAAGCTGGTTTGAAATATGCGTTAGGGATGGTTCAATCTAGCTTGACAGTTCAGCGATGAAACGATGACGCGGTGAGGCGTTCCGTATCGCCTCATCGCCTCATCGCCTCATCGCAAGACTGTAAAGCTGAATGTACCCATTTTGAAACATGCCTTAGCCAAAGTTCGCGGATGCTTTACAGTTTGCAATGTTCGTAGTGCGGGCTTCTAGCCCGCCAGATGCGTGTCGGCAGGCTGGAAGCCTGCGCTACGAACTGTCACGCTGAAACCTGGCACCTGAAACCTTGTTTAGCCAGCCAAGCGCGCTCAGCCAGAGCGCCCGGTCGGTCAACCAGAGCCCGCCCACATACACGATCATGCCCGTGACCACCGCAACAGCCAGGCCGATCAGCCTCCACTGCGCGGGGATGGCCGCCACGATCAGCCATGTTGTTAGGCCCATTGCGACGGCGGGAATCAGGGCTGGCATGATCCGCTGCCAGATCGCGCCCAACGAGACGCCGATCATCTGGCGCATCGTCAGATAATCAATGCAGAGGACGAACAACGACACCCCAAGCTGACCGGCGGCCACCGCCACAAAACCGTAGGGCACCGTCAGCAGGACGACCATCACCAGCACACAGAGCTTGGCCAGGGTCTGGTAGTTCACGATCTCTGGCCGACCGATGGCCTTGAGCAACTGACCGCTGTTAAACGAGAGGGTGCTGACGCCCGCCCGCAGCGCGAGCAACTGAAGCGCCGGGATCATCCCTAGCCATTGCGCCCCGAAGACGAGGCCCACAAAGTCGGGGGCCACCGCCGAAATGCCAATGCTAAACGGCAGCGTGACCAGCGCGATATAGCGGATCGTGGTGAGGAATCCAGCCCGCAGCCGATCCATATCGTGGTTCATCTTTGTGTACGAGGGAAAGAGGACCCGCCCGACCACAAAAGCGATATTGATAATCAGCAGATCCGACAGGCGGAACGCCTGCTGGTAGAGGGCGAGGTCGGCGCGGCCAAGCAGCCTCCCGACGATCAGGTAGTCGGCGGTGGCCCAGAGCACCGAGAGCATCTGGATGAGGACCACCTGGACGCCGTAACCGAGCATGGTGCGCGCCAGGGCCGCGTCCCACACGAGGCGCGGGCGCCACGTTGATATGGCCCACAGCACCACGGTAATCGCCAGGCTGCCGAGTACCTGGCCCCACACCAGGCTCCAGGCTCCCATGCCCAGGGCGGCAAGGGCGATTGAACTAACGCCTTTGACCAGGCTACGGCTCAGGTCGGGCAGAATCTTCTGGCGGAAACGCAGTTCCTTGGTGAGCAGGGCGAGCTGAGTCTGGCCAAACCCGTTGATCGCCAGGGTCAGAGCGAGTACTTGCAGCATCGGCATCACCGTGGGTTCATCGTAAAAACCCGCGACCAGCGGGGCCAGCAGATAGGCCACGACTGCTAGGCCACAGCCGGCTACCACGCTGATGATGAAGGCGACATTCCGCGCCTGCGTCAGGTTCTCGCGCTGGTAGATCAGCGCCTCGGAAATGCCCAGGTCGCCGATGGAATCGAGGTATTGGATGGCGAGCAGCGCGATGGCCACAACCCCAAACTGCTCAGGGGCCAGCAGCCGAGCGAGGATGATTGTGCTGATGAAGGTGAGGAACTTGCCACTGGCGAACGACACATAGTTCCAGATCACGCTTTCGACGGTTTTTTTACCGAGGCTCATAGGTGTTCTTAACTTCAGCCAGACACTGCTGCCCGGCCTGTCTGAGCCCCACCGCCAGGGCCAGGGCGATCCAGAAGAGGCGCGGGTAATCGCCGTGGAGAAAGATCGCAGTGATCAGGTAGCCGATAAAGCTAATTTGAAAGCACGCGGACAGATCGGCCCAGCGGCGGTTGCCCGCAGCCAGAAACGACTGTCGGGCTTGATGCGCGTACTGGAATGCCAGCACAATCATGGACAAAACCATGCTTAGCCCGATCACACCATGCTCGGCAGCAATCTCCAGATAGAAGTTATGTGCATTGCGCTCCTTATCTTCCACCGCACTGCCATACTCACGGATGTAGGAAATATAATGTGGTCGGTAGTTATCGGCCCCAACCCCGAGGATCGGGTTGTCGAGGAACATATTGAGCGCAATCGCCACCTCAACCGAGCGCCCAAGAAACGAGGTGTCCGACACGGTGGTCGTTTGATTACTAGGCACCAGTTCCGTGAGCGTGGACAGCCGATCCTTCAGATCGGACGGTGCCGCCAGATAGGCGACCACCGCCAGCGGCAACATAAAGAGCAGGTAGCGCGGATTAAAGCGAAAGTAAAAGAAGTAGATTATCAGTGCCACGGCGAAGGCCAGGAACGTGCCACGCGAGTAGGTCAGGCCAATTGCCCCGAGCAGCACCAGTAGCGCGTAGCCACCGCCCAGCTTACCAAGCCACGTCTTCCCGTTAAAGATCAGCCAGAGGGCGAAGGGAAAAGCCAGCACCGGGATCTGCCCGTAGAAGTTCGGGTCGCCGAGCGGCCCGCCCGCCCGTGAGCGATCTGCCTGGCCATCCACGATAAAGGCGATCTTCACCTTCGCCAGATCCCAGTAGCTGTTATCGTAGGTCTGCGTCACCTCCTGGTAGATCGTCAGCGTCGCCAGCAGCGCGGCGATCCCGACGATCAGCCAGATCGTGCGCTCAAAGAGAACCGGCGAAACCAGGAAGTTCATAATCACAAGGCAGATCAGCACGTCCTTGGTGAAGTCGCCGATCCGCCCCTGCACTGGACCAGTGAAATCGGCGTACCAGACGCCCATACACACGTAGATCAGGTAGGACACGATCAGCCATGCGATGGGGTCGCCCACCAGTTTACGTTTCTGGGGGCCAAATCGCCTCGACAGCACGATGATTAGCAGCAGGATCGCCAGGGGAACTGCGGGAGACTGGATATTCAGCGCGTGGTCGAAGGAGTCGAAGATAAAGCCCCAGCGCAACCCGCAGAGAGCCAGGGCCGCGTACTCGGGTGCCGCAAAGACCATCCACAGCCCCACGGCGGCAATCAGCGGTACCAGCGCGTAGACGAGCGACACGCCGGTGGCGAGGATCATGCCGTACAGCATCCCCAGGATCAGGATGCTCATCCCAACCAGCACACGGGCCAGATCCCAGCGGCCATCCGAGGTCGCAATGAGTACCCCGTTCAGGCGGCGCGTGTAATCGATCAGTTTATACACGACAGAACCCTGCTTTGGTCACTGGGGTGTATTTCCAGCCAGAGCGGTGGTACTCGGTGAGATCTCGTTATTTTTCGAGGTATCAGAGGCAGGCCCAGGCATAAGGAATCGCTGGAGTACATAGAGCAAAATCGCAAAGATCAGACCCAGAATGACGCCGGTGACGATACCCATCGTAAGCAGGCGCGAGGGCTGCGGCGAAATCGGACTGCTCTCGGGATCGGCGTAGTCAACAATCTCGATCATAATCACCAGGCTCGGTGCCTCTTTCACCAACTCCTCGGCCACGGCGTTGCTAATCGCCGCCGCGAGCTTGGGGTCATTCGCCTCCGCCCGGATCTCGATCAGGGTCGTCTCGGGCGGCACAACCGCCGTCAAGTTTGCACCTGCCACCACGTCTCGGGAGACATTCAGCTTGCTGGCGATCCGCGCCTCAACATAGCCACTCGTGGCCCGCCGGGCAAAGGTATTTGTCGTCGTGCGCCGGTTGCTGAGCACATTGATGATATTAATCATCTGATTATCGCTCAGCGTGGTACTCGGCTGCACATCCACCGTGGTCGTCGCCTGGTAGATTTTATCCTGGTGCAGCCCGAAGGCGAGGGTGCTGCCGGCTGTAATCACAACCGATAGCACCACTACCCACCAGCTTTTGAGCAGATGAGCGAGTATCTCTTGAATATCCATTTTCATAGTGAGACCTTTACCGTCGGCTTGGCGCGTTGTGTCACCCACATATCCTGACTCTTCCCGCGCAGCAGGTTCACCAAGGCTACGACCGCAGCGATATAGACCATGTCGAAGAAGAGCGGCAGGCTGAGCAGCTTTGTCCGACCGGCGGGCGTTCCGCGCAGCAGGAACCCGGCCAGGGCGAGGCTGTGGAAGGCCAGTTGGCCAACGGTTGCACCACGATACAACCAGCCACGCCCCCAGAGCAGCGGCGCTGTCAGCGCGGCCACCACGATGGGTCCGATCATCAGGCGGCGCAGCAACTTATGGGTAAAGAGCTGAAGCGCGTAGAATCCGTAGTGTCGCGGATTCAGCAGTTGCCGCGACTCCCAGACGCTCTTAAAACCACCGGTGAGAACCCGCACCTTGCGCTGGAACTCAGCCCCTTCCGAGCTGGCCTCCGGCCCGCTGACCAGCGCCTGTGGTGCAAAGACGAGCCGCCGGTGGGCCGCGATCACCCGCACTGACGTGTAGAAGTCATCGGTGACGCCGGATGGTACCGGCTGAAACAGCTCGCGCCGAATGGCGTAGAGCTGCCCGGTGGCCGAGATCATATTCCCGCCACGGCTTTCGATCCGCTTGAGCAGCCGGTCAAAGCTCCAGTAGCTACGTTCACCGGCCCCTGATGCGCTGGCTGTCTCGTAGTGATAATCGCCGCCCACCCCGCCCACCGCTGGGTCGGCGAAAGGGGCAAGCAGATGCGTCAGCGAGTCCGGGTGCAACATACTATCGGCGTCGGAGAAGACCACAATGTCGCCGCTGGCCGCAGTGACGGCGACGTTCAAGGTGGGATTCTTGCCACGCCGGGGCAGTTCGAGCAGTCGCACCGCCGAACTGGGGTAGGCAGCAACCAGCGCATTCATGCCATCATCCGAACCATCGGAGGCCACAATAATCTCGATCCGCTCACGCGGGTAGTTGACCGCCAAGGCATTATCGAGCTTACGACAAATGTAGGTGGCCTCGTTATGCGCAACAATAATGAAGCTGACTGATAGCGGCGTACTCTGCGGGAGGCCACGCAACCGCTGCGGCCACAGCACTGCTCGCAGAACAAGCAGCATGGGGAAGCCAACGTAGGTATAGGCAGCCGTCGTCACCGCCCCCCAGAAGAGCCACCAACTCAGCGTGCGTCGCATGAAGAGGAGTCCTTTCTTCGTTAGGCATGTTTCAAAATGGGTACATTCAGCTTGACAGTTCAGCGATGAGGCGATGAGGCGATGAGGCGATACGGAACGCCTCACCGCGTCATCGTTTCATCGCTGAACTGTCAAGCTAGATTGAAACATGCCTTAGACAAGGTTCGCAGATACTTTACAGGTTGTCGCCGGACGGCCCTCACCCCCCAGCCCCCTCTCTCTGAGCGGGAGAGGGGGCTGGGGGGTGAGGGTCGTCCGGCGGCAATCCATCAAACTGTTCTGAGGGGTCGATAGCGGCAAGCCGACTGACAAAAAGCCGCGCCAAGGCCGCCGTATTTGCTCGCAGGTCGAACGAGCGTAGCACCACAGTGCGCGCCTCCACACCAAGACGATTGCGTAGCTCACCCTGGCCCGCAAGCAGCAACAGGGCGTTGGCCAGGGACTCAGCGTTGCGCTGCGGCACCAGCAGCCCGGAGCGCCCGTGTTCGATCAGTTCGGAGACCCCCGAGGTATCCGTCGCTACCACCGGGATCTGCATCGCCATCGCCTCCATCAGCGCCACCGGGATACCCTCCTGACGCCCTTCGTTGGTTATGATGCTGGGCATTGCCACCACATCACTCTCGGCGAGCAGCGCACGCACACGATCACGCGGCTGACTCCCGAGCAAGATCACATGCTCACCCAGGCCAAGCCGAGCGATCTGTGCTTCGATGGCGGGCCGCAATTCACCATCGCCAACAAGCTGGCAGCGGATCGCGAGGCCACGCGCCCGCAGCAGGGCGCAGGCATCAATCAGATAGGAGTGGCCCTTCTTCTCTTCAAGGCGGGCCACACACGTTATCGTCAGCCAGCTTCGAGTCGGTGGCTGAGGGCGCGGGCTAAAGACCGTCAGATCAACGCCGCAATGATAGACACGCACCTTCTGCGTCGCCAGCGCACCATAGAGGCCGTGGAGAAAACAGCGGTTATATTCAGAGATCGTCACCACAAAGTCGGCGGCGGCCAGCTTCTCCCGGAGCATCAACTGATTGACATAAACATCATCGGCGTGGACGGTAAAGCTGTAGCTGATCCCGGTCAGGCGATGGATGACATATGCGCAAAGAGTCGCATAGGTAGCGAAATGGGCATGCACATGGCCGATCTTCAGCGTCGCGATCTGGCGGGCCATCCACACCGCCTGGATTGTTGCCACCAGCGCACGGATCAGCCGCTTGGGTGAGCGGATGTAGCATCTCACAACGGTAAGCCACAGGCCGACGTATATCGCTGGGGTGTGCCAAGCCCAGAAGACATGCGCCAACGCGACCTGCGGCTGCCACGGGGTACTATAGGCGGCGCGATCAACATAGGGCTGGGCATCCGCGTGGATCACCTGCTCACGCTCACGTATCAGCGGGAAGATCGCAACCGTGAGGCCGTGCCGTTCAAGCTCTTGGATCTCATAGAGGACGAAGGTTTCGGAGAGTTTCGGAAAGCGTGACATCACATAAGCAATTGTTCGCACCGGCTCACGTTGATCAACTTGTTCGCGCATTATACCAACCTCTCCCGTTAGCGACAACGAGACGATGAGACAACGAGACGATGAGACAACGAGACGATGAGGCGACGAGACGATGAGACGACGAGACGATGAGACGACGAGACGATGAGACGATGAGGCGATGAGACGATGAGGCGACGAGACGATGAGACGATGAGGCGATGAGACGATGAGGCGACGAGACGATGAGGCGATGAGG
>Ga0194060_10000393_pt1 | contig 32236 bp, 30 predicted proteins | sample SepL225m_MetaG_FD_163427 | JGI IMG/M metagenome (GOLD analysis project Ga0194060, IMG submission 163427) | Anoxic zone freshwater microbial communities from boreal shield lake in IISD Experimental Lakes Area, Ontario, Canada - Sep2016-L222-5m | ecosystem: Environmental > Aquatic > Freshwater >...
TTGCTGCTCAATGTGTAATGCAAACCAAGCCTAAGGTAATGCGCATTAATATTGAAGGCAGTTTACAAAATGGAGTTGTATCAAAAGATATTATTTTATACATCATTGCAAAAATATCTGCAAGTGGTGCCACAGGATATTTTGTTGAATATGCAGGCTCAGCTATTCGTGCATTAAGCATGGAAGCAAGAATGACTATTTGTAATATGAGTATTGAAATGGGTGCGCGCGGTGGCATTATTGCCCCCGATGAAACAACTTATGCTTATATGAAGGGAAGACCTTTTGCACCGCAGGGTGAGAATTGGAATAAGAAATTAACAGATTGGAAAGAACTGTATACAGATGTCGATGCAAAATTTGATCTTGAAATAAATATTAATGCAGCGGAAATTGATCCTATGATTACTTATGGAACCAATCCTGGTATGGGTTTATCTATAACAGGAAAAGTACCTACAATGGATAGCATTAGTGATCCTACAGAAAAACAAAACTTTGAAAAAGCATTAGCCTATATGGGTTTAGAAGCGGGACAAGGTTTATTAGGTATGCCAGTTCAATATGTATTTATTGGATCTTGTACGAATTCACGCATTGAAGATTTTAGATTGGTAGCAAGTATTATCAAAGGCAAACAAAAAAAAGCTTCCGTGAAAACTTTAATTGTACCAGGTTCACAAGAAGTGGCTAAACAAATTAAAGCAGAAGGCTTAGATAAAATATTTACAGCAGCAGGTATTGAAATAAGACAGGCAGGATGTAGTGCTTGTTTAGGAATGAATGAAGATAAAATACCAGCAGGTGAATATTGTATAAGTACTAGTAATAGAAACTTTGAAGGCCGTCAGGGTGCTGGGGCTAGAACTTTATTAGCAAGCCCATTAACAGCAGCAGCGGCACTATTAACAGGAAAGATTACTGACATTAGAACTATGTTAAACTAAAAAATAAATACTGACTATATAATATAGTTATAAATAAAATTATAGTATGCAATCATTACAAAAAATAACTAGCAGATTTATTCCACTACGTATTGAAAACGTAGACACGGATCAAATCATACCTGCACGTTTTTTGAAAGCCACTACGAAGGAAGGCTTTGGTAAAAATTTATTTCGTGATTGGAGATATGAAAACGATGATGAGTCTAAGCCAAAAACCGATTTTGTTTTAAATCAAAAACAATTTACTGGCGAGATATTAGTAGCTGCTAAAAATTTTGGATGTGGTTCTTCGCGCGAACACGCTGCATGGTCTATTCAAGACTATGGGTTTAAAGTAGTGGTGTCCAGCTTTTTTGCAGACATCTTTAAAAACAATGCTTTAAATAATGGGGTCTTGCCTGTAACTGTTTCAGATGCTTTTTTACAAGCCATCTTTGCGCAGTCAGCAGAATCTACTTTAACCATTGATTTAGAAAAGCAAACCATTACCATTGATACCACAGGGGCTTCTGAAAGTTTTGAAATAAATGCTTACAAGAAAACCTGTATGTTAAATGGCTACGACGATATTGATTATTTATTAAGCATGAAAGAAGAGATTGAAAAGTTTGAAATAAACCATAACAAGTAATAGAAGAAAATATATTAGTAGATCATTAATAAGAAAATAATAATAGTAAATAAATAATAAGAGATAAACTTTTATCATAATGAAAAAGAAAATAGCAGTCATCCTAGGCGATGGCATTGGCCCAGAAGTAACAGAGCAGTCAATTAAGGTATTAAATATAATTGCTAAACAATTCAAGCACGAGTTTAGTTATGAGCATGCTTTAATGGGTGCTATTGCCATTGATAAAACAGGCAACCCTTTACCAGATGAAACCATTAAAATTTGTTTAGCTAGCGATGCTATTTTATTTGGAGCCATTGGCGATCCTAAATATGATAACGACCCTACTGCTAAAGTACGTCCTGAACAAGGCTTATTAAAACTTAGAAAAGAATTACAATTATTTGCCAATATTCGTCCGGTTAAAACTTATGAGACCTTACAACATCTTAGTCCTTTAAAACCAAGGATATTAGAAAATGTAGACTTCATCATTTTTAGAGAATTAACAGGTGGTATTTATTTTGGAGATAAAACTTTAAGTGCCGATGGCACAGTGGCCACCGATAACTGTTCTTATTCAGTAGCAGAAATAGAACGCATAGCGCATTTAGCTTTTCAATATGCACAAAAAAGAAGAAAGAAATTAACCATGGTAGATAAAGCCAATGTTTTAGAAACTTCAAGACTATGGCGTAAAGTAGTACAAAAAATGGCGGGTGAATATAAAGACGTTACAGTTGATTATTTATTTGTAGACAATGCGGCTATGCAAATTATTTTAAACCCAGCTCAGTTCGATGTGGTCTTAACAGAGAATTTGTTTGGAGATATTATAAGTGATGAAGCTTCTGTATTAGCAGGTTCTTTAGGCATGTTACCTTCAGCATCGGTAGGAAATACTGTTGCATTGTTTGAACCTATTCATGGTTCTTATCCGCAAGCCAAAGGAAAAGATATTGCTAATCCAATGGGCTCTATTTTATCTGCAGCTATGTTACTTGATCATCTAGGCATGCAAAAAGAAGCCAGCATTGTAAGAGAAGCCGTGGACTGGTGTTTGAGCAATAAGTTTGTTTCAAAAGATATAGACCCTTTGAATAGCTATAGCACTTCAGCAATTGGTGATTTAATATGTGAGTATATAGAAAAACAAGTTACTGGTGAAGGACATGTGCATCATGAAAGATTACATAAATCCACCATCATCTAAGAAACACTTTATAAAAGAATTACAAATATGGAACTAAATAATTATTCAAAAACAATCACACTCGATCCAACGCAACCAGCGGCGCAGGCTATGTTTTATGGTATTGGATTAACCGATGCCGATTTACAAAAAGCGCAGGTGGGTGTGGTGAGTATGGGCTATGATGGCAATACATGCAACATGCATTTAAATGCACTCGCTGACGATATTAAAAAAAGTATTTGGGAGAATGATTTAGTAGGACTTACTTTTCATACCATTGGTGTGAGTGATGGCATGAGTAATGGTACACCTGGTATGCGTTATTCATTAGTAAGTAGAGATGTGATTGCAGATAGTATTGAAACGGTTTGTGGTGCACAATATTATGACGCCTTAATTGCTGTACCAGGTTGTGATAAAAATATGCCAGGTTCTTTAATTGCGATGGGAAGATTAAACCGTCCTTCTATTATGATCTATGGTGGAACCATTGCACCGGGTCATTACAATGGACAAGATTTAAATATAGTTTCTGCCTTTGAAGCACTTGGACAAAAAATGGCAGGAGAATTAACTGAAGCCGATTTCAAAGGAATTATACAACATGCATGTCCAGGCGCAGGTGCTTGCGGTGGAATGTATACAGCTAACACAATGGCATCGGCCATTGAAGCATTGGGTATGAGTTTACCTTATTCATCTTCTAATCCAGCATTGAGTGAAGAGAAACAACAAGAATGTAAGGATGCAGGTAAGGCTATTCGTTTATTATTAGAGCGCGATATAAAACCTAAAGACATTATGACGCGCAAAGCATTTGAAAATGCAGTAGCGGTGATTATGGTATTAGGCGGAAGTACTAATGCAGTACTACATATGATTGCCATGGCGAAAAGTGTGGGCGTATCTTTTACCCAAGACGATTTTCAAGCTATTAGCGATAAAATTCCAGTACTTGCCGATTTCAAACCATCGGGAAAATATTTAATGCAAGACTTACATCAGTATGGTGGTGTACCTGCAGTCATGAAATATATGTTATCACAAGGTTGGATACATGGAGACTGTTTAACAGTCACTGGAAAAACCATGGCAGAAAATTTAGCAGCTGCACCCGATTTAGATTTTAATAAGCAAGTTATTATTCATCCAAAAGAAAGTCCTATTAAAGCAACCGGACATTTACAAATATTGTATGGCAATTTAGCAACGGGCGGAAGTGTTGCAAAAATTTCTGGAAAAGAAGGAGATGTATTTGAAGGACCAGCGCGAGTATTTGATGGAGAACAATCTTTGATAGAGGGTATTAATTCAGGCAAAATTAAAAAGGGTGATGTTGTCGTTATAAAAAATGTAGGACCTGTAGGAGCTCCTGGTATGCCTGAAATGTTAAAACCCACTTCCGCCATTATTGGCGCGGGTTTGGGTAAGTCGGTGGCACTTATTACCGATGGACGTTTTAGTGGAGGCACGCATGGTTTTGTGGTGGGACATATAACACCCGAGTCTTATAAAGGAGGACTTATTGGACTAGTAGAAGACAATGATATGATTGAATTAAATGTACCCAATCGTAAAATGACATTGAAAGTAGATGAAGCCACTATTGCAAAAAGAAGAGCTGCCTATGTACAGCCTGCTTTAAAAGCAACCAATGGCGTTTTATGGAAATATGCACAATTAGTAAAAGACGCAAGTGAAGGTTGTGTGACTGATGAACTTTAAAAAATTAATTAAGTATTAATTTTTTAAAGTGATGAAAGAGGTAAACTTAAAAAATGTTTAACACTATGGCAACGAAAAAATTAACAGGAGCGCAGGCAGTTTTAGAAGCTTGTATTGCAGAGGGAGCCGAAACAATATTTGGTTATCCAGGTGGTGCTATTATGCCTATCTATGATGCTCTCTACGATTACAACGATAAACTAAAACATATTTTAGTAAGACATGAACAAGGTGGAATACATGCTGGACAAGGCTATGCGCGTACCTCAGGAAAAGCAGGTGTAGTATTTGCTACTAGCGGACCAGGTGCAACTAACTTAGTTACAGGTTTAGCCGATGCCATGATTGATAGCACACCACTTGTTTGTATCACAGGACAAGTGTTCGCACATTTATTAGGAACTGACGCTTTTCAAGAGACAGATATTATTAATATTACTATGCCGGTTACTAAATGGAATTATCAAGTGACTGATGCCACAGAAATTCCTGGCATATTAGCTAAAGCATTTTATTTAGCAAGAAGTGGAAGACCTGGTCCAGTACTCATAGATATTACGAAGAATGCACAAATACAATCTTTCGATTATGAAGGCTACACGCCATGCAATCATATAAGAAGTTATAGACCAAAGCCAGTTATTCGTAAAAACTTTATTGACGAAGCAGTGGCCTTAATTAATAATGCTAAAAAACCTTTAGTCATTTTTGGACAAGGAGTTATTTTAGGGAAGGCAGAAAAAGAATTTAAAAAGTTTATAGAAAAGTCGGGTATGCCAGCAGCCTGGACCATCTTGGGTTTGAGCGCACTTCCTACCGATCATCCACAGAATGTAGGCATGTTAGGTATGCATGGAAATTACGGCCCGAATGTATTAACGAATGAGTGCGATGTACTAATTGCAGTGGGCATGCGTTTCGATGACCGCGTTACTGGAAGATTAGATAAGTACGCAAAGCAAGCGAAAGTTATTCATTTAGATATTGACCCATCTGAGATAGATAAAAATGTAAAAGCTCATGTAGGTGTTTGGGGCGATTGTAAAGAAACCTTGCCTTTACTTACTTTAGGTATTCAAGAAAAAGATAGATCAGAATGGTTAAAAGTTTTTGCAGACTATACGCAACAAGAATATGATCAATGTATAAAAGAGGAAGTCTATCCGAGCACTGAAGAAATGACCATGGGTGAAGTGATACGCATCGTAAATGAAACCACTAAAGGAAATGCAGTGGTGGTAACGGATGTAGGTCAACATCAAATGGTGGCTTGCAGATACGCTAAGTTTAATGAAACAAGATCCAATGTAACATCGGGTGGACTCGGCACTATGGGATTTGCTTTACCTGCAGCTATTGGTGCAAAGTTTGGTGCACTTGATAGAACAGTTATAGCAGTGATAGGAGATGGTGGTGTACAAATGACCATTCAAGAACTAGGCACTATAATGCAAACAGGCGTAGATGTTAAAATAATGATTTTAAACAATGAGTTCTTAGGCATGGTGCGTCAATGGCAGCAACTATTTAATGACAAGCGTTATTCTTTTGTAGATATTCAAAGCCCCGACTATGTAATGGTAGCCAAGGCTTATGGTATTGAGGGCGCGAAAGTAGAGCACAGAAAGGATTTACAAACGGCCATTGAAACCATGCTTGCACATAAGGGCTCTTATTTGTTAGAAGTCATGGTGGGCAAAGAAAACAATGTATTTCCGATGGTGCCACAGGGTTGTAGCGTATCTGAAATAAGATTAAAGTAGAATATTTTAAAAGTAAAGTTGAAAATAAAGAACAGACAAAAAAGAACTTATAATATGGAAACAAATACTGAAAAACAAGAATACACAATTACAGTGTATACTGAAAACCAAGTAGGGCTCTTGAATCGTATTGCCATTATTTTTTCTAGAAGAAAAATTAATGTGGAAAGCTTAAATACATCTCCTTCTGAAATTGCGGGCATACACCGTTTTACCATTGTTGTAATGGAGTCTCGTGATGTGGTGATGAAAATTGTAAGACAAATTGAAAAGCAAGTAGAAGTATTAAAAGCGTATTTTAATACCAATGATGAAATTGTTTGGCAAGAGTTAGCCTTATATAAAGTATTGTCAGAAGAAATCACAGAGAAAGTAAAAGTAGAAAGATTATTAAGAGAATATGGAGCGCGCGCCGTAGCCATTAGAAAAGACTTTATTGTTTTTGAAACAACAGGTCATAGAGAAGAGACCAATAAATTAATGAAAGCGCTAGAACCCTTTGGCCTAGTGGAGTTTGTGCGAAGCGCAAGAGTGGCAATTATAAAGGAAAGTAGCGGTTTTCATGAAAAGTTAAAAGACTTTGAAGAAAAGCAACCCAGTGAAGATGTTATAGAAAATGAATACCTAGGAAAAAGAGAAGCAGTGTTTACCATGTAAAATTTTAAATCAAAATAAAGAAGATTAAAAAGTATAATAATTCATACTAAACAACCTCAAAACAAAAACAAGTAAAATATATCTAAAACATAAATTAATTAAATACAAAATCTAAACAATTATTAAAATGGCAAAGTTAAATTTCGGAGGTACAGAAGAAAATGTTGTAACGCGTGAAGAATTCCCGTTAGCAAAAGCACAAGAGGTTTTAAAAAATGAAACCATCGCGGTTATTGGTTATGGCGTGCAAGGTCCAGGTCAAGCATTGAACCAAAAAGAAAACGGTGTTAATGTAATCATAGGACAAAGAAAAAATTCAAAAAGTTGGGATAAAGCAATTGCTGATGGTTTTGTACCAGGCACTAGCTTATTTGAAATAGAAGAAGCTTTAGAAAAAGGAACTATTATTTGTTATTTATTAAGTGATGCTGCACAAATCGCCATGTGGCCAACCGTTAAAAAACATTTAACTCCAGGCAAGGCCTTGTATTTTTCTCATGGCTTTGGTATTACATTCAATGAGCAAACAGGTATTATACCTCCAGCCGATGTGGATGTATTCTTAGTAGCCCCTAAAGGTTCTGGAACTTCTTTAAGAAGAATGTTCTTACAAGGACGTGGCTTAAACAGTAGCTATGCTATTTTCCAAGACGCTACAGGAAAGGCTTGGGACAGAGTCATTGCCCTAGGAATTGCCATTGGATCGGGCTATTTATTCGAGACTAACTTTAAAAAAGAGGTTTTTTCTGATTTAACTGGAGAAAGAGGCACATTAATGGGCGCAATTCAAGGTATCTTTGCTGCCCAATATGAAGTATTGCGTAAAAACGGACATAGCCCTTCTGAGTCATTCAATGAAACAGTGGAAGAATTAACACAATCATTAATGCCACTTGTTGCAGAAAACGGAATGGATTGGATGTATGCGAACTGTTCAACAACTGCACAAAGAGGTGCTTTGGATTGGTGGAAAAAATTCCGTGATGCAACTATGCCAGTTTTTACAGACTTATATAATAGTGTGGCAACAGGAAAAGAATCGGCTCGTTCTATTGACTTAAATAGTAAGGCCGATTACCGTGAGAAATTAGAAGTAGAATTAGCTGAATTACACAATAGTGAAATGTGGCAAGCAGGAAGAACTGTAAGAAGTTTAAGACCAGAGAATCAACCAGGTAAATAATTTAAAAAAATTATTTAGTATAGGATAAAATAGAAAAGTGATAAAGTATGAGCGAAGCAAAGAAAATAAATAGACCTACACTTAATATCGAGGCTGCAGTCAATAGATTGAAGTCGGTGGTAACACATACCCCGCTTCAGTTCAATGCAAATTTGTCTCGTAAGTATGAGTGTAATGTTTATTTTAAAAGAGAAGACTTACAAATTGTACGTTCTTATAAATTAAGAGGCGCTTATAATATGATGAGTCAACTCTCTAAAGACTTGTTAGCAAAGGGTGTTGTCTGTGCAAGTGCTGGTAACCATGCGCAGGGCTTTGCCTATAGTTGTAAAAAACTAGGCGTCTGCGGTGTTGTATTCATGCCTATTCCTTCACCACAACAAAAAGTAAATCAAACAAAAATGTTTGGTGAAGATTTTGTAAAAGTAATTTTAGTGGGCGATACTTTTGACGATACAGCAGTGGCCGCGAAGGCTTATACTTTAGAACATGGAATGACATTTATTCCTCCTTTTGATCATGTATCCATTATTGAAGGTCAGGCCACAGTGGGTGTAGAAATTTTAGATGACATTAAAACATTCACTAAGGATCCTATCGATTATTTATTTGTACCCGTAGGCGGCGGTGGATTAAGTGCCGGCGTGGGAACTTATTTTAAAGAAAAGTCGCCTAGTACTAAAATAATTGGATTAGAACCAGAAGGAGCACCGAGTATGTTCTGGGCATTAAAATCGGGAGAGCCTGTTGAATTAGAAAATATAGACAAGTTTGTAGATGGCGCTTCTGTAAAAAGAGTAGGTGATGTCACTTTCTCTTTTTGTAAAGATGCTCTAGACGATATGCATTTAGTGCCAGAGGGAAAAATTTGTACTACTATTTTACAAATGTATAATGAAGAAGCCATTGTAGTAGAACCTGCAGGAGCCATGTCGGTAGCGGCTTTGGATCATTATGCAGATCAAATTAAAGGCAAGACCATTGTATGTATTGTAAGTGGAGGTAATAATGATATTGCACGCATGCAAGAAATTAAAGAACGCTCTTTAACCTTTGAAGGTTTAAAGCATTATTTTTTAATTCGCTTTGCACAAAGACCAGGTTCTTTAAAAGAATTTGTCAATAAAGTTCTAGGCCCTTATGATGATATCACTAGGTTTGAATATATACAAAAACACAATAAGGAAGCGGGTCCAGCGCTGGTGGGATTAGAATTAAGAACCAAGGCCGATCATACTTCTCTTATTGAGAATATGAAGAAGTATCATATTAATTATGATGAAATAAATAAAGACGATAATATTTACGGCTATTTAATATAGAAAAATAAAAAGGGTTATGCAGGTTTTAAAGTTTGGAGGGAGTTCGGTAGGAAGTGCAGAGGCTATCCATCAAATGGTGGCTATTGTTAGCGCGCGTTTACAAAAAGAAAAAACCATTGTAGTCGTTTCTGCCATGAGTGGTGTGACCGATCAATTAATAATGTTAGCGCAAACAGCTGCACAAGGTAATGAGGCTTATAAAACCATTATTCAAAATATTGAGCAAAAGCATTTAGATACAGTACGTGCTTTACTTCCTATACAACAACAAAGCGGCACTTTAAGTTTGGTGAAGCAACTCATCAATGAATTAGAAACGAATTGTGAAGGTTTATTTATGCTCAAAGAATTATCTATGCGCATGCAGGATAAAATTATTAGCTATGGAGAACTTTTATCAAGTAAAATAATTTCAGCCAGTTTTGAGTCGAAGGGAATTAAACAACAGTGGATTGATTCTAGAGATTTAATCAAAACCAATTCTAATTATTTTAATGCAGTGGTGGATAAGCCTTTAACCTATAGTACTATTGCAAAATATTTAGCAGCTAAAGAAAATAATTTCGATTTATATATAGCAGCAGGCTTTGTTGCCTCAGACGCTGAAGGTAATACCACCACTTTAGGTAGAGGTGGCTCCGATTATACAGGGGCTATTTATGCAGCAGCTACAGAAGCAACTGCACTTGAAATATGGACCGATGTAAGCGGCATGATGACGGCCGATCCGCGTATGGTTCAAAACGCTAAAGAGATTCCAGAAATTTCTTATCAAGAAGCCATGGAGTTATCTCATTTTGGCGCGAAAGTTATTTATCCTCCTACTATTCAACCGGTGATGCATAAAAACATTCCCGTATGGATAAAAAATACTTTCGATCCTAACCATGCAGGTACTATTATCAAAAATGAATCGCCTGCCGATAAAAGTTTTATCAGAGGTATTTCTAGTATAAAAGATATTTGTTTATTAAGCTTGGAAGGAAGCGGCATGGTGGGTATTCCAGGTTTTTCTAAAAGACTATTCGATGCGCTTGCTAAAAAGCAAATCAATATTATATTAATCACACAAAGTTCTTCTGAGCATTCTATTTGTGTGGGTGTGAATATGCAAGACGCGCACCAGGCTAAGATAGCCGTAGATACTGAGTTTGAGCAAGAAATAAATACGCATAAGGTAGAGCCTTTAATTATAGAAAAAGACGTTTCTATTTTAGCCTTGGTAGGCGAGCAAATGAAAAGCCATCCTGGTGTAAGTGGAAAAATGTTTGGGGTACTGGGTAGAAATGGTATTAATGTAAGAGCAATTGCACAAGGTTCTTCTGAGAAAAATATTTCAGCGGTAATTGCTACACAGGATGTACGTAAAGCCATTAACGTACTGCATGAAGAATTTTTTGAAACCTCTTATAAGCAGGTGAACGTATATGTGGCAGGTGCAGGAAATGTAGGAGGTAAATTAATAGAGCAAATTAAAAAGCAAGTCCCTTATTTACAAGCAACACTTCGTTTACAAATAAATATTGTAGGTATTGCGAATAGTAAGAAGCAATTAATTAATGCAGAAGGCATTGACTTAAGCAATTGGCGCGATCAATTAGCTGCAGCACCTACAGGAGATATCACTAAATATGTAAACACTATTCTTGAAAATAATTTACGCAATAGTGTATTTGTAGATGTAACAGCACATCAAACTGTATCCGATGTATATATGCAATTATTAGGCAAGGCGGTATCGGTGGTGGCTTGTAATAAAATTGCCTGCTCTTCTCCTTATGAGCATTATGCAAAATTAAAATCTCTCGCTAGAGAATTCAATGCTGCTTTCTTATTTGAAACCAATGTGGGAGCGAGTTTGCCTATTATTGGCACTTTAAACGATTTAATCAGAAGCGGAGACAATATCAATAGAATTGAAGCTGTTTTATCGGGCACTTTAAATTATGTATTTAATAATTACGATGGTACAGTACCTTTTTCAAAAATAGTTCGACAAGCGCAGGCAGAAGGCTATACCGAACCCGATCCAAGATTAGATTTAGGCGGCACCGATGTTATGCGTAAAATAATGATACTAGCCAGAGAAGCAGGACATAAAATAGAGATGACCGATATTGCTAATGAAAGTTTTTTACCTGCAAGTTGTTTCAACGGTACTGTAGAAGATTTTTATGCAGAGATGGAAAAGCAAGAAGCGCATTTCAATAAATTATATGAAGCTGCTGCTGCTAAAAATTGCAAATTAAAATTTGTAGCAAGTTTCAATATTGGAGATGATGGAAAAGGAACAGCTAAAGTAGGCCTACAACATATTGAACTAAGTTCAGACTTTTATCATTTATATGGTAAAGATAATTTAGTCTTATTTTATTCTACGCGTTATCCAGAACTTCCATTAGTGGTGAAGGGAGCAGGTGCGGGCGCCGATGTAACTGCGTCGGGTGTATTTGCCGATATTATAAGAGCTGCAAGAGTTTAAAAAATTATATATACTAAAAGATACCATAATTTAAAATAGATAATTAAAGATGTTTTTTTATTAAAGTACTTTTATAAAAAATAGATATACAAGATGTTTTCTGAAAATCAATGGATAAAAATAAAGGCCCCTGCAACTGTAGCGAATATGGTTTGCGGTTTTGATATTTTGGGCTTTGCTGTGAATAGTCCATATGATGAAATGGAAATGAGATGGATGGCTCGCGCCGAAAACGAAGCCAGTATTACCTTAATTAATATTGACAATTATAATTTACCTACCGACCCAGAAAAAAATGTGGCAGGTGCAGCCCTAATTGCTTTTTTAGAAGAGTATGAAGAAAAACAAAATAACAGCAGCGCCCCTAAAATAAAATTTGAAGTGAAAATTAATAAGCTTATCAAACCTGGTAGTGGTGTGGGTTCTAGTGCTGCTAGTTCTGCGGGTGCGGTGGTAGGTGCTAATTATTTAGTAGGTAATATTTTCTCTAAAGATGATTTAGTTCGTTTCGCCATGAATGGTGAAAAATTAGCATCGGGTGTAAAGCATGCCGACAATATTGCTCCCTGTATTTTTGGAGGAGTTACCTTGGTGAGATCTATTTTTCCATTAGAAATTATTGCACTGCCTTCTCCCACATTGCATGTAACTATTGTGCATCCTCAAATTGAAGTAAGAACTTCGGATGCCAGAAGTATATTAAGACAACAAGTACTTTTAAAAGATGCCATTAAGCAATGGGGCAATATAGCAGGACTAGTTGCAGGTTTAATGAAATCGGATTATGATTTAATTGGTAGGTCTTTAGAAGATGTAATCATAGAGCCCGTGCGTTCTATATTAATACCTGGTTTCGATGCTTTAAAACTTGCTTGTAAACAAGCAGGTGCTTTAGGGGGCGGCATTTCAGGCTCTGGTCCTTCTATATTTATGTTAAGTAAAACCAAAGAAATTGCCATAGCGGTTGAAAAAGAAATGAAGCAATTATATGATGGTATTGGACTTCCGCATCATACTTATGTAACTAGTATTAACCAAACAGGTGTTGAGATAACAACTTAGTTTGAAAAGATAAAATTTCATATGCATTATTATAGTTTAGGAAAAAATTCCCCGAATGTAGATTTTAGAACGGCTGCCATTACAGGGCAGGCGCCTGATAAGGGATTATACTTTCCTAGCACTATACCTAAATTTACTGCAGCTCAAATTGAAAGGTTTAAAACATTAGATAAAGCCAGTCTAGCATTTGAGGTTATGAAACCTTATGTGGGCGGGACTATTGACGATGCATCCTTAAAAGAAATTTGTGCCCAGACCATTAATTTCGATTTTCCTTTAGTACCTATAACAGAAAATATTTTATCACTTGAATTATTTCATGGTCCTACTTTAGCTTTTAAAGATGTTGGTGCAAGATTTATGAGTAGGTGTTTGGGTTATTTTTCTAAAGAGAAAAAAGCGAATGATAGAAATTCTAATCTAACGAAATCTACAGAAGATAATACTACTAAGCCTACTACTGTATTAGTGGCTACTAGCGGTGATACCGGAGGTGCAGTAGCCAATGGGTTTTTAGGCGTAGAAGGAGTGAATGTAATTATATTATACCCAAAAGGCAAAGTAAGCCCCATACAAGAATTGCAATTAACTACTTGCGGACAAAATATAACAGCATTGGAAGTAGAAGGAAGCTTTGACGATTGTCAAGCTATAGTGAAAGAAGCTTTTATGGATTTTGATTTAAACGAGCAGTATAATTTAACATCTGCTAATTCAATAAATGTAGCGCGTTGGTTACCACAACAATTATATTATTTTTTCGCATGGCAGAATTGGGTTGCGAAATACCAAGACGCGCATGGGAATTATCCATCAATGAATATTGTAGTTCCAAGTGGCAACTTTGGTAATATTTGCGCAGGTATGATGGCAAAGGCAAGCGGTTTACCCTTGGGACATTTTATAGCAGCATGTAATGCCAATGATGTAGTTACAAGATATTTAGCTACTGAAAAATATGAAATACATAAAGCAGTAGCCACAGTGTCTAATGCAATGGATGTAGGCAACCCGAGTAATTTTGTACGTATACTTGAAATACTTGAAAATAATTACCCGGCCTTAACCAAGGCTTTATCTAGTTATAGTATTGATGATACTACAACCAAGGCCACTATTGCTAGAGTATACAAAACCAATAACTATACCTTAGACCCCCATGGGGCAGTAGCCTTTGCAGCAGCTGAAATTTACTTAGCCAATTTAGAGAAAGCAAATACAGGTTCAAATGCACAATACAACACTAATAGTTATAGCGCTATAATTTTAGAAACCGCGCACCCGGTAAAGTTTCCAGAAGTAGTGGAAGAAGCTATTGGACAAACCATTGCCATACCCGATTCGGTTAAATTTTTATTAGACAAAAAAAAGGTTTCTACTACTTTAGCTGCTAATTATACAGCCTTTAAAAATTGGATGAAGGAAAGGAAATAATTTATTATAAAAATTCTTTTATATAATCCGCCGGTTTTAAAACAGGCAAGGTAGTTAATCCTTCTTTTTTTAATTGCTTGTCATTGGAAATAAAATAGTTCATATTATGATGAAGTGCAACATAATATTGCAGCGCATCTTCGATATCGTTCATTTTAGAATGTAAGGATTGAATTATATTTTCTTTTGGCATATCAATAATTTCAAAATCTTCTATAATTGCTAAAATGGTTTCTTTTGTTTTTTCTACTCCAAAAACTCTCAAAAGAAAATAACTTAAAATATGTACTATTGAACCGCTTATATATCCTCTAGCATCCCCATTACTTATGGCATCTAATATTATTTTTGCATTTGACTTCCCATCTCTGTCTAAGCAATAATCTAAAATTACATTTGCATCTATATATATTTTATTACTCATTTTTGTATTCTTTCATTTTTTCTTCGTAATATAATTCACTTAACTTTTTATTTTCTGGAATATTCACTTTTGGTAATTTATCCAAAATTTCGGTAAGCAATTTTCTCTTTGGTCTAGTAATAATTTCAAAATAATCTTCTACCATTTCAGAAACGCTTATATTTTTTTTAGCGGCAATTTTTTTTACCTCTTTCAAAAGAGGAGCTTCAATGGTTATATTTAATCTTGCTTTCATAGTATCAGTATATAATATTTTATAAAGATACGTATTATTTAAATTTATGCGCATAACTATTATAATCTTTTCATTTTTATTTTTTCTTAATGCCTTTCAAAACCGAAAATAAGTAGTTTATTTAATTGAAATTCAAGTATTTATACGCTATGAAGTCCTTCTATAAGCTTAGTCTTTTTTCTAAGTTCTAGATGTATATAAATAGTATATTTATTCTTCAAAATGGTAAATATGAAAAGGATACTCTTCCTAACGGCAATCTTATTTAATGGACTACTATTTAGCGGAAGCTTAATGGCTCAAAAGCCGGCGATGAATTCTTTTATACCCGATAGGCAAGCCACTTATTGCAATCCTATTAATTTAGATTACGGTTATTGCCCTATTCCCAATTTTGTACAAAACGGAAAACACCGTGCAACAGCGGATCCTATTGTTGCGGTCTATGATAATAAATATTTTTTATTCAGTACCAACCAATGGGGTTATTGGTGGAGTAGCGATATGAAAGATTGGAAATTTATCTCAAGAAAATTTTTAAGACCTTGGAACGATGTCTATGATGAATTATGCGCACCTGCAAGTTTAGTGCTAGGCGATAGTTTATTAGTAATAGGTTCTACGTATACAAAACAATTTTCATTATGGTATAGCACCAACCCCACTAAGGACGACTGGCATGTAGCTGTAGATAGTTTTCAAGTAGGTGCCTGGGATCCAGGATTATTTAAAGACGATGACAACCGTTTATATATTTATCATGGGTCAAGTAATTTTTATCCAATCTATGGACAAGAGTTAGACCGTAAAACATTTGCGCCTATTGGAGAAAAACAATCGCTCATACATTTAGTAGATAGCATACATGGTTGGGAGCGTTTTGGAGAACATCAGGATAACACCTTTTTAAAACCTTTTATGGAAGGGGCTTGGATGAATAAACAAAATGGAAAATATTATTTACAGTATGGTGCGCCAGGTACTGAATTCAGTGGCTATGGCGATGGTGTGTATGTAAGCGATAAACCACTCGGGCCCTTTGTGTATCAAAAGCATAATCCTTTTTCTTATAAGCCAGGGGGCTTTGCAAGAGGAGCAGGGCATGGTGCCACTTATCAAGATGTATATAAACAGTGGTGGCATATTTCAACTATTGCCATTGGGGTTAAAAATAATTTTGAAAGACGCAATGGTATTTGGCCCGCACAAATAGATGCAGATGGCATATTATACAGTAATACTTCTTACGGAGATTATCCGCATTATATTCCCAATGCTGGAGCGAACCACGACGTATCACAGTTTACCGGATGGATGTTACTAAACTATAATAAACCTGTTCAAGTATCTTCTACCTTAAGTGCATTCACTGCGAACAATGCAGTAGATGAAAATTTAAAAACTTATTGGTCGGCTACTACGGGTAATACAGGTGAATGGATCCAAACCGATTTAGGTACAAAAAATAATATTGAAGCCATACAAATTAATTATGCCGATGAAGGTGTTGAGTTAATGGGTAAGTCATTAACTACTTATCATCAGTATCAAATTTTTGCATCGGATGATGCGAAGACTTGGAAATTAATTATTGATAAATCTAAAAACAAAACCGATGTACCGCATGATTATGTAGTACTTCCCAAAACTATTCAAGCGCGTTATATTAAAATGGTAAATATACATATGCCAACGGGTAAGTTTGCTATTAGTGGTCTTCGTGTATTTGGAAAAGGTACTGGGGTTGAACCAGGCTCGGTACAAAATTTTGTAGCACTAAGAGGCGATAGCGAAAGAAGAAATGCCTGGTTAAAATGGGCTGTAAACCCCAATGCCACTGGCTATCATATCTATTTTGGGAACGATCCGAATAAGTTATACAATAGTGTAATGGTCTATGGTGTAAGTGAATACTATTGCACGGCTTTGGAAAAAAATGATACTTATTATTTTCAAATAGAAGCCTTTAATGAAAATGGAATTGGGACAAGATCGCCGGTGATGAAAGCAGATTAATTTTAAAATATTCGTACTAATAAAAAATTAATGAATAATATTAAAAAAGCCCTTCGAAAATCGAGGGGCTTTTTTAATAAATCTAACCTAAGCCTTTTGAGATAGAGGCTTATAAGAAACTAAATTATTTTTTTATAATTAATTTATCAGCAGTACGTCTAACTTTAACAGCACTAGATAAATAATCATTGGCAGCATCTCTGTAACCTAATGTTAAAGCAACTGTTGCATGTAAACCATGCGCAGCTAAGCCTAATTCAGCATCTACTGCAGCTGGATCAAAACCTTCCATAGGTGTACCATCAACATGTTCAGTAGCAGCAGCCACTAATGCAAAACCTAAAGCAATATATGTTTGCTTAGCAGCCCATGCTTGTAATTGTTCTTGTGATTGATGTGCAATGGCTCCTTTCACGTAACCAGAAAAATCTTTTAAACCCTCCACTGGCATATTTCTTTGTTCAGCAATTTCTTGCATGTAAGCATCTACATCTTTTTCAGTAATGCTTGTATGTGCAGCAAAAATGATTAAAGCAGATGATTCACCAATTTGAGGTTGGTTGTAAAAATGGGGTTGTAATTTTAATTTAGTGGCTTGATCTTCAACTACAATAATATTGTAAGGAGTTAAACCAAAAGAACTAGGAGCTAAACGAGTAGCTTCTAAAATTGTATCTAAAGTTTCAGCAGGTATTTTAGTACCATTCATTCTTTTAACAGCATAGCGCCATTGTAATGCATCTAATAATTTCATAGTAATTGTATATTTCGTTGTTTGAACATCAAAATTAGGCATTTCTGACCTAATTCCAAATTAATTCTTTGTGAATCAATCTATTAACTAAACAGCAAATCTGCTAAAAGGTTCAAAATCAAGCATATAATAGCAGGTATAATTTTATTGGTGTAACTTTAAGGCGAGAAAAAAGGGCGAATCCAATCTGAAATGCTATATCAAAAAACTATAAGACAAATTTTAGCGGTAGTCATGCTACTGGTCTTTGCGTTTAGCATTACCTCTCAAAAGACCATACATGATTTAGTTGCAAAGCATAGCGATAAGGTTAAATGTGATGTACATAAAAATTTACCTATTGAGCAGGTTGAAAATACTAGCATTCATTGTTCGCACGATAATTTAGTGGCGGCTTCGCCCTTTCTTGATTTTAATTTCAATATTGAATTAGCGCATCCGGTTCTAAATATTGTAACCAACACGCATTTAGTTTGTTTTTACTTTTCTAATAATAATTATTCTTTAGACTCTAGGGGTCCCCCTGCAGTATAGCCCAATCGAATTTGAAATTAAGTTTGAATTCGAATAGCCTACTTCCATTTTAGTAGGCTTCGTATTTCCCATTTCGAGTTAATTATTATTTTATGTTCAAGTATTTATCTATATTATTTATAAGTGTTTTTATAGGCGAGGGTGTTTACGCCATGCAAGCGCCTAAGACGGTGCAAGTATCGGGTAAGATAAGCGATGAAGCCACTGGCCAAATTTTACAAGGCGCTTCTATCTATTTTCCAGAATTAAAAAAAGGTGTGGTGAGTAACGATAAAGGAATTTATCAAATTAATGTAAAGCCAGGCAACTATATTATAGAGGTAAGTTATATTGGATTTAGTTTACAAACTATTAGCTTAAGTATTCAAAATAATTTGTTGAAAGATTTTTTGTTGAACCACGCAGTGCTAGAAAACGCTAATGTAACGGTTACCAGTTTTTTAAGAACCACTTCTAGTAAAAAAACACCCACTCCTATTAGCATTATTAAGAAAGAAGATTTTTTTAAAGGAGTTTCTACCAATTTAATTGATGCGCTTTCTAAAACACCTGGGGTAACGCAGTTAAGCACGGGCCCGGCTATATCCAAACCTATTATAAGAGGCCTAGGATACAATAGGGTGGTGGTTTTGAACGATGGCGTGAAACAAGAAGGACAACAATGGGGCGATGAACATGGTATTGAAATTGATGAATATAATGTAACTAGAACAGAAGTGTTAAAAGTGCCAGCCTCCATTATTTATGGTAGTGAAGCTTTATCGGGAGTTATTAATATTACTTCGAATGTGCCCGTGGCAGAAGGTGCTTTAAGAGGTAATATATTTAGTAATTATCAATCTAATAATAATTTACAAGGCTATCATTTCGATATAGCAGGTAATAAAAATGGTTTGGTATGGGGTTTGAATGGATCTTCTAAAAAAGCATCTGATTATAAAAATAAATATGATGGCTATGTATACAATTCAAAATTTTCTGAATTAAATGGAGGAGGTTTTGTAGGTATAGAAAAAGATTGGGGCTATTCTCATTTCATTGTAAATAAGTTTAGTCAAAAGCTAGGTATGATTGAAGGAAGAAGAAATAATTTAGGACAGTTTACCAAGGAAACTATTATGAATTGTGCATCAGGAAATTCAATTGCTGAAGTTCCTGCAACCGATGCCGATTTTAATTCATCCACACCCAATATTCCTTATCAATATATTCAACACACAAAATATATTTTAGATAATAGTATTAACTGGGGAACGGGAAAGTTAAAAGCCAATATAGCGTATCAAAGAAATCAAAGACAGGAGTTTGGCAATATTGAAATGCCTTTAGAGAAAAGTTTATACTTCGATTTAGGTACTTTAAATTATTCTTTTCAATACTTATTACCAGAAACTAATAATTGGAAACATACTATTGGTGTGAATGGCTTACAACAAGAAAATAAAAATAAAGGCGTGGAAGCCTTAATACCTGAATATAAATCGGTGGAAACAGGTTTGTTTTTTTATACACAGAAACATATAGATAAATTTAACTTTAGTGGTGGAGCTAGAATAGATAAAAAAGGAATAGAGTTCAATGGCCTTCAAAAAAACTATGGAGATATTGCAGGATCCTTGGGTATGACTTATGAAGCTACCAATGATTTAATTTTTAAATTGAATATTGCCCGAGGGTATAGAGCCCCTAATTTATCAGAGTTGGGTAGTAATGGAGCGCATGAGGGCACTAATAGATATGAGTATGGGAATACGAATTTAGAAAGCGAGAAAAGTTTACAATTTGACGCCGGCCTGGAATGGAGTAACGAGCATATCTCTTTTACAGGGAATGCTTTTTATAATAATGTTACTAATTATATATTTTATCAAAAGCTTATTGGAGCGCATGGTGGAGACTCTATTATTAATAAAGAGGGCAAGGATTATTATGCATTCGCTTATCATCAACAAGATGCTAAATTAATAGGGGCTGAATTTAATTTAGATATTCATCCGCATCCTTTAGATGGACTGCATATTGAAAACACAGTTTCCATAGTTAATGGAACATTTAAGAAAGCATTGGCTGGAAGTATTAATTTACCCACCATACCTAGTATGCGTTGGGTTACTGAATTAAGGTATGAGCTTCCAAAAAATACGGGTAATCTGAAGAACAGTTATGCTTCTTTACAATTTGATAATGTAGCTGCACAGAATAATCCGTTTACTGGTTATAATACTGAAACCAAAACGCCAGGCTATACCTTAATTAATATTGGGGCAGGTACACATATAACTAATAAGGGGAAACAGTTATTTAGTATTTCTTTAGTGGCTCAAAACCTTAGCGATATTGCTTATCAGAGTCATTTAAGCCGTTTAAAATATACAGATGAAAACATTTTAACAGGAAGAACCGGTGTTTTTAATATGGGCCGTAACTATAGTTTAAAAATAAATGTTCCACTTCAGTTTGATTAGATATTTTAAACAAAACATATTTTAAAAAACATTCAAGTATAAATAATTTACTATACTAACAATAGTATGCTAAAAGAAACCATAGTTTTTGTATATTTTTTTATCATTATAAATATATCAACAAGAAATCTTGTAACTTTGTTAGAGGTTTTAACAGCGCCTTCTAAACTAGTTTACCAAACAAGTTCTTTATAAGCCCTATGCGTAAATTTTTATCTTATACTTTTGTTCTATTCTCTATCTGTATTTTATATAATGCATGTCAGCATGATATACTTACAGTGAATTCTAATGTATCCTTAGATCCAGTGGTAGTAGTTAATCCTCCCACTACCACAACCCCAACAGGAGGAACGCCTGCACCAGTATCAGATACCGTTTGTTTTAATACCGATGTCTTACCCTTATATGTGAGCTATTGTGGTTCTGCCGGATGCCATGATGCAGGAAGCCATAGAGAAAGTGTAATTACCACAGACTATGGTCATATTATGAATGGTATTAGACCAAAAAATGCAAATGATAGCAAGTATTATACCATTATTGGAAACGGCATGCCACCAAGGTCTAGCCCACAAATGACGGCTACGCATATTGCACTTATTAAAAAATGGATTGACCAAGGTGCCCTTAATACTCAATGCACTAATGTATGTGACACCAATTCATTTACTTATGCGAATGCTATTCAAACTATTATTTCTACTAATTGTGGCGGATGTCATGGTAGCAAACCAGGTTCTGCGAATATTTATTTAGGAGACTATGCAAGTGCTAAAACTTATATAACAGCCAATACAAGTACTTTTTTAAATGCTATTAATTATGTTTCAAGCATAGCTGTTTCAAAAAGAATGCCTCCTTCGGCTAAGTTGGTAGATTGTAAAATAATCCAAATTCAAAAATGGATACAAAAAGGCTATCCTCAATAATATGAAGCAATTTTTTAAAATAGCATTTGTAATAATTGCCATTAGTAGTTTTACTGCTTGTTATTACGATAAGAAGGACCAAGTGTATCCTCAGGTAGTAGTGGCTGCATGTGATACCACCAATGTAACTTATAGTGTAACGGTAACGGGCATCTTAAATGCCAATTGTACTAGTTGTCACGGAGCTAGTGCCAATAGTTTAGGAGGCGGTATTGTTTTAAATACTTATGCAACAGTGAAGCCATATATTACCAACGGGCGCTTAGTGAATTCTATTTTACAAAATGGTAATGCATCACCCATGCCTAAGAATATGGCAAAGATGGATGTATGTAGTATTAATAAAATAATTGTTTGGGTGAATAGAGGCACCATTAATAATTAATTAAAAAATAAAAATAATTTCATATGATTTCAATTCATAACATAAAAAAATTAGCAGCAGCAACTTTTGTATTAGCATTACTTGTATGCAATATGCAAACTACAAATGCACAAACACCAGGCGCACAAAAAGTATATGCTACTAAAACAGGACAAATATTTTTTAATGCCACCGGAGGAGCCGTGGCCATTGCAGCAGTGAATAACCAGGTCGACTCAAAATTTGTAGACGCCACTGGTCAAATTATATTTGGCGTATTAGTGAAAGGTTTCAAATTTGAAAACCAATTAATGGAAGATCATTTCAATGAGAACTATATGGAGTCGAGTCAGTTTCCAAAAGCCGATTTCAAAGGGTATATTAAGAATATCAAAGAAGTTAATTTTAACAAGGATGGTAATTACCCTGTAGAAATTGAAGGTAATTTAACCATACATGGAACTGCGCAAAAAGTAAGTACCAATGGAACTTTACAAGTTGCAGAGGGCAAGCCCACAATTACCGGTGAGTTTAGTATAAAAATTAAGGACTACGGTATTAAGGGTTTATACATTGGAGAGAAAATTGCGAATGAGGCTAAGATAAAAGTGAATTGTAAGTACCAAAATTAAAAATTATGTTTTTACGTTCTTTTCATTTAGTAGTATTTGCTTTATTTGTTACCCTTGCAGCGACTGCGCAAAATGTAGATTTATTTTCAGAAAATAATTATTCCAGTAATCCTGATATTATTACGGGTACATTTAAATCTACTAGAATTGTGAATGGGCAGTCAATTGAGAATGTAGGGCCGGGTGTTTTAGATTTCAAAATTATGCACCGCTTTGGGCCACTCAGCGACGGAGCTTATAACTTTTTTGGATTAGACCAGGCCACTATGCGCCTAGGTTTAGATTACGGGCTTACAGACCGACTCATGATAGGCATTGGCCGTAGTACTTATGAAAAGCAGTATGATGCCATGTTGAAATTTAAAATTATAAGACAACAACAAGGCCAGCGTAATATTCCTTTTAGCTTAAGCTATGCAAGCTCTTTTATTTATAAATCATTGCATGATGCTGCCACTACCTATACGCCCTATGTGTCAGATAAATTTTCTTTCTCGCATCAATTATTATTAGCAAGCAAGGTGAATGATTATTTTTCTTTACAATTAACGCCTACCTTAATTCATTATAATATGGTTGATACAAAAACCACCCCCAACGATTTTTATTCATTAGGTGTAGGCTTTAGACAAAGAGTAAGTAAAAGAGTAAATATTACTACAGAGTATTATCATAGGTTTACTAGTTTAGAGGGTTATAAAGACCCTTTATCCGTAGGGGTTGATATTGAAACAGGAGGCCATGTGTTTCAGTTACATGTATCTAATTCAACAGGCATGACTGAGCGTACTTTTATCAATGAAACAACGGGCAGTTGGGCAAAAGGCGATTTACGTTTTGGATTTAATATCTCAAGGGTATTTACCATTCGTAAACCCAAAGAACTTCGAAATATTAAATGGTAGAATAAGATCACATTAAATAGTAGAATAAACTAAGATAGAATATGCTAAAATAAAATTATGCGCAAAATGACAAAACTAATATACGCCATTGCAGTAGTGGCCATCACGGCCCTAGGAGGATACTATTATGTATTTGTGTATTCTAAAACGCATCATAGAAATGTGCAATCAGAAAAAGGCATAGTTATTCAAGCCGATTCTTTAAGCGCCGCTTATCAAGCCAATGAAAAAAATGCCAATGCTTTGTATTTAAATAAAGCAGTAGAAATAAGTGGAACCATTGTGAGCATTGATAAAAACCAGGAAGAAAAAATAACCTTAATCATAGGCAGCGCCGATTCTTTTTCCAATGTATCGGTTACTTTAATTAGCACCGCACCCCTCAGTCAAAAAATAGGTGAAACCATTACTATTAAAGGGGTTTGTACCGGGGCTTTAAGCGATGTGATAGTGACGGAGGGGGTGGTGAAGTTGTAGTATTAATAGTGATATCTACATTGTATAATTATAATAGCATCACTATCAATTCTATAAACAATCCTATGTTCAAGATTAATTCTTCTAGACATCCAACCGCTCATATTTCCTTTTAATTTTTCTGGTTGTCCTATGCCTTGATTTGAGTTCCTTTTAATATCCTTAATAATGTCATTGATTTTTTTAAGTAACTTAATGTCATTAGCCTGCCAGTATTGATAGTCTTCCCAGCCTTCGTCTGAAAAAAAGACATTCATTATGTTATTTGTAATTTTTTAAAGCCCTTTTTTGATTTGTATTGTTTAATGGAAGCTTCTAGTCTTTTCGCGTTCGCTGGGCTACTTAATAGGTATAAGGTTTCATTTAGGCTAGTATAATCCTCTTTAGATATTACTACTACATCTTCCCCCTGTTGTCTTTTAATAAAAAGGGGTTTATGAGATAGTTCTAGACCATCTAAGTAAGATTTCATGTTTTGTCTAAATTCTGAATAGGTGGCAATATCCATAATAGTATTTTTTACAAAATTAATTAATTAATATCACATTGTACATAATATTGTACAATAATATTTTCTTTATTTCAAGAGCTAAAATAATAAAGATATAGACTTGATTTCCAAGTATTTACCGCAAGCTTTTGGGGTATAAATGAATTGAACTAAATTGAGTGATCCTAAAAAGTCACTATGAAAAAAGCAATCTTATTTACGACGATCTTATTTAGTATTTGCATTGGCGCAAATCAAACTTTAATAGCTCAAAATACTAAAGCCGCAACTACCTTAAGTAAGGATGAACAAAAAGTAATGGACTATATCGATGCCAATATGCCAAGGGCTATTGCGCTTTTAAAAGAGTCGGTCGATATTAATAGTGGCACTTTAAACATTGAAGGCGTAAAAAAAGTAGGCGCCATTTTTGCGCGTGAATTTGAGAAAGCTAATTTTAAAACTAAGTGGGTGCTAATGCCCGATTCACTTCGCCGTGCAGGCCATTTAGTGGCAAGCATTGGATTTAATGATGAAGAAAAAACTGCAGCCTCAAGCAAAACAAAAACCAATAAAGGAAAAAAACTTTTTCTTATAGGTCATTTAGATACTGTCTTTGAACCCGATATGCCGGCGAACCCTTTCACTATGTTAAATGATTCCACTGCCACAGGACAGGGTGTGACTGATATGAAGGGAGGAGATGTTGTTATGATTATAGCGCTTCAAGCCTTGCAAGCACAGGGTTTATTGAAGGATGCCAACATCATTGCTTATTTAACGGGCGATGAAGAGCATGCAGGTTATCCGCGTGAAGTAAGTAGGGGCGATTTTATTGAAACTGCAAAGCAAACTGAAATTGCATTAGCCTTTGAAGGCGCCAACGGATTAAATTCTGTGGCCACTGCCCGAAGAGGTGCTAGCGGATGGTTATTAAATGTAAAAGCAAAAACAGGACATAGCTCGGGTGTGTTTACAGCAGGTGCAGGCTATGGTGCAATTTATGAAGCAGCAAGAATAGTGAATGAATTTAGAGTACAATTAAGTACAGAAAAATATTTAACCTTTAACCCTGGTGTATTTATTGGAGGTTCTGAAATGAACTACGATGAAACCAAAGCAACAGGAACTGCTATTGGTAAAACAAATATCATCTCTCCTGCAGTAACTGTAACGGGCGACCTTCGTTTTTTAACGGAGGAACAAAAAATTAATGCAAGAAAAAAAATGCAGGCAATTGTTGATAATAGTTTAGCAGGCACGAAAGCCACCATTCATTTTGAAGATGGCATACCTAGTATGGCACCTACAGCGGGCAATGATAAAGTTCTAGAACTTGTTAGTGGCGTAACCAAAGATATGGGTGTAGGTCCCTCTACAGCAGGCGATCCGGGTTCTCGTGGTGCAGGAGATATTTCTTATATAGCAGCTTATGTAGATTGTATTGATGGCTTAGGCTCTTCAGGAAGAGGAGCTCATGCCCCAGGAGAAACTATTAATTTAAAAGAACTGCCTTATTTAATTAAAAGAGCAGCGTTGACTATTTATAGGTTGAGTAAATAAACTCTTTTAAGTTGAGCCAAATAAAAGAAGGCACAATATTTATATAACGTCCAAAAAGGCGACGAGGTTCTTTTATTAAACGGTAAAGCCATTCTAAACCCATATTGCGTATCCATAATGGAGCATAAGGGAGATTCCCTGTAAAAAAATCAAATACGGCACCTACTGTAATGATATAATCTACTTTGCAGTATTTAGAAAGAGTGTGTGCAAAAAATTCTTGTTTAGGGGTACTTAATCCAATCCAAACGATGTTTGCACCTGAGCTGTCAATCATCTCACCCAAGGCTTTCCATTCCATTTCATTCATGGTTCTAAATGGTGGTGAATAGGTCCCCACTACATTTATATTACCTAAATCAACCGAGACAGATTCTTTTAATGCTTTTGCTACTCCTTCTTTCCCACCACAAAAAAAATGTTGGATGTTATGTGGTGCAGTGTTGCGTATCACCGTATCAAAAAGCCCAACACCCGGGCAGCGCTGCATTTTTTTAAAACCCTTTAGTCTTCCAATCCAAGCGGTAGGCTGTCCATCTGGAAGGTTAAAGTAAAAATCAGAAATTATTTTTTTGAATTCAGCATTCCTATTAGCGAATACCATACCATGCGCACTCGTAGCACTAATCAATCTGTTTTTTTGAAAAGATTTTTTTTCATTCACCGCCTCAATTAAAGATCCAGTGAAGTTTGTATTGCTACCCACAAACATATCAACGCCTATTATTTTAACCGTTGCATTTGCTTGAGGCATAATTAAAAATTAATTGTAATAAAAAATTATTTTTCTTTTTTTACCTGCTCATCAATCCAGGTAAAAGTTTTGCGCATGCCATCAATTAATGGTTCTGAAACTTCCCAGCCCATTTTTTTTCTATATAAATCGTTGTCTGATCTTCTACCGCGTACACCCAAGGGGCAATTAAATCCGTACTTATCAATAAATTCTTGACCAGCAATATTGTGAATTTTAATTTTCTTACCTGCAATATCAATAGCCATTTGAGCTAATTGGTTAATGGTAACCATTTCTTCAGAGCCTATATTAACAGGTCCAATAAAATCGGTATGCATAAAACGCTCAACAGCATCTAAGCATTCATCTATGTATAAAAAACTTCTTGTTTGCAACCCGTCTCCCCATACTTCAAAGTTCCCACCATCGATAGTTTCTGAAGCTTTGCGCAACATGGCTGCAGGTGCTTTTTCTTTTCCACCCTTCCAAGTGCCTTGTGGTCCAAAAATATTATGAAAACGAGCCACACGCACATTTAATTTAAAATTGCGATGATAGGCTAAGAAAATTCTTTCACTAAATAATTTTTCCCATCCATATTCAGAATCTGGATTCGCAGGATAAGCCGAGCTTTCAATACAGTTCGGGTTATGAGCATCTAATTGATTATGTTCTGGATACATACAGGCAGAAGAAGAATAAAATACTTTTTGCACTTTTTTCTTCACTGCTTCTTTGGCAACGTTTAGATTTATGAGTGCCGAATTGGTCATTACATTAGCATCGTTCAAACCAGTAAAAATATAACCAGCCCCACCCATATCTGCAGCTAGTTGGTATAATTCATAGCAATCTTCAAAAATAACCTCTTCTACGGCACGAGGGTCGGCTAAATCACATTGCATAAATTCATGGCATATTTCGTCTTTTGCCATGTATTCATGCTGCTTAATATCGGCAATTCTAACAAAAAACCCTTGCGCTTTCAATTTTTTGGCTAAATGCCCTCCAATAAAACCTCCTCCTCCTAGAACAATCACTTTTTTCATAATAAAAATCTATATATGTTATAGAGGGCAAATTTAAGCCAATAGGCTTAAAAATAGCTCATAAGTATCGTTTTTTTCGATCATTTTATAATAGTAAAATGGATTACATCTATTATAAAAATTGCTATCAAAAGCAGCTAGTACTAGTCCAACTTAATGGGTAGCTAGATATTTAATTTCAATAGGGCTTAAGGCTCTACTATAAATTCTTACTTCATCAATAGCTCCTTTAAAAAAAGAGGGGTCATTAGGACCCGAGCACTTACCAATTTTTAGTGGATCGCCTTCTTTCGTATTCACATTTAATGTTAAATCATATTGTGCCAATCTGTTTGTAAGAAGCACCGCATCTTGATAAATTCTTATATTATTTATTTTTGGAATTGCTGCATCTTCTGAAGAAATTAAAAAAACATAATGATGCCATTTATTATCTGATAATTTAGAGGGAGCTTGATAAGTAATAGCACTTCCACCTATATTAGCAGTAGGACCAATTCCATCAAAGTTAAAATAACCATCAAATCTATTGCCATCTGTACCTGGACCCCAAGAGACCGCAGCCATACCATTGTATTTTTTTGTAAGAATATTAATACTATCTGATAAATCTAATTTTGCCCAAAATGTTAAAGTTCTTTCTGCATTTCCTAATATTCCCAAATAGTCAGTTTCGATATAATCTGATTTACCATTGAATAGATAGGCTGCATTTGGTTCATCGTATCTATCGGTGGTTAAAGTTGCTCCGATTACTGAAGAATTAACCATATTCCCAATATAATTTTTTGCATTATTATTAAAAGGGAAATACACTTCTAAACCAGTAGATAATGTGCCAGGAGAACTTAAAATTTTAAAAAAAAATGCATTAATAGCTTCTACAATTTTATTATATTGATCTATAAGTGAATCTAATTTTTTTGTTAAAAAAATGAAATCAGCGCCTTGACTTTGTAATTGATTTTTTAAACCAGCAACCTCAACTTTTATAATATTTAACTGATTGTTTAATGAATCAAGTTCACGATATACTTTTGATATATTTCCAATTTGGGAAGAAATAGCAGTAGAAAGAGAATCTGTTCTATTTAATAGATTTAAAATATCAACACTGAGTTTATTTAAATCTTTATTTTCTGGAACTTGTTTTTGACAAGCAACAAAAATGATAAATAATAAAAAACAGAGAAGAATTTTTTTCATGGCAGTAAAAGTAGAAAAATACAACTAAAAATTGACTAATAAATATACTTTTATGATTTGTATAATCTATTATTAATCAAATGTTTATAAATAATTTATATTTTGCATATTTTAAATTCAATTTATTGGTATCTTAATAAAATGCTATTTAAAATATTTTTGAGTTAAATGAATATTTTAATTCCATATGAGTATTTTATATATGAAATAAAATTAGTATAATTTACCTCATCTATCTATCTTTACACAGTATTTTTTTTATACTCAAATTTGCAAATAAATGGGGTTAGGCAATAATTTAGTGGTAATCACTTGGAATGGGGGTAATGAAATTCCTTATTCTTATGTTCATTTTGACTCCAAAAAGAATTTTGATCTTTTATTGTTTAATAATTCTGGTAAAATAGGAGAGATTGAAAATCAAAATGTACCCTATGATTACTATATTTCTGAAAAAACAGAAAATAAAGGGGAAATATTTTATCATTTAAGTAAGTATGTTACAGAACATCAATTAAATTATAATTACATTGGAGTTATCGATGATGATATTATTTTTAAAATCTCAGATTTTAATTATTTGTTTCATATTGCTACGCTTCATCAACTCGACGTTTTTCAACCATCAATTGCAAAAGACAGTTTTTTTAGTCACAGAAGGTTTGTACATAGGCCTGGTCAAATGGTTACAGAAATTGATTGGGTAGAAATCATGGCTCCTTTTTACAGACAAAATTTACTATTGGCTTGCCAAAAGTATTTTCTAAAAACAATCTCTGGACAAGGTGTAGATTGTTATTTAATGCCTGTACTACAAAAATTAAATAATCAAAATAAAACGGGTATAGTACATTCGGTTCAAATTAAACATGCGAGACCCATTCGAAGCCATCAAAGGCTGTATAAAAATGGATTAAATAATGAACAAGAAATAGAAATCATTAGACAAGAAGCATTGTCATTAGTCAATTTGAATGAAAATAGAAGTATATTTAGCAGTGAGTTTAAAAGGTTAGTTCTAAAGGATGGAAACCCCCTATTCATTCAATTAGAAATTAATTTTAATAAAATTATTTGTTCAATGAAGAATTTAATTTTATTTTTTAAAGAGCAATCTCATTATTAAAATTAACAAAGTTAAAATGAAGATAAATTCAATAATTGAACCAACAATAGAAGGCGTAAAATTAATTCACTTCGAACGTTATTTAGATAAAAGAGGCTACTTTTCCGAAACGTATAGAAGTTCAGATTTTTTATCAAATCATTTGGGTTTGTTCCCAAATGGAATTCAACAAACAAATGAAAGCTATTCTAGAAGGAATGTGTTAAGAGGTTTGCACTTTCAATGGAATAATCCAATGGGCAAGTTAGTGAGAACTATATCTGGTCATATGATTGATTTAATCTTAGATTTAAGAATAGGGTCGCCTACTCAGGGTAAGATTATGGCGTTTAATATGCCCATTGCTGCTCACCAAAATAACACCTATTGGATATGGGTTCCTGAGGGCTGTGCGCATGGCAATTTTTTTATAGAAGATTCTTATATAGAATACTATTGCTCAGCAAGCTATAATGGAGAATGTGAAGCTGGGGTATCGCCTTTTGCAAATGATATAGATTGGAGTATTTGCGACCCTAAATTAAAAAATTTATTTTTTGATTTAAAAGATAGTTTTATTACAACTAGCAAGGATATTAATGGCCATAGTGTTTCAAGTTGGTTAAACACTGCTGATGCAGTTAATTTTAAATTTTAATAATGAAAAAAATATTATTAGCTGGAGGTGCAGGCTATATAGGTACCGAATTAACCAAAAGATTAATGAAACTGGATTATGATATAACAGTTTTAGATGATTTATGGTTTGGTAATAATTTACCAAAAGAAGTTAAATTAATTAAAAAAGATATCTTTCAAGTTTCACATAAAGAATTAATCCAATTTGATACGGTTATATTTCTTGCAGGTGTTTCAAATGACCCTATGGCTGAATTTTGTCCTTCTGAAAATTTTATCCAAAATGCAGCATGCCCTGCTTATTTTTCTTATGAATGTAAACGTGCAGGTGTAAAAAGGTTTATTTATGCCTCTTCCTGTTCAGTATATGGTTATACAGTAGATGAATTGTATGATGAAAACTCCCCTACTACTTGTTCTTTTCCATATGGAATATCTAAACTACAAGGTGAAAATGGAGTGATGCAATTGGCAGATGATCAATTTTCTGTAATATCATTAAGACAAGGTACCGTCTGCGGTTATAGCGATAGAATGAGGTTTGACTTAGTAGTTAATACCATGTTTAAAAATGCATTTCTATTCAATGAAATAACGGTGAATAATCCATCCATATGGAGACCCATTTTCCACATACAAGATGCTTGTTCTGCATACATTAGAGCTATTCAAGCGCCAGAAAATATTTCAGGTATATTTAATGTGGCCTCTGATAATTATACACTTGGGCAAATAGGAGATATTGTAAGTGTTGAAATGTCTAGATTAACCAACAAAGAAGTTAAAGTGCATATCAATGATGTTAAAGATTTCAGAAATTATAAAGTGTCTATACAACATGCAAAATTAACTCTTGGCTTTACACCAATTTACAATGTGAAAGACATCATCAATGATTTATTTCTAAAAGCTGCACATCTTTCAAACTTAGAAGAAGAGAAATATTATAATATTAAAGTTTTTAAAAGCCTAGGTAAATTTTAAAAATTTAATCACCAAGTTCAATGCTCTAGAAGGCAAATAAAAATAAATTAATGAGATTTACTTGGAAAAAGTTAGTGGGAGTATTAATTGTATTGTTTTTTTTCAATAAAGCAATCTCGCAATCTATTCCAGTAGGAACTGTGGGAGATGAATATTTGAGAATATTACAATTGGAAGGGAAGATAGATCCTACAATATCATTTACTAGCAGACCTAATTTTTTGAATTCAAAATTAACTAGAGATAGTTTTTATAAATATTTAGATTCCAATTTAATTGTTCACAAAAGTTTAAAAAATAAATTTTTTGAATTTAGGCCTGTAATGGCACAAATTAGAAC
>Ga0194060_10000394_pt1 | contig 32120 bp, 33 predicted proteins | sample SepL225m_MetaG_FD_163427 | JGI IMG/M metagenome (GOLD analysis project Ga0194060, IMG submission 163427) | Anoxic zone freshwater microbial communities from boreal shield lake in IISD Experimental Lakes Area, Ontario, Canada - Sep2016-L222-5m | ecosystem: Environmental > Aquatic > Freshwater >...
GATCTTGACCGGGCTGTGAAATTTCTCAATACTCGTCCTAGAAAGTGTCTCGAGTACCTTACTCCGAACGAGGTGTTTTATGAGAGGGGTTGCAGTTTGAACTAGAATCTAGGACTCGGCTTCCGTAAGATTCCAACGATATGAACGCGAAACATCGAAAATGGCAATCGACTCATGAATGCAGACGCAACATAACTCAATGATCCAAAAGAAGTATATGTAGGGTCTGCATTTTCGGATAAACACTCAACAGTCAGCCCTGCTGAATTCGCAAGCGCTTGAATCTGAGAAAGTGAGTTCGCCTTGTATGCCACAGGAAAAATGTCGTCTTCGTGACGGCCATAGAATCGCTCAACGAGCCGATCCGCAATCCTTTGGTTCATCAAACGACGCAAGGCGATCAGCCATGATCGCTTGTTTGGAGTTACGAATGCAATAAATCCGCCAGGCTTTAACACGCGAACAAATTCTGAAAATACTTTTTGCGGTTCTGAAACATGCTCGAGAACCCATAATGAAACAACAGTATCAAACGATGCATCCGCGAAAGGAAGTTTTTCTAAACGTCCAAATAAAATCTCATCAAGACAAATATTCTTCGATGTCACCTCTTGATTCACATCAATTCCAACCGCTCGTGCGATCTTTGAACGTAGTTCATCAATAACGAAATTTCCATGGCCACAACCCGCATCTAATACCGTGGCCTGTTCTGGAAGTCGCTGCGCAACAAGATCTCGCAGCAAAATCATCGAGTCATCCCAGGCAGGATGTTCGACTTTAAATCTTCGCTTAAATTCAAGTTGACGTCGCTCTTTCGGACCCAGATCTGAATACTCCTTAATATAGGCCATACAGATATCTTACATGAAACTGGATTATCAAAAATCCCCTTTCGGGGATTGTTTGATGACTAGCGCTTACCCCACTGTGGAGCACGGCGAGCCTTGCGGAGACCTGGCTTCTTACGTTCCTTGGCGCGTGGGTCGCGCATGAGGAAGCCGAGCTTCTTCAATACGGTACGGTAGGTTGGGTTGAGTTCGATGAGTGCGCGGGAGATTCCGAGACGCACCGCTTCTGCCTGACCAAGAATTCCGCCTCCATTGGTTTCGGCGCTCACGTCGAGCGTACCTTCGAGACCGGACATCTTGAGTGGCGAGTTCACCATCATACGAGATTCGTAGGTGTTGAACACTTCTTCCATCGGACGGCCATTGACCGTGATGAGTCCCTTGCCATTCATGATCAAGCGCACCTTTGCGATGGCTGTCTTGCGACGACCAAGCGCGTAGATGAACGAGCTGCCCTTTGATGTTTCCACCACGGACGCCGTTGAAGTTGCCTCGTCAGCCTTGGCAACCTTCTTGACCGCCGGCTTCTTAGCTGGGGCTTTTTTCTTTGGTTCCTTCGTTTCAGTAGCCATAAAATATTAGGCAATGATCAAACGCTTCATGCGTTCTTTCTGAGTACGGTTCTTTGGCAACATATACTTCACGGCGTGAAAAAGCACTTCTTGTGGTCTCTCCTGCATCAACTTTGAAACAGGCGTGCTCTTCAAACCACCTGGGCGGTTTGAGGTACGGAAATGGACTTTTTGCTCGAGCTTCTTTCCCGTGAACACCAACTTATCAACATTGGTGATGCGAATCGTCGCACCCGTGTCGATATGTGGTGTGTATCCAGCCTGATCCTTCCCCATCAGGAGCTTGGCAATATGAGTTGCCAAACGTCCCACAACCTTGTCGGTTGCGTCGATATCGATGACTTCACGCTTGATGGCGGGCATGCCGCGCTTATTTCTCCAGGCCATATTATTTCACGAGTTGAATCTGAGCGATCTCAGCACCGTCACCCTGACGGGTGCCGAGCTTGATGATGCGGGTGTAGCCTCCCGGACGGGTGGCGTAGCGTGGTCCGAGCTCTTCCAACACCTTGTTAACCGCGTTCTCAGACATGAGAACGGCGTTCAACTGACGGCGGGAGGTCAAAGACTTCACTTTTCCCTTAGTGATCAAACGTTCGACGAATGGGCGAACAGCCTTGGCTTTGGCCAAAGTCGTGTTGCAGTGTTCGTACAGGATAACGGAGGTCGCCAAACCGCGCAGCAACGCACGGCGTGCGGTCGAATTCCGGTCCAGAGTTTTGCCAACGCGGCGGTGTTTCATAAATTATTCGCTATAGCTTAGATTCTTGAGGACGTTTGTGTAGTCCATCAAGATCGTGACGGATTGATTGACGGCGTCGAGTGGATCGAGCGTTCCGTCGGTTTCGATGCGTAAAATGAGTTTATCGTAGTCCGTGCGGTCGCCGACGCGTGTGGCCTCGACCTTGTATGAAACGGACAGTACCGGGCTGAACAATGAGTCGATGGCGATCGTACCGAGCTCTGCCTTATCATCCTTTCCACGCTCTTCGGTTGAGCGATAGCCACGTCCTGGCGCGACCGTGATCTCCATCTCGTAGCTCGCAGAAGAATCCGTGAGCGTACAAATGTGAAGTTCTGGGTTTACGACCTCGACCTGCGCATCCTTTGTGAAGTCCTTCGCTGTGACCACCTTCTCACCCTTCACGGACAAGGTGAGCTTGATTGGCTCCTCGGAGAACAACTTCAGGCGCAATGACTTCAGGTTGAGAATGATCTCGAGAACGTCTTCCTTTACGTGCGGGAGTGTCGAGAACTCGTGTTCCGCACCTTTGATCTTCACGGCGGTGACAGCAGCACCAGCGAGTGAGGAGAGGAGAACGCGGCGAAGCGCGTTGCCCAACGTTGTTCCGTAACCCTGAGTGCAAGGCTCGACCGTGAGAACGCCCTCGCTTGGACGTTCGCCTCGGGTGAACTTGATCTTGCTTGGAAGAAGAATGTTTTCCATATGGAAGGAGAAAGAGCGAATTAGCGGGAGTAGAATTCGACGATCTTGGTCGTATCGAATGCTTGCAGAAGCTCGGTGCCCTGTGGCTTACCCGTTACTTTGATGGCGAGATCCTTTGGCTCACGAGCGATCCAAGATGGCATGTCCTTCTTTGCAGCCATTTCTGTCGCGGCGGCGCCCCAGTTTCCCTTGGCGCGCTTGTTTTCGCGCACAGAGACAATATCTCCGATGCGGACGCGATAGGATGGGATGTTTAATTTCTTGCCGTTCACATCGATGTGCGCATGTGAAACAGCCTGACGTGCAGCGGCGCGCGTCTTCACGAAACCGGCGCGGAATACCACGTTGTCGAGACGTGATTCAAGCGTCTGCACGAGCATTTCTGTCGTGTTTCCACGCTTTGCGCTTACTTCAGCAAAGAGGTTCGAGAACTGACGTTCGTTCAAACCGTAGATGCGCTTTGCCTTTTGCTTTTCGCGCAACTGCTTTCCGTAGTCAGTGATGCGGGATCGCGAATCTGGACCATGAACGCCAGGGGCGAACGGTCGACGTGCCAAAGCCTTTGCGTGCTTTGCACCATCCGAGAGGGCGATGCCTTCGCGGCGGGACTTTTTTGCGGTGAGTTGGAGTTTCTTCATATGGACAAATCAGCCTGTATGAACATTAGACACGACGCGGACGCGGCGGGCGGCATCCGTTGTGTGGAATCGGCGTAATATCCTTGATCGAAGCGATATTCAACCCGTTCGCATTAATGGCGCGCAAGGCACCTTCACGACCCTGACCTACGCCGGTGATAAATACGCTCACCTCACGAAGACCAACATCGGCTGCCTTCTCAACTGCATCCTTCACGATCATTGAAGCGGCGTATGGAGTGGCCTTCTTTGGACCCTTGAATCCATTCACACCAGCGCTTGACCATGAGATGACGTTTCCGTTCATGTCGGTAAGCGTGACGATCGTGTTGTTATAGGTTGCTTGAATATACGCCTTTCCTTGTGGGACCTGGGCGCGGACCTTCTTTCCTTTCTTTGGTTTGGCCTTTACGACTTTCTTTCCTTCTTTCCCTTCTTCTTCAGTCGTTTTGGAGGCTCCCTTTTTCAATTCTTCAGACATAGGAGGATATTACGTCTTTTCAAGTTTACGCTTACCAGAACCCATCGTCTTACGGACATTGCCACGAATCGTGCGCGAGTTCGTCTTGGTGCGCTGTCCACGGACTGGAAGCCCCTTGTTATGACGTGAACCACGGTAAGAACCGATTTCCTTCAAGCGCTTGATGTTTCCGAGAACCACACGGCGAAGTTCACCTTCTACCTTGTACTGCTTCTCGATCATGTCGCGAAGCTTGGTGGCCTGATCTTCGGTGAGATCCTTCACGCGTACTTCACGCGCGACGCCTGTCTTTTCTAAAATTTCGATCGCGGTGGTTGCACCGATACCGTAGATGTACTGAAGCGCGATATCTACGCGCTTGTTTGACGGAAGTGTTACTCCTGCAATACGTGCCATAAGTTAGAAGCTAGAATTTAGAAGCTAGAAGCTAGCCCTGGCGCTGCTTATGCTTAGGATTCGCACAAATCACAACAACGCGCCCTTTGCGGCGGAGCACCTGACAATTGCGGCACATGGCCTTAACCGAGGATCGGACTTTCATGTCAACAGAGAGGAATAAAGCGGTCGATATCGTAGGCGCGTGCCTCCTCCGACCACAATTCGTAAAACCTATTTGTGGGCTACAACCTATAAGTAATACGACCCTTTGTCAAATCATAGGGGGTCATTTCAACCTGAACGTCATCTCCTGGCGTCAAACGGATGCGATTCATGCGCATCTTTCCGGACAGATAGCACAAAATAGACTGGCCGTTTTCAAGCTTAACCTTAAAGGTTGCGGATGGCAGGTTCTCCTCGATCGTGCCCTTTAAGAGCAAAAAATCCTTATTAGGAGACGTTTGTTTGGCTGCCATAGGCAAGGGTGGTGCTCATCGTGGATGGATGAATAATAATGTGTTGATGATAACAGAGCCAAAAAATGGGGTCAATCACCTACACATACCCACCTGCTTGGATCTCCCAATACTGCTTATACAACCCTCCACGCTTAATCAGCTCTTCATGCTTCCCTTGGTCCACGATTTTACCCTTATGCATGACGATAATCTGATCAGCTTGCATGACTGTTGAGAGGCGGTGTGCGATCACGAGCGTAGTGCGATCTTTCATAACTTCGCGTAGAGCAGCCTGTAAAGAATGTTCAGTCTTGGAATCAAGCGCGCTCGTGGCTTCGTCGAGAACAAGGATCGGCGGATTCGCAAGCAGAACGCGAGCGAGCGCGATGCGCTGCTTCTCCCCTCCTGAAAGCTTCACGCCACGTTCCCCGACTACGGTTTTGTATCCATTTTTCAAACCTTTGATAAATTCATGAGCCTGCGCGCGCTTGGCCGCTTCCACAATTTCTTTTTCAGCTGCACCTGGTCTCGCGAATTTTATGTTGTTGATAATCGAATCATGAAACAACATATTTTCTTGCATCACGAATCCGATGTTTGAACGAAGCGAACCAAGATCAAGATCGCGGATGTCTAATCCATCAATCTTAATGCTGCCTGATTTCGGATCATGAAAGCGCATGAGCATCTGCGCAAAGGTAGATTTACCAGCGCCGGACTCCCCAACCATCGCAAAAGTTTGCCCCTGCGGAATATGGAGATCTATCCCATGCAACACCACGCGACCATTACGATACCCATACGAAACTCGATCAAAAGTAATATCCCCCTTTAAACGCTTCACGATTTTCGCATTAGGACGATTCCGAATTTCAGGAATCTCTTCCCAATAATCTGCCGCGCGGTTCAAGCGATGCAAGGCGCGTGTTGTTTCTGGAAGCGCCATCATGATTTGTTGAACCGCGCCGTAGATAAACGAAACAAATCCAAGAAAGACAATCAATGTCCCAATTGTGGTTGTGCCATTCAAGACAAAGTATCCACCAGCGAAAAAAATCGCTAACCGTCCAAGAACATAAGTCGGACCCGAGATCCCTTCGCCAAGAGCCCACTTAATGTTCACGCGATTTTGAAATGAAATCGCTTTTTGAATAATCGCTTCTGTGAGCGATACGCTTCGACTTTCTCCACGAAATGCTTTGATGGCCGTGATGTTGTCGAATGCATCTCCCGCATGCCCGCTTGTTTCATCCCAAATATCATTCGCCTTGCGCTGGTCTTTGGACGTAACCTTTATGTTAAACAATCCAATCGTTACATTGATGGGTACGGGAATGAGCGCAATTAATGCCAATCTCCAGTCAATCCAAAGACCCACGCCCAACGCACCAAACAACCGTAGCGTGGCGGAAAAATATCCCTGCCAGAACGTATTACTCACGAGATGCAACGCATCCCACGCATTGTTATATCGACGCATCACCTCACCTCCTTTTTCTTCTTGAAAACGTCTCACATCCAACTCAATCATGCGACGATACAAGGCCGTCGCGAATCGGCTGCTTAGCTCATTGTTAATTTTCCATCGCGAATAATTCCAAATGCTCGAACAAAACGTTTCACCTAGAACGAGCATCGCCCACCAAAACAACAATGGGATCAGACTCTGGAACGCCAGATCAATCGGAGTATGCGCACCAACGGTATTAACAAGACTATCTACAACGCGGCCATAGATAAGCGGCTCGATCACGGTCATCGCCGTAAGCGCGACCGTTAACACGACAATAATCGGATAAATATACCAAAACGTGCGGACCGAAGGCCACACCATTTTCCAAATTCTTTTTAGTGATATTCCCTTTTTTATTTTTTCTTCTTCCATTTATTCTATTTTACCACAGCAGGCGGAGGACTTGAGCGTATCTTGTCTGGTTTATTCGGATCATATGCATGAGCACGCTCCCAGTCTAAAGGAAACATCGAAACTAATGTCCGACCTTCGAACTTCAAGAGAAAATCTTTGATATACCAAGGCTTATCAATTTCGAGCTCACTGCGAAAACGCTGCGCAATTTCTTGCATCATTCGTTCTGCATCTTCTTTTGCGGCCCCGATCTGATCTTTTGTCCAACCTCGCGTAGCCAACTTCATCCAAATATCCTGGCCAGAAATTCCATCAACATATTCCATCAAGGTAAAATGAGCATCACCAACCTTTAGCATGCCGAGTGGTCGTGGGGCTGGTAACCCATGCTCGTGAATACGCTCGAGAACGCGTAATTCTTGATCGGGTTTCATCATTTTTCCCGTTTGCACTAGTTTCGCGACAAATGCTTTTTCATGCGCACCAGGAAATTTCCAGATAATCTCATTCGTTGGTTCGCCTTTTTCAGAAACGCTTGCATGCTTCAATGTTTTTCCATGCGCAAGTGCGAATTCAAATGCACCGTCAATAAATCCCGAAGGAATCACTTCCTCTGCGCCAGGAAGAAGATCAAGCGTATATTCTTTTTCCGGTGACGGTACAGATTCGAAGCGCATACCATTCTACACACTCAATTCCTTGTACTTCTGCTCTAACTCATTTAATTTCGTTTCAAATACCTGCCTCGCCGCCTCCAATCGCTCCATCGTTTTCGCAATCTCCTCAGGACCCTGTTTTCTTAATTGAATTTTCACGAGCTCGGAAACAATCGGTCGAAACATCGCATCATTAAATTCAAGTGAAGCCTTTCTCGTTTCTTCCGTGATAGCACGAAGCGATTCTTCTTTTGCTTTGTCCTTTCCAGCCGTAAACAATTTCACAATAGCTCCCTTTTCTCCTAACGCGTGTAGCTGCGCATTGATCTTGTCGTCTAGCTCATGACGCTTTTTGTTCACCACCGCTCTAAGAACATAAGCCGGTGAAAGCATTTGAGGAACATCAATCTTCTCTTCATGAATCGCCGTGATCGCCATCCGCTTTAAACCTTCGCGGCCAACGGACATATTCAAACGCAAAGCAAATGCATGCGTTTCTGCTTGCGCTGGCAAAGACTCTGGAATATTCCCCACGAGAATTTCACCACCTTCCTTAACAACAACAGCCTCAATCTCCGTGTATGATTTCCCCTTAAATTTCACATCCCACTGGTCACTCAGATACTCAACTCGCGTCTTCATTGGCTTGGCAGATTCAACCACTGGCTTTGAGGATGGCATCTGTTCATGCATATAGAGCCATGGTAGCCCCATGGCTCACGAATGCAAAGGTGGCCTATTTTCCTGTAACCGTAGCCTTAATTCGTCGAACTCCCGCCGAGACGGCTTCTTCTTTTTGAATCTTAAAGCTCCCGAGCTCCCCCGTATGCTCAACGTGCGGACCACCACAAATTTCTTTTGAAAAATCTCCGGCAAAATACACATTCACCTTATCGCCCAGTTTCGCGTATTTATCTTCAAACAATCCAATGGCACCGCGCGTCTTCGCCTCATCAACCGAGAGCTGTTCACAGACCACAGGAAAATCTTTTTGAATTGCCTCATTCACAATATCTTCCACTTTTTGAATTTCTTCTGGCGTCATCTTCTGCGAATGCGAGAAGTCAAAACGCAAACGCTCGGCGGTGATATTGCTCCCCTTTTGTCCAACATGTTCACCTAAGACCATGCGTAATGCTTGATGCAACAAATGTGTCGCTGTGTGCAAGCGCGTCGTCTCCACGGAATGATCTGCCAACCCTCCCTTAAATGCTCCTGCTGACGCAGAACGTGACAACTCTTGATGCTTCTTAAATTCCGCTTCAAATACTGCACGATCAACCTGCATGCCCTTCTCTCTCAAGATTTCTTCCGTGAGCTCAAGCGGGAAACCATAAGACGAAAACAACAGGAACGCGTCTTCGCCCGAAATGGGAACCTGTTTGGAATCGGGCGCATCACCATGCGCCCCTACGTTTAATTTTTTTTCCAATTCCTTCATCCCCTTTTCTAATGTCTTTCCAAACTTCTCTTCTTCCTTCTTCATCTCTTCGACAATCTTCAACAAATTTGTTTCAAGCTCGGTGTAATGAGAACCGTATTCACCAACATATACTTCCGCAACGAGATGTGTGAATGCATTTTCGATTCCTAAGCGACGACCTTCGCGGATGGCACGACGTAACAAACGACGCACGATATATCCTTGACCAACATTCGATGGAACTACGCCATGCGTGTCGCCAATAATAAACGTAGCCGCACGAACGTGATCGGCGATAATGCGAAATGCGCGCGCATTTCCATTGTATGACTTTCCTGAAAGCTCTGAAATTTTTGAGATGACTGGCGTGAACGCGTCCGTCTCAAATAATGTTTCTACGTTCTGCAAAAATGCCGTGATGCGCTCAAGACCCATTCCTGTGTCCACGTTCTTTTGCGCAAGCGGTTTAAATGTCCCGTCTGCCTGTTTCTCATACTCCATGAATACATTGTTCCAAATCTCAACGAAACGCCCACAATCGCAATTCTGATGGCACTCCGCCCCAAATGCAGGATCATGAGCCTTTCCCGTATCATAGAAAATTTCCGTATCAGGACCGCAAGGACCCGTAAGACCGGCTGGCCCCCACCAATTCTTTTTCTTTGGATATGCGCGAATGCGATCGCCTAATTCAGCTTTGATACCGTGCACCTGAAAAAGCGCCTGCCAAATGCCAATTGATTCTTCATCACGTGGCGCATCTGCATCACCTTCAAATACCGTAATGTAGATTTTGTGCGGATCAATACCAAACCATTGCTTGTCTGTTAGCAGCTCAAAAGACCATGTAATGGATTCACGCTTAAAGTAATCACCAAGCGACCAGTTTCCGAGCATCTCAAAGAATGTAAGGTGACGGTTATCGCCAACCTCATCAATATCATCTGTTCGAACGCACTTTTGCGAATCTGCGAGACGCGTGCCCATCGCGTGCTTTTGTCCCGTGAGATACGGCACCAAAGGCTGCATACCAGCCGTGGTAAAGAGCACGGTCGGGTCGTTCTCTGGAACAACCGAAGCAGAAGGGATAATCGCGTGTCCCTTTTCACGAAAGAAATCAAGAAATTTTTGGCGAATTTGAGAAGTGGTCATACGGTGATTTGGCTTGTACTTCTGTACAACATTTCCGCTTGATTGGCAAAAACTTTAAGCAGAGGGATATCTAATTCTTGAATATGCTCTCCAGCGAGCGTGAGAAGCAAATACACGCGTCTTTGCTCTTTATGATCAGATGGAACAACCAGCACTTCCTGTCCGTCTTCCGATCTCACGAATGCATGAGAGGTTCCATTTTGATTTAACCCGATCAAATCTTTATTCGGCACTTTAAAATGGACTTTGCTTTTTGTGAAATGCACAAACTCCGCTTCGGTGCGTAATGGCTCATGTGAAATAAATCGAATCATGACCGCTTGCGCTCCAACGGCTGCACAGGCGTTCTGCGCCACGGCTTGAAACAGCTCTTTTTCTTGTCCGATCTTTCCTGTCGCGAGCGAAGTGTCATTCGCTACTTTTTTTAATAATTCAATCTTACGATTCATCGAACCAATATACGCATACGATTCAATCAACTCACGCTTCACGCGACCATAGTCCGCATCTGTCTTCGCGACTTCTTGTTCGCGCTTTTCCATGACGCGTTCATACGCGGCGAATGTAAGTAATCCTGCAATCCCAAATGAAAAAATAGTGAGCTCTTCGAGCTGTGTTTCACTCAATCCAAACATCCCATGTGTATACAAAGACGGCGAGAGAACAGCGACAACAAAAAACAAAAGATAGAGCAAAGAAATCCATTCAATCCGTTGCGGGCGCTTCATACGATTGGCGCCGAGTCTATCCCGTCCTCTGTTAAAAAGCCACCGCCCAGGCACTCATCCCCTTGATACAGCACCGCGGACTGTCCTGGAGCAGGAGCCCAAGCGGGTTCGTGAAGCAGAATGGTACTCCCACCACCCAGACAGTCGCTCCCACCACCCCGACGGTCGCTCCCACCACCCCGGCCACTGCTGTGGCCACCCCTCCTCTGGGAGGAGGGGATGTTTGAGGATCTCTCCCTCTCGGAGGGAGAGAAAGCAAGAGAGGGTGCGAGGCTTCCGGCGATCGGAGGCGCATGATAACGAACCGCAATTTCTACTTCTGGATGAGATGGAACACCTGCAATCCAATGAATGTTTCGAAGCGACAACTCTGAACGGTACAACATCGGATGCTCACGATCATTCACCACAATAAGTCGATTCGTTTTCTGATCTTTCCCAGCGACATACCACGCCTTCCCTTCTTTGCTCACTTTAATTCCCTGACGCTGACCGATCGTATATCCATCAAGACCATCGTGCGTCCCAATCACCTCTCCTTCGGGATTTATGATCTCACCAGGCTGTGCAGGAATTTTCTTTCGAAGAAAATCATGAAAATCAATTTTTCCAACAAAACAAATACCTTGACTGTCAGGTTTTGTTGCGGTCGGAAGATCAAACTTGGCAGCTAATTTTCGTACCTCAGCTTTTGGAAAATCCCCTATCGGGAACAGTGTTTTCGACAATGCCTCCTGAGATACACGATGCAAAAAATAGGACTGATCTTTTTCAGGATCAATCGCTTTCAGGAGATGTGACATGCCCGAAACATCCTCCCTCGGGACCGACCCCGCCGAGACCTCCTCCCCCGGGACCATAACCCCTCCGGCTCCCCTTGTACTCAAGGGGAGAGCAATATGATTGAAAGGTATGCCTCCCTCTTGAGTACAAGAGGGAACGAGGGAGTTAATCGGTGGTTTGGGGGAGTTAATCGGTGGTACGAGTGAGTTAATCCCTTGGGCGAGGGAGTTAATCGGTAGCACGAGCGGATTGTTCTCCGCGTGTCTCACTCGCGCATAGTGTCCCGTCGCAATTCCATCAAACCCACGCTCCATGGCTGCTTCAAAAAATAATCCAAACTTTATCTCTTCATTGCAAAGTACATCTGGATTTGGGGTAATGCCACTTTCATATTCACGGAACATACGATCAAGCACACGTTCGCGATACTCTTTTTCAAAATCAAATGTAAGAAGCGGAATATTCAAACGAGCCGCGACACGCAAGGCGTCACGGCGTTCTCCACGCCACTCACACTCTCCGGTCCAGAGATCCTTTGTGTCTGACCAGTTCTTGATGAATCCTCCTGTCACGTCATATCCCTGCTCAACCAATAACGCGGCCGCAACACTTGAATCTACACCACCCGACATACCAACCAAAATTTTTTTAGAGTTTTTTATCATGCATTTGTTGTTTTGCTTTTCGAATCGCATCTATTCCTTGCAGTGTCTGTCCCTTCTCTTCTTGTACGGCGAGCTGACCACACGCTGCATCAATATCTTCACCGAATGTCACGCGATGCGTCGCTGGAACGCCGTGATCATGAAGCATGCGAACAAAGTTTATGCGCGCATCACGTTCTGTTGCGTCAAATGCTTCCGTTGGATGGTACTTAATTACGTTCACGTGCACGAGACGATAATCAGGTCCAAGTAATTTAGCGACCGCGGCAGCATCTGCTGGACGATCATTAATCCCTTTCAATAAAAGATACTCAAACATCACTTGGCGATTTGTTTTGTCCATGTACGAATGCACGGCTGACATGAGTTTCGCGAGTGGATATGCCTTATTCACGGGCATGATCTTATTGCGCACCTCATCCGTTCCACCGTGAAGTGAAATAGCAAGGTTCACCTGAAAATCTTCGTCAGCTAATTTCAAAATCCCTGGAACAACACCGCATGTCGAAATCGAAAGATGGCGTGCGCCAATGAATAATCCATCTTTGTCATTCAGCAAATGCAATGCCTTCATGACATTGTCGTAATTATGAAATGGTTCGCCCATTCCCATGAGCACAACACCTGAGACGCGATCGTTTTTCTTTTTCAACCAACGCGCATAGAACACAACTTGCTCAACAATTTCTGCGGCCGTGAGATTTCGCTTCAGCCCCATGGTTCCCGTGGCGCAAAACGCACAAGCCATCGGACAACCGACTTGCGAAGACACGCACACAGTGTTTCGACCATCAGCGTGCAACATCAAAACGCCTTCAATTTTTTGACCGTCTGCACAAGCAAATAATGTCTTCACCGTGTCACCATTTGGCGATTCTTGCGTGCGGATTGGCGTAAGCGTATCCCATGGCAAACTCGCGGCTAATGCCTCGCGAAGAGGCTTAGAATAGACGGTAAGCCCTTCCCATGAAGTAAGAAGATCAACAAAAAAGGCCCGCTTTGCTTGGGACAAGCGAAACTTCGGCTCACCGCGTTCAGCGAGGAGAGATTGTAGGGCCTCAATATCCATATTACGGATTCAATTCAACCAGTTTAGCGCGAGTAGCTGGACCGACCACTCCATATCCCGAATCCCCGATTTTGGCAACCCCATGCTCTACCTGAAAGGCACGCACAGCCGCCAATGTCATTGGACCAAATTGCCCATTCACGGGCGTTACTTTTAAGAGATTTTGAACCCAACGCACGTCATCTCCGTTCATACCAACTAACAAAGATCGCGTTGGCACAATATATGGGCTGATCTTAAACAGCGATTCATCAGACCAAGCCCACTGCGCTAAACGTTTTGCCGAATCCATTCCGCCCTGCGTGCTTGGTGCGCCTAATACCACCACGATTACGTCTTTCTTTTTATCTGGTATTCCCGTGTCCGTGATCGGTTGCAATTCAGCCGCATAGTTATACATGGACTCTGGCAAGTACCCTGTCTTCCCGCCTTTGAGATACACATCCGGATCACTTAACAGAACGGCATTCGTATTTTTGATGGTGTGCGTGAGGCTAGTTCCGGCAAGCGTAAATGTATAGGTTCCTTTTTGCGAGGCTTGTGTGACGAGTGAATTTGAAAATGCGGCTCGCGCAATCAACGCCATGTCTCGCGCGGTTGTTTTATTTTTTGGATTCATTCCAGCTGGATCGTAGAACACCGAAGATCCAGCTCCAATCGCTTTCACTTTCGCATTCGTCTTCTTCATGAATGCGGAAATCCCGGGACCAGCTAAACGCGCCATGGCCATCGTGGCATTATTCGCGCTTGAACCAAGTGCGCTCTGCCATAAATCCGCTAACACAATTCTTGATCCAGCCGCGACGCGTAGTCTTCCGCCACCTACTTCATCAGCCGCTGACATTTTTACCACCGTGTTCCAATTCCATTTTTTATCAAGCATCGTGATCGCGAGTGCGAGCTTGCTCAAGCTTGCGGCTGTATGCGATTGATCTGGTTTAAATCCGTATAACACCTTTCCATCTGGACGCATCACGACCGCAGATGCAAATTCATTGGGGATCGGAACATACGCTTCGGTGGAAGTTGCTGCAAAAGCCGTGCTCGGGACAAGCAGCAGGAGAATCCACAAAGAGCGAGCGAAGCGCATATCAATCAATAAGAATTGGCGTTCCGACTGGTGACCATTCGTAAAGCTGCTTTGCCGGTCCAATACCTAGACGAACGCACCCATGTGAAACAGGAATTCCTAAATGATTCGCGCCCTCACGATATCCACTAGGCCAAATCGGTAACTCATGAAATCCGTACCCTCTGTTATTAATCGCCATCCAATACGGCATCCACAATCCGGCCATCCGGGACCAAGCCTTAGGATATTTATTTACAACGGCAAATTTTCCTTTCGGTGTTGGCGTTGATGCTTTGCCAGAAGAAACTTTGTATGACTTTACGACAATTCCAAGAACTTGTTCTTCGAGAATTTGTTTCTTTAAATTGATATGAATCAATTTTGGAAGTGCAATCGAAAGTGTCGAAGTCGGCGACCAACCTGACATGATTTCTTTCCAATCATCAAACCCATCACCATCCGTATCTTTCACGAGTGGATCGGTTCCAAACTTTACTTCCAGCGTATCCACGAGACCGTCTGCATCCGTATCTAAAACCGCCGGCGTAGTCGTGGCAGCATGAACTGGAAACGCGAGGAGCAAGCTAGGCAACAAGAAAAACGACCAAAGCGAGCGCGAGGCGATACGCCACAAACCCGTCGAAGTGACGCTTAGCAACATAAGAGATCAGAAAGCGGATAGCGAATATGCCGAAGCATAGCGCAGAAATGAATCCAATGAACAGAGCCAGTGTACCATCTGCGCCCGCACCCTGCTTGGCGACCTTCACCAACCCGAGCAAACCAGCCGCTCCAGTGATCGGAATGCTCAAGAAAAACGAGAATTTGGCGGCTGCTTCACGAGAAAGACCCGAGAATAAGCCCGCACTCATCGTGATCCCAGAACGACTTGTCCCAGGAGCAAGCGCGATCGGCTGAGCCAACCCGATGACGATCGCCTGCTTCCAACTCACCTTCTCAAAGTCCTTAAGAGTGACCTTCTGTTTTCCACCCCATCGATCTGCCCACAGAAGAATGAGCGCCCAAAAAGCTGTATCAACCGCAACAAGCCATGCTTGACGCGAATATGTATCAATAAAATCTTTAAGTAAAAAACCAAGAAGTGCGGCAGGGATGGTGGCGACAATCACTTTCAGTACAAACTCCCAAGACCGTCGCTTAAAAATATCAATAATGTCATTACGAAAAAACCAAAGCAAAGCCGTCACCGTCCCAAGATTGAGCACAGCATCAAATGCGAGTCCCTGATCAGCCCAATGTAAAAAGACAGGAACCAAAATCAAATGCCCACTTGAAGAAACAGGGAAAAATTCCGTCAGGCCCTGAACCGCGCCTAACACCAACCCCTGAAACATTTCAAACCACATACTAGAACGTTACACGTTGCCCCGGTGAAACAGATTTTGGTGCTGATGACATTGGTTGCGGTGATGATGGGGCTGACTGTGACGGAGCACCTGGTCCATTCCCTCTTCCTCGTCCTCGACCACCGCGTGTACGCTTTTTCTTTGGAGGTTCAATGGTGCCAGCTTGCTTCTCAAGCGTCTGCTTGCGCAATTCAACTGGTTGCGACTTCGTCTTCATGATGGCGCTCAACAAATCGTCCTCAACATCATCACTAGAAGCAAAAGAAATTTTTGCTGGAGCAAGAGAAGGTGAAGCTACATCATCACGAATAATGCGCGGTCTGTTTGGCGCGAGTGGCGCTGTGGTCGGTGTAACGGTTTCGCGCTTAATCTGACGCGTGTCTTTTTGTCTTGATTTACGCTCATCCGCCACGATCGGGCGACACTCGGCGCAATACATCGGACGCGTTGGATCGAGCTGTATCGCCAATTCAAAAATCTTTCCACAACGTGAACAGGTGTGTTTAAACGCAGGTCGCTTATTCTGCTTTTGCGAAGCTTGTGAACTCGCAACAAAGGACTGAATCGCTGCCAAGCGCTCTGGTTTAATCTTCAAAAATTCGGATGTATCTACTTTCTGCTCGAGCTCATCCTCTGTTTTAATTTCAGGATACTGAATGGAAGATTCTGTTGATGGAATCTTGATTGTCGGTGCGGTTTCCACGATCTCGCTGATATCCTGCAATGTAGACGGCGCCTCCCCTACTCCTGCAGCCGTTTCCATTCCTGCCCATTTCAATACCTTTTCTTCAATAGATGGACGTGGCTCCGCATAGCGTTCGCGACTCTGTGCGACCACTTTTTCAATACTATCCTGCTTGAGCGAGATTGGATTCAAGGTCAACGCAGAAAATGGCGGCGTCGCCACACCATCCACCATCAATTTCAGATAAATCTGAAACTTTGACAGGTTCACAAGATCCTCCGGCGTAAACGTCGGCATGAACTCGGTTTCCATGGCGGCCGCATCAGCTCCACCGACACGCATCACAATAATCGTCCCTACGTTTCCAAAAATAGCCGCGGCTACCTCCTCTTCAAGCTGCTCGATATATTGATGCGCAACAATCAAATTCAAACGGAATTTACGCGCTTCGGAAAGAATGGAAGCGAAAGATTCGTTCGCAAAGTTCTGGAATTCGTCGACATACAGATAAAAGTCACGACGCTCTTTTTCTGGAATATTCTGACGCTCTTGTGCGGCAAGCTGAATCTTTGTGACCAACATTCCACCAAGCAAACGCATGTTATCCTCACCAATTCGACCCTTGGACAAATTCACGATCAAAATCTTCTCATCATCCATGATACGGCGAAGATTCACCGTGGATTTTACCTGCGCCACGATATTTCTAATTACCGAAGACGACAAGAACTGCCCAACTTTGTTTTGAACTGGCGCAATCGCTTCTGTGGCGTACTTTTCTGACCAAGACGCAAACTCAGCTACCCAGAATGTCTTCACGATCGGATCTCGAATCTTTGCAACTACGCGTGCACGATATTCTTTATCAACCAACAAACGGTTGATACCAAGCAAAGTTGCACCCGGATAATCGAGTAATGCGAGCACGCAGTTCATCAAAATATACTCCATGCGCGCCGACCACACATCTGGCCAAATCTTCTTAAAGACACCCATCAAACCAGAGGCAATCAAAGGCTTTTGATCATCTGAATCCGTTTCCAAAATATTAAATCCAATCGGAAAATCCGTATCTGATGGATTGAAATAGATAACATCATTAATACGGTTCGGCGGAATAAAATTCAACAATTTTTCTGCCGTGTCTCCGTGAGGATCGATATAGCAGCACCCGTGTCCGGCATTAATATCTGACTGAATCAAGTTTTCGAGTAGCGTCGTCTTACCCATGCCGGTCTTTCCAATCACGTACATGTGACGACGACGATCATCTGTCTTAATACCAAAGCGTCTTTTTTGATTACGAAAATTCGTCTCTGCAAAGAGCGTGATTTCATTCTCGTGATCGTGAGGACGTGCGGAAGACATAGATTAGCCGAATGGAATGTTTGCCGGTGGTTCAGCACGCTTCGCCTCTGTACGACGCAATTGTGGCGCACGCACCTGATTCAAAATTGGGAAATGCCAAAGCGTCGCAAGCTCTTCTGAGCACAGGAAGAAATGCCCCAACCCATGATGGCTACTGCGATGCTTGTAAGAACTCACAAGATGCTCTTTGCGATGGCTATTTCGGCTATCCTTAAACCACCACAAAGTACCGTTCACACCCACGCGCTTTGTCTCAGGCTTTAAAGCCAACATGTTAAACGTATTCGTTTGCTTGATTGCGCCGATAAATGAGTTCACGACTTTTGGCTTTGACATGACGGTCTTTTTCGCTACATACAAGAAACGAATCTTACATTCAAAACCAATCTTACTCGCCTTTCGCTCAATCGCTTCCAACACAATACGCTCACCCGGCGATAAAGCCATCATGCGTGGAAACGCATCTTTTGCTTCAGACTTTTTCGCTGGTGCGGACGGCGTCCCAAGCGCCACATTCACAAATTCCAAAATCAATTTTAATGGGAATTCGATCACCTGACTCATAAACGTCACCTTGTGAACTTCTTTCACGCCCTTAATTTTGTTGATCAATGCATCGGCTGAGTGCTTGAAATGCTTTTGATCTGTTGGAATAATCACAATCTGATACCAAGCTTGCTCGCCCTCAACCAAACGCGAAAAAACCTCAAGCAGGTTGCTCATCGGATCCTTGAACTCTCCAGAAACACGATCCTCAAACTCTAAATACGTCTTTAGTGGATACGCATCATTCGTTGTAGGAGTCATTTCTGTGCCCCACAAATCCCATTCATCATTTGGATAATGCGTTGGAACGCCTTTTGCGTAGTCTGGTACCTCATCAATATCCGCATCAGGATACTGTGCATAAATAGCCGCCTCTACAAGATCCCGTAAATTACGCAAAGAATGAATATAATAACTCACCTGACCGTTTAATGATGCAATCTCAAGAGATAATGGAATTTGGAATTTTCCATCTATCCACATTTCTTTCCAAGACGCTGGAGAGTGGGCTCCAGCTAAGTTTGCCATGATGTTCTCTACAGCTCTTGGCGTCTGCTGATTGAACTCTGAGGCTTTAGGAACGGTGATGCGAAGCAAAATAAACTCCTGAGAGTGCATGAATTTTGCCTGACGAATCTCTAACCAACCGTATTTTAACGCCCACAAAAAGACAAAAACAAAGATAATCCATCCGCCATGAAGGAACAGATATGCCATTGCCGAAAATGGATCGCCTCCTGCCAGATTCAAAAAAGCGTCCACGTCAAAATTATAAAACGGAAGATTAGAGAGAAACTGCTCGTCCATGTGACGTATTATAGCACAAACAAAAACCCCACCGATTGGTGGGGTTTTTTGCTTACTTCGCGAATCTTCGTTTCGTCTTATCAATCGTCACGAGCATCGGCGATGCAATGAAGATCGAAGAGTAGGTACCAACGGAAATACCTAGAATCAAAGCGAGCGTAAACTCATGCAAGGATGATCCACCGAAGATAAAGATGGCGGTCAATGCGAGCAAGGTTGTCATGGATGTGTTGAATGAGCGCAAGAAGGTCTGGCGCACGGACAAATCCACAAGCTCCGAGAATGTCACGTCTGAACGTGTGAGGTTTTCACGCACGCGATCGAGCACCACAATCGTATCCTGAATGGAGTAACCCATGATGGTGAGCACGGCGGCCACAAATGGCGTGCCGATCTCCCATCCGGCGAAATGACCAAGCAAGCTAAATACACCGATTGGAACGATCACGTCGTGGAATGCGGTGAATACCGTGACCAAGCCGTACTGCCAAGATGGTACTGGGGCCGTGACACGACGGAAGGCGTAGGCGATGTAGGCAAGAATCGCAAGCAATACGATCAACAAACCCTGAATGGACTTCTTACGCAATTCTTCACCGATCACTGGACCGATGGCGTCAAAGCGCAATTCTTCCACCTTTCCGTACTTTTCATTCAATGACTTCAACAATGACTGATGCTGTTCTTCTGTGACGGTCTTGTAGCGGAATTGTATATCCTTATCACCAGCTGGTTGCGCGGTAATACTTCCAAGATCCGTAACAGCCTTCGACAAGATATCAGATGCATCAGCGGCGCTTGGACGATCTTGCTCAAAGCGTACAGCCATGAGCGTACCCCCGGTGAACTCAATTCCCTGCTTCAAGCCAAATGCAGCAAAAGCGAAAATGGAAACACCAATCATCACACCCGAAAGCACGTACCAAACCAATCGACTCTTTACGACGGAGAATTTCATAGGATTATTTGTTCTTCAGAAACAACCATAGTTTCTTATTCAGCCCAGTCATCGAGAGGAAGCGAAGCATCGTTCGCGTTGACACGACGGCCGTGAACAATGAAAGCATGGTACCAACGGCCAACGTAAGAGCAAAACCCTTAATGATGGACGAGGAGAACCAGAACAATACGGCACAAGAGATCAGCACGGTCACGTGACCATCACGAACCGATGGCCATGCGCGACGGAACGCATCTTCAAGCGCAGTACCGAGCGAATGATCTGTCTTTAATTCTTCTTTAAGACGTTCAAATGTCAGCACGTTCGCATCTACCGCCATACCAATCGAAAGGATGAATCCCGCGATACCAGACAAAGTCATGGTGATTGGAATGAGTTTGAATGCGGTTGCGGACAAAGCGGCGTACATGACCAAGGCTGTCACGGCGACAATTCCTGGCAAGCGATACAACAAGATCATGAACAATGCGACGAACGCGAATCCAGCGAGACCGGCCATGAGCGAGCGCTGCAAGGAGTCTGCACCGAGCGTTGGTCCAACGCTTTGCTGCGCGATCAACTTAATTGGTACTGGAAGTGCACCGGCTTGCAAGCGACGAGCCAAAAGCTTGGCCTCTTCAACATCGCCCGAGCCTGTGATCACTGCCTTTCCACCAATAATCTCCTGTTGAACGGTTGGATTTGAGATGATTTGTCCATCCAAGAAGATGGCAACCTGCTTCCCGACATTACGTTTCGTAATAGCTTGGAACATCTTGGAGCCCTGATCGTCGAACTGGAGCGAGACCTGCACGGTCCCGAGACGCTGATCAAAGTCCACCTTTGCGCTCTGCAATTGCTTGCCTGTGAGTTCGGTCGCTTTCCACTGGTCAACCGGAGGCACGACATCCTTGTCGGTTGTACGGCGAACAATGAGTGCGCGAATACTCACATTTGGAGCTGGGCGCTCCCCTTCTTTCAAAATCAAGTGAAAACCAAATTCTGTTTCTACAACATCAGACACGGTTCCAACTTTTTGTGGGAACGCAACGTCTTCAAATGCTTGCACCATGGAACCCTTTGCAAACCAACCAAGATCACCGGCTGAATCAGCCGCGCCTGGCTCTTGCGAGTTCTTCTTGGCGAGATCAGCGAAGTTGGCTGGCGTAATCGACTTTTTCAATTCATCGATCTTTGCGCGAGCCTCTTCTTTTGTGAAGCTTGAGAAATCACCCTTTGCTCCCTTGTAGGAAATCAAGATGTGCTTTCCAGAAACTTCAATTTCACTGTCGTGGCGTTCCATGACCTTTGCGATAGCGTAGCTTGATGGCGTCTCAAATACCTGACCAAGCACGGTGCCGGTCGCTGCATTCTTTGCCGCATCATAGATCTGCTTTGCATCCGCATGACCACCAATGAATCCAAGCGAAACAGACGTCGCTGTTACACCAAGATCCGTGGACGAAGCGATCGCGCTATCAAAATCAGCACCTGGCTTCAATGCATTCGCAAGGAATGTTTGTGAAGCTGTCTTTTCTTTTGCATTTGCCTCATCCAATGTCTTCTTTTGTTCTGGCGTCATTGGAACTGCCTTCTCGGTGCTCACTTCTTTGAACTCGAGAATTGGCGTCTCTCCAATAAGGTTAATGGCTTGGTTGATATCTTTGATACCAGCCAATTCAACCGTCACGCGCCAGGACTCCCCTGCCTGCGTGGTTTGTACGAGCGGTTCAGAAACACCGAGCGTATTTACACGACGTTCAATAACATCGCGCACACCGTTCAATGACTCCTTACGATCACCCATGTTCACCTTTGAAACGTCAGCCTCATATTCAAGGTGTGTTCCACCCTGCAAATCAAGACCAAGCACAAACGGAGTGCGGATCTCACCGATCTTGGTGCCCGTAAAGCGGTTCACCTGACCGATGACCCAGTTTGCTGGGTTTGGATACGCAATCGTCCCCGTCACGAGGAAAAGGAGGACCAACCAGACGACCCGCTCACGCGCCTTCTTGGCAGTCGTTGGGGCAGAAGAGATATGTTTTTTGGGCATAAAGATTACGATGCGTGATGTTAGATGCTGAACCTAAGAAGTGCAAACTTCTCAGATCCGCCCACATCAGCTTAATTGTGGTTCGATCTTTGGCGGAGCGCTGCGCAAAACAAGCCATTGCTGCGCAACGGTGAGAAGCGACATGACCAACCAATACAATGTGAGGCCACCTGGCAACGAAAAACCGATAACAATGGTCATGATTGGCATCATGTACATCATTTGTTTGTTCATGATCGCGGTCATGCTCTCGTCTTTTGCGCCTTCTGCTCCTGTCACCTCTGGTGCGACCGTGATCGTGGCGGCTGGCGGCTTCATGATTTGGCGCGTCTGCCAAAACTGAACCGCACCCGCGAGAACCGCGAGAATGTAATTTGGTTTTGCTAAGTCAAAGATTCCAAGAAACAACACGTTGATCGTTTGTGGATTTGCCACGAACGGATACAACATATTGAGACCCTGTGATTGAAGCCCGGTCTTGAGCGCACTGAACAATGCGATAAAGACTGGCAACTGAATCAACAAAGGCAAACAGGAAGCCACTGGATTCACCTTATCCTTCTTATACAACTCCATGAGCTCGGCGGCTTGCTTCTCCTTATCATCCTTCAAACGCTTACGAATCTCATCAATCTTTGGCTGCAAAGATTGCATCGCGCGCTGCTGCTTGATCTGAAGATGCGTGAGCGGATACAACAACAATTTGATGACGACCGTAAGCAAGATGATCGCGATCCCGATATCCTGACCTGGCACGGTGACATAGAGCCACACAAGCAAGTTCAAGATTGGTTGGAAAAATATAGCGTTGAAAAGGTTCCCGATCATAAGTGAATATTATTCTTCAGTGGTTGTTATTTTTATTTCTTCTGGCGCCATGTCAGAAGCGGCGGCAACCGTACCGCCCTCTTCAAGAATGGTGATCTTCCAACCCGTGAGCTTCGCAGCGAGGCGCACGTTCTGACCGCCCTTTCCGATGGCGAGTGAAAGCTGATCAGCCTTTACATGCACAACTGCGAGACGATCGGTCTCATTCAATTCAACGTCCGTGATCTTTGCTGGAGAAAGAGCCGCTTGAATATAGGTCGCTGCGTCTTCGTTCCAAAGCACGACGTCAACCTTTTCTCCGCCAAGTTCGCGAATAATGGTCTGAATACGTGTCCCGCGCTGACCAATACAAGAACCGATTGGATCGACCGCGTCATCGTTTGATGAGACTGCCACTTTTGCGCGACTGCCAGCTTCGCGAGCGATATTTTTGATGTCTACGGTTCCATTCAAAATTTCTGGAATTTCTTGTGCGAACATAGCCGTCACGAGGGTTGGGCTGGTTCGAGACAAACGAATTTCTGGACCACGCGTGGTCATTTCCACCTGACGCAATACCGCCTTCAAGCGTGTACCTGGGAAATAGCGTTCAGATTCAATTTGATCTTCTGGCAAAAGAATACCCGTTGCGCGACCAAGGTCGATCAATACCAAGCGTCCTTCACGGCGCTGAATTGTGACATTCATCAACTCGCCTTCGCGGCTCTTGAAATCGCTGAAAATAACACCGCGCTCTGCTTCGCGAATCTTTTGCAAAATCACTTGCTTTGCGGTCTGTGCTGCCATGCGACCAAATGCCGCTGGCACACCAAGCTCGACGCGGATTTCTTCAGCAACCTGTGCGTCTGGCTTGATGTCGCGTGCATCCGACAACATGATCATGGTCTTTGGATTGAATTTGAATTCATCTTCCAAAGCCGCTGGGACGTCACCTTCTTGTGGGCGAACTTCGCCACGAACAAAAGGCTTGTCTTTTTTTGGAGCGGTCGCCTCTTCGAAACGCGTAAAATAATCCTCATCAAGCACCATGTCCTCCACGACGCTCTTCACGTCGAAAACACGAATACCGCCGGTCATGCCGTCGTATTTTTCTGGGTCGAATTCGACCTTGATGTTTTGGTTCTTGTTACCGAAGTCCTTGCGGAATGCGGCGGCCAATGCCTGTTCAACCGTTTCGAGCACGGAACCGTACGGAATGTTCTTTTCGTCGGCAATTTGCTTCATTGCTTGAGAAATCGGAGATGCCATAGAGATATTTTAGCTAAGATATGTGATATCAGAGGAGTGTCCTTCTGACATTTTTGTATAAAAGTGACCCGATCATCCGATCGAGCCAATGTCAAGAGATTACAGGTTTTTACTGGAGTGGTCAAACCACCCATGTTATGATCGTCGAACGCTTGACAATACGCTTAAAAGTCGCTATTGTTAGCCACCCGTACCTTTTCTTACGTTCCTACACCCTACCCCTCGTTCGACGTCCATGGAGGACACGTGAATCAGAAGATCCAACCCCACAACCCGAAGATGGCGATCAAGTCCATCATCGATTTCGCGGGACGAAACGGCACACATCGTGACCCGATCGTTCTCGTCGTCGGCGACCGACTGAAGTCCGAGGTGCTCGCGTTCTTTCGCGAGCTTCTCAGCCTGATGTCCATCGGCGACAAGCTACGCAACTTCACGAACTCCGCCGAGCTCGGCGACTACCTCGCGCACGAGACGCACTACGATCCGCTGTGCTACTGGCACAATGAGTCGCCGCTCTCGACCACGATGCAGAAGTCGCTCGGCATCCGCTTCGCGGACACCCGCTTCCGCCACTTCGCGCCGACCCTCACCATCATCGTGATGAAGGGCTCGCCGATCAACGAGCTCAATCGCGAGGTCCTCCATCCGGCGCTCATGGCCTGCATCAACCACCGCGTCGTCGACATCTCGCCGACCATGGCGGCCTGGACGCGACTCACCAACCTCTTCACGGCCGTCATCCTGCGCACCGCGAAGAAGGACAAGCGCGAGGTCACCATCGATCCCGAGGTCGAGGTTCTCCTCACCGAGGGGCTCCGCAACACGCAGAGCGATGACGAGAACGAGATCGTCCGTCTCGCCAAGCGCTGCTACAGCGCCGCGCTGATGGAGGGGCTCAGCCGGATCTCCAAGGAGATCCTCATCCGCTGCATGCCGGAGCGCTACTCGAACGCGCTCAAGGTCCCGCAGATGGCCACAGTCCAGTAGGACGCCTGCCTCCCAACCCGCAAGGGAAGGGAGGTGTTTTATTTTATATACATTTATGTAATATTTTATGCAGTTAGGATCCAAGCTATGAAACAAACCATAAACCGAAAACTAGATAAATTTCATATTGGGAATTCCATTGGCGACTTTCTCCTCGCTGAGTCGAAACCAAAAGGAATCATCATCCTTTGTGAAGGTATGCCCGCGCTTCCAGAAAGAGCTGATTTGATGAATCGATTTTGTCGGAATGGATACCATGTCTTTCTCCCAAGATATCAAGGAACTTGGGAAAATAGCGGAACCTTCCTAAAACACTCGCCGGCAAAAGAAATTCGCGAACTCTGTAAAGCGATCAACGACAGCATCCAGCCTTCTTCCAAACGAATTCGCTCAACACACTTTATTCTTATCGGAACGAGCTTTGGAGGATCCGTTGCGATTGATGCCGCTGATCACCCGAGCGTGAGACGCGTTATCGCGCTATCCCCCGTGATCGATTTCGCCCTCATGCCTGATCTTAAAACCCTTGGTACTCACTTAAAGGAGTTTTATCCGGGCGCCTATCGATTCGAACAAAAAGATTGGAACAAACTTTTGAATGGAAAGTTGATACAGCCATTACTCAAACTCTCATCGCCAACCCGTAAGAAAATTCAAATTATTCTTGGTGGAAAAGACACAACCATTTCCCCTGAGCAAATCAAACTTCTTCCAATAACAGTACAAAAACAAATACTCACATACCCTGCTGTTGGGCATATTTCATTTTCAAAGATTACAGAGCCGATTTTTAACGAAATTTTGAAATTAATTGCATAATCTTAAGCTAGTAGAGTTGAGAAACATTATTGCTCTTGCTAGGGTAGTTTTATGAAAGTATCCAAACGATCTAAAGCAATATCTGTTGAATTTCGATTCAGCCCGATCTACGATGACCAATGTCATGCTTCTTTTGATCTACTCTCGAAGCACGAGCGTCCTTATCCAGATGCAAAAGCAACCATAGACTTCATGCACCGACTGGAAAAGGACTGGAGAAAAAATGAAACAAAAATATTCAAGGCTATACAGCGTTACACCGGCATACGCTGGGCAACGAACACTCACCTTTGCTATGTGGTTGGATCAGGAATTCCATTTTCAGATCCGCTCACGATGCCCGTTTTCGCGCCTCAGACACCAACAGATTACGTTTCTGATGTCTTGTGTCATGAACTTATCCATCGCAATCTCATCGAGCCAGCTTTTTCTCAAAAATGGAAAAGAGTTTTTTCTAAACTTAAAAAACAGTACCCAAAAGACACTGAAAATACACTTGTACATGTACTCGTTCACGCGATTCATGAACAAATTTTTCTGAGTATTTTTTCTGACGAAAGGTTAAAACGAGATAAACGCATCATGTCTGCTCATCCTGACTATCGACGCGCTTGGGAAATCGTAGAGAGCGTCGGAGCAAAAATGATTATTGAAACATATTTTAAGATTTGATCGAATCAAATCAAAAATGAAAAACCAAGGAGGTTACGATTAGACCAGGAACCACGTCATTGCGGCGCATCTGGCGCGGCGACGCGAGGAGTGCGAGGTGTACAAGGCGCACGGTTGCGCGTTTTTCAAAAACGGAATAGCTGTATTACTCTCGCCTTTAGGCGGCTTTTGTTATAAGGTGACACTGTTTTATGCACTACCCATCTCTATCCGGCTTGCTTCAAACGCTCAAGGCGTCACCCCGCGTAAAGGGATTGTTCACAACCGGCTCGACAGCGACCGGTATTAAACCCTCAAGCGATATCGATCTTGTGGTGATTTTAGATAAAAATACCGAAGGCTTAAAAGCGGTCTATACCAACATTGAACGACACTTCTCAGACATTTTTTTCTTCGATGTTAGCTATCTCGAAGGCTTGAAAAAGATGGACGAAATTCCTGCAAATGGATTTGAGGGTATGTTAACAAATTGGCTCTTAAAGGGACGAATCGAACATGATCCGGATGGAATTCTTACCACCACTAAAGAAGCTCTTAGTGAAAGTATTTGTGTCGTAGGGAAAGCGGAAAAACAAGATGTTTTGACGCGGATCAACTACAGCTTGATCGCCAATCGTCGCTACTTCTCTGCAGAAGAAGAACTATATCATGTCTCATTAGAGGTCCGACTCCTCTATAGCACTGTAGAACTAGTCACTTCCTATTTTTCGTTACGGGGAATGCCTTGGCGCGGAGAAAAGGATGCAATGGCATATCTCGCAAAGCACGATCCCGATTATCGCGACCTTCTGCTCTCATGCATCCGGACATCATCGCTGGATGAAAAAATGAAATATTACGAAATCCTGTTCACAAAAACCATATTAGACGACGATCAAGTCTGGAAAAACGATTTCGTGGTTATGGTACCCAAGAATCAAGATAAGAACGAAGAAAAAGAACTGCACGATTTCTGGGATGAGTTGACTGAGGACGAAAAGAGATAAAAAAACCGACGCCTGTCGTCGGAGTAGGGGCCGGAGCTTGGCTCACAGCAATCTGATCAATCGTTTCGCACGCTGTTCGGCGGCTACGATGTATTCGTCATAGCTTTCGATGCGCTCCAGACATCCGTTCTGCAAAAGATACACATCGTCCAGCTGGACATTTGTGATGAACTCACGGTCGTGTGAAACCGCGAGCAGCGTACCTTCGAAGGTAGAAAGAGCTTCCTCCAGGGCGGACAGTGCTTCCAAGTCCAGGTGGTTCGTAGGCTCATCGAGAACCAACACGTTCGTTTCCAGCGCGGCGAACGTCGCCAGCAAGAGACGCGCTCGAGCCCCCGGATTTAGGATCCTGATCTGCCGATTCGCCTGGTCGGCACCGATACCGTGCCGTGCCAAGAATCTGTATCCCTCATCGAGGGGAATACCGACTCGTTTACTCACAGACTCGACCGAGGTAAGTCCACGATCGAGCGAATCATGCTCCTGCATCAGATGCCCGAACCGAACATCCGAGCCAACGAGCACGCGCCCGTCTAGCGGCGCTTGAAAACCGGTAATGGTCTTCAGCAGCGTTGACTTGCCGGAACCGTTCAATCCCAGAATCCCCACTCGCGACCCGTACGGAACAGAAAGCGAGATCGGTTCGGTTCTAAAGTGTACCGGATAACCGCTCACCACTCCTTCGAGACGGATTTCTCCGTTATCGAGCTTAGTGTCGCTCTTTAATGAGAACCCCAGCGCGGCACGGTCGAACGGCTTTGTGACGCGCTGGATATGCTCAATGCGCGTCTCGATGGTCTTTGCGCCTCTCGCAGATCCAGAGGCGCGATCGCGCTTGAATCCACGAAGAAACTTGTCGTTATCATTTCCCTTCCAGGAAGCGCCCTGTTGCGCCTTCTGCTTGAGACTCTGCACTCGACAATTGAGTCGCAAGATCTCCTTTTGCTGCGCTTGATACATCTGCAGCTGAGTGGCCAAGCGCTTTTTCGTCATGATCAAATAGTCGGAATACGTACCATTCGATACTTGAATCGTGTGCGCTCGCCAGTCGATCTCAACGATCTTATTGGCGACGCGATCTAGGAAGCGGCGATCATGAGAGGCCATCACAACCGTCATCAATGAGTGGCCGAGATAGTGTTCCAGCCATGTGAGAGCCGGAAGATCGAGATTGTTCGTTGGCTCATCGAGAAGAAGAACGTCCGCGTTCCGAAGTAATATCGCTATCAGAGCAACCTTTGTTTTCTGACCGCTGCTCATGAGCGAAACTGGTCGGTCTCGTTCGATGCCCTCAAGGCCAAAACCCTGGAACATTATGTCCACACGATGGTCGAATGAATAACCCTCGAGCCTCTCGAAGCTCGCCAGAAGATCTTCGTACCGTTTCCGGTTCTCTGGATCCGCTAATTCGTGTGAGAGCGACTCGAGGTTGTTTTCGATTTCGGTCAGACCGACGGCCTTGCGTAGGTACTCGAGAATGGGCTCATCCCCGACGATGCTCGTGTCCTGCGGGATATATCCGATTCGAACACCAGGGTCGAATTCGACCACGCCAGCATCTATGCCTTCGATTCCGGCCATAATCTTGAGAAGTGTAGACTTCCCCGTTCCATTGTCGCCAATGAGCGCGGCTCGCTGACCACGCCCAAGAGAAAAGCTTACGTCCACAAGGACGTGGAGCGAGCCATAACTTTTCTGTAGTCCCCGCACTTGTAGCATGTAAACCTCCGCGAGGGTGTAATAGAGATGTAAAAGTGCATCCAGCAGCTGAGCAGTAACATACTCTGTTCCCATCGGCAAGCCCCGCACCAAAGAAAAAAGAGGGCCGTTATGCCCTCTTGTAGTATTCCGTGATCCGCTCAGAAGCGCAGCTACAATGTAGAGTATCCACGCGCTTGAGTACTTCTTCCAGAACGAGCTTAGTGGTCGTGATGCCGGATCGAAAAATCGGAAGAACCGACTCCATCGACTCGATATTCATGCTCAATGCCGAAGAGATGCCAACATCCCAGTCCGTAATCGCCGCAAACGCGGCATAGCATAGGCCCAATTCACGAGCGAAGTAGCATTCGGGATACTGGGTCATGTTCACGAGATCCCAGCCGTTTGCCATAAGCCATCGACTCTCGGCCTTGGTCGAGAACCGTGGCCCTTGTATCACGGCCACGGTTCCTCGGGAATGAACCCTGGCTCCAGTCGTTTGGGCGGCGGCGATCAACGTACTGCGAACGGATTCGCAATACGGATCAGCCATGCCCAGGTGTATGAAGTCTCCTTTCGCGCCGGTGTCATCGCGTCCCCAAGTGAGGTTGACGAACTGATCCGGGACGGCGAAGTGACCGGGCTCAATCTCCTGACGCAAGCTCCCGGCGATACAGGTGCCGATGACGGTGCGAACACCAACCGCTTTTAGAGCGGCCAGATTCGCTTTGTAAGGAACTTTGTGTGGTGGCAACTCATGCTCCTCACCATGCCGAGCGAGAAATGCGAGTCTACTACCTCCGTACTCGGCGATAAGCACCTCGCCGGAAGGCTGACCGAATGGCGTTTCGACGGGAACACGTCGTTCGACACGGAGCTCTGAAAAGAGCTCCATGCCGGATCCGCCGATGATCCCGATAAACGGCGGTTCAGCACCCAGAAGATGATCGGTCGAGCTCAGACCAAATGATCTCATTGAACGCCTCCTCGGAAAAGATTTTCGTTACACGCTCGACCGTGTAGGGATGACCGTCGGCATCAAGCGAGCCCCAGGCGCACCCGGACCCGCACAGGGCCTTCGCATCTACATCCCGGAAATCCGGATGATAGAGCGGAAGACGCTTCCTCCACTCGGTCACAACCGTCGTCTTGGCAATACGGAATTCCTTGCCAATCGAGCTGACATGGCCGAGATTCGCTTTGTAAAACGGACAGTTAGATACCTGCCCATCAGGCTGGATCACTAGCTGGTTACCATAGCACGTGCAATCTACCGGAAAGAAGTCGCGCGCCCTGAAGGCACTAACCTTTTTTTCCGACTGATATTCGTACCTGGCCGCCCCATACTTCCACAGACCTTCCAGGACGGTGGAAATGGCTGCACGCTCAAAGGCTTCGCGCCCCCCTTCTGGAACAAGCTCCTGAGCAGCTCGTCCTTTCATGAAGTTGAACCCGAACTTCTCGACTCCAAGTTCTTGGTATACGCGGATAACATCCTCCGTCTTTCCGACGTTTTCAGGCGTTAGACTGGCCGAGACGGCGACTTTTACGCCGCGTCGCCGTAGCGCCGTAACGGCTCCTACGATTTTCTCGTACGTGCCTCCGCCTACGGCTAATCTACGGTGACGATCATTGATCGCCGCGGGCCCGTCGAGTCCAACCGCGACAAGGATTTCATGCCGAACGCAGAGATCCAGCACGTCCTCATCCACGAGACTTCCGTTGGTTGCGAGCATGAGATTCAAGTTGCGCGTCGCAAGCTCCCCGTCTCGCTTCAGCTTCTCGATATCCGCGAGTACACTCGCAAACGTCGGCTTGTTCAACAACGGCTCGCCGCCGTAGAAGATCAAGAAGCGAGAGTCGTCGGGAGAGTGTTCCCGCAAGTGTTCGTTCCACAATCGAACGCCCTTGGCCGCATCTTCAGGAGTCAACAACGTCTCTCCGTACCGTGCCGCCATCCCGGGAATTGGGCAATACGAACAGGCGAAATTGCACCCCTGAGCGAGCATCAGGTACAAGATAGTCGGCTCGCTCAGCTTTCGCATGAGCTTATCGGCTACCCTGGCGTATTCAGCGTCATCGTCTGCTTGCGAGCCAACGAGCAGTCCTCGCTCTTCAAGGAAACCGTGAATGTTCGAGACCGCATCTGGGCAAGAAAGGTACTCTTGCCACGCTTCGCTTCGAAAGTACACCGGGTCAGGGTGGAGCTCGTGATAGACCACGACCCACCCGCTTTTTTCACGCGTTCGCAGATATCGCGATCTAACTCGATCCATGTTCACCTCTCCGCACCAGCGACAGGGTTATTTTTACTAAAAACCCGCTCAAGAATGAAGAGCGGGCCCGTAAAGTAGTTGCGTCTCAGAAACAACCTGAGTCGCCTAGGTGTCCTTGCGGACCATCTGCAGCTCGCGCCACTGGTCACTGGTGAGAGTGACCTTGCCGCCGAAGTCGTCACGAATCTCGACGCCTCCGTCAGCCTTGAACTCGACTTCCGGACAGCAGCCCTGCATTCCGCAGAGCCGAACCACGTCCGAGCCGCCGATTTCCGTTTTCGAGCCTGGATCACTCATGTCGCTACCTCGCGTTATTGAAACGTCGGCGATGGTACCGACAACTTGAGCTTACGAGTATCTCCTTATTGACGTCAAGCCCCATGGAGGCCCGCCCGTCTGGGTATTCCTCCCTTCTTCATTGTCTTTTCTCTTCATTTATTGATATTTCCCTCAACTTTTCTGTCGGACCTAGATTCTAGTTCAAACTGCAACCCCTCTCATAAAACACCTCGTTCGGAGTAAGGTACTCGAGACACTTTCTAGGACGAGTATTGAGAAATTTCACAGCCCGGTCAAGATCTCGCTGCGTCA
>Ga0194060_10000395_pt1 | contig 32106 bp, 27 predicted proteins | sample SepL225m_MetaG_FD_163427 | JGI IMG/M metagenome (GOLD analysis project Ga0194060, IMG submission 163427) | Anoxic zone freshwater microbial communities from boreal shield lake in IISD Experimental Lakes Area, Ontario, Canada - Sep2016-L222-5m | ecosystem: Environmental > Aquatic > Freshwater >...
CGATAGCCGATAGCCGATAGCCGATAGCCGATAGCCGATAGCCGATAGTCGGGCACCAGCGACCATTTTCATACGGCAGTGTGCAGCGGAGTTCTATGGAGAACTGACATGACTATCGAGATCCGCCCGGTCGCGGGCTACGCCGAGTATATGGCCTGCGAGGCGCTCCAGGACGTTGCCTGGGGTAGCTTCGGCATTGTGCCGCTGAATATGCTAACCACCGTCCACTCCAGCGGCGGCGTGGTGCTGGGAGCCTTCGACACCGCTGCGCCTGCTGCCCCGCTGGTTGGGTTTGTCTTTGGCTTCCTTGGCCGCGCCGCCGCCGGACGACTTAAGCACTGCTCGCATATGGCCGCCGTCCTGCCCGCCTACCGCGACGCTCGGATTGGCGAACGGCTCAAGCTGGCCCAGCGCGAGGCAGTGATCGCCCAGGGCATTGACCTGATGACCTGGACGTTCGATCCGCTGATCAGCCGCAACGCCAGCCTCAACTTCCGCAAGCTCGGCGCGATCTGCCGCACCTACAAACAGAATGTCTACGGGCCTGACCCGGTGCCCGCCGATGACTTGCCCACCGACCGCTTCCAGGTCGAGTGGTGTCTCAACTCGGCACGGGTTGTTGCACGGCTGACCAGCGCCGACCAGTCTCTATCGGCAGAGGAGATTCTCGCCGGTGCGACCCTACTCAACCCCGACCCGGAGGGCGCGCCCGCGCCGATGGTGGGCGAGCGCCTGGCCCTGCGCATCCCCGCCGACATTGATACGCTGCGCACCACGAACTTCGCGCAGGCTCGCGCCTGGCGCTACCAACTGCGTACCCTCGCCAGCGCCGCCTTTGCCGCTGGCTACCACGTGGCCGAGTACGCCCGTCACGGTGATAGCGGCTACTACGGGTTGGTGCGCAAGCTATGAGGTCGCGACCCCTGTCCCCCGTCGCTGAAACTCCGACGCCTGATGGAGAAACGCCTCAAGCCGCGTGGTGATGTTCGTGCCCCCTTGGGCATCGAAGGCGATGTCGAGCCACGGCAGGTTGCCCAGGTCGGCGCGCAGCCTCGGGGCCATGCCCGCCGTGATGATGCCGGGCATGCATGAGAACGGCATCACGTTGATCACCCCACAAACGCCCAGGCGGCTGGTCTCGACCATCTTGCCCATTGACAGCAGGCACTCGTTGGCGAGTACCGGCGAGAAGTACGGACTAACATGGCTCATCAGGCGCGACACCGGCGTCTCGTAGGGGTGGTCGAGCAGATGGGCCACTGGCCCAACCAGGCGGCGCTCCAGAATGCGCTGGTAACGGTCGGTAACCACCGTCTTTAGCCACTCGACCGGCTGCCCCAGCACCCAGGTGTTACTGGCGTGATCCCAGTTGGTGTAGTAGATCCACTCCATCATGGTCGCCAGATCCGCTTCGCCGCCAAGAGCCTCAATCCGGCGAATAATGTTGAGGTTGCTGACGGTGTTGTGGCGCAGGTAGATCTCGCCGACCACGCCGATCTGCGGGCGGCGCTGGCCCTGGCCGTTGGGCAGATCTGCAAACTGCGTGGCAACAACGCGCATCGCCCGCACCAGTTCCTTGCCGCCGCCCGCTCGCGTCGCCGCAACCACCCGTTCAAGGTTTGCCTTGTAGATTTGGTCGGTTTCGCCGGCGCGTTGCTCGTAGGGCCGGTAGCGGTGCAGCAGCTTCTGAAGCACATCTACTGCAACCATGCCCTCCCAGAGCAGCCGACGCATCCGCACCGGGTCGTCGCCGAGATCTTGGTACGAGTTGTTCGCCGACGGGCCGATGATCTTGGTCTGCTGAAGCCCCATCTGGTCGAGGATCTGACGCATAAGCACGGTGTACTGACCGAAGCGACACGAGCCGGTGGTGGTCGGCAAAAAGATCACCGCCTCCTCGGGGTCAAAACCCGGTCGCCGGGTCAGGTGGACAACATCGCCACTGACGCTCAAACAGGGCGAGCACTCGCGCCCCCGGCAGAACGACAGCCCGATTGCCAGCGTCTCCTCGTTGGGCAGCGGAAGCACCTCGGCGGGCTGGCCGTTGGCCGCGATAGCCGCCGCCAGTATGTAGCAGTGGTCGGCCATATACGGGATGTAGATCGTCTTCTGTGCGGAAGTGACGCTCATGGAAAAACTCCTTAGGCATGTTTCAATCTAGCGTGACAGTTCAGCGCCGAGGCGATGAGGCGATGACTCGATACGAGCGCCTCATCGCCTCATCGCCTCATCGCCTCATCGCCTCATCGCCTCATCGCCTCATCGCCTCATCGCAGGATTGTCACGCTGAATATGCTCATTTTGAACCATGTCTCAGTTGACATGGTTCAGAACAGTTTGCGGCGTTCGTAGTAGGCGCTTCAGCGCCAAGCGGCTGAAGCCGCCACTACGAACTGTCACGCTGAAACCTGGCACCTGAAACCTTGTCTTACACCTCGCCGACGGCGATGCTGACGGCTTGCGAACGCATGCGTAGGCTATCGAAGAACGCCTCGCAGCGCGTGATCACCCCTGCGTCGGCGCTATGTTCGTCCAGCTCAAGCTCCAGGAAAGGTCGCTCGCCGAGCAACTTCTGGAAGTAGCCGACCAGAAAGGAGTCTGGCCCGCAGCCAAAGTTCGTCACGTAGATCGCGTTCAGACGCGGGTCGTCGCGGATGATACTGGCCGCCGCAAGGATGTCGTGGCCGCTGCGCCAGTACATCTCTGGGAAGTGGGCGGAAATATCGACCGTATCAAGGGGCAGGTAGTCGATTGGAATGGGCAGCACGCCCAGTTTGCGCAGTTTGAAGGGCAGATCCTGGCAGACCCGCAGGTCGTGGGTGTTGTAGGGGTGCCCAACGATCACAGCGGCGGGCTGGCCGGGCCGCAGGTGCGCGAGGGCGGCGTGCCCGTGTTCGCGCACCGCCGCGTAGAAGGACTCCTGGGCGGCGGCACCGGCCACATCGGCGGCCAGGATCGCCTTGCGCGAGACGCCAAGCTGGGTTGAGATCTGGCCGAGATCGTGTTCCTTGTATCGCGGATCCATAAAGCGCAGCGCCCCCAGCACCGGTCGCCACGGGCGCTGCTGCAGGTCGATCTGTGCGGCGACCATGTACGATGTGGCCGGAATGTAGGGGCAGTAGTTACTCTCGCGCTGCCCACGCGGGATGCTGTCGCGATTCATCACGCTCGGCAGGAGCACCAGATCCACGTCCTTGTCGAACAGGTCGAGGACGTGGCCGTAGGCGAGTTTGGCCGGGAAGCAGGTCTCGGCGGTGGTATGCTCCAGCGAGCGGTTGACGATAGCGGGACTCGTCGCGTCCGAGATCACCACATCCATGCCAAGCGAGCCGAGGAACGCCCGCCAGTAGGGGAACATATCGTAAAAGAGCAGCATACGCGGAACCCCCACGCGGGTGCGTCCGCTACGCCGACCCTCGGGGGCGACATAGTCGCCCATCAGCAGGCGATGGCGCTCCGCAAAGAGGTCGGGCACGCTGTGGGCCGCGCCTAGCCCCCGACCGGCATCCTCGAACTTGTCGCAGAGGGCACCGTAGAAGATCGGCGGCTCGTTGGCGATTACCACCTTGTTGACCGCGCACAGGTTAGGGCAGAACTTACACTCGAAGGTGCTTGACTCATAGTGCCGGTCGGCCAGGTTGAAGCCCCGGAAATGGGTTGGGGCCGGGTCGCCCTGGAGCCGACGGTCGCTGAGACCCTCCATCGCCAGGATCGCCACCCCGATTGCCCCGGTCACGTCGTGATGCGGAGGCACGGTGATGTGGCGCCCGGTGAGCGACTCGAAGGCGGCGACCGTGGCGCTGTTCCAGGCCACTCCGCCCTGAAAAAAGATCCGCTCGCCGATGGGCCGACCATTGACCACCCGGTTCAGGTAGTTCTGCGCGACGGCGTAGGCCAGGCCGCCGGTCAGCGTCTCCAAACTCGCGCCATGCTGCTGGTGATGGACGACGTCCGACTCCATGAAGACCGTACAGCGCTCACCGAGACAGGCCGGGCGCTCCGCAGCAAGCGCCAGTCGGCTAAAATCCTGCTTAATGCTGATGCTCAGCCGGTCGGCCTGCTCCTCCAGGAACGAGCCGGTGCCTGCGGCGCAGGCATTGTTCATCGCGAAATCGACCACTGCGCCGTGGCTCAGCCGGATGTACTTACTATCCTGGCCGCCGATCTCAAAGATCGTCTCGACAGTGGGATCGATGGCGATAGCGGCGCGGGCCTGGGCAGCGATCTCGTTACGCACGACATCAGCACCCACAAAATCAGCGGTCAAGTGGCGCCCCGAGCCGGTGGTACCCACCCCGATAACGGTGACATGGGATCCAACCTCCTGGCCGATCTCGGCAAGGCCACGGCGCACCGCCTCAAGCGGGCGACCGGCAGTGAGCAGGTAGCGCCGGGCCATCACCTGGCCTGCAACGTCAATCAGCACGATGTTGGTACTCATCGAGCCAACATCGATCCCGAGATAGACCGGGGTCGGCCCGGCGGCTGTCGCAGGCGACACGATGGGTGCAGGGCTAACGGGGCGGGGCTGGCGCAGGGCGGGCATATGCCGGTCGCTCCCCTGGCTGGCGATCAGGTCGTTCTCCAGCCGGTCGATCCCGGCCAGGGAGGTACGGCGACCGACTGCCGCGTCGTCACCGGCAATCAGGGCGGCACCGAGGGCGGCCATCACCTCGTGCTGGGTTGGGATGATCAGATCGCCCGGCGCGAGGCCGAGCGCCGTCTCGAAGGCGCGCACCACCGCCAGATTGTAGGCCACCCCGCCCTGGAAGAGAATCGGCGGCGTGAAGACCTTACCCTTGGCGACCACGCTCTTAAAGTTACGAGCGAGGGCCAGACAGAGGCCCGCCAGAATATCGGGGAGCGACGTACCCTTCTGCTGGAGGTGGATCATGTCGGATTTGGCGAAGACCGTACAGCGCCCGGCGATGCGAGCGGCGTTGGTAGACTGGAGGGCGATGCGGGCGAATTCCCCCTCAATATCGATCCCAAGCCGCTCGGCCTGCTGGTCGAGGAACGAGCCGGTGCCCGCCGCGCAGAGCGAATTCATCGCAAAATCGATCAAGTGCATCCGCTTTGCCGTCGCATCCCAGTCGAGCAGCAGCAGCTTGCTATCCTGGCCGCCGATCTCAATCACCGTGCGGGCCGTCGGGTGGCGTGCGCCCACAGCCCGCGTCTGTGCAACCAACTCGTTCACGTGGCGGCAGCCAATGATACTGGCAATCGCCTCACCGCCCGACCCGGTTAGGCCAACGCTCGTTACATGATCCAGGTTCCCATCTGCCGCGAGTCGGCGTAGCGCGGCGATCAGCGTTGTGCGGGGTTGTCCGTTCGAGCGCAGGTAGTGGTGAGCGATCACATGGCCGGTCATGTCGGCCACGACGACCTTCACCGTCGTCGAGCCAATGTCGATCCCGAGAAAGGATTCTTGCATGAAGCCCCCCTGTTCTGGTACGCCACGTGCGTACACACGCACGTCGGTATCTTGGTGTTCATGGACAGAGAGCCGTATCAGCGCAAGAAAGATGGGGAAATGGAGGTGAGGCGCATGTTAAGTCGGCTATGGATAAAATCATAGCATACGCACACGCCATGTTTAGTGGGCAAAAGGAGAACTGAGGATGATTGTCGCGTAAGTGGATCGACCGCGTGGGGGCACAGTGGTTGCCCCCACGCAACGGGGTGCATTTGGACTGCTACGGCAGCAACACCAGCGACTCGCCCTCCAGCACCAGTTCGCCATGCTGGTTCGTGATCGTCGTACTCAACGTCGCAATCGGTTTATCCGCACGGATCTCCTTCACCTCCACTGTCGTCGTCACCGTATCGTTGATAAAGATTGGTCGCCGGAAGTTTAGGGTCTGCTTAATATAGATCGTACCGGGACCGGGCATCTGCATGCCCAACACAGCCGAGATCAGACCGGCCCCGATCATACCGTGGGCGATCCGCTTGCCAAAGCGCGAGTCACGCGCCGCAATATCATCGGTATGCAAAGGGTTCATATCGCCTGTCACGCAACCGAAGAGTACCACATCGGCCTCGGTGATCGTCTTTCGCATGCTGGCCTTCTGTCCGACTTTTACTATCTGTCCCATTCTGGGCCTCCGCTACTGTACAGAGCGATGTCCGCTCCATACGTATCGTAGCGCGTGACAGTTACCGAAGGCATGTTCAGGGGCAGCGTAAGGGAAGCGGATCTTTTTAATTGTTCCATTGCGGGTGATCTGTCACGCTGAGCGAAGCGAAGCGTCCCGGCGGACGATACGGATGCCGGGACGCTTCGCTTCGCTCAGCGTGACATGACGCTGGGATACTTGAAAATTTCCATGTCCCTAACAGAATATGAACCTGGCGCTCCGCGTCAGGTTCATATTCTGCTACGCTGCCCGTATGGGGATTAGCCGGGAACCACGCCCGTAAGATTAATCCCGCCGCCGAGGCCGGGGCCGGTCGCCGCCGGGGCCACCACGGGGAGGGCCACCACGGTCACCGCCATCGCGTGAGCGGGGCGCAGCCCCAGCGCTCTTACGATCCTCCGCCGACTCGCCGGAGAGTACGGCGCGGCGGCTCAAGCTAATCTTGCCGCTCGCACGATCCACATCGATCACCATCACGTTGATATCATCGCCAAGCTGGAGTACGTCCTCAACGTTCTCCACCCGCGTCTCGGACAGTTCCGAGATATGAACCATACCGTCTTTGCCGGGAAGAATGTTCACAAAGGCCCCGAAGGGCTTGATGCTGACCACCTTGCCCAGGAAGACATCGCCGATCTTGGCCTCGCGGGTCAGACCCTCGACCATCGCGACGGCCCGCTTGGCGGCCTCGCCGTCGGCAGTGGCGATAAAGACCCGCCCGTCGTCCTCAACATCGATCTGGGCACCGGTGGCCTCGATGATACTGCGGATCATCTTACCGCCGGGGCCAATCAGGGCACCGATCTTCTCCACCGGGATCTGCACCGTAATGATCCGGGGCGCGTAGGGCGAGAGATCCTCACGCGGCGCGCTGATCACCGCATTCATCTTGCCGAGAATGAACAGGCGGCCATCGCGGGCCTGGGCAAACGCCTGGCGCATAATCTCGAAGGTAATCCCCGTCGTCTTGATGTCCATCTGCAAGCCGGTGATACCCTCGGAGGTACCAGCGACCTTAAAGTCCATATCGCCGAGGTTATCCTCAAGACCCTGGATGTCGGTAAGCACCTTCCAGCGACCATCGGGATCCGTGATCAGACCCATCGCCACCCCGGCCACCGGGCGCTTGATCGGCACACCAGCGTCCATCAGACTGAGGGACGAGCCGCAGACCGAAGCCATCGACGAGGAGCCATTGGACGACAGCACCTCAGAGACAAGGCGCATCGTATAGGGGAACTCGTCCATGCTCGGCAGCACCGCGAGGAGCGAGCGCTCGGCCAGGGCACCGTGGCCGATGTCGCGGCGGCGGGGCGAACCCATCCGCTTGGCCTCGCCGGTGCTGAAGGGCGGGAAATTGTAGTGGTGGATATAGCGCTTGCTCGTCTCGATGCCCAGATCGTCGAGGCGCTGCTCCTCACCGGGCGAGCCGAGGGTCGTGACAGTGAGCACCTGAGTCTGTCCACGGTGGAACAGGCCCGTACCGTGGACACGCGGGATGACCCCGACATCCACCGAGATCGGGCGGATCTCCGTGGTAGCCCGGCCATCGACGCGGATACCCTCGTCCAGAATGGCGTTACGCACTTCCTCCTTGAGCAGCTTCTCAAAGGACTTGCTGACCTCCTTGATACGGGCGGGCAACTCCTCCTCGGGCTCATCGGCGCTGAAGTTAGTTACAACCTCCGCCTTCAGGGTCGCGGTGCGCTCCTCGCGATCCTGCTTGCTGCTGCTGCGCACCGCCTCGCGCAGACGCTTGCCCATCCATGCGCTCACCGACTCCTCCAGAGAGGTATCGACTGCCGGGGGGACAAACTCGCGCTTAGCGCGGCCGCAGAGCCGCACCAACTCCTCCTGCATCTCACAAAGCTGTGCGCAGACCGCGTGGCCCTGAATCACCGCATCGAGCAACTCGTCCTCGGTAAGCTCGTAGGCTCCCGCCTCCACCATCAGCACCGCGCCCTTGGTACCGGCCACCACCAGGTCGAGACGGCTCTTTTCCAGATCAGCCATTGGCGGGTTCACCACCAGCTTACCGTCGAGGTGCGCCATCTGCACGGCGCCGACCGGCCCCTTAAAGGGGATGTCGCTGATCGCCAGAGCCGCCGAGGCCCCGATGATCGCCATCGGGCCGGGGTCATTCACCATATCAATCGAGAAGGTCGTGATAATGACCTGAACCTCGTTATAGTAACCCTTGGGGAAGAGCGGGCGCAGGGGGCGGTCAGTCAGGCGCGAGGTAAGGATCGCCGTCGTCGTGGGGCGGCCCTCACGCTTAAAGAAATTGCCAGGAATCTTCCCAGCCGAGTACATGCGCTCCTCGTAGTCAACGGTGAGCGGGAAGAAATCAATCCCCTCGCGGGCCTCCGTGGCCCCCACCACCGTCGCCAGGAGTACCGTATCGCCGTAGCGAACCGTCACCGCGCCATCGGCCTGCTCGGCAAAACGGCCGGCCTCAATGGTCAAGGTGCGGCCCGCAATCTCGGCGCTAACGGTGTAGACGTGACATTCGGTCATCTGAATCTATTCCTCCGGGTATGGGTACAGTTCGGCCATTGTGGCCGGGCCGCCGGCACGTGCCGGTTGGCCGCCGCCGGAGGGGGGTTCGGTACTGGAGCCTACAAACAGCCGGGCGGCTCTTTGCACGCTCCAATCCCGAACAACCGCCTCCGGTTTAAATACGCAAGAGCACCGGCGAGGATGCTCGCCAGTGCTCTCTACATGCGACGATATAGCGTGACATGGACTCCCAGGCTAACGTCGCAGGCCAAGGCGCTCAATCACACCGCGATAGCGATCCTTATCGCGGCTCTGTAGATAGTTCAGCAGGCGACGGCGACGACCGACCAGCTTGAGCAGGCCACGCCGCGAGTGGTGATCGTGGATGTGCGTGCGCAGGTGATCGATCAACTGGTTGATCCGCTCCGTCAGCAGCGCCACCTGAACATCAGGCGATCCGGTATCGTTGCTGTGAACCTGGTAATCACCAATGATCGAGCCTTTTTCATCTTTTTCAAGCGCCACGGGAGTGCCTCCTCCGGTAATCGCGCGCAGGCTGGCGCAGCCTGGCGTTCTGCTAATAAAGCGGTATTATTGTAACATATCTCTTGGTTATACGCTAATTCCCATCCCAACAGGGTGGGACGTAATAAAGCAGACGTAACGCGGTCACGCTGAGTACCTAAAGGCAACATCTTCCATGACGCAGATCCCGCCCTACGACGGCTATATCTTTGATCTCGACGGTACAATCTACCTCGGGGATACGCTGCTACCGGGGGCGGTCGATCTCCTCAGTCAGTTGCGCCGCGCTGGCCGCCGGGTCGCCTTTCTCTCAAATAACCCGACGAAGAGCCGCGAGCAGTATGTGACGAAGCTGACGAAGCTTGGCATCCAGGCCAGCCTCGCCGACGTGATCAACACCACCTATGTGATGGTCGAGTGGCTGAAGGCCAACGCCCCAGGGGCCACTGTCTACCCGGTGAGCGAGCAGCCGCTGATCGACGAACTAACGGCGGCGGGCTTTCCGATCAGCGAGCAAGCCGGTGAGGTGAAGATCGTGATTGCCTCTTTCGACCGCGCCTTTACCTACCACAAGCTCCAGGTCGCCTTTGACGCCATTCGCGCCGGGGCGCGCCTGGTGGCCACCAACCCCGACCGCTTCTGCCCCGTACCCGGCGGCGGTGAACCCGACGCGGCCGCGATCATCGCTGCCATTGAGGCATGCACCAACACGCGCTGCGAGGTCAATGTTGGCAAGCCCTCGCCCATCATGGCCCGTGCCGTCAGTGCCATGCTTCACCTCCCCCCCAGGCGCTGTCTGATGATCGGCGACCGCCTGCTGACCGACATCGCGATGGGGGCCGAGGCCGGTATGGATACGGCCCTCGTCCTCACCGGCGACAGCACCCGCGCCGATCTGCCTGCCGCACCGCATCAACCCACCTACATCCTCGATGATCTTACCGCTCTACGAGTATAGAGAACACCCGTAAGGGCGATGCTTCACCGCTACGGGCCTACATCTCTTGACGTAAGCCGACCTTCGTTCTAAACTGTCTCTCAATCACTTACAAGAGGAGCGACTATGTCTCCTGCACGACACACTCACTATGCCCCTACCCTACCGCACCTCGGCTCTGATGGCTGGCCCGGACGAACAACCGATGGCACGGGCGACCCGACGTGGCCTGCCGGGCTTCGTGCGCTCCTGATGATCACGGGCGCTGTCCATCCGAACGATGCAGCCCTCGCACGTGTGTCGAATGACGACCTCGCCCTGCTCCGCGTGTCGATGAGCATGCTGGGCAGCAGCGAGCCTACCAGCGCCGCGTAGCGACATGACAGGGCTGAGTATTTCACCATTTGCGTGCGATGCTCGGCCCTTGGGGTTCGCTACCTGTCGCTGTCGTGTCTTCGTGATATATTCCCCCTTGGAAAGATACGATCTGTAGTGACTCACGCCCTCGCTATGTTGATACCATTCCGCACACAAATCAGCGACGCCTTACGGATTCGGGCTGCCCTACGGCGCAGGCCGATTTCGCCACGCCAGCGATTGATCTGGACGCTCGGCAACCTCTTGATGTTCACCGGGATCTACCTGCTATTCTATGTTGGGGGGGTCTATGTGCAGATCGACTACCAGCGCCTCGCGGCTCGCGGCGATAACGACCTTGATGTTCCGCGTGCGATGATCTCCGCTTCTGCGTTTCTGACCGGCCCACAGTCGGCTCAGGCTGCATGGAAGTCTTCGCTCGTCCATGCCCCACCCGTGGCACCGACGACCTTCAGTGTGCCCCAGCTTGGAATTGCCGACGGTCAGATCGCCTCAGATGTGCCGAGCGCCGCCCAGGTTGCGCACGTCTCGACGGTTACGCGGGTGGTGATCCCGAGCATCGCCCTGGATTCAAAGGTGGTCGAGGTAGGCTGGAATGCTCAGGAGGTCAACGGCAAGGTGGTGGCGATCTGGGATGTAGCCGAGTACGCCATCGGCCAGCACCACGGGTCGGCCAACCCTGGTGAGGGCGGAAATGTGGTGCTGGCAGGCCATGTCGGTGGCTATGGCCACGCCTTCCGCGACCTCTTCTACGTCCACCCCGGCGAACCGGTCATCGTCTACAGCAATGGCCAGGAGTTCCTCTACATCGTCCAGGAACGCCTGATCGTCGAGGAGGATGACGCATCGGTCGCGCAGCGCATCGAGAACGCCAAACTGATCGCCCCCACCGACCACGAGCAGATCACGATGCTCACCTGCTGGCCCCCTAAAGGCCCCGATAAGTTCAAGCAGCGCGTGGTAGTACACGCTGTCCCCTTCAGCGCACCCGTCGCCCCCGAACCGGATAGCAACGCGATTCGCTGACGTTGGCTTTAGGCAAACAGCCGGTGGGGCAGCGCAATGCGCTGCCCCACCGGCTGTTTTATCTTTTCAGCCGCTCGGCGTACTGTTTGCGGAATTTCGCCACCTTCGGGGCCACCACGGACTGACAGTAGGGCTGCCGCCCGTTTTGCGCAAAGTACTCCTGGTGGTAGTCCTCGGCAACGTAGAACTGACTGGCCGGTCTCACCTCGGTGACGATGGGGTTGGGCCACACCTTTGATGCGCTCAGGTCCGCGATGAGGGCCGCCGCCGTGGCTCGCTGGGCCTCGCTATGGTAGAAGATCGCCGAGCGGTACTGCGTACCCACGTCCGCGCCCTGGCGGTTCAGGGTCGTCGGGTCGTGTACACTGAAGAAGACCTCCAGCACCTCGCGGAAGCTGATCTGAGCCGGGTCGAACGTCACCTGGATCGCCTCGGCGTGGCCGGTGGTGCCGCTGCATACCGCCTTGTAGGTCGGGTTCTCCACACGACCACCCGTGTAGCCGGAGATCACGTCTGTGACCCCGGCGAGCTGGTCGAAGACGGCCTCAATACACCAGAAGCAACCGCCGCCCAAGGTGGACACCTCGCGAGTCAACGCTACCGGGTCGCTCATCGTCTGCGCTCCTTCCCCCATGTAGACATCATACGAAGAGGAATGCGAAAGCTGTGTTTTCGCATTCCTCTTCGTCATTATATCGCAGTCCTAAACCCAATACTTTTCAAATAAGCCGATCCCGCATCGACCTTGCCCCCTCACCCTCAAGGGGAGAGGGGCGTATATCCCTTTCTGGTACGGAATACTCCCCCTCGCCCGTTCAGGGAGAGGGGGCTGGGGGGTGAGGGCTGAGCGACGACAAATTCCTTATTTGAAAAGTATTAGTCCTATCCCCGTTGTGAGAGAGGAGTCACGACCTTCGCCGGGCAGATGTACGGTCTGATTCGGCGCGTGAGCGATGGTCAGATTCGGGGTATCGCCGAGGCTCCAGACCAAAAAAGCCCTGCCCCCAAGTCTAAGGGGCAGGGCCTTTGCCAGTGCAGGCGCGCTACTTCACCTTGACAATCGTTAGCTTCATTACCCCCGAGGGCGTCTGCACCGTCACCTTATGGCGGGCACGTTTCCCCAGCAGGGCAGAGCCAATCGGCGACTCGTTGGAGATCCGGCCCTGGCGCGGGTTCGCCTCAGCGCTGCCCACGATAGTCCAGGTCTCATCCTCGGTATCGTCCTCCATACGCACCGTCACCGATGAGCCGACACGTACCTCGCCATTGCCGACCGACACCTCATCGATCAGTTCTGCGCGCGAGAGGATATGTTTGACGTCACGGATGCGACCCTCTAGGAGTGACTGAGACTTCTTCGCATCCTCGTACTCACCACTCTCAGAGATATCGCCAAGCTCCTTCGCCGCCGCGATACGCTCAGCAATGTGTTTGCGCTCGACGGTGGTGAGCTCTTCAAGCTCTGCTTCCAATTTCGCACGGCCGTCGCGGGTCAGGTACGTCGGCTTGTCTGTCATCGTCTCAATGCCTTTTGCTGAACATTCGCCCGGGGGAGCTACAGCGTTGGAGAGCCGAGGGTGGCTCTGCTCCTGGGGCGATACAAAACAAGAACTGAGAGCGAAACTCTCAGTCGTGCCACAGGTCGCGGACTACGTCGCCCGCATGTTGAAACCTTTGGTAAGCCGATTATACGGGAGATTAGACCGTTTGTAAAGAACCTTGACGGATACGACCCTTTACGCTAGGATCGTGGAGCGTTGCGTCCCCCAATCTGTGAGGGTTCACTCCAGCACGAGCCGCGCCCTCATGCGGGTATCGCTCGACCATGGCACTGAGGAGATGGCGATGGCCCTGGCGCTCAACCCGACGATCTTTCGCGCCTATGATATCCGTGGCGTTGTCGATGTTGATCTGGACGAGTCGATCTACACACGCCTGGGCCAGGCGGTCGGCACGATCTTCGTCCGTCAGGGGCGACGGCGTATCGCGGTTGCCCGCGACGCTCGCCTCAGTTCGCCGCGCTTTCATGCGGCGCTGATCGGCGGCCTGCGCTCCACCGGTATGGATGTGGTGGACATCGGCCAGGTGCCCACGCCCGTGATGTATTTTGCCGTCGAACACCTTGGCCTCGATGCGGGCGCGATTGTCTCGGCCAGTCACAACCCACCTGCGTACAACGGACTCAAGCTGCGCCGCTCACACCCCACTTTTGGCAGCGAGCCGCTGCTGAGCGCGGATGTGCAGGAGGTTGGGCGGGTGGCCCTCACTGGCAATTTTGTCAGCGGCAGCGGCACACTCACCCAGACCGACGTGAGCGATGCCTATGTGGCCTCGGTCTGTCGGCTGCTGCCTTTTGCCGGGAAGCGGCCAAAGGTCGTCCTCGACGGCGGCAACGGTGTGGGTGGGCCGATCAGCCTGCGCACCTACCAGGCTCTCGGCCTGGATGTGGTGCCGCTCTTTATTGAACCCGACGGCACGTTCCCCAACCACCATCCCGACCCGCTCAAGCCCGAAAATCTCCAGCACCTGATCGCGGCGGTACAGGCACACGGGGCCGATGTCGGGGTCGCACTAGACGGCGACGGCGACCGGCTTGGCGTGGTCGATGGCGACGGCCAGATCATCTTCGCTGACCGCTACCTGATTGCCCTGGCTACCTACCTGCTCGACCAGCGCAAGGGCCACGTGGTGTTCGATGTGAAGTGCAGCGCGGTGCTGCCGCAGGCTATTACCGCCCTCGGTGGCACCCCGGTGATGTGGAGAACCGGCTACTCCAACATTTCGACAAAGATGCGCGAACTGAACGCCGTGCTTGGCGGCGAGCTAAGCGGCCACACCTTCGCCACCTACCCCGGCCACTACTTCGATGACGGGACGTTCGCCGGTGCCCACCTGCTCTACGCCCTTAGCCAACTCGGCACCACTCTGCGCGACGCCCTTGCCCCCTACCCTGACTTGCTCTCCCTCGACGAGGGCCGCGTCCCCTTCGCTGAGGATCAGAAGTTCCGCGTGATCGACTATGTGCGCGAGCGTTTCGCCGGAGACTACCCGGTGTTTGATATGGACGGTATACGGGTGGACTTTGGCGATGGCTGGGGTCTGGTGCGGGCCTCGAACACTGAGCCGTCGATCACCACGCGCTTCGAGGCCGGGACGATGGAGCGCGCCCGCGAGATCCGCAACCTGATGATGTCGGCGGTTGAGGAGTTCCGCGACCGCCTATGAGCCCGCGCTCCCGCCTGATTGTCCATACCTGGGAGGCTGTCTACGCGGCTGAGTTTACCCTGGATCAGGTGCGGCTGCGCAGTGCGATCATCGCCAGTGACATGGCCGGGCGTGGCTGGGGTTGTCTGGTGGCCTATGATACGCGCTTTATGGGCAGCCTCTTTGCGCGTGCGATCAGCGCCGACCTCAACGCCTGCGGGGTGCGCTCCCGCTTGGCGGTTTCCCCCGTCCCGCTCCCCGCCGTCTATTACGCCCTCGACCGTAAGCTGTCCGACTGCGCCCTGGTGGTGACAGCGCGCAAGCGACCCTACTACTACAACGGGCTGGTGCTGATCGCGCCCGCCCCCGGAATCGCTCTTACCACCGGCAACAGTCAGGCCCAGATGCAGTTCGCGCCGCTGATCGATAGCGCCCCCGCCCCGGCAGACCAGCCCGATCTGCGGGCCGACTACCTGGAGTCCCTGCGCGGCGCGGTGGATCTCGACCTGATCCGTCGGGTCTCGCTGACGATCTTTGTGGATGCGATGAACGGCACGGCTGCCGGGGTCTTCCCGGCGCTGCTGGGCGAGGGCGGGCAGACGCGGGCGATTGAGATCAACCGCGAGCCGGATCCGCTCTTCGGCAAGATCACGCCGCATCCGGCGGAGACCGGACTGAACCGGCTGAAGAAGTTGGTACGCGAGAGCGACTCGCACCTTGGGCTGGCGATCTCGGCTGATGGCACGGCTCTGGCGGTGATCGACAAGAACGGCGAGCAACTCGATCCAACCGAACTGGCCCTCTTGCTCGGTGGCTACCTGGCCCGCCAGCACCGCCACCGTGGTACACTGGTGGCCCCCCCGCCCGCCGCAGAGTCGGCCTTGGCTGGGGCTAGGATCTCCGCATGGGAAGATGCCAGCGGGGTGAAGGCCGAGTTGATGGCAAGCCCCGACACGCGGATCGCCGAGTTGCTCGAGCAGGAGCGACCCAGCCTTTTGCTGGGCATCAGCGCCGATGGCGAGATTAGTCTCGGTCGCATGGCCGCCTACCCCGATGCAATCCTCGCCGGCCTGTTGGTGGCCGAGATGGTCGCCCGCAGCGGGGGCAGCCTGCGCACCTTGATCGAATCGCAGCGTGAACTGCTGAAGTAGCATAACAAACCTATGCGGACTATCTCGCGACGACTCGCTCGAATCGGCTATATTATCGTCCCCCTCGCTCTCAGCGCCGTCGGTATTGCGACGTTGCTCTTCGGTGTCGTCTCCCTCCTGGCCATCCAGATCGCCCCCCTGGTCTGGCGCGATGCGCTGCTGACCCTTGGTGGGTTTGCCGCCCTGAGTTCTGGGATCTGGCAACTAAGCGGGCGGGTGATGCAACCGATCAACCAGAACACCCCGAGCCCCGATGGCGAACTCGTATACGGGTTTCTCCAGTCTGGTAAACCGCCCCAGGTGGTGGTTCTCTCCGGCGGCGCAGGCATGTTGGTACTGTCCAGCCTCGGTGGTCACGTCTCCCGTATGACATGCATTGTGCCGGTTCAAGACCCCGTGGAGTACTACTACCGGGCTGCTGGCCTGTTCAATTTCCAGAACGTCTACTACGTGACGCCCGCACCCGCGCCGCTTGAGGTGGTCGCGACCCTGGACAACGGCACGGTGGCCGATGTGCGCCACCTGGCGCTGAATCAGCAGATCGCCGAACACCATGTGGCACGTCTCGCCCTGCGCGACCCCGCCGGTGCGGTGACGCCCCTGCCACGGCTGGTGGCCGAAACCATCCGCGACGCCGACGCGATCATCCTTGGCCCAGGCAGCCTGTTCGAGAGCGTGATCCCGAATATGCTGATCGATGCCTTTCGCGAGGCGGTGAGTACAAGCGCCGCACGCAAGCTCTATATCTGCAACCTGATGACCGAGCCTGGCCGCACCACGGGATTCAGCGTGGCCGACCATATCCGCGAGATCAAGCGCTACGCCGGGTTCGCCCCCGACTATGTGCTGGTGAATGCCCAGCGAATTAACTCCGACGTTCATCGCCTCTACGCTGCCGCTCACCAGTCACCGGTCTACCTCTCACCCGAGGAGTATGAGGAGACGGCAGTGCTGCCGGGCGACCGCGATGGTCAGCGGCGGCTGGTGATCGAGGGCAGCGTCGTGATCGAGGCCGACCTGGCCTCGTCGGTGATCCAGTACACGGCGACGCTCGACAATCCAGATCAGAGCCGAGCGGTACATGTGCTGCGCCACGATGCGGATAAGCTCACCGCCACGGTGCTTGAGCTTCTGCGAAGAACATGACCCTGATCGTCTTTGAAGATGAACACTGGCGCAACCTCGCCGTCATAACCCAGGCCCGGCCAGTCTTCGAGTTGCGCTGCGGCGGCTACACCGTGCGCGAGCGGGCCGCCGCAATGACGGGCATGGCCGCGCTCGGGATGGCCCGCGCCCACCTGATGGGCTACTACGGGCCGCCGGGTGGCCTGGCGGCCATGTACAGCGGCGAGCCCACCGTGCTGGTGAACGGGCGTTGTCTCGGCTTAGACTGGCTGCCTCGGCTGCTCGCCGAGCCGGTGAACACGGTCTACCTCGCTGACGGCGATCTGATTGGTGCCCGGCTCACGCCAGCTCTGACCAGCGCGGTACTCTACTACCTGCGCGATCAGCAGGCCGCCGACGCCCGCGACGAACTGGCCCGCTTTGCCCGTGTGGTCGAGTTGTGCGGGGCCGACGCCCCGGCCCGGATTGTCTACCCCTGGGATCTGATCGGCCAGTCGGGCGAACAGATCGTGCGCGACCTGCCCTTACTCAGCGCACGGCTGCCCGCCTACGTGAGCAACGACCCGAGCGTGGTGCTGCGCGGCACATCTATCTTCGTTGGGCCGGGGGCGCGGCTCGACGGCCCCCTGGTACTCGACGCACGCGATGGCCCGATCTTCATCGAGGGCGGCGCGCACATCGAGCCATTCAGCTTCATCCAAGGGCCAGCCTACATCGGCGCAGGCACGCTGATCGCCAGCGCCCGCATCCGTGGCGAGACAAGCATTGGCCCGGTTTGCCGGATCGGCGGCGAGGTGGAGGCCAGCATCGTACAGGGTTACGCGAACAAGCACCACGACGGATTCCTGGGTCACTCGTGGCTAGGCGAATGGGTCAACATCGGTGCGATGACCACCAACTCCGACTTGAAAAATAACTATGGCAGCGTGCGTATGGCCCTGGACGGCATCGGCCAACTCGACAGCGGAGTACTCAAGCTCGGCTGTTTCCTGGCCGACCACGTCAAGCTCGGGATCGGACTACACCTCAACGGTGGCACCGTGATCGGCACTGCCAGCAACATCTTCGGCGTCCACAGTGCGCCCAAAACCGTACCAGCTTTCACATGGGGCGGCGAAGTCTTCCGCGAGTACCGCATCGACACCATGATCAGCGTGACCCGCACGGTGATGGGCCGACGTAAGCGCGAGCTATCCCCCGCCTACGAGGCGTTGCTACGAGCCGTGTTCGACATGACTCGACCCAGCCGGGGCGATATGAGCGTGCGACTTCAGATGTCGGACGGGCGGATACGTGACGACCATCTTGCGACTCTAGGAGCCGAGAAAGATTCGTCGCTGCGCTCAGCATGATTATGTAGCACCGTCAATATCTCGCGAAACGTAACTCTGCTGTAACCTGTACGGGTACGCTCAGATCAGACGCCGTACGTGCGGCGCATTAGGGAGCGATAACCGTAAAGGTTACATATACGAGGAGGTCTCCATGGATTGGACTAAGCAGGCGAACGATATGATCAAGACCTGGACTGGCACGCAGCAGAAGGTGTGGGACACATGGCTTAATTCGGCGCAGCTCGCGGCTACCCCCCAGAGCGCCGAGAGCTGGCAAAAGGTCGTCGAGACCTGGCGCGGCACGGTCAAGCAGGCTCTTGAGTCGCAGCTTCAGCTCACCCAGCTCTGGGCCGAGGGCGTAGCTGCTGCGTCAGTGAGCCTGCCCAGCCTGCCCAGCTTGCCAAACATGCCCAGCCTGCCAAACATGCCCAGCCTGCCCGGCGTCCCCACAACCCCTGTTGAGGTGACCCGCCAGATCCTTGAGATGACTCGCTCTTGGACGGATACGCAGGTACGTTTTTCGGAGAACTGGTTCGACGTGCTGAAGAAGATTGACCCGATGGCACTTAGCCAGAACTGGGATCCGTCGCAGGCTCAGAAGATCGTCGCGAGCTGGCAGGACGCCGCCCAGAAGGCCATCGAGGCTCAGAACGAGCTTGGTCGTCTGGTGGTCACTGCCGCCAACAGCGCCAAGAAGTAGGCTGCAGGCGATCAAGGTTCGGATCTAGCAATTCTAGCGTGACAGTTCTGCGACGAGGCGAGGACGCGACGAGGCAATGCTATCGCGTCCTCGCCTCATCGCGTCCTCCCCGTTTTTGTGCTACACAAAGCGCACGCGCACAGTGCCCAGATGATCGAAACGAGCCTCGAAACTATCGCCGATAGCCGCGTTCACCAGAGGGGTGAGCGACCCGGCCAGCACAATGTCGCCAGCGCGCAAGGCACGACCGTGGTCGGCCATGCGGTTTGCGAGCCACGCCAGGGAGTTTGCGGGACTGCCGAGTACGTTCGCGCCCGTGGCCTGGGCCAATTGCTCGCCGTTTTTTAGCAGCGTCACCCTCAGCCCAACCAAATCCAGCCCAACGACCGGCACCCGTTGTTCACTCACCACATAGCGCGCCACAAAGGCGCTATCAGCGATCATCTCGGGCATCTTCCCGCTCCAACCCACCGTGCGCGAGTCGACGATCTCGAAGGCGGCCATCGCCTCGGCGACGGACGCGAGAGCCGCCTCGGGCGTCACTCCGGGACCGATCAGGTCGGTGGCCATGCGGAAGGCCACCTCGCACTCTAGGCGCGGGTGGATCAGATCCCGGCCCTCGATTGACCCACCGTTGAGTACCTGGCCGTGACGCAGCAGAGCGCTGTAGACCGCCTGGCTCAAGCCAAAATTCGCCTGGGCACCGGCGTTTGTGGCTCCGACCTTATAGCCAACAACGACGGCACCGTCTGACAGCTTGCGCCGCAGCAGCTCAGTCTGGATAGCGTAGGCGTCTTCCTCGGTGATCTCCGGGTAGCGCGTGCGGATCGGCTCGGCCGGCATCGCCCGGCGCTCGGCCTCCAGGTACAGATCGACGATGGTGGCAACAACTTCGGGAATGATGGTCATGGGTGCGCTCCTCTCCTCCACTGATTGCTTTTCCAAAGTATAGCGCACGCTCATCGCGAGGGCTGATGCAAAATCGTGGGCGACTTCAACGCTTGGGCATGTTTCAAAATGGGCACATTCAGCGTGACAGTCGTGCGATGATGCGCCGAGGCGATGAGGCGCTCGTATCGTGTCATCGCCTCATCGCCTCGGCGCTGAACTGTCACGCTAGATTGAAACATGCCCAATAGACAAGGTTTCAGGATTGGCACATTTACTTTACAGTTCTGTGCGACCCTCACCCCCTGCCCCTCTCCCTCACGGCATATCTTTACCGCATGACAATGCGGGTTATCGGCCCCCCTGGCGGGCGACTGACATCACCCACCCGTCCTTTCAACGAGATCGCCGTGGGGCTGAAGCCCCCGGCTCCATGTGCGACGCCCGCCTTGCGGGCTGTCCAAGCCCGCGCACGCGGGCGTCGTACCCGTAGCCGGGGGCTTCAGCCCCACGGCGGCGGCGACATTCGCAGAGATGTGGGTAAAGATATGCGTTCAGGGAGAGGGGGCTGGGGGTGAGGGCTGACCGGCGATAAACTGTAAAGTATCTGCGAACCTTGTCTAGTGCGTTTTATCATTGTCGCTGATTGCGCTGGGTGCGGCAACGGCATCCCTCGTCCAGAAGATGTCTTAGAGATCCCCTTATGCGTATCGTAGACGTGATGCGACGTACGATCTTCGTTGGCCTGATTGGTGTGGCTGCGGTGTGGCTGCTGAACCAAGCTGCCCCCGCGCCCCCGCCAGCGGAGGCGCGGGTCGCCCTGGGCTGGCGGTTGCTGGCCGACCGGCGGCTGTCGGTTGGTCGCAACCGTTCGTGCTTGGATTGCCACCAACCGGATCACGGCTACGCCGAAGGGAAGCCGGTTGCAACTGAGGACGGGCTGAACACGCCGACTCTCTACGGGCTCGCGGAGCGCACGACCTTCGGCTGGTTCACGCCGGAGGTTCGTTCGTTGGAGGAGTTCGTGATGCGTCCGCTCAATAACCCCCGCGAGATGGGGCCGCTGGCGGAAACGACCCTGGATCGGCTGCGGGCCGACCCGGAGCTGCGGGCGGCCTACGCCGCCGCCTTCCCCGGCCAAGGTCAAGGCGTGAGGTGGGAGCAGACCGCGCAGGCGCTGGCGGCGGCCATTCGTACCATCCCCATCTCGCGCAGCGGTGCGCTTTCCCCGTCGGCGCTGCGTGGCCAGGCGCTCTTTGCAGAACTGGGCTGTGGTGCCTGTCATCGCGGCCCGACCCTGAGCAGCGAGGTGTATCTCAACACCGGCGTGAGCCGCAATAGCCGGAACGGCGGAAAGTCGCGGGTTCCGTCGCTTATCGGTCTCGCCCAGACCGGGCCGTATTTTCGGGATGGCAGCGCGGCCAGCCTGGCGGATGTGGTGCGTACCTACCAGCGCGGCGGTGCCGTGCCGGGGCCGGGGGTCAATGTAGCCATCAGTCCCTTCGTCATCACCGATGGCGAGCGAGATGATTTGGTGGCCTTTCTCGCGAGCCGCTGATGAAAGAGGAGGAGCCTGTTCGCAAGGGGTAGGGCTACGTCAAAGTCGCCCGCCGACCCTCACCCCCTGCCCCTCTCCCTCACGGGGAGAGGGGCAGGGGGTGAGGGCTGCTCGGCGATCACACGACTTTGCACATGCCCTGTCGCAAGGGACGCACATTGACAAATTCGCGCATGGTGTGCTACCTTTGAACCATCCTCACAAGCGTCAATGAAGCGTTGTATCTGAACCATGCGGCCAGCGCCGCCGTGTGCTTGTACCCTGTAGTCGCCACAACCATTGGGATGACGGGCACGCGAGGCAGGCAGGTTCCACCTGGCAAATCCCCCTCGCAGCGCCCCGCTGTCTATAGCCTCGTGTGCCCCTTGTGTGCTTGTATGATGTTAGGAGGTTCGTGTGTCCCACAAACGGCTCTGGACGTGGCTCGTTCTGATGGTCACAGCTACTACGCTGCTGGCCGCCTGTGGCAGAAAGCCCGCGCAGACTCCCCCTACCACCGCACCGGTCGCTGCTGGCACCACCGCCCCTGCGACCACGGCCCCCGCTGCTACCGATGTGCCGAAGCCGACGACGGCGGCCACTGAGATCCCCACCGCTGCAGCTCCTGCCGCCGGTGGTGCGCTGAAGATCCTCTACGCGCAGGCCATTACGGTCATTAACCCGTACCAGTCGACCGGCACGAAGGATCTCGACGGCGCAACTGTCATTTTTGAGCCGCTGGCGCGCTACAACCAGAATGATGAACTGGTACCGTACCTGGCCGAGGAGATCCCGACCCTCGCCAACGGCGGTGTGGCCAAGGATAACAAGAGCATCACCTGGAAGCTGAAGAAGGGCGTGAAGTGGTCGGACGGGACGCCCTTCACCGCCGATGATGTCATCTTCACCTGGCAGTACTGCGCTGATCCGGGCACCGCCTGCGTGTGGACGTCGGTCTTCGCCAACGTCGATAAGGTAGAGGCGGTAGACCCGACGACCGTCAAGGTGACGTGGAAGAAGGCGACTGCCAACCCCTACAGCACCTTCGTCAGCAACACCGGCATGATCATCCAGAAGGCCCAGTTCGCCAACTGCGTCGGGGCCAATGCGGTCAAGGACGCCGCGTGCCAGAAGGCTAACTTGGCGCCGATTGGCACGAACGCCTACAAGCTCAAGGAGTTCAAGCCCGGCGACACGGTGATTTACGAGAAGAACCCGAACTACCGCGACGCTGCGAATACCTTCTTTGACACGGTTGAGATCAAGGGCGGCGGCGACTCCACCTCGGCGGCGCGTGCGGTCTGCGAGACCGGCGAGGTCGATTATGCCTGGAACCTGCAGGTTCCCGCCGCTGTACTCACGCCGATCCTGGCGGCCGGGAAGTGCGATACGGTGGCCGGTGGCTCCTTCGGCGTCGAGCGGATTAATATCAACTTCGCTAACCCCGACCCGGCCCTCGGCGATAAGCGCAGCGAACCTGACCAGCCCAACCCCATCCTGAGCGACCTGAAGGTGCGCCAGGCTATCGCCAAGGCCATCGACCGTAAGCCGATTGCCGAGCAGCTCTACGGCCCGGCCGGCTCGCCCACCTGCAACATCTCGGTCGTCCCCCTGGCCTTCACCTCAACGGATCTCACCTGCGAGCGTGACGTTGAGGGTGCCAAGAAGCTGCTCGACGCGGCGGGCTGGCTCCTGCCCGATGGCAAGAGCGTGCGCGAAAAGAACGGTAAGCCGCTCAAGCTCACCTTCCAGACCAGCATCAACACGATTCGCCAGGGCGTGCAGGCGATTGTGAAGACCAACCTGGCTGATGTTGGCATCCAGGTCGATCTGAAGGCGTTCGACGCCGGTGTCTTCTTCGGTAGCGATCCGGGCAACCCGGACACGTTGCAGAAGTTCTACTCCGACTTGCAGATGTACACCAATACCCCTTCGGATATCGGCCTGGACTCGTACTTCCAGGATTGGACGTGCGCCAATGTTGACTCCTCGAAGAACCAGTGGAAGGGTGGTAACGACACTCGCTACTGTAGCAAGGACTACGACGCGCTCTTCAAGCAGTTCACCAGCGAGCTGGATCCGACCAAGCGCGCCGAGCTGGCCAAGAAACTCAACGACTTCCTGGTCAACGATGTGGTCGTTATCCCGCTGATCAACCGCATGACACCGAACGGTAAACTGAAGACCCTGGATGGCCCAACCTACCAGACCTTCGACTCGGTACTCTGGAACATCCAGAGCTGGAAGCGCACCTCGTAGGAGTAGACGAGGTTGGAGGGGAGGGCCGTCGGCCCTCCCCTCGCCCTTTCCGAGGAACTGCGTGATGACCCAGTATATTCTGCGCCGTGTGCTGATCGCTATTCCAACTTTGCTGGTGATTAGCTTTGTAATCTTTGCCGTTCTGGCCCTCGCTCCCGGCGACCCTCTGGCTCAGTTCGCGCTCAACCCGGCGATCCCCGAGTCGACCCGCCAGCTCATCCGCATCCAGTTCGGCCTCGATCAACCCTGGCCGCTACGGTACGCAAAGTGGATCACCTCGCTATTTCGTGGCGACTGGGGTTTCTCTTTCTCGACCAAATCCCCGGTGATTGACCTAGTCTGGCAGCGCCTGCCACAGACACTCCAAGTCGTCGGGCTGGCCTATCTGATCGCGGTCTGTCTGGCGATCCCCATCGGCATTCTCTCCGCCGTTAAGCAATACTCCCTGTTTGATACGATGGTCACGTTTTTTTCCTTTATTGGATTCTCCGTACCTTCGTTTTTTACGGGTCTCTTATGTATCCTGATCTTTGCAGTCAATCTCAAATGGTTTCCGATTGTCTATAGCACAACGCTAGAGATCAACAGCCTCGCGACCTTCGGCCAGCAGGTGCGCCAGATGTTTTTGCCGGTGTTCGTGCTGGTGGTGCAGCAGACGGCGGCTCTCACCCGCTTTATGCGTTCGTCCATGCTCGATAACCTGTCCCTCGACTATGTGCGTACCGCCCGCGCCAAGGGGCTCGTCGAGCGCGTCGTGGTCACACGCCACGTCCTCACGAACAGCCTCATCCCGGTCATTACCCTGATCGCCCTCGGCATCCCCACGATCTTCGCGGGTGCGATTATTACCGAGAACCTGTTCCGTGTGAACGGTCTTGGCGCACTGCTGATCACCTCGATCAATAATTCGGATACCCCGGTGGTGATGGCCCTGACCTTCATTTTCTCGATCCTGACGGTCATGTTTAACCTGATCGCCGATATTATGTACGGTGTCCTCGACCCGCGTGTGCGCTATGGCTAGTGCATTGTGACGCGAGGATGCGAGGACGCGAACCGGGTTGGGCGGCCTGGGAGCGCGGGCGTCTCGCCCGCATCCGGGCCGGGGCGGGCGGGACGCCCGCGCTCCCGGAACTCCGTACGAACTTTCGGGAAGCTGTTCTAGGACTAATACTTTTCAAATAAGTCGATTTATGCCGACCTTGCCCCCTCACCCCCTGCCCCTCTCCCTCACGGGGAGAGGGGAGATTCCACAACAGGACGTATCCGGCTCCCCCTCTCCCGCTCAGGGAGAGGGGGCTGGGGGGTGAGGGCCGTATCTATGTCATCTGACTCAATCGACTCCATCCTGGCCGACATGGCCGACCTGTCGGCCCCCGCCGACGCAGTGAACCCCTACGCCCTGGTTGGCCCGTCCGGCAATGGGCTGCGCCGGGGCAACCTGCGCCTCGCTCTGACCCTGGCCCTGGCCCGTGGCCCCGACCTGCTGCTGGTCGGCGAGGCTCCCGGCTACAACGGGGCGCGCCGCACGGGGGTACCCTTCACCAGTGAGCGCCTGCTGCTCAGCGGCGTCGCCCCCCTTGGCCAGTACGGCGCGGCCCAGGGCTTTGTGCTGGCCACTGACGACGGGCGGATCTCCGCCGAGTCCACCGCCACCATCGTCTACCGCGAACTGGCCGCCCTTGGTCTTTTCGCTGTCGGCTGGAACGCCTACCCTTTGCACCCGCACCGCCCCGGCAACGACCAGAGCAACCGCCCGCCGCGTGCCGCTGAGGTGGCCCTCGGCCTGCCCCTGCTGGCCCGCGTCATCGCCCTCTTCCCCACCGTGCCCGCCGTGGCAATGGGCAATACCGCCGACCGCGCCCTCACCGCCCTCGGCGTGCCCCACACCAAGCTGCGCCACCCCGCCCAGGGCGGCGCGACGATCTTCGCCCAGGGACTGCGCCAGGGATGGGGCAACGTCGTGTGATGGCCGCTCAACCCTCACCCCCCAGCCCCCTCTCCCTGAACGCGAGAGGGGGAGCCGGATGCGTCCTGGTGCGGAATCTCCCCTCTCCCCGTGAGGGAGAGGGGCAGGGGGTGAGGGGGTCGATGCCGACTTTGCAGAAGCACTGGGGGACTGCGCGCCTTCGCCGAGGGGCTTCGTCGGGGTCGGGTATAATTCGGGGCTATGATACGAACGGTAACTGCCACCCGCTATGTGCGGCCCCTGCGTGAGGGCGGATCGCTGCCCGCGATCATTGAGGCCGATGACGACGGAATGTACGTACTCAAGTTTCGCGGCGCGGCCCAGGGGCCGAAAGCCCTGATCGCCGAACTCATCTGTGGCGGGATCGGTCGGGCGCTCGGCCTGCCCGTACCCGAGGTTGTGTTTGTTGAGTTCGACGGTGCGCTCGGGCGCAACGAACCGCACACCGAGATCCAGGAACTGATGGGCCGCAGCGCCGGTCTTAATCTGGCTCTCGACTACCTGCCCGGCTCCTTCAATTTCGATCCGCTGAACACCCCTGGCGTTGTGCCGGATCTGGCCGCACGCATTGTCTGGTTCGACGCCTACATTACCAATGTAGATCGCACGCCGCGCAACCCGAACATGCTGCTCTGGCACCGCAAGCTCTGGCTGATTGACCACGGCGCAGCCCTCTATGTGCATCACACCTGGGCCGATTGGCGCTCACGGGCGCGTGGGCGCTTCCAACCGATCAAGGATCACATCCTGTTGGCGGTCGCCGCCGACCTGACCACCGCCGACACGGCCCTTGCCCCTCTCGTCACCCCGGAGCTGATCGTAGAACTGGTAGAATCTATCCCCGCCGCCTGGCTGGTGGGCGAGTCGGTCTTCGCCAGCCTGGAGGAACATCGCGCCGCTTACGTGGAGTACCTGAGCGAGCGCCTACAGGCTCCGCGCCTGTTTGTGGAGGAGGCAGCCAATGCCCGTGCGCAACGCCTATGAGTACGCCCTCTTCCGCGTCGTGCCACGGGTCGAGCGGGCCGAGCATATCAACGTGGGGGTGGTACTCTTCTGTCGCGAGCGCCGCTTCCTGGCTGCCCGCCTGGAGGTAGATGCAGCCCGCCTGTGCGCCCTCGCCCCCGATCTCGACGTGGAAACCCTGCGCGAGCAGATCAGCCACATCCCGATCATCTGCGCCGGCGGACGGGCGGCTGGCCCCATCGGCGACCTGCCCGCCCACGAGCGATTCCGCTGGCTCACCGCCCCGCGCAGCGCAGTCGTGCAGCCGTCCCCTGTCCACGTTGGCCTCTGCGCTGATCCGGGTGCCGCCCTCGACCGCCTGTTTGTCCAATTGGTTGCCGTAAGGCATGTTTCAAAATGGGCACATTCAGCGTGACCGTCTTGCGATGATGCGACGAGGCGATGAGTCGATACGGATCGCCTCACCGCGTCATCGTTTCGTCGCTGAACTGTCACGCTGATTTGAAACATGCCTAAGGCATGTTTCAAAATGGGTACATTCAGCGTGACAGTCTTGCGATGAGGCGATGAGGCGACGAGGCGATGAGTCGATACGGATCGCCTCACCGCGTCATCGTTTCGTCGCTGAACTGTCACGCTGATTTGAAACATGCCTAAGACAAGGTTTCAGGTGCCAGGTTTCAGCTTTACAGTTTGGCGATGAGACGAGGATGCAACGAAGCGATGCCATCGCATCCTCGCGTCCTCACGTCTTCGCGTCCCCGCCAAACTGTAAAGCTGTTCTGAACCATGTCTAAAGACATATGTCTGTGTACTTCTGTGTCTTTCTGTGGCCATAAATCGCTAAACCGACGCCCGCGCCGGTTGCGCAACAAACTGCGCCCCCCCACCGTCGTACCGGCAGATGCGAGATGCCGACGGCCACGGGGCGGTCGGAGACGCACGAGAGGATTGATGATATGGACAGCACCAAGCGCATCACCCGCAGCCAGAGCGACCGCATGCTCGGCGGCGTCGCCGGTGGCCTTGCGAGCTATGTTGGGATTGACCCGCTGATGATTCGGATCGGTTTTATCGCCCTGACCGTGCTGAACGGCTTTGGCGCGATCCTCTACCTGGCCCTCTGGGTGCTCGTGCCCAACGAGGATAGTGCGACGGACACCCGTGGCAACGTGCAGGTGGCGATCAACGAGATGCAGGCCACCATTGAGCAGATCATCGCCCGCGTGCAGGCTATCTTCCAGCGTTGACGTTCGTGTACGTCCCGTGTTAATGCCTTTGGCGTCAACACGGGACGTACTGTGTCTTGTTTGACCAAACGGGCGGATTCGCGTAAGCTTGTGGCCTTATGAAGTCGCTCCACACGACCCTGGTGTCGCTCGCTCTGGCCGTCGCACTGGCGGCCTGCGCCGCGCCTTCTCCTGCGCCAACATCTACGTCCGCGCCGGTGGTTGCGGCGAGTCCTACGCCCTCAGCCGTGGCTTCGCCGGTTGTGTCTACGGCCACCTCCGCGCCTACCGCTGTCCTGCCCACGGCTACTCCTGCACCACACGACCCGCTCTTCGACCCGCGCCGCATCAGCTACGCTTACCAGTTCACCGGATCCGAGATCCAGGCGTTTTTGGAGCAGCATGGCAGTGCCCTGGCTCCCATTCGCTTTCAGGTGGGCGGTCGCTCGCAGAGTTTCACCGATGCGCTGGTGAGTCTCTCTAGCCTCTACAGCCTCAGCCCAAAGCTGCTCCTGGCCCTGATGGAGTTGCACGGTGGCCTGATTAGCTCGGGTGGCTCAGGTGACTTCCCTTTTGCGATGGGCTACCAGGGCAATGGCGGCGGGCGACGTGGCCTCTATAGTCAACTCCACTGGGCCGCTCGCGAACTGCGCTACGCCGTGCGCGACTACGCCCTGCGCAGCCCGACCGGCCCGCTGCCGCCGCTGGTCTTCGCCGACGGCACGCGCCAGGAGGTCAACGCCGATATTTCCTTCAGCCGCTATGTGCTGGCCCGTGTTCTGGCGCCCACCACCGGCCCCGGCGGCCTCGGTTCGCGACTCAACGGCCTGGTAGATACCTATGCGCGCCTCTTTGGCGACCCGCGCAATCCGCCGACTGACTGGCCCGCCCCAGCGGCCCCCTTCATGACCCGGCCTATGGCCGATCTGGTGCCGATCACGTCGTTCTTTGACCACGACACGCCTTTTCTGCGCCAGAATGGCTCGCTGGAAACCTACTGGGGACGCCAAGAGACCGATGCCTCGTTTGCCTACGATGGACACACCGGCTGGGACTACGCGATGGGGCCGCCCGACAAGGTATTCGCCGCCGCCAAGGGCGCGGTGATCTTCGCCGGTAACTCCGACGACGGTTGCGCTACCCCGGCCCACGCCGTCATCATCGACCACGGCAACGGCTACCGCAGCCTCTACTGGCACCTCTCCGAGATCAGCGTGGAGGCTGGGCAGTCGGTGGTGGCGGGCGATCAGATCGGTGTTGCCGGGGCCAGTGGCTGCGCTAACGGCGCGCACCTGCACTTCCAGGTGCAGTACCTCGGTCGCGATGTGGATCCCTACGGCTGGTGCGGCGCATCCCCCGACCCCTGGGCGCAGAGTCCGGCGGGCCAGGTCAGCGTCTGGCTCTGGGCCGACATGCCCTCGCCCTGTGGCCCGCCGCCCCCTGGCGTGGCGGTGGTTGATGACGGCGGCCCCGGATTTAGTAGCAGCGGCAATTGGCAGAAGAGCGACGTGGGCTATGGCGGCGGATCGCGTTACGCGGCCAGCAGCTTCCCCGGCAGCGCGGCTCAGCCCTGGCGAGCGGCATCCCTCGAACCGCCGTCTCTGGCCGTCTGGCACCCGCATCTGCTCACCGCTGGACGCTACCGTGTGCTGGCCTACATCCCCTACGCCCTCAACGGCCTTGACGAGTCCCGCGAGCTACGCTACCTCATCCGCCATAGCGGTGGCGAGAGCGCGGCCATCATCAATTCTGAGGGTGCGCGCAACTGGTGGGCCGACCTGGGCACCTACGAGTTTACCCCCGCCAACGCCTTGGTGCTGGGCGGCACCCTCGCCGGTGACCAGGGCCGGGGCGTGTGGGTGGACGCTGTCGCGTTTGTGCCGGTGAAGTAGGGCCAATACTTTTTACATAACGAACCTCCCGCCGGTCAGCCCTCACCCCTCAGCCCCCTCTTCCCGTGAGGGAGAGGGGCAGGGGGCGAGGGGGTAAGGTCGGCGCTGAGACTACTTATTCGTAAAGTATTGGTTTTAGGCCAATATAGCAATCCTAAACTGGTTATGAAAAGGAGTCGAGCCTTTAGGCGGCCTTATCCGGCTAAAGCCTTGACTCCACACAACAACCCCAAGAGGATTGCTATAGCTCTCCCTACTGGTGGCTAAAAATCAGATCCCTGCGCGAGAAGGAGTAGATCGCCAGACCGAGGAGCGAGAGCAGCAGCGATAGCTGGGCAATCAGGTTCACCACGGCTGTTGCTGTGGTATAGTCGCGGGTGACGGCTAACTGAAAGCCGTAGAAGGCTGGCACAAGGGGGCCACCGAGCAGCGCCTGGATCGCCCGCAGGACTGACTGCGCCCAATCGGGCAGCGTCATCAGGATCGTGCCGCCAATGAAGTTATTGGAGAAGGCCAGGGCGATCAGCCCCAGCACAAGCAACCGCCAGCTTGTGGCAAAAACCATCGGCGAGAGCATAATCATCAGGGCGGACAGCAGCCCGACGTTCAGCAGCAGCGGCAGGGTTCCTTGGATCCACCCAAGCAGATCAAGATCTGGCGGGGGGTTGAGTATGACAGTCAAGATCGAGAGCAGCCCGTAGGAACTGGACACGATAACCAGGGTGCCGAAGAAAATACCCAGCAGGTAACTCGCTCGACTCACCCCCCGCGAGAGCAGCACGTAGCCCTGCGGCCTGTCGCCAATGCCGATAAACGCCGCTGTGCTGTAGAGCGTGAGCGCTGGTGTGTAGATCCCGGTGACGCTGAAGAAGTACTCGGCGTTTATTCCCAGGCCCGGCCGCCGCAGGAAGACAAAGAAGATCACCAGGGTGGCGATGATTTCAAGAATGATCCGCCCGGAGCGGACGTATTCTAGCAGAGTGAATCCGGTGAACCGCAGGGTACGCATATATCCTCACTCCTAAACGTTTGGCTCAGCATCATCAGCGCCCGTTTCCCTGCTCCCTGTTCTCTGCGTGGGTTCCTGAGCGCTCCCTCGCCGCAGCAGTTCATCGAGCAGGGTATCGCCTTCGTTCGGGCGACGTGTGACGGGGGGAGGTGGGATCACAGGCGCGGGTGAGTTCATGGGCGAGGGTGATATCGTGCGATCACTGCTGTTGGTCTGGTACTCATACCGGTGCGCAGATGTGTCGGCTCGTACCGCTCTGGCGTAAAGCTGCTCAAGCGGACTCTCCAGCGACTCCAGAGCGATAATCGCTGCCCCGGCGTCGAGCAGACGGTGCAGTACCATGGCCTGAATCTGCGGCGTGTTCTGGCGGATCCGCACCGTGCGCAGGTCGCAGATCACCCCGCGCCCAATGGCCTCCAGGCTGCCGCGCAGCTCTGTGCTAATAGCGTCAACCTGGATCAGGACGCCGTCGCCAAGTGCCCGCAGGTCACGCACCACCGCCTCGGTTGCCAGCTTCCCACCAGCAAGCACGCCCACCCGGTCACAGAGGGACTCGATGTCGCGCTGGTAGTGCGTGCAGAGAAACACAGTATGCCCACGGTCGCGCAGGTTCGTCAGCAGATCGGTGATCTCACGCTGCCCGCCTGGGTCAAGCCCGCTGGTGGGTTCATCGATCAGGAGCAGGGCGGGGTCGCAGAGCAGTGCCTGGGCTACACCGACCCGCTGGAGCATACCCTTTGAGAAGGTGCTCATTTTGCGGTCAGCATCATTCATCAGGCCAACGATATGGAGCTCGATATCCACCTTGTCAGCGAGATCGAGGCCACTCATCCCACTGAACTCGCCGATGAAGCGCAGGTACTCGCGGGCGGTGTAGCGGGTGTGGTAGCGCTGGCGCTCGGGGACATAGCCGATCTGCGGGCGCACACTGTCGGGGTTGCTGCTGCCGAGGACGCGCAGGCTGCCCGATGAGGGTTTAAGGAAGCCGAGTATCAGGTGCAGCAATGTCGATTTGCCCGCGCCGTTTGGCCCGAGGAGTCCATAAACTTCGCCGGCAGCCACACGTAGGCTGAGGCCACGGAGTACCTGGACGCTACCGTACGACTTGGACAGATCCGTGATCTCGATCACATCCGTACTCACGCCACGCTCCATAATGCTTCCATGTTCAGATCAGACAACCATGCGATTCGCGCACAACACCCGATGAAAAAGATCGCTGATGCCCGATTATCGGCTATCGGCTACTACTACAGTTGTAAATATCTTCGCAGAAAGGCTCCCGCCGATCACCCCCCCTAGCCCCCCCGCACGCGGGGGGGGAACAGTGCATTGGGTCCC
>Ga0194060_10000400_pt1 | contig 32017 bp, 35 predicted proteins | sample SepL225m_MetaG_FD_163427 | JGI IMG/M metagenome (GOLD analysis project Ga0194060, IMG submission 163427) | Anoxic zone freshwater microbial communities from boreal shield lake in IISD Experimental Lakes Area, Ontario, Canada - Sep2016-L222-5m | ecosystem: Environmental > Aquatic > Freshwater >...
GCACTGAAGACGCACAGTCGGTATAAATTGCGCTGCGACACCGAAGGTCAGCTTTGTGATTCTTGGGCGGAAATCGAACGACCGCTTGGCTCAACTGTGGCTACCCGCTTTGGGCACAAAAGAGCAGTTCGCCGCCGACCGGTATCCGGCAACGAAAATGCGTTGTTTTCCATTGTTGGTTGACATATTCTGCGGCTGCTGGCAGGAGAAAGGACCAACCGCGACACGTATCTCTTGATCGCTCTTGCCGGGCTACCTGCCTCCAACGGTAGGTTTCGCCGCCTGACGCTCATGTTGCTCTCTCGTGCAAATTCAGTTGACCAATCTCTGCATCGCGTCGCTTTACTAGTCCCGGTAATACATTGCCACCGCCGTAAACCCACCGACGCAGTTCCTCGCATGCGCTGCCCCAATCTCGCTGATTGACTCTTCTTCGCAGCGTCGATGTTTGCAGGCGTCCTGCACCGAGGTTGAAGGTGAAGTCAACGATGGCAGCAAGCCGCCCCGCAGGGTCGATGGCCAACACCGGGCAGTGACGCAGTGTGGCATTGAGTGCCAAGGTCAGATCGTCGGCAAGATAGGCCTCTGCTTCGGCCTCCGTGATCGGCGGGTGATTTTGATCGCACAAATGACCCCAACCAATTGTCCAGTACCCTGCGGGACAAACATACGGATACGCCCGACCTGGGTCGTTCTTTGGCAAGCCTACCGCCACCACGCCACATCTCTACTCTACACACCAGAGCCTGCGGCGAGTACCCGGCGCACCGAAGCCTACCGGGACGGGACTCTCACCTGTGGGAGTGGCGCAGCTGGCCAAGATACATCCTCCCCCTCGGGGATCAATTGTTTCTTCGCTTCACGACGCACCATACTGCAATCGTAGTTTCTGTACCGTGATATGTCGCAATCAGATCACGCCAATGAACATTCGGAAAGTGCCATTTTGTAGTGATCCACTCGGCATGGATGTTCTCCAGGCACATGAGCGATTTAATGGCACGTCCGTAGTGAGATACTTGCAACGCGTGGCTGGAGTTTTCTGTCCTCGCAACACTGCACACATGCGTCCACTTCCCCTCATCATCGTCCTCCTTGTACTCGATCACGTGGCCTTCAATGGCAGCCGCATCGCGGTGTCGCTGTTTGCCATTCAGCAACATTCATCGGCACTGACAGTTGGCAGTTTGATCGCGTTGTATGCGTTGCTCCCTGCGCTGTTGTCAGTCGCTGCCGGTCGCTGGATCGATAGCATCGGTATCAACCGGCCAATGTTGGTGGGATCCATTGGTATTTGTTTGGGAACGCTCGCGCCTGCGGTATTGCCGCAATTGGCCGCGCTGTATATCACTGCGATGCTAGTGGGGGTGTCGTTCATGCTGATCAACCTAGCGGCCTATCACGCGGTGGGCGAGATGAGTCAGCCTGCTGACAGAACCGTAAACTTTAGTTATGTAGCGATGGGCTTTTCTACCTCGGCTTTCGTCGGCCCCATGCTGACGGGCGTTTGCATAGACAACCTTGGCTACCGCAGTACATTTCTGGTGCTTGCGTTGTTCACCGTGCTGCCGATCATTGCCCTGTCGGCCAAGCTATTGCCCAATGCAGCGCTGCGTGCTGCACAAGACCGGGGCGTCAAGGGACCGGTCTTTGATTTACTGAGGAACCCGGCGCTGCGTCGCCTCTTCTTTGCCATGGCAGTGTTGACGGTTGGTTGGGACGTCTATAACTTCGCGATTCCCGTGTACGGAACGTACATTGGCCTGAGTGCCTCGCAAATTGGAATCGTAATGGGGGCTTTCGCGGCGGCAACTTTCACCGTGCGACTGGCAATGCCATTAATTATGCAGCGCATGCACCCATGGGGTTTGTTGAGTGCCTCGCTTCTCATGGCGGGGCTGGCTTACTTGGTGATGCCATTCACGCACAGCGTAGGCTTACTGATGGTAATTGCCTTTGTTCTGGGCCTTGGTTTGGGTGCGCCCCAACCAATGGTGCTGACGCTCTTGCACCAGTTCGCACCGCGGGGTCGTGCGGGAGAGGTTCTGGGCCTACGCACCACACTCATCAACACCAGTCAAACCGTCATGCCGTTGTTGTTTGGCGCGGTTGGCGCCACCTTTGGTATGCCCCCCTTATTTTGGGCCATGTCTGCCGCGCTTCTGGGCACTTGTGAGTTTGCTCGGCGGGTGGGCAAGCGCCGTCCTTGATGGCAAGTCGGCCCATGGCCCCACCATGGGTCACGGGCCGCTGCGCAACGCGGGGCAGCACTCGATATTCACGGGAGAGGCCTGCGACTCGCACCTTCTTGTGCCCGTGATTCCGGTCAAGTGAAACGCTATGCAATAGAGGAGACGAAGCATGAAACGTTTGGGAAGAATTTTCGTTGGCGCTGCGATCCTTGCGTTGGGCCTGGGCTTTAGCCTGCTTGCGGCTGCGCAGGCCTGGCCCGCCAAGCCGGTCCGACTCATCATTCCGTATGCAGCAGGCGGCGTGTTCGATTCGCTATTTCGACCAATCGCGCACCATTTGACCCAGTCACTTGGTCAACCGTTCATCATAGAAAACAAGCCAGGCGCCAGTACCGCCATTGGAACAGCGACCTGCGCACAGGGTGAGCCGGACGGCTATGTCCACCGGTAGGTTTCGCTGCCGCCCGATCACTCATGTTGCCCCTTCAGACGACTTCAGTTGACAAATCTCTGCGTCGCGTCGTAGTTAGAGTCCTGGTAATACATTGCCACCGCCGTATATCCACCGCCGCAGTTCCTCGCATACGCTGACCCAATCGCGCAGGTTTATTCGTCGCCGCAAAGTGGACGTCTGCAGTCGACCTGCGCCCAGATTGAACGTGAAGTCCACGATGGCGGCAAGTCGCCCTTCTGGCTCGGTTGAGTGCGTTCACCAGTGCCAAGATCGACAAAATCCTCGCGTTGCAGCCTGACTGTGTGTTTGGGTTTTCCGATATGCAGGCTGACATTGCAGCGGCGCTGATTCGCCAAGGCGTTCAGGTGACTGTGTTTAACCAGCGCAGTGTGAGCGAGATCTTCTCCATGATGTACCAGATCGCGGCCATGGTCGGGCAGAGCGCGCTTGGTCTGGAAAAGATTGGAATCATGCAGCAGCAACTGGCGGGCATAGCTGAAGCAACCAAAGGCTTTAAGCGCCGACCCAAAATCTACTTCGAAGAATGAGACGAGCCGCACATCAGCGCCATTCGCTGGGTGTCTGAGTTGATGGGCATTGCCGGGGGCGACGACTGTTTTCCTGAACTCGCTGTTCAATCCCTGGGAAAGAACCGCATCATTGCCGATTCGACGGAGATCGCACGACGCAATCCCGACATCATCGTCGGTTCCTGGTGCGGCAAAACGTTCCGACCAGAAAAAGTGACAGCACGCCCAGGTTGGGAAAGCGTGAACGCCCTCAGGAACCAGCAGCTGTTTGAAATCAAGTCCGCCGACATCCTGCAACCCGGCCCCCGCAGCTTTGACCGATGGCGTTGCCCAGTTACATCGGGTCATCATGAACTGGAATCAGCGCTATAGCTGAGATTTGCCAGACCAGTACACGGAACCTATTCCTCAGATTACGCTTGTCAGCCGTAGGGCACACCCAGATTCAGGCGTGACTGAAACCCATGTGTGGTCGTGAGCGCAACGGGCCTGACCCCGTTCAGTCCAAGTTGCCGCAAGGTCTCGGCCATCGGATGATCTGACGCTCCAACCTCAAGACGCGTGGTAGCGCCGAAGTGCAATCTGGTCTTGCCACGCACATTCACTTTGGTGCGAAGACGCTGGCCCGCCAGAGACGAATAGAGCAGCAAGCTCAGTGTAGGCGTGGGAACTCCAACTCCCAATTGACCAGTGAGCTCGGCAATCGATACCGTTGCGTCACCGGGGTCCCGCACCGAGACATTCAAACGACCTTCAGAAAAGGAAAATGGTATTTCAGTAACGAACTTGGGATAGCCCCAGACTTCTTTCCCGGCCGCGCACGCGGCGCTTGTCGTTACCGGCAAATGAGCGATATGAAAACCCAACTCATGTCCAGGGTGTTCGACATCCTGCAACAGCTGCAGCCACCGGGTACTGTGCGTGCTGGAACTTGGCATCACCGGTATGGCCAGTCCTGCTTCGTTGTAAAGCCCGATGGAAGTGTCCAAATATTCAAAGAACGCCAGCCCGACGATGGCCGAATCACGCCACACCATCGCGGGACGCAAGCCGGTGCCAATCAGCTTTTCTTCAACCAGGGCACGCTTGCACCAGAAGAAGGCCTGCACACAACGCGCGTCGAAGTAAAGAATCGGAAAATCCACCACCCCTTCACTGGTGGCACGCTGCACCAATTGAACTTGAAAAAATGAATCGTGGTGAGTTGAGCTCATGAACCTGGTCCCTCATTTCTATTGCAGCATCTGTCAGTGTTTCAATTCGACCCGGATTGCAGCATTTCTTCCTGTTGATCTTCAATCACCGCCAGGCGATTGATCTGGTTTGTGCCTTCGAAGATCTGTGTCAAACGGCAGTCTCGGTAGACCTTCTCCAGGCGATTGCCGTGCAACAGCGCATGGCTTCCCAGCAAGTCCATGGCCATGCCAATGACACGCATCGCAACATCGGTACAGTGAAACTTGGCCATCGAAGCGATGGATTGGCGTGGCGCCCAGGTCCGCGCACCCTGCCACACCAATGCGCGGATCGCACTGGTCTCAGCCATCATCTGAGCCAGGCTGAGCTGCACTGACTGTTGATGGACCAGGGCGCGGCCACCGAGCGTCGTGTTGCACGCGAATTCAACGGCAATATCGATGGCTGCCTGCGCAAAGCCAACTCCCATGGCGGCGACCGGCAGGCGTGAGAGGTTCAAGGTCTGGCGATTGAGCGCCCAGCCCTTGCGCAAGCCGCCAAGCACATGGGAATCAGGCACAAACACATTGACAAATTCGAGTTCGGCTGCGCCCGAGGCGCGCATGCCCATCTTCAATTCGGTACGTGTCGCTCGAAAGCCTGCCATGTCACTGTTGACCAGAAAGCAGGTCCAGGAATCGATACCTTCGCCCTCGAGCGCAGCGAACACGGTCAGGCTCTTTGCCAGGTCACCGCCACTGATGAAGCACTTGCGACCATTGAGTAACCAGCCACCCTCGGCGCGTCGTGCCAGCAGGCCTGGCTTGAGCAGCGCTGCACCAAAGCCTTCTTCGACGTCGGAGCCGGCCGCGGGCTCGGTAATGGTGAAGGCAAACAAATGCGGTTCTCCGCGCTCGAGTGCGCGAAACGCCGGCACCACAAAACGCCGCAAATCGTTCGGATTGCCGGTCAGCAAAATCGGCGCCAGTCCCAAAGTGTGCGCGCACAGAAGCAACATCTGTCCCCCACAAACGCGGCTGAACTCTTCGACCTTCAGGCAACTGCGCCATACCAGAGGATGGCGGTACTCAAGCCAGGAGGCAGACCCAAACGGACGCGGCAGCATGTCGGTCAGCCAACCTGCACGGCCAGCGCTGGTCAGCAGACTATTGAGTTCTGCGGGAACCTGACCCACTGGCCAATGCGCCAAGGCATCGAGCGTGAGTGCCCTTGGAGCGAGTTCTTGGCTGGCAAACGTCCTGGCGCGACGGCGCAGTGTTTGCAGGGATGCCGGCAATCGTGCGGTTTCTATGTTCCAAAGGGTATCGGGTTCATAGACCATGAGGGTGCGGGTAGCAGCGCTCAGTCCCTTGAGCGCAGTGCGCGGTGACAGCGCATGCGTGCTGGGCAGGTGTCCGTCCAATGCAGATGCACCCGCCGGCAAGCGCAGTGAGTCATTCATAAAGAGGACTCCCAAGCCGCGCTGCACAGCGTCAGCTCTGAAGGCGAACCACCCAACAAGCGCAACTGATTGCAATCGCGCAGCAGCTTCTCCACTCCCTGATCTCGCATATAGCCAATGCCGCCCAGCACCTGCATTGCGTTGGAGGCGACGGTGCAGAGCATCGGGTGCAAGAGGGCGCGGGTGCGCCAGACTTCGATCAGCAGGGCCAGGTTCACCGGCCATGCGGTCAAACTCGCCAGGGCGCTTTCGGTGAGAACCAGAATTTGTCGCGCCTCGCCAAGCAACTGCGCCACCGCGTCGTGCTCTTTGATCAGAACTCCGCCCTGGCGGCGCAGTTCTGAATACTCGCGAGCAATCAAAAGCGCGCGACTGGCGGCACCAGCGGCGATGGCCAGCAGACCGATTCCATAAGACGTCGACAATTCGATGAACTGCTGACTGGCTTGGACGTTGCTGGTCAAGCCTTCGTCGAGGGTCGGTCCCGGGACGCGCAGACTGAGTTTTTGAAGAACGAGCTCGTCAAATCCGTGTGGATGCTCGCACACCTCAAGCACAAGATCAGAACGCTTTAACCGATGCCAGCGCCATGCGCCTTGCGTTTGCCATGTGGGGAGCCATAGGGACGTCCAGTCTGGCAAGGCAAACAGGTAACGCGGCTTTTCGGAAATGGGCTCTGACCAGCAGTCGGCCATCCGCGCTACATGCGATGGGCTCAGCGGCTTAACCATCAGGGCTTCCAGCATTGCTCTGCCCCCCAATCCAAGCCATCCTTCAAGACAAATCAGATCCTCACCTGGAGTCATGCCCATGCTGCGTGCCATCAGGTTGGCCAGGCCTTGCAAATGGATTTGATACGCGAAACCGGGCGAGCAGCAGGCCAGTGCGTGCAGACTCTTTTGGGCAAGCACGCGTTGCAATGGATCGTGTGCATCGTCCCAAAGTCCAAAAGCGGGCTCTGGCCCGGCGTTGAGAACACCCAACTCAATGAGTTGATTCACCAGCAAGCGAGACCGCTCTGGGGTCATGGCGGTCTGCGGAACCACCACCTCAGCTGACAAGGTCTCCCTGGCAAACCGTTGAGTGGTCTGCAATAAAGCAGTCAGATCAGCTTGCGTCAGTTGAGAAGTGTCGGCGATCACATGGGTTCAACGGTTTGACTCAAATGCGAAGTTTCAAGCTCGCATGTTAACGAATCAGAGTAATGTAGGGGGCAAGTGAGCCCGGTTCCTATACTGAAAGGTGCAACATGGCAGCACAGAAAACCATTCTCGTCACTGGTGCCGCCTCTGGCATAGGTCGAGCAACGGCCATGCTGTTCGCTTCGCGCGGCTGGCAGGTGGCAGCCGCGGACGTCAATGCTGTTGCACTTGACAGCCTCGTTGCAGAGCTCGGCAGCAAAGTGACGCCAATTGTGGGTGACGTAAGCACTCGTGATGGCGCGCAGGCAATCGTCACCGCCGCAACCGCCGGCACGGGCGGCAAACTCGACTGTCTGTTCAACTGCGCTGGCCTGCTTGAGATGGGGCCGCACGTGAATATTCATCGAGACAAGGTTGATCGGCTTATCGATGTGAACGTCAAGGGCGTCGTCAATTGCATTGATGCTGCCTTCTGCGCCCTTGCAGCAACACCAGAGTCGCATATTGTCAGCATGAGTTCAACTTCCGCCGAATACGGAACACCCGATCACGCCATTTACAGTGCCTCAAAATTCTTCGTTCGAGGCCTGACAGAGGCGCTCAATATTGAGTTTGAACCTCATGGCATTCAGGTTAGCGCCATTCTCGTGGCGTACGTGCAAACTCCGATGGTCCTTGATGCCAGTGTCAAAGCTGCATCCATTGAAAGACTCGGAGTCAAAGTCAAGCCCGAAGACGTGGCCGGGATCGTTTGGAAGGCTGCCCACGGAAACAGGGTGCTCTGGCGAGTCGGAGTCGACGCCAGGGTTCTCAATATCGCTGTACGCCTGCTTGGGTCGTGGTCGCGTAGCGTGGCCAAAGGGCTAATGGGTTACTAAGCGATTGATTGCAAATGGATTGCTTGAGTTGTGGGTAACTGCGGTCTGTACCGCAAGGCCTTGGGATGGCCATTGGTGTGTGGTGATCACCCTGACCGTCGAATTGGCCGGCACACGCTTGGTGATCTGAACGTGGTGGGGTAAATGCTGGCGCTCAAAGCAGCTGATCCGTGCGGTGGTTCGCTGTTGAAAGACTACCTTCATTAACTGTCACCGCTTCTGTTCCAGTTCCCGTATCAGTTTCTGGAACACGGCATCCTTGTCCAGCCCTGCATCCGTCAAGGCGTTGAAGATGCCCCTGAACATGGAGATTGGCACCCATAGTTTGGGTGCAATGATGCGCGCGGCCCGCCGTTCGACTCCAGCAACAACCGCCTGCGCTATCGCATCCGGTTGAACCAGCCGCCGAAACAGACCAGGCATTCCATGATTGACCAGCCTTGTTGCGATGTCATGGCCACCAAACGCGACTTTCGCCAGCTTGGTATCGACCCATCCGGGATACAGCACGCCCGCCGTCGCACCGGTCCCCGAAAGTTCAGCGCGCAGGGCGCGGCCCAATTGCTCCACGGCCGCTTTTGACATGGCATAGGGAGCATTGGCAACCCCGTTGACAAAGGCATAGACCGAGGCCGTAATCAACACGTGCCCTCTCGCCTTGATCAGATCCGGCAGACTGGCCTTGACCGTATTCCATACGCCAAACAGATCGACGTTCATCACTTTGGCGAACTCTTCCTCGCTGATGGTCAGGAGTGTCGAAGGCTCCCTGGCGCTGATCCCCGCATTGGCCATCACCATGTCCAGCCGCCCGAAGCGCTTGATGGCCTGCTGCACCACGGCCTTGGTTGCAAGCATGTCGGTCACGTCCAGGGGCACCAGAAGGACGCGATCGCTATTCATTGAGGCAAAGGTGCGATTCAGATCGTCCTGGGCAATATCGGTCAGCACCAGGTTCGCACCCCGTTCGTAAAAACGCTGGGCGACTGCCTGACCGATGCCGCCAGAGGCGCCGGTGATGAGAACTACCTTGCTGTTCAAATCAAAGAGTTTCATGGGAATTTCCCTGCAATGGATGATGGCGCAGCGCTGTGCTGGGCAGTCCCTAAATCAGCCTCCAACGCCCGACCCACGCGCGCGACAAACTCTTAAACCGATAGTGGTTCGGGTATTTCGGCAGATCACTCTCTTTGAAAAACGGCGTCATCACGTACGCCGGGATGGCGTTGACTGTCGAACTCAAGGGAACAGCGGATAGGCATTTCAACCACCTCAAGGCCAGTATTGCACCTTTGAGCAGCCGTCAGTCCGCGTAAAAACCCTTCCCCATCCCGCCGCAAACACCCGTGCCCGAAAGGTCTACCCCAAAATGCCCCTTCCGGCAGAGCGATTTCCGCTGCGCCGTGTAGGCCAGGCGCAGGGCTGGTCGCGCTGCGTTGCAGCACTGTTCGCATCGCAGTAGCCAGGGCTGTCCAGCACGACACCACAACCAGGGTGACGGCATGGCGTTGACGCGGATCGTGGCATGGCATCAACCCAATCAAGTCTAGACACACTTCCCTTCGAACTGGTTGATTCAGTGCTTGGCTTCTCGCGTGGTTCGAGCGTTACTAGCCTCAACATCAATCAACCAATCAGGAGATTCACATGTCACTTACGACCAACGGATTCACGATCGACGAGATCGGCTTCATCCAGATCGCATTGACCAAGGTGCTGGCCGCTGCGGCTCGCGGCGAGTTCGATCTCAACCGACTGGCGCATGAGGAACTCGCAGCACGCGGTCTCGACAGGCAAGGCGAGTGGGTCGGGTTCCCTCAGGCCAAGAAGATCCACGAGATCGGGACCGATGCGACGACGGACCAGCAACTCCTGCAGATCGCCAGACAGCACTTCTTTGTCGAGACGCTGGAAGCCCAGCGCAGCGATCAATTGGACTTCCACGACGTGAACGTCTGGGCTATCAAAGCAGCCCTCGAAGCTGCCTATAGCGCAGGCAAACAAGCCGGCGGCACAGCAAATCAGTAATCAACCAAGGAGCATCACCATGAAATTGCAGCTCTCACCATCGCAACAACTTATCCTCAGTCACGCCGCCCAAAACACCGAGGGCAAGTTGGTCTGGTTCCCCGACAATATCAAGGGTGGCGCCAGAATCAAAGTTCTCGACAGCCTGTTCAAGCGTGGCCTGGTCACGCCGCTGAATAACGACTGGTTCATCACCGCTGCGGGCTACGAAGCGCTTGGGATGCCACGTCTTACACCGATCACGGTAGCTGCCCTTGACGCTGTCATCGCCAATGCCGAAGCGACACAGCATCGTGCAACGAAGATGCCACGCACGCGTGCCAACAGCAAGCAAGCCACTGTCATCAGCATGCTCAAGCGCCCCGAGGGCGCCACCATTGCGCAGATCGGCGCCACTACCGGATGGCAGGCTCACACCATACGCGGCTGCATGGCGGGGTTAATCAAGAAGAAACTCGGTCTGAACGTCACCTCCTCGAAAGACGAGGGCGGTGACCGAACCTACCGCATCGTTGAACAAGTATGAAGCATGAGGGCCTCGCCCACCGGAACCCACGTCTACGAGCGCGCGGTCTAGCGCCAGGATCAAACGTCACCAATTCATCGGACGTCGCTATTTGCTCGCCCGATCAGTCTGTCGCAGGGGCATGGCGCAAGCGCAGCGTGCTGAAGGCGCCAGCCGCTGCCGCGAAGCAGGCTGCCAGTGCCAATGCTATGACGGGTCCGCGTCCATCGTGGACATTTGTGGAACTGAAGATGATGGCTAGCAGCGCCGCACCGATAGTCTGTCCAGTCAGCCGTGCCGTACCCAGCATGCCGCTGGCGCCGCCCGAACGGTTCTGGGGCGCGGTCGTGACGATGGTGTGATTGTTGGGTGACTGGAACAAGCCGAAGCCGATACCACATAGCGCCATGCGCCAGATGATGTCGACGTTCGCAGGTTGCGCCGGCAAGGCAGCAAGCAAAGCCAAACCCGTCGCCATAGTGCCCAAACCTATGCCGCCGAGCAGCCCGTCCGGATAACGACCGATCAAGCGGCCCACGATCGGCGCTACCACTACGATGGAGAGCGGCCAGGCCGTCATCAGCAAGCCAGCTTGCAGCGGCGAACGGCCGTAGCTGCCTAGCATCAGGAATGGCAACGCGATGTACGCCAGCATCTGCCCAGCGAAGGCCGCTACCGAGGTACACATCGACAGCGCAAACACGGGGATGCGCAGCAGGTCGATTGGAAACAGGGGCACAGGCTGCTTGATCTGTCGGCGCAGATAGACTACGCCGACCAGAGCGCCGCCCACCAGCATAGCCACCCCGCCTCCGAGATCAAAAGACGTCACAGACTTGCCAAATCGAGTGCCCAGCGCGTCGACCCCCAAGAACACCAGGCTGAACATAAGCGCATTGAGTAGCACGTCTAGCCATGACAGCCGCGCACCTGACGGTCGCGTCGCAAGATTTTTCGGCAAAGCGCGAAACCCCAACCACAGCACGGCCACGCCAAGCGGCAGGTTCAGAGCAAACAGCCAGTGCCATGACGCAACCGACAGGATGCCGGCTGCCACCGATGGTCCGGCGACAGAGGCTGTCGCCACTACCAACGAATTGATCGCGACCCCGCGCCCGAGCATGCGCTTGGGGTAGATCAAGCGCACGAGAGCCGCATTCACCGACATGATCCCGGCCGCGCCAAGCCCTTGGATTGCGCGCGCCGCAGCCAGCATTGGCAGCGAATCCGCCAGAGTGCATCCGAGTGACGCAGTGGTGAAAAGCGCCAGTCCACTCAAATACACGCGCCGGTACCCTACCAGGTCGCCCAACGTGGCACAAGGCAGCAATAGGGCCAACGCGGCGACCTGGTAGGCGTTAACGACCCAGATCGCCTGCGCGGCGCTGGAATGCAGGTCGCTGGCAATGCTCGGCAATGCCAAGTTGACGATGGTGCCGTCAAGCACCGACAGCGCAATGCCGAGAATGATGACAACCATTGCGCGGTACCGCGCTGGAGGAGGCAGACCGTCCTGAACAGGGATGGATATCATCGATGAGCCAGTTCGGGGTCAGGACTCGACACTGGATTAGGCGTGGCAACATGCTTGAACCCCAAGCGTCCCCAGAAAGGCAATCGCAGCGCCGGGGAATTGAAGTCAATCCCGAAATTCAGACCCAGCACATTGAATTCCAATCCCTCTTCCACACCCACGCTCACGCCAAGCAAGCCCAGCAGCGAGATTTGCAGACCAGAGCCGGACGGAGAAATGCCCACCGGGCTCGTCAACGGCCTGTAGTCCTTGCCGACGGCATTGGCGGGCAGGTCGAGCTTGAGCGCCGGCACCTGTCGCCCGATGTGCGCCAAGAATGTATTGCTGTTGGGGCCAGGGTAACTGCGGTATTGGTCGGCGTAGGGGTAGCTGAGCACTGCGGCTTCGATGTCATCGATCATGGATTGAGCGTCTTTTCCCCGGTGGTCCACCAATAGCTCGGGGGTCGATCCGTACCAGAGTCCGTCAGGCAGGGCGTAGTCACGCTGCAGCACCTTGGGAGCACGCCAGCCGACCACGTCGTAGCGGGTGTAGGCCGTCTCGCCCCTGCGCTTGAAGATGATCCAGGGATGCACAGCAAAGAAACCTCGCCAACCATAAGTCGGAGCGGCATAGACCTGAACTATGGCGAGGTCAACCAGTGGCACCGGGTCCGGAGCGATGCCCGCTGAGTGTCTTGCCGCAGTAGCCCAGCTTCTGCTCGGAACTTCCGAGATCTGAGCACTGTCCTGCGCAAGTCCAGCATGAGAAACGAGGACAAGGCAGGCCACAAGACCGGTGCGCATCAAGCGAGAAGGATTTTTCAAGATTACCCATTATCCGAGGCGGCCATGATCCTTGCATTGGGCTTGCCGTTGGCCGTGTTCTGGATCTGGTGGTCAGTGGACGGGGACTATTGGATCCACTGGAGTGCGGTCAACCAAGGGGCGATGATTCGATCTGGGCGAGGGCTCTGTGGATCGCGCTGGCGTCGCCAGGTCGGACTAGGCGCGCGATTTCCAGGCCACTCCTGAGAAACACCAACGTAGGCCAAAGCTTCACTTTGAATGAACGACCCAGTGGCCGGCCGCTACCGTCAGCGACCTTGATGTGGCGCACGCGCGGGTGATCGCCAAAAGCGGAGGCCAGCATCGGCTGGGTGGCGCGACAGTACCCGCACGTCGGGCTGCCAAATTCGAGCACGGTAGGCCCTTCGAGCACGTCGATCTCCGCTCGCGCCGGTTCGATCGCCGCATACACTTCGTTCATCGTCATAAGACTACAAGCCGCCTACGAATATCCGGTGGCGTTGGCGCGGGGTTTCAACAAGACCGTGCTCATCGCCGCCAGAATCAGCACCATCGCTGCATAGTCCTGCCAATGAGGCGTTTCGCCCAGCAACCATGCACCCGAAAACACCCCGACTATCGGTATCATCATCACCGACAAGCTGGAGGCAACGGGCGGCAACGTGCGGGCCAGTCGAAACCACACGATATTGGCAAAAGCGAATACGACAAGGGCGTTGAAAATGATGGCGCCCCACACCATGGCACTGGGCCAGCGCCACGCAGACCGTTCAAACAGTATTGCCCCTGCTCCCATCAACAGCGTCGTCATTGCGATCATCCAGAAGGTCAGCGATATGGTTGGTATATCGATCTTGGTGTTGCTCAGCGCCACTGTCCCATAGCCCCAACCGGCTGCGGCAAGCAGCACCAGTACGCTGCCCAGTGGTTGACCGCTCAAAGCAGCGAACTCACTTGACAGCAGTAGCATTGCTGCGGCCAAGGCACACATAACACCCAGCCAGGCCATAGGGGTCACACGCTGACGAAAAAACAGCAGTCCGCTGAGCACAGCCCAAACCGGCATCGTGAAGCCGAGTATTGCCGCGCGACCGGACGACAACATTTTGACACCGAGAATAACGAAGAAATGCCAGACCATCATGTTGGGCAAAGCGAGTTTGGCGACGACAGCGATTTGACCCTGTGAAATGCGAAGCGAGGTTCCGCTTAATCGAGCTGCCAGCCAGATGGGGGGAAGTGACCCGATCATGCACAGGGTCCGAAAAGTCAGTGGCGGAAACGCGGTGACGCCAATCTTCATGATCGGCCAATTGATTCCCCAAGACAGTGTGACCAGGATGAGGAGAATCCAGTCTCTACCGGAAAGCGTGCGCATAGACAACGATAGCACGGCAACCTGGCGGGGCCGGTCAGTGACGCCACCCGACCACGAGGACTAATTGCCGGATCGGTAAAAGGGGGCGGATCTTAATTCCTACCCCTTGCGCCAACGTGATCTTGCGGCGCGGCAGACACTCAAAGGCGCCACTTTGCATGTTTTGTGTTTTCCGTCGCATTTGGTATCGGCAAATTCGCCGGTACCGCTGCAGGTTTTCTGTGAGCCGACGCTGCCAATTCCTTGAAGCTGCGGATCTACACTCAAAGGTTGCACTGCAACCCTGTTTGGTTTGCACCTGAGGGTTGCACCCTGGTTTGCACCCTAGGGTTGCACCACCACCGTCCGGAATGTCATCAGATCAACGTGGACTGAAGGCCGCGCCTGGACTCTGCTTTCAGAGGGGAAACCCTCATTTTTCATGCGGCATTGCATCCAACCAATTCGCCATCAGGCGCGTGCGTCGCGCTGCAAACCAGTGCAACCCGCAACCCAGTGCAACCCTCATTTCGCGCCCTGTCGGTAGACGACTCTCGCGCTCGCTTCCCCCGCATTGGTTCATGGCCAGGAAGGACCCATCGAATTCGTGTGAGGCCTCGCTTCTGGCGATAACAACAATAGGACGCAACCGTCACCACTATCACGACCGTCACATTGGACCTAATTCTCGTGGTTGTTGTGAAGGTTGTGATGGTTGTGACGGTCATCGTCTATTGTTTAACCCGCCAGAACGTGAATATGGCTGCCTGGACTGAGCGTCACGCCCAAGACGTAGGCCATCGGCAAGGACGGTATGTCCAATTGGTGTAACCATATCAATAGGAAGCGACCATCACCATTGTCACGACCATCACCAACACGCTAAAGTGTGATTGTTGTGACAATCGTGATGTTCAAACACTAAGGTTCTAGTCACCAGACGCATACCGCTCCAACCGCTCAGATTGCTGTCGTCGAGAATACTTTCATGATTGGAGCTCCAGATACCAGCCCGTGGCCAAAGACTCTGGTGTGCCCCAAGGAGTCGGTGAGCAAAGTCAGGACCGGCCGTTCGCGGCCCTGGTCTCGGATGCCAAAGCGGTCGCACAAATTACGGGATCGTTTTCCTTGACCTGGCCGGCTCCAGTGCAGCGATTCCCGTCCTTCGCATCCGGCAGCTTTGCGGCAACTTAGCTCACTGAAGATCAAACACGCGCGTGCGACGTAACTTCACCGAGAACACTAGTTTCGGCTCTAGCACGCACAAAGTGCTCAGTGCGCAGACGTTTTATTAACCAGGGAGTTGCAATTCAAATCGAACCAGTGTGAACTTGGGTTGATTGCGGCATCGACGCTGGTCAGTGTTACATCAACCTTAACTTGGTCGCAAGAATTGAAGGAAGTGAAGAACCCGCAGGAGATTCGGGCGGTGCTGTCAATCTGCGCCACGTCCACTCATGTCTTGTTTGACAGCACCGATGAAGCTGCTTGACGATTGGCGCACCCTGACCGAGCCAGCACACAGTGAGCTTCGCTGCCCACGCTCTTCGATGCGCCCGGTATCGACCAGACAGCCCAGGCGATCGAAAAAGAATCCGTCGCCCGGCAGATTGGGGGCATCGCAGCGCGCCATGGCCGCGCCCACCACATGCCCCGCCGCTTGCCATTGCACTGTGCAGGCCTCGATCAGCAGGGAATCGTAGCAATCGATAGCCGCCCCCAGCACGCGACCCTGCTCAAGCCGTCGAACAGGACCGCAACTGTCGCGGATGCGCGCGAAATCCCGTGCCAGCGACAACCTGTCAGCGGCGCTCAAGGGGCTGCGCCTTGCGTACAACTGCGCAATCTGCTCGGGTGCATGCATGGCAAGAAGCGGACGGCCGTCGATTGCCGGCACCCGTATGCTCAGCAGCGGCTCGCGGCGCCCGGCGAGCCTGTCACAGGCCAGTGCCAAAAAAATCGTGTCGGAGACATTTTCAGCGCTCCAGACGATCACAGAGTCGGGGTGTTCCAGCAAGAGACGGGTGATGACGGAACGCCACTGCGAAGCCAGTGCGCCTCGGTCATCAAGCGCCCCGTACGCGAGGTCGCCAAAGAATCCGATGACTGTGCCCGGCATGCCGCAGGAGGCGCAAGCTGCGCGCACACACCCCGCAGCGCTGTCGCCGAGCACGAGGTGGATTGTGTTATCCGGTGCAGCCACTTGTGCGATCCTGCTGTCCAGGTTCAGTGATCTTCGCTTCCGATGAATCGATAGACCAGCGCGCCAAGGATTGCGCCCAGAATTGGCGCGACCCAGAAAAGCCAAAGCTGAGCGATTGCCCAGTCACCCACAAACAATGCCACACCCGTGCTTCGCGCGGGGTTGACCGAGGTGTTGGTTACCGGAATGCTGATCAGGTGAATGAGTGTCAACGCCAGACCTATGGCGATCGGTGCAAAGCCCGCTGGCGCCCGCTTGTCGGTGGCACCAAGGATGACCAGCAAGAAGAACATGGTCATGACCACTTCGGTCAGCAGCGCAGCCATGAGCGAATAGCCACCGGGTGAGTGTGCGCCGTAGCCGTTGGAGGCAAAACCCTTGCTTAGGTCAAAACCGGGTGCTCCACTGGCGATGAGGTACAAAACCCCAGCTGCCAACGCGGCACCGACTACCTGCGCCGCCATGTAGGGCGCGAGCTGGGATGCCGGAAAACGGCCTCCCGCCCAAAGCCCTACGGAGACAGCGGGATTGAGATGGCATCCCGAAATGTGCCCAATGGCAAACGCCATGGTGAGTACCGTCAGCCCGAAGGCCAGCGACACACCATGCAGACCGATGCCGACATTCGGAAACGTGGCCGCCAGTACCGCGCTACCGCAGCCACCAAGGACGAGCCAAAACGTTCCAAGCAACTCTGCGCCGTACTTCTTCATTTGATTCCTCCTGGTAATGCACGTCCGGATAAAGGTGCTGCGATGTCACAGGCCTACTTGACCTGCAGGTTGTTTTGGACCGACTTCACGCCTGATACCGACCTGGTCACCTTGAGCGCCTGCTCGGCGGCAGCCTTGTTTTCCAGAAAGCCCGACAACAAGACCCTGCCCTGGTAAGTTTCGACCGAAATGGCGGTCGAGCTCAGGCCTTCGGCTTTCAGCAGCGACGCCTTCACCTTGGTCGTGACTGCCGCATCCTTGGCGTACTGGGCGGCGTCCTCCCGCCGGTAGATGTTGATACCCTTGAGGTACTCGTCCTCATCAAGTTTGCCGTCTTTGTTCAGATCCGCCTGATCAAAGACGCGTCCCAGTTTCTTGTCAGCGCCCGCCTCTGCGCGTGACAGAAAACCGTTCTTGTCTTTGTCCAGCTTCACAAACTCCGGGTTGGGAGCAGCGCCTGGGCTGTTCTGGGCCAGTGCACCGGCGGCCAGGACAGACCCAATGACAAGCAGTAGCCAGTTCTTTCCTGAAATCATGATTTGCCTTTCGGGTTTGCATTGCTCTTGGCCTCGTTATTCTGGAGCCGCAGCTTGCGCTGATGGTCTATGCATTCCTGCATCGACAGCCGATCGTCATTGTTGGTATCAGCGGCTTCAAAATAGGCCATCCGCGCCGTCACGACTTCCTTGAACGAAAGCTTGCCGTCGCCGTTCGTGTTGGCGCGCTTGAGGCGTTCGATCATGCCTTTGGTCATGCCCGGGACAGAAGCCAGATCGGCAATCACGACATAGCCGGAGGCGTCGGGCTGCAGCGCCCGCCAGCTGCCCAGCACATCCTGATGGAACTCATCGAGTGAGACAAATCCATCATGGTTGAAGTCAGCCGCCATGCAGGCCGCCTGCAGGGATTGGGTGGCGGGTGTCGGGGCTTTGGCGGCTGGGGTTGCGGCCTCAGTGCCAACTGCGAAAAGTCCCGCTACCAGAGAGAAATAAATGGGTTTGAAGTTCATGTTCATATCTCCTTACCACCACCAGTTTTGATTCGTGCTGCCGTTGCAGCCCCATGTGACGACGCGCTGCCCGTTGCGTGCCTGACCTTCCCAGACCGCAAGACACTTGCCATTAAGCTGGCTCACAATGTCCCGGCCTCGGGCCTGCCAGCGCTGATTGCGTGCGCCCGAGCATTGCCAGACAATCATCTTGGCACCGTCGTTCGGATTGGCGTCAGCTATGTCCAGACACAGATTGCCGACCACAATCTCGCCGTTGCGTCCCCAGTAAAAGCGCTGGTTGTTGTCGCCGTTGCAAGCCCAGATCTGAACGGCCGAGCCGGGGCCGATCCGGCCATTGACTTTGTCGACGTCCAGGCACAGGCCGCCTACGCTGCGAAATTGCCCGCCCGCACCGCCCGGTCTGTTTGAGCCTTGGGGTCCCTGGTACCCAGGGTTGTCATTGGTTCGATTGCTGTTGTGATTGGCCAGCAATGCCAGCCCTGCAACCGCAGCAACCGCCGCAATCGCAAAGCCGGCGTTGGACCCGCCGCTCTGGCTTGGCGCCTGCGCCGTGCGCGTGACACGAAAACGCCCGCCGCAGCCCGAGCTGACCCACAATTCCTTGTCGCTCAGGTCGTAGCCCCAGCTCTTGCCGAAGCGGCAGCCGCCGCGCAGTTGTTGCGCCAGTTCGACCTGGCTGACGTCATCGGGTAATCGGTAGCTGTTTGAGCCCCCGTTTGACAGTAGTTCGACTTCCATTGCCGTCTCCTGCGCCAGTCCTTTCAGGGGTGACACAGCCAACGACACGGCGGTGAGAAGAATGCCGCCTTTCATGCATAAACGGTTCATGGTCAGCCTTTCGTTTCTAGTGGGAGAGGGTAGAGATAGCCTGTGTGATGAGCGTCAATAGTCGATGGTCCGATCCGGCCTGAGCACCCAGCCGGCCTCGCCGGCTTTGAGCTTGTACTGGATCTGGCGGGTGCCGCCGCTCGGCTCGGCGTTGTTGTCCTTGTCGCGATAGAGCGGGAAGCGGCGTACCAGCGTGTTCTCCACGATCCTGAATTCGTCGTGACCCAGGTAGCCTTTGGATGCCTTCGCGTCATCCTGCAGGGATGGCAGGAAGATTTCTGTGAGCGACTGACGCTTGTTGGCGGCATAGGCGACCAACGAACCATAGGAGCCGCTGCCGGCAGAGCTCAGGTAGACGTAGATCTCGGGCGATCCGTCGACGTTCAGGTCGGCCACTTCGGCCATGGTCACCGTGCCATCGATCTCCCGCTCGATCACGGTGTTGTCGCGCTTGAGTCCCTTGGGTTCAATGCGCAGACGGTTCACCGAGCCGACGTTTGCGCTGCTGACGCGAAAGCTCACGCCTTGCAACGACAGCGTCTGGTCAAAGCCTGCACTGAGGGCTGTTTGCGCGCTCAGGCCGAACAGGCAGCAGCTGAACAGCAAGACCAGATGCGTCAGGCCTCGCCTTGCCGGAGGGTTGCCATCTTGAGTTGCCATGATTCTTTCAAAGCAGCAGGCCGACTCGTCTTAACGCAATACGAGTAGTAGTGTTCATGACGACTGTGGAGACACTATTTCCCGAACAGCGCTTTGGTGTGCGCGCTGTCCACCTTGTCTTCGTACTTGCTTACCTTGCATTTTTTGGCCTTGCAGTCGCAGGAGACTTTGTTGGTCAGCGTGAAGGTGGTCGTGTCGAAGTCCTGCACGCCAGGCTCCGGCCTGATTCGGTCCATCAGTTTCTTCTCTGCTTTGTCGCCCAGGTACATCTTGGTGAGCGCTACCGCAATGCCCTCGGCGTCGGCGCAGAAGCCGCCCTTCTTGTCGCAGATGACGCCGGCCTCAGGCGAATAGACCGAGCCTTTGAGTTGAACGTTCCTGGCTTGGGCCGGGATGGTCAGCACAGAAAACAGAAAAATCGATGCCGCAGCAACTAGGTGTTTCATGGTGTACTTGCTCCTTCTTCGCAGAAATTCAGGTCACCCTGTTTGTGTCAAATACCCACGCAGGGGGGTCTTTGCAGGTCAATTCGCACTGACACGAAGACTATCCGAGCGAAGTTGCAAAACCTATGTCGTCCTTATGCATTCGGGCTCTTGCGTCAAGCATTGTTTGTGTTGCGTCAATATTCGATCTATTCTCGCCAGCAGAATGATGACGCGATGAGGATTCAATGGACAAAGATTCGAAAGGCTACTGGGCCGAACTGATACGGCAGATCCGCACTGCCTTCAACTGGAGCCAGGCGCAATTTGCCTATGAGGTGCAGAGCGATCAGGCGACGGTTTCGCGCTGGGAGCAGGCCTTGGTTCTGCCTTCCTACAAGAAGCAGCGGCAGATTGAAGTGATCGCCGAGCGAATCAATCTGACTTCACTGCAGGGCATTGCCGACCTGGTGAACAGCAGTCCGTTTTCGATGATCTTGACGGACCGGACGCACCAGGTGCTGGCCGCTTCACCAAGCAGTGGATTTACGGCTGGTCTGGGCACGGTTGAGCAGACGCCGTTGGAGGAACGAGCGCACTTCCTCGGCTTCGCTCAAAGCGTCACGGACAGTGGATTCTGGAACCGGTCGGGTGGACGATTCGACTACGCATTCAAGGACGGCGACGTCACGTACCGAGCGGTTGTGACATCGGTCGTTGTTCGCGGGACGGTATACGCGGTGGTACAGCAGAATCGGGAGCCATTGCCGGTGCAGTCAACCGGTTTGCCGCGTGCAAACAAACATGCATCCAGCGGTGGAGCAAATCGTCGCTTAGGAGAGATCTATGAATAGCAACTCTGTCAAAGCCAGGATACAAAGTGGCTTCACCTTGATCGAGCTGATGGTTGTCACCGCCATCATCGGCATTCTGGCCTCACTGGCCGTGCCGTCGTACCAGGCCTATGTCTACCGTGCCAAGGCATCTGAACTCATTCTGGTCATGGACAAAATACACACCGTACTGGCGGGGCTGCAGGCGGAGATGGGTGCGACTTTGGGCACTCCGCTGCGAATCTCCCCCAACCTCGATAGCTCCAAGAATCCGGTTACGTACCCGATGGTCTATTGCCTCCGTCCGGCTGGGACTCCCCGTTGTAGTGATTTGAAGCCACTCACGATACTGACGAGGCCTGAATTGACTTTTGCGCACTTGGGGGTTTCCCTGTCCGTGAGCTCGGGGGTGGACCCTTTCAGCCAAAAGGCCGGCCAGTACAAGGTGTCGGTCAATGAAGACAACGCCCGGACCAGAAACAACCCGGCACTGCACGTGACTGCCCAGCAAACCATTCTTGCCGTGCACCACATCATGAAGCCACACACGTACAAGGATTTGCTAAGTATCAACAAAAGCATGTCCAGCGCCTACCTGTACATGAACATGAATGGAACCCGGCCATGAGCGACGCCAACAACAAGCTTGATCAACTGATCGAATCTACGCGGCAGGATGCACGCGAACAACAGGCCAACGTGGATGCGCAAATCAGCAAAGTTGCAACTCCACCGCGTGGCAAGCAAATTCTTACTGCTGTGCTCATGGCCGTATGTGCTGTGGTGCTGTTCACCCAGTACCCCCGCTTTACGGAACCCTACACTTGGCCAGACCCGGCCGCCAACCCCAGCGCTGCCGAGGGTGAGCTGATGGCCGTAGTGGGGTTGATCGAGACCTACCGAATTTCGCAGGGTCAGTACCCGGCGGTTCTGAGCCAGGTTGCAATCCCGGAAGGATTGGCGGCACTGATTGCCCAATCTGTGCTGCTTTACCGCCCAACCGAAAAGTCGTACACGCTGGACTGGACGCTAACGAACTGGCACGCCAGCTACGACAGCCTGACCGAGAAGCTCAGCATCGAACCCCGCACGAAGCCCTGACCTTGGAGCTGCACATGAAAACTACACCCCACCCCAGACCCCACCAGGGCTTTGGTCTGGTCGAACTGATGATCGCGCTGGTCGTCCTGGGCGTGCTTGCCGCGATTGGCTTTCCGGTCTACCAGGACTACGTCACGCGCGCACGCGTCTCGGAGGCGCTGGTGTTTGCCGATGGCGCGCGCACGCGGGTGGACTTGCCGTTGGCGCAGGGGCAGCCGGTGCCGAAGAATGGAGAAGACTTGCTAAACAGCGGGCAAAAGCCGGTCGACATGATTTCCGCCATGAACTGGTTTCAGCCCGACGCCAGGTCCATCTCTGGCTCTCTGGGCTACATTCTTGTCAGCATGAGGCTGCCCGGCCAGGGCGATCAGCCCAAGAGCGCCCTGGCGCTGCAACGCATGCCCAATGGCGTCTGGATTTGCACCAGTGCTGCAAAAGTGGGGCGTGTCGATGCGCTGGAAGAAAAGTACCTGCCCGCCAGCTGCCATGGCGACGGCTCGGCACTGGCTGCTGCGGTCCCTGCAAACTGCCCACCCGACCAGGACATGGTGACACTCACGACCGCCGGCAAGACCAGCAAGGCCTGCACCCCCAAGTGCGCGGCGGGCCAGACGCGTGACGCCGCCAACCCCACCCAGTGCAACAGTCCTGCAGTGGCCAATGTCCCTGTAACTCCCAACCCGGCTGCGCAGCCAGCTGCCAATGTTGTAGCAGCTGCGAAGCCGGCCTCTGTGGCAGCACCCGCGGCGACGGCAACGACTCCAGCCACCAAGCCCGCTGCCGCCGCCCCGGCAGGCACCGCCAGACGCCCCGGCGCCGCGGGACAAGCATCCATCCAGTGCCATGTCTGCGACCCCAACCTGCCGCCGGAGTTGTGTGAACTGGTCACCGTGGAGACCACTTGCACTGCCCCAAACAACTTTTGCTTCACATTTGTCGACAACCACGCCGATGGCAGCAAGACCGTTCAGCGCAGTTGCGGCAATTTCCAGCGTGCCTGGACCGAGTGGTGGCAAGGTACCTCTGACGACGACAAGTGCCGCGAACGAATCGACATTACGAACACCATCGACTTCGTCTGCACGTTTGCCTGTGAGAAAGACAACTGCAACCAGAGCGGGCGCAGTCTGAGGCCCGATGACGACGCGTTGTATGTGGACAAGTAAGCTGACCGGGTTGATGGAACGGCCATGACCAATCCCAACAACGACCTGCGCTCGCTGATTGACGCCGAAATCGCGTCCCGCTCGGGAGCCAAGGAAGCGCCCCAGGCCGCGTCGCCTCGTCCACGCAGCCCCAGGCACACCGACCTGAGTGATGCAGTGCAGCAAGCCCATGCCGATGTCGATGCCGATGCTCCCCTTGCCCAGCCAACGCAGACTTCTGCGTTGACAACACGCACTGTTGTGGCCGTCGCCATCGTGTTGGCTTTGCTGCTGGCAATAGGGGCGTGGTTCGCAAGGACACCGTCGCTTTCCGGCCATCCTGCCACGCTGCACACCCTGGCCCGGGAGGTAGAGCAATACCGCTCCCAACACAATGGAAGCCTGCCTGAGCAGCTATCAAATCTGGAGCATTTTCCCAAGACGGCGGTCGAGTGGCAGCTCAAGCACTGGAAGGCGCGCGACGCTGCCGGCCGCACCGAAATCATCTGGGCACCCAATGGCCCCAAACACTACCGCATCGTGCTGCGCCGGAGCAATGAAGTCTGGGTATACAGCGACATTGACGGCCAATCCAGACAAACCAAACCGTGAAGAAATCCCCATGAATCCATCGCTCCACTGGCTGATTGACGCTGCGCAACAAGGCCACCCCGAGGTGGTTGTGGCGCCCACCGTCACCGTGGCACCCAATCTGAACGATGCCTGGTCACAGGTTTGCGGCCTGTTCCACATCAACGCGCAGGAGCTCGCGGCCCTGGTGGGTCAGGCCTATGGGGTGGAGACTGCCACTCTGAAGAGTTTCCAGCCGGGCGAAGGCAGTTGCCTGCCCGAGCGCATGTGCCGCGAGCTGGGACTGGCGCCGCTTTGGCACCAGCGTGATCTGGTCTGCGTTGCGGTGGCGGACCCGCGCCTGACGCAAGACCAGCACAAACAACTGAGCTTTGCGGCCAAGCGGCAAGTCCGGCTTGTCGTGCTATCGCCCGAAGACATTGACACCTGCCAGACGCGCTTGTTTGCCCAGGCGCTGCGCGAGGGCAGCGTCAAGGCGCGGGTCATCGACCTGCTGGCACCAAGTGGCTTGGGCAGCGACAACAACACCGTGAAGTTGAGCAATGCGATTTTGCGCACCGCCATCGACCGCAATGCGTCGGACATTCACATCCACCCTTTTGTCGGTGGTGGAGCCATCCGCTTTCGCATCGACGGCATGATGCGGCGCATTGCCACGCTGCCGATGGAGTCGCTGGAAAGCATATCGCGCTATCTCAAGACCCACGCCGGGCTGGAGCCCAACCCGCTCAAGCCACAGGACGGGCGGCTGCGTTTGAAATACGGACAGCGTGAGATTGATGTGCGGCTTTCCATCCTGCCAGCCTACGACGGCGACCGCATTGTCTGCCGTCTGCTGGATCAGAGCCGCAATTTCTCATTGCAGCAAAGTCGGTTTTCCATTGCCGATCAGCAAGCGCTGCACCGCCTGATAGGGCAGAGCGCCGGTATCGTGCTGCTGACCGGCCCGACCGGCTCGGGCAAGACCTCGACGCTGTACGCCTTACTCGCCGAGCTCAACAGCGTGGATGTCAACATCATGACGATCGAAGACCCGGTGGAGTATGTGCTGCCTGGTATCTCGCAAGTGCAGGTAAACGAGAAGCAGGGGCTGTCGTTCGCCGACACGCTGCGCTCCATCCTGCGGCAAGACCCGGACGTGGTGCTTGTGGGCGAGATTCGGGACGAGGAAACAGCACGCATCGCGTTGCAGGCCGCGCTGACCGGGCACCTGGTGTTATCCACCTTGCACACCAACGACGCGCTGGGCTCCATTCCGCGCCTGCTCGACCTGGGTCTGGATGCAAGCGTGCTGGGCGACGCGCTGATTGGCGTGGTCTCGCAACGCCTGGTGCGCTGCCTGTGCGAATCCTGCCGCCAACCAAGACAAGCCCCGCTGCTGGCGGTGGAGGAAGAGTTTCGCCGCATCACGGGTGAGCTGCCAGCCTACAGGCCGGTGGGCTGCGAGACCTGCGGCTTTACCGGCTACCGGGGTCGCCTGCCAATCATTGAATATGTGGAGATGACCGCGCAGTTGCGCCAGGCCCTGCTGACCGGGGGGCGCAGCCTGGCCACGCTGAAAGACGCGGTACAGGGCCACCGCCGTTCCATGGCAGCGAGTGCCAAGGCCTGGATCGTCTCGGGCATGACCACGCCGCTGGAAGTGCAGAAGGTGCTGGGTACGAAGTTCTGGTCAGAACTGGCTGAAGAGCATGGCAAGGAAGCCGGTGCCGTGAACTTTGAAATTGGCACGCAGGGACAAACAGACCGGCGCATGAAGATTCTTCTGCTTTCACGGGACGAGGCGCTGGCGGCATGCTTGAAGGCGGCGTTGCCCTATGGCGTGCAGCGGGTGGCCGATGAAAAGGCGGCAGCTGAGTACATTGACAAACATGGCGATGTGATTGCGCTGAGCATAGACAGCGCGTTGTGCACCACCGCGCCCGAAGCCTGGCTGGTGGACCTGCGTACCGCACTGGCGAGTTCGGGCTTGCCGGCGATTTTTGTTCTGCGCGAGGGTGGCGAGAAATTGCAGGAACTGCTGGAGCGTTACGGCGCCATGCACATTGGTCACGCTGAGGCCCAGACCGATGCCTTGCCCGTGGCCGTGAACCGCTTGTTGCAAGGAATTCATTGATGCGGGAGCGATATCGGTGAAGGCTGTTTCTGCGAAATGAAATTGACCGACATCCTCCAAGCACCCTGGTCACGTCGCGTCGTCCGGGTCCTGCTGGGCGTGCTGGCAAGCTGGGCCCTGGGCTGGTTGATCGTGCCACCGCTGCTCAAGAGCCAGATCGAAAAGCTCGGCAGTCAGGCACTGGGGGTGCGTGGGCAGGATTCATTCGACTGCCACAGGTTTTGTCCCTCATCCCCATCAGCCGCTCGGCCTGGTGGGATGGCATCCGACAAGGTAAATATCCCCAAGGAGTCAAGCTCGGCACCAAGACTACGGTCTGGCGTGTTGAGGACATCCGCGCACTGATCAACACCAATCGCTGAGAGCCCAGTCATGACAGATGACAGCCTTTGTGCCAGCGCTGCGGTGGGGGCAGACCATCACGATCATCACGACCGTCACATGAGCACCCCCATGGGTGAAACCGGTGATGGTTGTGATGTTGGTGACGATGGCATCCTATTGTTTGATGTTGCTCAAACAGGGATGCCCGAGTCGCAACCCACCCTCACGCCGCATGACAACCCGATTGAGTTGATTGAGGAAGCACTCCTTCGGCTCAAAGATGATGTGGGCGTACTGGCCGAAGACGCCGTGGTGCAAGCCTTCTCCGTCTTGCACGCGACCGATCTGCCGAGCTACCTGCGACTGCGCCATCAGGCCAAGGTTATCAACCGCGACTGTTCGCTCACCATCCTGGACAAATTGGTGCGCCAGGAACTGCCCAGCGGCGGTGAAGAACCCTCGGCCATCGATGAGTTGATAGAACTCGGTCGCGAGCAATGCCAGTTGCACCACGATGCCGACCGCAACGCGGTAGCCATCATCCCGACGCCCGATTGCCAGGAAGTCTGGCGTGTGCAGTCCACCGGTTATGAGGCATGGTTGCGTGCCGCCTATTGGCGATCCAAGCAATCCGGCGTGTCTGACATGACCTTGAAGGCAGCGTTGGCCACCCTGTGCGCGGCTGGCGTCAACGATGAGTGGCGCGCAGTCGTGGCATATGCGTCGCTCACCGGCATGGTGCGGTCTCCCCGGACCATGTTTGAGGCAGCTCATGCCACGTAAGGCCCGCCGGTGCCGACTGCGAAAGGCATTGCAGAAAACCGGCAACCCCTACAACCCACGTAAGCAACATGAGGACTACACGATGAATGCATCACAACACACGAACTTTCAATGGATCAGGACCGGCGCTGCGAATGACGACATGATGACGCGCTTTCAAGCGTGGATCGATGCCGGCACGCATATGGTTTGGCTGCCGATCTACGACCGAGAGTATTTCCCCGACAACGCCCCAGAGATGATGGAGATCGCACGCACGGGCCGTGAATTCGGTTGCATGATCACCTGCGTCGATGACTTGTTGACCTTGCCAGCAGGCATCAAGGGCTGGATCATGCCCGTGACGACCAATGACACCGATATTGTCTGCGGCCGATGGGAAAACGCCATCCACTTCATGGGCGCGCAGGACAGTCGCACCGGCGCTGCCGTCACCTACCAGATCGACCGGGCAGAGCCCGTCAACGGTGGGTCGAAATACACGAGTACCAGTCAGATTCGCGCGACACAGGTGCCAAAGAGACAAGTTTGACTTGGCTTGTGGCCGCCACAGAGCCTTCATTGCACTGTCTCAACTTCAGGATCTACTTCAATGACCGACAACAGCAACCCCACGCGCACCCTGACTGCGCTGATCGCCGCATTGCCCACGCTGCCCATGAAAGAAATATGGGCCTTGTGGGATGCGCACTTCCCGCGCCGACCGACGCATACCAATCGCAGCTTCATTGAGTCCCGCATTGCCTACCGGATGCAAGAGACGGCCTACGGCGCACTGCCCAGCGGAGTACGAAACCACTTGGCCGCTTGTGGTGCCAAGCATTCCAAGATCAAGACGCCAGACAGGCATGGTCGCGGTAGCGAAATCCACCTGATGCCCGGTAGCACCCTAGTTCGGGAGTGGGATGAGCGCGAATATCGGGTCACCGTTACCCCCACTGGTCAGTACGAAATCGATGGCCAGACATTCAAGAGCCTCTCAGCAGCAGCGCGCCACATCACCGGCACCAATTGGTCGGGACCGAAATTCTTTGGCCTCAAAGCTGGACCTGGGGGTAAAGCATGAACGCTCCCATGCTGATTTCCCCGAAACGCTGCGCTGTGTACTGCCGGGTATCAAGCGACGAGCGCCTGGATCAGTCCTTCAATTCCATCGACGCTCAGAGGGAAGCCGGTCAGGCTTTCATCAAAAGCCAGTCGCATGAAGGCTGGATCGCTGTCGCCGACGATTATGAAGATGGCGGTTTCTCCGGTGGCAATATGGAGCGCCCTGCCCTCAAACGCCTGTTGGCTGACATCGAGACCGGCAAGGTCAATATCGTGGTGGTCTACAAGATCGACCGGCTGTCACGCTCGCTTGCCGACTTTGCCCGGATGGTGGAAACCTTTGACCGCTACCGGGTGAGTTTCAGCGCCGTGACGCAGCAGATCAATTCGGCCACTTCCATGGGCCGCTTGATGCTCAATGTGTTGCTGTCGTTTGCTCAGTTTGAGCGGGAAGTCACCGGTGAGCGGATTCGGGACAAGATCGCTGCCAGCAAGATCAAGGGTTTGTGGATGGGCGGACCGTTGTCGCTGGGCTATGACGTACTCAATCGAAAGCTGGTCATCAATGAGGTCGAAGCCAGCATCGTGCGCCGGATATTCGATGACTTTGTTCAGACCCGCTCCACCACCTCCATGGTGCGCAGTCTTGCCGCAGACGGTCTGCTGACCAAGACCCGCAGAGCATTTTGCAAGCAGACGATATACAAGATTCTGCATAACCGGATGTACCTGGGCGAGATCACTCACAAGGGCAAGGCTTACCCCGGCGAGCACCCTGCCATCGTCACACAGGCCCAATGGGAGGCGGTACACGCCGTTTTATCGGAGGATCACCGCGACCGCTGCAGTGACACGGTGGGTCGCCAGCGTGGGCGCACCACGGCCCTTTTGCGCGGCCTGTTGTTTACCGTCGATGGTGAACGCATGATGCCCACCACCGTGATCAAGAAGGGCAAGACCTACCGCTACTACCTGCCCAATCGCAATGGTCACTTCGGCGCCGGTGCCAGTGCCTTTGGCGCGATCCCGGCAGAACCCTTGGAAGAGCTAGTGTTGACTCAGGTCAAGAGCGCTTTGGCTGCACCGCACATCGTGCAAGCGGTGTGGGACCGAGTGCGCCAGATTGCGCCCGACATTACCGAGCCGCAGGTGGTGCTACCGATGCAAAACCTGTCCACGGTATGGCAGCAGTTGTTTCCACCCGAGCAGTTGCGTCTTGTGCGCCTGTTGGTTGAACGGGTGGTGATCGGTCGCAGTGGTCTGGAAATCGTCTGGTGTGATGCCGGCTGGCATCATGTCGCCAATGAACTGATGCCGGGCACCATCGGTGCCGAGTTGGCAGAACTGGAGATGGCGGCATGACGCGGATGAAGACGATTGGGTCCCCCTATTCCATGAAAACTAGCCATGGAGGGCAGATCAAGCTGTCAACATTTATCCCGCTCAAGATCAGGAAAAGCGGTGTGCGCAGCTAGACGTTAAGTTAACGTGTTGACGAAAATCGCGTGGTTCTCTCACCCGAAAATTGGCCCAGTTGTTACCCCGAGGACTCCTTGCACCCCCTGCGGCCCGCAAAACGTGGCCGACAGGCGTGGTGTCGCCCCTACCGGTGAACAGAATCGGTTAACGCTCGGGGAGCAGCCGAACCGTCTCTTGGGCACATATCGCTTAGTCCGGCTGCGGTCGAACTTGATTCGCCCCACGATTTGCAAGAAGCGCTCTTCGAGCCGCGTACTTGCGAACGACGTCCAACTGCTGTTTGGTACTTGGATTTTGTGCCTCAATTGCGTCACATGGAATAGCGTCAAGGACCTCAATGCCGTAGGCATTTAAGACCTGCTTTCCCGCTCCGCGTTTACCCAGTTCGAACACTTGTTCCACCAATTTGCCAATTCTGACGTCCAACTGATTTTCCAGTGTCCTTTCAACCTCAGAGGTTTCGAAGATTTCTGGTTCAGCTTGTCGGCTAAGAATAGCCAAAAACGCGTAATGCAGTATTTTCACAGCCCACTCTAGCTGAGTGACAACATGTGGTCCCTTATCGTCGATTAGCCCGAGTGCGTTATGCATTCGCGATTCCAGAAGGTCCACCGGGCACATGACTTGGAACCTTGCCCCGGTATGTAGCTGGACGTCTATGCTATTCTGCTTAACCTTGCCCGTAAACTCAACCGAGTTGTGCAGGCCGCGTGTCGTAAACAGCATATGAAGGAAGTCAATGTTGCTGTATTTGCCATGCGAGCGCGGGAACCGTATTTGAGCGGTCAAACTAGTGAGGCTTTTTTGCCGTGGCTTGATTAGTGTCCCACTAAGCGCTTTGGCAATGCCCTGAGCCTGGGTTAGGGTCCCAAGGACATCGCCGTCCTGTGAGACCAACAATCCTTGCGTATCAATGGCAAATCTATCAAGCCAAAAAGCAATGGCCTGGCCACCAACCAGAACCATTCCCGGCTCCATTTTGGACAACAAACGGTCAAGCTCTGCTTGCGTTAGCGGAACTTCATCGTCGGGATGAGTGGGAGCGGTACGGGGCAACTGCGATAGTGCAAGAGGACTGAAAATCAGAACAAGGAACCGACGAGTTTCGCCCTACGCGCGATGCCGCCGGCAAACCAATTCACATCGTCACTTGACACAGTACCCGCCAGCAGGCCCTCAATATCCCTACGCTGGTTCTCACGCTTGTACTTCCAGATATCCTCGGCTGACAGGACTATCGTGCGCGCAGCAACTCCCGCGCCGACCACTTTACGTGACCGTCGAAGCTGGTTGACGCGGATTTCAGTAGCCATGGCTCAATTCTAATGGGGTCTGCAAAAGATTGCAATTAGGATTCCGTGTATAGCACTCAGCCCTTACAAGGGAGTGCCTGCCAAGCCGCAGAACTGTGCAGTTGTTCGCCGGTGCGGGCGTTCAGCAACCCTTTATCCATCAACTCCTGCACAATCTCCGCCTGGTGTAGGTCGCGTCGACGTTTGACCGGCTCACGATTTTGTACATGCGCGGCCATCCATTGCTTGAACTCCACAAACGTTTGCGGGTCTACAGTTCGCATCGTCGCCATCCTGCCCGTCGCAGAAATCACGGGATGCACAAATACCGGGGACTGTGCCAGCACAGAGGCACGTTGTGCCCGCACGAGCCAAAGGTCTTCTTCATCCGCGGAGAAGCGAAAAGGATGAGGGTCCCCGTCTTCGACTTCGCGCCGTAGGAAGTCCACCATGAATCCTTTATCGTTAACCGCAGTTTCGTTCTGGCCCTCCTCGCTCTTTCGACGAAAGCTGGAATCGGCGCGCTTTAATACGGTGAGCACAGAGCCCGCATCCCTACTCAGGTCCACCACAAACTGAAGACGTTTACGTGCGTCCCAGAGCAGGTCTACGTCCTGGGTTGCCAGGGCACCGGGAATAATGCGCACGCCAGCCGTCGCTTCGTAGGCGTATAAAGCATGGGTTCCAACCACGATAAAGTGCTCCTCCAGGCCGGCCTCGCGTACAGCATTCAATAGTGCCACCACAATCTCAGGGGTTCGACCTGCTTTGAGCGCCTTGTTTTGCCGTTGCGTCTCAAGCAAGGCTGTAGCTAAAGAGCCCAGCCGGCCCTCTTTTTCAGCCTTGTGCTTATGGAATTCTCCGTAAATCTTCTCGGTTTGAGTTGAGCGCGCACCCATTCGTTCTTGCCGGTTTCGGGCATACGTTTTAACCAGGTACTCGTAGCACCCCTCCTTCTTCCAGTACATACCGCCGGCGTAGGGCTGTGCCGACGCAAGGGCCTTTAAGTATTCGGCCCAAATGGTGGAGGCGTCAATAATTTGGCGTGCCGCGTTATCCGAGATAGGTAAGTAGTTCATTCACCGTTTAGAACATAAACTTGAATTATAACAGGTGAATCAATATAAATCAATAGGTTATGAGAATTCACCGTTAACTATAGTAAACAGAGCTTGAACAGGTGAATCAGCACAATAGGACCTAGTTCGCACTACCAGTGTCACAGGTGCTTGTTGAAGTAAAGAATATCTTCGACAGGCACCGCCGCCGCTCTGAGGCCCAAGCGCATCGCGGGTGTGGAGCCGTCTTTGCCCACTTCGACAAAGTTGTGCAAGGTTCGGTAAATGTCCAGGAGCTTCTCCACCATCGCAGGGTTGTACGGGCTGTAGCCGTACCATGTTCTGCGGTTCTTGCTGGCCG